>WNGA01013079.1_pt1 | contig 10671 bp, 10 predicted proteins | sample 5400061 | NCBI WGS metagenome assembly WNGA01 (sample SAMN13153366, study PRJNA577476) | soil metagenome | isolation source: 100 cm soil or saprolite under grassland replicate 2 | place: USA:California | collected 2016-06-15
TGTTGAGCAGCTCGCTGAGCGAGGTTGATTTCCAGCCGCCCTCGGTAATGAGGCGATGGGCATTCGCCAGCGCCAGAACGCGGGCCTCGTATTTGGCCACAAGGTCGGCGACACCACGCGAATTCTTGGCGGTCTGCGAGAACAGGGCAAGCAACTGTGAAAAGAGGTTGCCGGAGCGGTGGCGCAACTCACGGATCATCAGTTCATGGCGTTGATCCAGTTGCCGGCGCTGGATGGCGCCTGCCACCACGTTCGCAACCGCCGCGAGAAATGCCACGTCGTAGTCGTTGAACTTGCGCCGCTTAGCCGTGTGCGCGCCGAGCACGCCGTAGGCGCGGCCATCGCGCCCCGCGATCGGCGTGGTGAGCCCGCTCACGACACCGTGCTGTTTCAGCAGCGGCGCGCCCGTGAACCTGGTCTCCGACGCCAGATCCTCCACGATCACCGGGCGGCCGGACGCGAGCGTATAGCCGGCTTGCGTGTCGCGGCCGGTCGAAACGTTGGCGGTGCCGACCAGCCCCGCTTGCCAGCCGATGCCGGCCCTGAGCAGGAGCTCGGCATCGCCCGGGACCAGTTCGAGTATTTTCGCCATTTCGACGTCGAGAATCTCGCCGACAGTGGTGACCACTTCGTTGAGGAATTTCTGCAAGTCGCCTTCGGTCAGCGCCCGTTCGCCGAGCCGCGCGAGGGTCTCCTGCTGGCGCGCACGGACACGAACCTCGCGATTGACGCGCAGGCGTTCGGTCACGTCTCGGCACATGCCGAGCAGTTGCACCGCCGTGCCGTCCTGCACGATGGCGGTGACTGAGGCTTCGAACCAGCGCTCCTCGTGCTCCGATCGTCCCGGCAGGCGGTACTCCAGACGACACGGCTCGTGCGTCTGCAAGGTTTTGCAGATCGCCGCCAGCACGCCTGTCGCGTCCTGCGCTTCCAAGTCCTGCGGGACGATCGAGAGCGTGCCCTCGAGAGTGCCCTCGGGACGGCCGTGGACGTCTTCGAGGTTGGTCGACCATGCCATCTGATGGGATCGAAGATCCCACGACCATAGGCCGACGCGGCCGGCATCGAGCGCCGATCGAAACGACTCAAGATCGGAAGGGGAAGGCGACGCTCGTTCGCAAACAGGAGTGTCGCCCGTTTCACCTTTGTCTTGCGCTTGAGGCACTTTCACATCCACGGTGCGACGGTTCTGTTTGATCCGCAGCGGAGGTTCCGGGCGCGCTGGCAACGCAGCAGTTCGCCGACGAGGGGACCGTGCATGCGAATTCTTCCTTCGGGTCCGGTTGAGTCAAGCGTTGGCTCGGGGCTTGCAAGCAGCCTTTCTTGTTGCGTGCACGCGTGAGACGTCGAGGACGACCACAGCGGATTCATTCACTTGGTACTGCCTGCGGCGCGGCTGGTTCAGATCGCGGCCCGACAGTGATTGTCCAGGCGCAAGGAAGCGGACGGCGAACGGGGATCGCCGCCCCCATCAGGCCGACAGTGTGCCAGAAGCAAATCGCGCAGCCTCCATTGCCCGTCTCCCTCTATAAGCCGCTGGTATTTCGAAGGTTCCGTGCTGGGGCGCGGTGGCGCTCGGCAGTTTCGGCGGCGGGTTCTCGGGCCGACGGCCATATGCGCCCTGGGCACGGCGCGACCGCGCGGGGCGCAAAAAAGCTTCGATGTCCGAGAAGGGGACCTGCCGGGATGCTTACGATACGCAGCGGCCCGGGATCTGTGCCAACGGCGAGTGTCCGATCGCGCTGACCACCGGCTCGCAGCCATCGAGCAGTTTGGGCTTGGGCGCGGGCGCCGGCGGGGCTTTCATTTCGGCCGGACCGTTCACCGCATTGCGGCTCTTGGTCGAAACGAGCGGCATACGGTCGCTCTTGAGCGTCCGGTTCACCATTGGCGCGCTCCGCGCGACCGACGGCGCAGCGGTGGTGGACGAAACTTCCAGACCAACGAGGAAGATCGCGATGGCGAAAACCGCGCCGCCGCAGCCGACGAGATATCCCGAATAACGCCGCATGGGTTGCTCCCCACGATCCCTGTCCCCATTAGTCGCGCTAACCCTCGCTTAGGTTCATCCGTCGCGCTGGGATTTGTGCAGAGGTGTCGACCGGGATGGCTCCCGCGGCTAACGCCTTGGCAGAAAATGAGTTTCTCCGCCGAACCGGGCGAGGCTTCCAAGCCGGGATAGGGCTGGCGATGGCTCGCGGCAGGGGGCGTTTGCGGCAATGCCAGCGTTGAGAAATTCGCTGTTCCAATTGCCGCGTCTTCGGCGTTCCGGCCGATCCCCAGGAACCAATCGACGCGACACGCATTGTCAGGGGTAGCCGGCCGCCCATTTCCCCCTCCCCGTGCTCGGCCGGTTAGCTAGGGCGTAGTCGACACAGAGGTCGGCTACGCCCCCGTCTTTTGCAGGGACGGCACGGCGTTGGAGCCCGCATCGCGCATCGGAACTTTTGCTGGCGCGCTGGGTTCTCCGGCTGGACATTCCAGCGACGGGGACGAAGCAAACAGGAGCGGAGCGATGAATTGGGATCGTGTCGAAGGCAATTGGAAAGAGTTCAAAGGCAAGGTTCAGCAGAAGTGGGGCAAGCTCACCAACGATGATCTCGACGTCATCGAGGGTAAGCGCATGCAACTCACCGGCCGGCTTCAGCAGCGCTACGGGGTGGCGAAGGACGAGGCCGAGCGCCAAATCGACAGCTGGCTCAAGAGCGTGAATTGACGACGACAACTCTGCCGCAGGCGTCGGCGCTGGGTGAAAGCATGTTTCCTCGATCGGGATATTCTCGCGCGATCTCCGCCGAATTCGGTGAGATCGAGCAGCGCTTGCGTGCATTGGAGCGGCAACTCGAGCGCGTCGGCGGCCGCTCCGCGGCGAGCGCTGCGCAGGCCGCCGACCGGGTCGGCGAGACCATCGCTTCGGCGTTGAACGGCATGGCCGAACGATTTCGCGGCGGGGCCAACTCCATGCGTGATGAAGCGGCGAAAATCGGCAGCGAGGCGGCAAAGCTCGGCAACGCTGCGCTGCGGCGCCTGTCCAACGAGGTCGAGCATCGCCCGCTGGTCACGCTTGCAGTTGCGGTTGGCGTTGGACTTCTCGTCGGCCTGGCGAGCCAGCGCCGCGCTAGCCGCCCTCGGCGCCGTTAACGCCGCCTGCCGTGGCCGACAGCTTTGCAGTTACGCCGTGACGCGCCGGTCGCGGCGTTTTGCCGTGCGCTCGAAGAACAGCGCCTGGCTCGCCACCGCCGAGACCGTCGCCGGCTGGAACGGCTTGGCGATCAGGAACGCCGGCTCGGGCCGCTCACCGGTCAGGAAGCGCTCGGGATAGGCGGTGATGAAGATCACCGGCGCCTCGAAAGATGCGAGCAACTCGTTGACCGCCTCGAGCCCCGAACTGCCGTCGGCGAGCTGGATGTCCGCGAGAATCAGCCCGGGCCGCTTGTTCTTGGTCAGCGCGAGAGCCTCCGCGTGGGTGCGCGCAACACCGAGCACCCGGTGGCCGAGACCTTCCACCAGGGTTTCGAGCTCCATCGCGATGAACGTGTCATCCTCGATGATCAGAACGTCGGTTGCGATCTCGGCCGCAAGCTCGCGACCGGATTCTTCGACCAGCCCGCGTAGCTTCATCACATCGATGTCGAGCACACGCGCGGCATCCGGCTCCGAGAAGCCTTCGAGCGCGACCAGGAGAAAAGCCTGGCGGGGGAGGGGCGTGATGTTGGCGAGCTTTTGCTCTCCAGGGAGCACGCCTTCGCCGGAGGTGGCGGCGCCGTTGACCGCCACCGAGTTCCAGATTTTTGTGAATAGGCGATAGAGGGCAACACGCGGCCCCCTGGGGTCTTCGATCACGGCGCGATCCGCGATCAAGGCCTCGAGCGTGGCAGCGACATAGGCGTCCCCGGACGCCTGATTTCCGGTCAGGGCTCTTGCATAACGTCGCAAAAATGGCAGGTATTGGGCTACCGCAGCGGACGAATTGGGCACGGAACCCTCCCGTTTGATTGCTAAGCTTACGCGGCAAAAACAGGTTTGCGGGAAAAAAGTTCCATGTCACGGAACGAACCGTTCTGCGTCACGTTATGCTGAGATAAAGCACTGAGGGGCCCGGGCGGGGGGATTTCGCCCGGGAACAAGAGAATGAGCGAACGCAAGCCGGTTCGGGCGGCCATGGCGGGGGAAAAGGCTGTGCGGCCGGACGCGATGCAACCGATGCAACCCAAGCCCCCGAGGTCAGAGGCGAGCATGCATACCGACGCGCAAGTGAGAAAGGCTGGGGGGCGCCTCAGCCGCGAGGACCAGCGAAGGCTGGGCGACATCCTTCAGCGCGTCTACGACGAGGTGTTGCGCCAAGGCGTCCCCGATCGGTTCAAGCACCTGCTGGACCAGTTCGACAAAGACGTTGGCGTCGCCGAGACGATGCGCGGGCAAAGCGGGCGGGAGGACGATCATCTCGTTAGGGCCAAGGCATTCGACAACAAGGGGTCGAGATCATGACGATGCGATCATCCGTACGTGACGCGATGCTCGCAGCGGTGCCGAGCTTGCGCGCGTTTGCCATCTCGCTCTGCGGCAATGTGGATCGCGCCGACGACCTGGTGCAGGAAACTCTGCTGCGTGCCATGGCGAATATCGATTCGTTCCAACCGGGAACGAACATGTCGGCGTGGCTGTTCACCATTCTGCGCAACCTGTTCCGCTCCGAATATCGCAAGCGCCGTCGCGAAGTCGAGGACACCGACGGAAGCTATGCCGAGAGCCTGAAATCGCATCCCGAACAGCACAGTCGGGTGGAATTCGAGGAATTCCGCGTGGCGCTCAGCAAGCTGCCGGCGGACCAGCGGGAAGCGCTGATCCTCGTCGGCGCATCGGGCTTCTCGTATGAAGAGGCGGCCGCCATCTGCGATTGCGCGGTGGGAACGATCAAGAGCCGGGTCAATCGTGCACGCACTCGGCTGTCGGACCTGCTCTCCATCGACGGTGCCGACGACTTCGGTCCGGATCATACGACGCGCGCAATTCTGTCCGCGGGCGGGCGCGGCTGAACCGCCTCGCGCCAATCCGGCATCAATTCAGGACAACGAAGAAGCTCTCGCCCGGCCAAACCCGGGCGAAAGCACACGCGCGCCTGAAAACTATGCGGAAGCTTACTCAAGGAACCGTCGGCGAACGGCCCCGAATGAGGGCGACGACGGCGGAGATCGCGAACAGGATGATCGCAACGAAGAAGATGATTTTTGCGATCTCGACCGCGAAACCTGCGATCCCGCCAAAGCCGAGTACGGCCGCAATCAGCGCAACGACCAGAAACGTCAAAGCCCAACCAAGCATGGCAGTGCTCCGTCATTGTCGCAGCGCGCGCCGCGTTCTGCGATCTGCGCGCAACGCTGTTCAATAAACGGCCAAAACGCTGGAATGTTCCGGCGAGGCCCCGTTGTGGGGACGGTGCGGACCCACCTCACGGATTAGGGATGCACGTCCTCGGTGAACCAGTCGGTCGGCACGTCATGGCCGAGGCCGCACTCCTTCGCCTTGCGGTAGACCACGGACCCCGCGGCCGCGAATTGATAGCCGAGTCCGATATTGTTGATGAAGCAGGTGACGTCGGCGTCCGACTTGCGACCTTCGACCCGGCCGACGACGAGCTGCGGCAAGGTCGGAAGCTTGTCGAAGTCGATCTCTTCGGCCAGCTGCCATCCGCGGCCCGCCACCTTCTCCTCGATCACGACGTCCTTGGCGGCGACGTGGATCGGAGTCGGATCGTTCCAGTGAATGATGACGCGATCGGCGCGCTTGACGGCCTTGACCTCGATTTCCGGCCGTTTGATCGAGCTCAGATGCATCCCGGGTTCGATCCAGCGTTCGAAAAAAACGTGATCGATGGAATTGGTCGCGCACATGACGATGTCGGCGCCCTGGATCGCCTCCTCCGGCAGGCCGACGGGCATGACTTCGACACCGAGCACCGCGCGCATGGCCAGGGCGAAGGCTTCGCGACTTTGCGGATTGGGGCTGAAGCAACGGATCGTCTCGATGTCGCGCACGGCGCAGGCGGCCATCAGCTGCGCCCCCGCCTGCCAGCCGGAGCCTAGAATACCGACGCTGTTCGCATTCTTGCGGGCAAGGTACTTGATGCCGAGCCCATTGGCGGCGCCGACGCGCATGCGCTGCATGACGCCGTCGGGCAGGATCGCGAGCGGCTCGCCGTTCTCCACCGAAAACAGCAGCACCAGTCCGACATAGCGGTTGTTGGGCGCGGCCGCGACCTTCTCGCGCCGCATGGTGTTGCCGCGCCTGGGCCAAGTAATGATGTCGGAGTTGATGCGGACCGCGCCGACGCCGAACTTCGGAGCCACGCCGTCCATGGATTTGAGGCTGTAGAGCGCGTCCGCCTGCGCCGTGGGCGTGAAGCAGTCGGAGCGGGTGCGCGACACGCCGCGTCCATCGGCCAATTCGACATAGGCCTCCTCCATGACCGCGATGCATTCATGCATCGTGAGGAGCTTCTCGACGTCGTCGTTGGAGAGGATCAGCGTCATGGGCATCGCGCCTGTGATGGCTGTGACAGCATAGCAGTGACTTCCTCATTCCGGATCGCGCCATCGATTGCCGGCGCGGCGCTATGATAGCCCTCCCCCGAGGTTTGCGCGCCTAGAGCTGGAGTGCCCTACAAGACGCTCGCGTCAGGCCCGGAAAATGTTCCAGAATGGATCGGGCGCCGTGCCCGTCCGCTTTGCAAGGAATGAGCTCATGAGCGTCGACACTCATGTTACCACGCTGAGCGCGGCCTTCGACGATTACCCGCACACGCTGCCGCTCAAGCGCGGCGAGATCAACTCGCCGCGCGTCGCGTTCGCCTTCTCCGACATCAAGCCGGCGAACCGGTTCTTCAAGCCCATGGTGCGCGAGCTCAAGTTCGACGTCAGCGAGATGGCGATTGCGACCTATGTGCAGGCCAAGGCCTACGGCAAGCCGCTCGTTCTCATGCCTGCGACCATGATGGGGCGGTTCCAGCACGGCACCATCCTGTGCAACGCGGCGCGCCCGCTCACGCCGGCCGAGCTTGCCGGCAAACGCATCGGCGTTCGCTCCTACAGCCAGACCACGGCGGTGTGGGTGCGCGGCATCCTCGAGAACGACTATGGCGTCGACCTCGACAAGGTGCGCTGGGTCACGTTCGAAGATGGCCACGTCGCCGAGTACCACGAGCCGGAGCGCGTCGAACGCGCGGGCGCCGACAAGAATCTCCTCAAAATGCTGCGCGCGGGCGAGCTCGACGCCGCAATCTACGGCGCCGACCTGCCCAATGACCCCACGCTGAAAAGCCTGATCCCGGATGCCGAGTCCTCGGCGCAGAGATGGTACGCGCGGCATAAGGTGGTGCCGATCAACCACATGGTGGTGGTGACGGAAAAACTCGCAAAGTCGAACCCGCAAACGGTGAAGGAAATTTACCGGTTGTTGCTGCAAGCCAAGAAGGCCGCCGGGCTGCCCAAGGCGGGCGCGATCGATTTTCTTCCGTTCGGCCTCAAGGCCTGCCGGCCAGCGCTGCAGACCATCATCACTTACGCGCTGCAGCAGCGACTCATTCCGCGAAAAATCGAGGTCGAAGACCTGTTCGACGATACCACCCGCGCGCTCGAGAGCTGAGCGAACCCTTCGATCGGTTTACTCCGTTACCTCAACCGAGTGATTGGCGGCTCTCTGCGAGCGCGCCGGCTTAGCGATTGTTTACCGAATCAGAAGAGCCTCGACGTCGCGCGTCTTGCGATGCCGACGAGTTCATCGACTTCGCGCGCGCAACACCTATGTCTACAGGGAGCATGGGCAAACCCGGAGCTGCCTGAAAATCCAACAATCAGGAGAACCGCTTGGTGAAATTCACGGGGACCGCCCCGCTGGCACCCGGCCGTTGTCGGCTTGAGGCGCTGCGCATCGCGCTGGTCTCGGGCGCGGCGTGGGGCTGCCTTCTGGGCTGGGCGAGTTCAGCGGACGCGGCCACGCCCGGGATGGGCGCCCCCTACGGCTGGTACGACGGCTGGTACGCTCCGCCGGCGGCGGCAAGGCCCGCTCGCAAGGCCAGGGTTGCGCCCACGAGAAAGGACAAGGCCGAGCCTAAGAAGGATGCGGGCTTTGGCCAAATGCCGAAAGGTCCGCTGCAGATCGTCGTGTCGATCGGCACCCAGAAAGTGACGCTCTTCAGCAGTGGGGTGCGCGTGGCGCAGGGGCCGGTCTCCACCGGCGTGCCCGGCCATCCGACGCCGACGGGCGTCTTCAGCATCATCGAGAAGGACCGTTACCACCACTCCAACCTCTACAGCAACGCGCCGATGCCATACATGCAGCGCATCACCTGGTCGGGGGTGGCGCTGCACGAAGGCGTGCTGCCGGGCTATCCGGCCTCGCACGGCTGCATTCGCATGTCGCACGACTTCGCGCAGAAGCTGTGGCCCATCACCAACCTCGGCGTACGAGTCATCGTCGCTCACCACGAGCTCGCCCCGGTCGAATTCGAGCATCCCAAGCTGTTCGCGCCGAAGCCGAAACCGCCCGCGCCCGCAATCGCGATGGACGGAAGGACCGACGGGCGCGATGTCGCGCCGGCAATCGTGCTGGCGCAGGCGACAATCCCGGACGCGGCAATCGATGCGATTGACGCGGCGCCGCAAGCTGAGGCAACCACGCCGGCTTGGCCCGCGACCGACGACCGCAAGGCTGCCCAGGTGGCAATACCTCCGGCGCCGATGACGGGGCCTCGCGCGGACCTCGTGGCGACCGAGGCGCAGCCCGCTCAAGCCGGCGACGACGCGAAGGCGTCCGATCTGCCCGAGCTCATCCGATCCATGGAGGTCGCGGCTCCCGTCGCGCCGAGCGGTGCGGGCGACACTCCCGAGACGCCGCAGAGGAGCGAGCCGGCGGCGCCGGCGCAGATGGTGCCCGCCGTCGCCGAGCCGCGGCCGGCCGAGGCAGCGCCCGGCGGCAGCGACGTTGTCAAGCCCGCTCCGACCGTCGATCCGGCGAAACCGGTTGCGCCGCCGATCAAGGCGGCCGAGCAGCCGATCAAACGCGCCGGTCAGGTCGCGGTGTTCGTCAGCCGCAAGGAACAAAAGATTTTCGTTCGACAGGGCTTCGTGCCGCTGTTCGACATGCCGGTTGTGATCGATCAGCCCGATCAGCCGCTCGGCACGCACGTGTTCACCGCCATGGAAGTGACCGACAACGGCAGCGGCATGCGCTGGAATGTGATGACCGTCCCGACCGAACCGTCGGCGTCCGCGGAGCAAAGGGACGCCAGGAAGAAATCCAAGGACGCGCCCAAGCCCGCCGCACGTTCGAAGCCGCCGGCGACCGCGGCGGAAGCGCTCAACCGCATCCAGATCCCGCAGGAGGCGGCCGACCGCATCGGCGAAATCTTGATTCCGGGCTCGTCGCTGGTGGTCTCCGACGAGGGCCTCGGTCCGGAAACCGGCCGCTACACAGAATTCATCGTGCTTTCTCGCTAGCGCAGGCCGTTTGTGATTGATGCGCCACGGCTGCGCGCATTTGGTGCGCCGCCTCGCCCTACATAGCGAGAAGAGGCCGCGCAGATCGAGTTTTCCGATCGTGTTGCTTGCGCACTCATGCGATACGCGAACCATCGCCTTGACGGTGGTGGCGCGAAAAGCGATCGGCTAGGCTCATGCGGCCGCCAGCCGGCGTCGTTGCATGCCTCGGCGGGCACGGGAGGGACGACAGCGTGCACAGACGCAAAGCATGCGGATTGGTTGCGCTTGCCGCGATGGCGGCCACCGCATCCGTGTGGACGATGGTTGGGCCGCTCACGGCGCAGACGGCCAAGATTTGGCCGACCAAGCGGGTCCAGATCATCGTGCCATTCTCTCCCGGCAGCGCCACCGACCTGCTTCCGCGAACGGTGTTCGAGCACGTCGCGGCCAACGTCGGTCAGACCATCATCATCGAAAACCGACCGGGCGGGGGCGGGGCCATCGGCGTCAGCGCCGTTGCCAAGGCGGATCCGGACGGCCATACGATCCTGGTCCATTCCAACGCGCTGGTGACCGCGCCGGCGATCCAGCACATGCCCTATGATCCGGTGCAGGACTTTGCCGGCGTCACGACTCTCGGCTACGTGCCTTTGGTGCTGGTGATCTCGCCGGACAAGAACATCAAAACGGTCAAGGAGCTCGTCGCCGCCGCCAAGGCCAAGCCGGGCTCGATCAACTACGCCGCCGCAGGGATCGGGACCCCGCCCCATTTGACCGCCGAGCGCTTTCGCCTCGCCGCCCAGTTCGAGGGTCAGCTCGTTCCTTTCAAGGGCGCTCCGGAAGCGCTGACGGAAGTGATCACCGGAAGAGTGGACTTCTACTTCTGCCCGCTCACGGTGGCGATGCCCTTCATCCGCGAGGGCAAGGTCCTGGCGCTCGCGGTGGGCGGCTCGAAGCGCGCGTCGGCCCTGCCGGAGGTGCCGACCACGCTCGAGGCGGGTTTTCCCGAGTCCGACTTCGATTTCTGGATCGGGATGATGGTGCCGAAGAAGACCCCGCGCGACATCGTCGCTCGCATTCACCAGGAGACCGCGAAGGGGCTGCAAGATCCGTCGGTGAAGGAGAAGCTCTCCAAGCTCGGCGTCGAGGAGATGATCATGCAGCCGGACGATTTCGACGCGCGCATCGCCCGGGA
>WNGA01013081.1_pt1 | contig 10670 bp, 5 predicted proteins | sample 5400061 | NCBI WGS metagenome assembly WNGA01 (sample SAMN13153366, study PRJNA577476) | soil metagenome | isolation source: 100 cm soil or saprolite under grassland replicate 2 | place: USA:California | collected 2016-06-15
CTCAAAAGGGGGGTGCCGAAGCCGACAAGCTCAAAACACAGGCGCAGGAACAGATCCAACAAGTCAAAGACCAAGTCGCCACTGAGGCAGACAAGCTCAAGGCGCAAGCCCAGCAACAGGTACAAGCGGCGAAAGACCAGTCAGCCGCCGCATCTGATAAACTGAAAGCGCAGTCGTTGATCGACCAGGCCTCCAAGCTGGTGACCGACAGCAAATACGCGGACGCGGCGAACGTTCTCAAGCAACTCACCAATCTCAATCTCACGTCCGAGCAGCAGAAGACGGTGGATGACCTCAGCTTGAAAATCAAAAACGCGCTGGCCGGCGACGCCGCCAAATCCGTCGGCAATCTTCTGAACACTAACAAATGAACCTCGGGAAACCGGCTCTCGGTTCGATCCGGGCCGCTCCGTGAGGGCGCGACGGCCGTGCTCTCCTCATCCGCGCAAGGGTGCGGTATGGCCTCCGCGCCGGGGTGGGCCGAGGACATTCCGCCCTGCCGCCGGCCGGGACATTTGTTTTGTGAGACGGTCCGGCGATTGCGCCGCCTCCCACGCCAACAACGCGCGCTTGCGCGCGCTGCCCCAGCGGTAATCGCCGATGACACCCGAATTCCGAATGACACGATGGCACGGGATCAGGTAGGCAATCGGATTGTTGGCCACCGCGTTCGCCACCGCCCGCGCGGCGCGCGCATCGCAAACCTGACAGGCGAGCGTCCGGTAGGAAACCAATGCCCCGGCCGGGATTTTCAACAACGCCTGCCAGACCTTGAGTTGAAAATTGGTTCCCGCCAGCAGGAGATTCAGTCGTGTTTCCTTTTCACTCCGCTGCCGCGAGAAAATTCGCTCGATAAACGGCGCCGTCACCGAGGGAGCCTCGACGACTTCAGCCCCGCGCCAGTGCTGTCGCAAGGCTTCGACGGCCGCCTCTTGCGAGCCGCCCTGCGCGAACGCGAGCCAGCAAATGCCGCGGGCCGTCACCGCCAACAAACAGACGCCGAAGCGGGTGGCATGGAATCCATAGTGGATCGTCAGTCCGGCGCCGCGCGATTTGAACTCGCCCGGCGTGACCGCCTCCACACTCACAAACAGGTCATAAAGGCGGCTCGGACTGGACAGGCCGACATCCAGCGTCACGTCGAGCACCGGTTTGGAATCCGCCAGTTGTCGCTTCGCGTGTTCGATGGTCAGAAACTGCAGAAATCGTTTCGGACTGACGCCCGCCCAGCGTGTGAACAGGCGTTGGAAATGAAATTCGCTGAGGTAAACCTGCTTCGCCACCGTCGCCAGGTCCGGCTGTTCCAGGGCGTGCTCCTGCAAAAACGTGATGGCGCGTTCGACGCGCCGGTAATCTTCGCAGGCTTCCATGCGGGCGTTGCCGTTCGGAAGAAATGTTCTGGATCTTTTCATGACTGTGTTCATCTGCCTGAAATCATACTCCTCATTTGCGACCGGGCGACCCGATTCTTGCTGACTTTCGAAAAAGAATGGCGCCCGCCGCGCAGTGCGCTGTTATCCATGAAAGTTTTCGCAGCTTGCGCAAATTTCCCGGCGCACCCCTCACCCGGCCGGAGGCCACCCTCTCCCCTCATCCGATGAGGGGAGAGGGCAGGGTGAGGGGAGTGTTCGTGTCTCTCGACCTTCGACGTCCCACTTCGGTTGCGGCCACCCCGCGCAGTGTTCGAACGAGCTTGAAAGCCTCCGGACCCTGTGCCACGCTCGGTGCGCATTGGGTTTGCCGCTTCATGTTCGCGCCTGTTCCGGCGCGTCAGCAAACCGCTAACGGCCATCATTTATGCGCGCCTTTGAAAGTCTCACGGAACAGGAAATCCTCGCGCTGGCCATCTCGCTGGAGGAAGAAGACGCCCGCATCTACGAAGACTTCGCCGACGGGTTGAAGGAACATTATCCGGAGCAAGCGGAGAAATTTCGCGAGATGCGGCGCGATGAAGACGGCCATCGCCACCGACTGCTGGAACATTACCGGAGCCGTTTCGGCGATCATGTGCCGCTGATTCGCCGGCAGGATGTCCGGGGTTTTGTCCAACGACGACCGGTCTGGCTCGTGCGGCCACTCGGCCTCAAAGCGGTGCAAAAATCCGCCGAGACCATGGAGCTGGAAACCAAACGGTTCTACGAAGCGGCGGCGCGACGCGCGACGGACGCCGGCATCCGCCAGTTGCTCGGCGACCTGGCGGAGGAGGAACGAAACCACGCGCACACCGCCGAAACCATCGCGCAGACCGGACCGAGCGAAGAGGAATCGGCGAAGCAGAAACGATTGTTCGTGCTCCAGGTGATTCAACCCGGCCTGGCGGGGTTGATGGACGGCTCGGTCTCGACCCTGGCGCCGCTTTTCGCCGCCGCCTTCGCCACGCGCAACAGTTGGGAAACGTTCCTGGTCGGACTGGCCGCCAGCCTTGGGGCGGGCATCAGCATGGGATTCGCCGAAGCGTTGTCGGACGACGGCAGCCTGACCGGCCGCGGGCATCCATGGGCGCGCGGTTTTGTGTGCGGCCTGATGACGACCCTGGGCGGCATCGGGCACACCCTGCCCTACCTGATTTCAAACGTGAAAACCGCCACCGCCGTGGCCGTCGGGGTGGTGCTGGTCGAGTTGAGCGTGATTTCGTGGGTGCGGCACAAGTTTATGGACACGCCTTTGTCTGCGGCCGTCCTGCAAGTCATGCTGGGCGGTCTGTTGGTGTTTCTGGTGGGGATTTTGATCGGCAGCTCCTAGCCGGCGTTTTTCACCAAATCTGCCTGAACAACCTTTTGTTGCATATGCAACAAAAGGTTGTCTAGCGGTTCGGGAACTACATGTCGGCGCCGTCGCTCACTTCTTCGGGGCTTTCCGTTTCTCTTCAATGGCCGCCTGGGCCGCCGCCAGCCGGGCCACCGGCACCCGGAACGGACTGCACGAGACGTAAGTCAGCCCGAGGCGATGGCAGTACCTGACCGAGTCGGGATCGCCGCCGTGCTCGCCGCAGATGCCCAGCTTGATGTCGGGCCGCGTGCCGCGGCCGCGTTCCACCGCCATCTGCATGAGTTGGCCGACGCCGATCTGGTCGATGGTGGCGAAGGGATTTCGCTTCACGATTTCCAGCTCCTGATACGCGGGCAGGAACGAGCCGGAATCGTCCCGGCTCATGCCCAGCGTGGTCTGCGTCAGATCGTTCGTGCCGAAGCTGAAAAACTGCGCGTCCCGGGCGATTTCATCGGCCACCAACGCCCCGCGCGGGACTTCAATCATCGTCCCGACCAGATAATTGAATTTGGTCTTCTTCTCCTGCGCGACTTCACCGGCGACGCGATGGACGACCTCGAGCTGAAGTTGCAGCTCTTTGGGATAGCCGACCAGCGGGATCATGATCTCCGGCTTGCACTTGAGGCCCTCCTTTTGCACCCGCGCCGCGGCTTCGAATACGGCGCGCGCCTGCATCTCGGAGATTTCAGGATAGGCGATGCCGAGGCGGCAACCACGGTGGCCGAGCATCGGGTTGAACTCGTGCAATTCATGCACCCGCTTGGCAATCTTCTCCACGCTCACGCCGGTCTTTTCCGCCAGCGACGCCTGGGCAGCATGATCGTGCGGCAGGAACTCGTGCAACGGCGGATCGAGGAACCGGATCGTCGCCGGCAGACCTTTCAACTCGCGGAACATGCCGGCAAAATCCTCCCGCTGATAGGGCAGCAGCTTGGCCAGCGCCTTCTTCCGGTCGTCGGTCTTCTCCGCCAGGATCATTTCCCGCATGGCATCGATGCGGTCGCCCTCGAAGAACATGTGCTCGGTGCGGCAGAGGCCGATGCCGCTGGCGCCGAAGGCGACGGCGTTGGCGGTTTGTTCCGGGTTGTCCGCGTTGGTACGGACCTGCATGCGGGTGGCCCGGTCGCACCACTTCATCAACTGCGCGAAGTATTGATACGTGCTGCTGTCCCTCGGCGACAGGCTTTTCTGCAAGAGCACCTGGATGACTTCGCTCGGCGCGGTTTTGAGCTGGCCCGCGTACACGTTGCCGCTCGTGCCGTCGATGGAAAGGTAATCTCCCTCGTTGAACGTCTGTCCGCTCGCCGTCAGCGTCTTGGCCTGATAATCAACCTGGAGTTTGCTCGCGCCGCAGACGCAGACCTTGCCCATCTGCCGGGCCACCAGCGCCGCGTGGGAGCTGACGCCGCCGCGCGCGGTCAGGATGCCTTCGGCGGCAATCATGCCGCGCAGATCTTCAGGCGATGTTTCCACGCGAACCAGCAGGACTTTCTCGCCCTGGTGCGCCGCCTCGGCGGCGCGCTCGGCGTTGAAATAAATCCTGCCGCACGCCGCGCCCGGACCGGCGGGCAGGCCGGAGGCGATGATTTGCGCGCCTTTGAGCGCGGCGCGATCGAACACCGGCGCCAGCACCTGGTCCAGTTGCTCGGCGGGAACCCGCAGCACCGCGGTTTGCCAGTCGATGAGTTTTTCCTTCACCATTTCGCAGGCGATGCGGACGGCGGCGAAGCCGGTGCGTTTGCCATTGCGGGTTTGGAGCATGAAGACTTTGCCGTCCTGAATCGTAAACTCGAAGTCCTGCATGTCTTTGAAGTGCCGCTCGAGTGTCTGCCGGATATTTTCCAGTTCCTTGTAGGAGGCCGGCTGATGGGCGGAGAGTTTCTGGACCGGTTCCGGCGTGCGCACGCCGGCGACCACGTCCTCGCCCTGCGCGTTCATCAGGAATTCGCCGTAAAACACCTTTTCGCCGCTCGCCGGATCGCGCGTGAACGCCACGCCAGAGCCGGATTGCTCGCCGGTGTTGCCGAAGACCATCGCCTGCACATTGACGGCGGTGCCCCACTCGGAGGGTATGTTGTATTTGCGACGATAAACGATGGCGCGGTCATTCATCCAGGAGCCGAACACGGCGCCGATGGCGCCTTCGAGCTGCTTCCAGGGATCGTTCGGAAATTCCTTGCCGGTGCGTTCCTTCACCAGGGCTTTGAAACGTTTGACCAGTTCCTTCAGGTCGTCGGTGGTGAGTTTCGTATCCTCGAGGTCGTGATTGCCATAACGCTCGTCCTTGAGACCGCCGATGACCGTTTCGAAGGGCTCGTGATCTTCAGCCGGCAGTTTCTGCACGCCCAACACCACGTCGCCATACATCTGGATGAAGCGGCGATAGCAGTCCCAGGCGAAACGTTCGTTGTTGGTCGCCTTGACCAGCGCCAGAACGGTTTCGTCGTTGAGGCCAAGGTTCAAGATCGTGTCCATCATGCCGGGCATCGAATCGCGCGCGCCGGAGCGAACGGCGACGAGCAGCGGCATGGCGTTTCTGTCGCCGAACCGGGTGCCCATAATTTTTTCCATGTTGGCGATGCCGACCTCGATCTGGGGCTGGAGGTCCTTCGGATAAGTCCGCCGGGTGGCGTAGTAATAAGTGCAGACGTCCGTGGTGATGGTGAAACCCGGAGGCACGGGCAGCCCGATGCGGGTCATTTCGGCCAGGTTGGCGCCTTTGCCGCCCAGGAGCGCCTTCATCGCCCCGTTGCCGTCGGCCTTCTCGTTTCCAAACAGATAAACGTATTTCTTGGTCTTGCCCATAAGTCAAAAAGCGTGTGCGGATTTCAGTTGAATTTCGTCGGTGAATTCCATCGAAACGAGCCGCGAGCCTAACAAAGGAAAGGGGGGTGTCAACGGCTGAGTTGAAGGACCCGCAATGACGCTCAGGGCTGCTCTGGACTCCGAGGCAATTCCGAATTCCGAATCCCGAAAGAAACCCGAAATTCGAATCCCCAAACCCCGAATCCGTCGGGAACGCTCTCAGCCTTCCGGTTTTCCGGTTTCGGATTTGCTTCGGATTTCGGATTTGGCAACAGCATTCCTCACACGTCCATCGCCATGCTGTCGGCCCGCACGGCGCGCGTGATCCTTTGCTCGGCCTCCCGCCTGAAGTCCGGAGTTGCTGTCTGACCAATCCACCGTGACACCGAACCGGAGCCGCTGCCGATTGGCACGGCGTCCTCTCCGCGGAATCGCAGCTCCCAAACACGCCCCAATACCGCAGTCAGACATCGGCTGATCCGTTCGCGATGGTACCGACGAAACGATCGTATCGCGCAAAGATCCGGGTAGTTCCGGGCACAGAGATAACGGATCATCTGGTCGTGTTGAATGCTCAATTGAATGTCCGTCGAGCCGTATATCCCGCTCGCGTAACAATAAGCCAGCAATGTTACCATCATCGCAGGCCGGATGTTCGGGTTCCCGGTCTCGATATCCTGCCGCCCGGAACTCCGGGCGTTGAGGTCCTCAATAACTTCCAAAATAAGCTTAACCAGCGTCTTCTTTCCGATATAAAGACTCAAGTCGTCGGGAAGAAAGTTTCCATCCCGAACCACAGTGGTTGGCAAGGCTATTGTCATTCAAATCGTTTCAATCTACTCTATCCGCTGCTTTTAGCATCGTCCCGACGGGTGACAAGCCGGTGACAGCACGGTTAAAAAGAACCAACAATTTTCCAGGATCAACCAGAATGCGGCCGACAGAACTCTTTGAGAACCAAGTATTCATATGACATATCTTCAAATCATGATAAAATGATATTTACAATGACGGGCTGCTGAGCTAGAGGTTGAAGGGAACGTTTGACACAATTTGTTGAAATGAAGCCAATAAAGAGTCGAGCCGAAGAGTTGGAGCGTTTGTTGCGCGAACGCATCGTCATTCTCGACGGGGCGATGGGGACGGTGATCCAGCAGAACCAGCTCGACGAAGCCGCCTACCGCGGCGAACGCTTCCAGAACTCGCGGAAGGACCTCAAGGGGCTGCACGATTTGCTCTGCCTGACCCAGCCTGAGATCATCGAAGGTATCCATAAACAATACCTCGAGGCCGGGGCCGACTTGATTGAGACCAACACCTTCAATGCCCAGGCACTTTCGCTGGCCGATTACGGGATGGAATCGTTGGCCTGTGAAATCAACATCGCTGCGGCCCGGTGCGCCCGGCGCGCGGCCGATGCCGTCATGGCCGCCCATCCGGGCCGCGTCTGTTTTGTCGCCGGGGCGATTGGACCGACCAACAAAACCTCATCCATTTCCACGGACGTGAATAACCCGGCGGCGCGCGGCGCCACGTTCGACGAAGTGGCGGCCGCTTACTACGAGCAGGCCAAGGGACTGATGGAAGGAGGCGTGGACGTGCTGCTGGTTGAAACCATCTTCGACACGCTGAACGCCAAGGCGGCGTTCTATGCCATCCTGAAATTGTTTGAGGAACGCGGAGTCACTCCCCTGCCCTTCGGCCGTGACCCGCAACCAGGCAAACCGATCGTTCCCCTCATGGCGTCGGTGACGTTCATCCAGGCGGGCAGCAATCGTGGCGTCACCGGCCAGACGGTCGAGGCATTCTGGAATTCCATTTCGCACGTGCCCCTGATGAGTGTCGGGTTGAACTGCGCGCTCGGTCCGCACGAACTCCGGCCGCTCGTCAAAGAACTCTCCGGTGTCGCCCCGATCTACGTCAGCGCGCACCCCAATGCGGGCCTCCCGAATCCGCTTTTGCCGACCGGCTTTCCCGAAACACCCGACACACTCGCGCCCCAATTGAAGGAGTGGGCGCAAAACGGGTGGCTCAACATTGTCGGTGGCTGCTGCGGCACCACGCCGCCCCACATCAAGGCCATCGCCGAAGCAGTAAGGAACCTGCCTCCCCGCGTTCCGCCGAAGAGCGAGCCGCACCTTCGCCTCAGCGGACTCGATGCGGTGACGATTCGGGGAAATTCGATCCGGGGGTTTTCGTCTAATCCGGCCACCGCTGAAACCTCCCCCTCCATCAATTTCATCAACATCGGCGAGCGCACGAATGTGGCCGGCTCGCCGAAATTCGCCCAACTCATCAAGGCGGGCGATTTCGAGGCGGCCGTTAGCGTCGCCCGGCAGCAGGTCGAAAACGGCGCGCAGGCCATCGACGTTTGCATGGACGAGGGCATGATCGACGGCGTCGCCGCGATGACCCGTTTCCTCAACCTCATCGCCTCCGAGCCGGATATCGCCCGCGTGCCATTGATGGTGGATTCCTCGAAGTGGGAAGTCATCGAAGCCGGCGTCAAATGCCTGCAAGGCAAAGGCATCGTGAATTCGATCAGCCTGAAGGAAGGCGAAGAGAAGTTCCTGCAGCAGGCTGGGCTCGTCCGACGTTACGGCGCGGCGGTGGTCGTGATGGCCTTCGACGAACGCGGCCAGGCCGACACCTTCGAGCGCCGCATCGAAGTCTGCCGACGCGCCTACAATCTGCTCACCCAAAAGGTCGGGTTCCCGCCCCAGGACATCATCTTCGACCCGAACGTGCTCACCGTCGGCACCGGCCTGGAGGAGCACGCCAACTACGCCGTCGATTTCATCCGCGCGACGACCTGGATTAAGCAAAACCTCCCCCTCGCGAAGGTCAGTGGCGGCATCAGCAACATCAGCTTCAGCTTCCGCGGCAACAACGTCGTGCGCGAAGCCATGCACAGCGCGTTCCTCTATCACGCCATCCGCGCCGGACTCGACCTGGGCATCGTCAACGCCGGTCTGTTGGAAGTGTATGAGGAGGTCCCGAAGGACCTGCTCGAACTGGTCGAGGATGTCCTGCTCAACCGCCGGCCCGACGCCACCGAGCGCCTCATCCGGTTCGCCGAGTCCGTCAGGAAAAAGGACAAGGCCGAAGTGCTCGAGGATCAGTGGCGCAAAGGCACGGTCGAGGAGCGGCTCAGTCACGCGCTGGTCAAGGGCATCGTCGATTACATTGATCAGGACGTCGAGGAAGCGCGCCGGAAATATGGCAAACCGCTCGCCGTCATCGAAGGCCCGCTCATGGCCGGCATGAGCGTCGTCGGCGATCTGTTCGGCGCCGGCAAAATGTTCCTGCCGCAGGTCGTCAAATCGGCCCGCGTGATGAAAAAAGCCGTGGCCTGGCTGCTGCCGTTTCTGGAAGCGGAGAAAAAGGCGGCCGGCGGCGAGCACAGGAATGCCGGCAAAGTGCTCATGGCCACCGTCAAGGGCGACGTGCACGATATCGGCAAAAACATCGTTGGCGTCGTGCTCGGCTGTAATAACTACGAAGTGATCGATCTCGGCGTGATGGTGCCGTGCGAGAAGATTCTCCAGACCGCGCGCCAGCAGCAGGTGGACATTATCGGCCTGAGCGGCCTGATCACGCCTTCGCTCGACGAAATGGCCCACGTTGCGAAGGAAATGGAACGGGAAGGTTTCAAGGTGCCGCTGTTGATCGGCGGCGCGACCACCAGCAAGGCCCACACCGCGGTGAAGATTGCGCCCGGTTATTCGCAGCCGGTGGTCCATGTCCTCGACGCCTCGCGCGCCGTGCCCGTGGTCGGCAGCCTCATCAGCGCCGATCGAAAAAGCAGTTTCGTCCAGCAAATCCGCGCCGAATACGATCGCGTCCGCGCCCAGCACGCCGGCCAGCAACAGAAGCTCGTCTCCCTCGAGCAAGCGCGTCAACGCGCGCCGCAGTTGGCCTTCGACGACCTCCCGCAACCCGAATTCATCGGCGTGCGGGTGCTCTCCTCTGATGTGAAGGGGAGCGCGGGCGCCCCGCCTGCGCCGGTCGGCGCCTCGCCGGCCGAACCGTCGCAGCACGCCGCTGCGACAAACTCCGCACTCCGCACTCCGCACTCCGCACTTTCCCTCTCCGACCTCATCCTCTTCATCGATTGGTCGCCGTTTTTCCACACCTGGGAACTGCGCGGGCGTTACCCGACGATTTTGAACCATGCGAAACATGGCGAAGAAGCGCGCAAACTCTTCGCCGACGCGCAGAAGTTGCTCGAGGAAATCGCGGACAAGAAACTGCTCCAACCGCGCGGTGTTTACGGCCTCTTCCCCGCCAACCGGATGGGCGACGACGTCGAGCTCTACGCCGACGCATCGCGCACGCGGTTTCTGACGACGTTCCATTTCCTGCGCCAGCAGATCGAGAAGCCCGACGGCCAACCCAATTACTGCCTGGCGGACTTCGTCGCGCCCAGGGTCCATCAACCCTCAACACTCAACCATCAACCCGCCGATCATCTGGGCGCCTTCGCTGTCACCACCGGTTTCGGCCTGAAAGAACTCGTCGAGAAATTCAAGGCCGATCACGACGACTACAACGCGATCATGGCCGAGGCGCTGGCCGATCGTCTGGCCGAGGCCTTTGCCGAATACCTGCACAAACGCGTTCGTGAAGAATGGGGTTACGGCACGAACGAGCAACTTTCCCACCAGGACCTCATCGACGAAAAGTATCGCGGAATCCGACCGGCCGCGGGCTATCCCGCGTGCCCTGACCACACTGAGAAACGCGCCCTCTGGCAACTCCTCGACGTGGAGAAGAACGCCGGCATACAACTGACCGAAAACTTCGCCATGTGGCCTGGGAGCAGCGTGAGCGGCCTCTATTTCGCGCATCCGGAGTCAAAGTATTTCGCTGTCGGCAAACTCGGACGCGACCAGATGCTCGATTACCACATCCGCAAGGGCATGACGCTGCAGGAAATCGAGAAATGGCTGGGACCGTATCTGAATTACGATCCGGCGAAGGTCCCAACGCCTTCCTCGGCGGCGTGCGCTTGCGGGCAACCCCACTGAGCAACAGAGAGTTGAACACTCTCGTTCGACGCGGGGCGACGGTCTAGTGGCACGGGCGTCTCGCCC
>WNGA01014813.1_pt1 | contig 10670 bp, 12 predicted proteins | sample 5400061 | NCBI WGS metagenome assembly WNGA01 (sample SAMN13153366, study PRJNA577476) | soil metagenome | isolation source: 100 cm soil or saprolite under grassland replicate 2 | place: USA:California | collected 2016-06-15
GTTGACGAGAATATTCTTCAACGCCCACGAGCCATCTTCGACCATTGCGAGCTGGCCGGCAATGAAGGCCTCCTGCGTCCCCTTGTCCTGCACATCGAGTGCAGTTGCCATCACTTTATCATCCCACATCCGCGCTCGAATCCATTCTAGGGCTTGCAGCGCCAGAGGGTCAGCCATTAGCGATTTGGTCGGATCAGCCGGATCGACAAAATGCGCGCCCCACGCATTGACATGGACTTGAAGACGCTCCCAGGCGATATCGGTCATGCTGCCCCACAAACCCGGTTGGCCCTCTTTATTGTGATCCGAAGTAAGGCGCCTCATCGCGGCAAGATAATCATCATGGGTCCAGGAATCATTAGGGAAGTCCACGCGCGCCTGATTGAACAAATCCTTGTTGTAATAGAGGGCGAGCGCGCCGTGGTATTTGGGTAGGGCGTATTGCCGGCCATCGCGCGTGAAAAAGGATTTGTATTGAACCGGATCCCAGTCTTCAATCGTCGCGCGATCCAGATCGGCTTGAACATATGGACGCAGGTCGAGGAGGTAACCTTTCTGTGCCCAAATCGGAAGGAAACTGCAGCAGCCCTGGAAGACATCGGGCGCGGTTCCCGCTTGCAGGTCCGCGAGTGACTTTTCTTCGAACTCGTTGTTTTCCGGATCAAGATTATAGTAGACGCGGATATTCGGATGCGTAGCATGGAACTCTTCAAGCATCTGCTGCGCCATGGGTGGGAACCAGTCGGTTCTCCAGTCTCGATAGACCAGTTGGGCTGGGTTAGCCGTCCTCAGAGTAGGGTTGGCCAACGGTGAGCCACACGCGGCCAGGGCCGCGCTAGCCACCGACATTCCAGCAAGCTTCAAGAAGTCCCGTCGGGTGATCGGTTGTTTTATCTTCATCATTGGACCTTCCACTGAAAGCAGTTCAGCTAGCTCCTCGACGTGAGATTAGTTTGGCTAACTATTCCAATTCAGATGTCCTTTCTATAAAGGATCAAAGACTTTCCAGACAAGTTGTTAGAATTTACTCATAAAGCTGTATGGTTTTTTATCATTACACCCCCTTGGGTAAGCATTAGTTTTTGTTCAAACAGGTTTAAAGAGTATCCTATTACAAAACAAAGCTGAAAAATAGGACTAAATGTCACTAAGAAATAAGGAGGAATTGCACTATCAAATTCGCATATTTAGATGTTTTTGGTAGACTTTGCTTGTAAAGTGGTTAAGGTGACTAAGATAGTTTTGCACTTGTGCGGGCAAGGGTTTTCTTGTATGCTTATTCAGCTTATGGAAAAAATAATCCAACGCTTATGGATGATCGGTGATCATGAGCCATTAGAGCCGGGATGTTTTGTGATTCCCTCTTATGCCTTAAAGAATCGCTCGTTCCCTACCAAGCCTACAAGGGCGCAAATTGAGCTGGCATTCGAATGGTGGAAGAGGTTTCCCCATGCAAAGCTGATCATGTCCACGGGAGATAACCAGAGATTGGGGATTCCCAACTCCACGGTCATGGCTGAATATGCCATGAGTTTGGGTTTGCCCCGTGAGAACATCATAGAAGAAGATCGATCACGAACCACCCATGAAAATCTGCTGTACTCAATGGAAATCATCAAAGAACAGAACTTGAGGCAACCCACTTTGGTGACACTAGATCTTTACACAAGACGTGCGGTCGCTACAGCAAGAAAACTGGGTTGGAAAGATTTCTATTGGCTTTCTGTATTCTCTAAGGGCGAACCTGCCTACGGATACAAATGGCTTCAAACACACTCTCGTTTTACAATCTTTTGCTATGAAGTAGGCGCTATGATTCTCAGCAAAATTGTCGGCTGGGCATAATGGAAGGTGACAGTCACTTTGGAATGGTTCGGGCGAAAGCAGAATGCACCAAAAGTGACTGTCACTTTTTCGCCAAATGAATCGGTTATGCCGGAACATTGTGCGAGAGCAGGCGAGGTAAGAACCAGGGATTGAGCCCAAGATAACGTGCAATGGGTGGATCCTCAGGTGGGTTATTATGCACATCTCTGGGTGCTTCGGGCCATTCAAAGGGCAGATGAACGATTTCGCCGGGAGTTTGGATTGTTTCCATTGCGTGCAGAGTAGCTTCCAATACAGCCAGTTGTCCGACAGCATCACAGGGTTGCCCGAGGGTGCGCCCAAGTGGATATTCGATGGCGGCGATGCGCGGCACACTCACCGAGGCTGTCAGATCCGATATAGGGGTTAGGGTGATAGTGGCGAAACCAGCAGCCTCGAGTTCACGTTGAACCGGTCCAACAGACCAGCAACAAACCGGTCAGGCAGGGACGAGAATGACCAAATCTGCCAGATCAGCTTTCAGATCCCGGATGATCGCTGGAACTGTCTCGCACAAGAGTCTTTCCGGGTTGAGGATGTAGCCCATGATGGAATAGTGCCGCGGGCTCATACGTCCAATCCGCCCAGTGTTTTCCATAGCTTGCAAGTGTTGGAGAGGAAACAGGCAATTCAAATCCTGTTCAGCGTATGATGGGTCGATGTGCATGTGATACAGACGCACTTCGGCTTCAGTGGCCGTTTTCGGCAGGATCCGATAGGAAGGGTCGCCCCACCAAGGATTCCGGCGTTCACCATCCTGGTCGAAGGGCTTATCGGTCTTGAGTGCAATGCCTGCCGAACTGAGCAATGCCACAGTGCATTCCGAAAGTGGCTTCGAGAGCGGTGTCCACGGGATGGGACGCGGCTTTTCCATGCTGATGCCGCTAATGAAACGGAAAGAGTCAACGGTTTTTGACATTTAGGCCCTATCAACTGTGGAACAATATGTTATGTACAACGGCATTCACGATCTTTGCGCCTGTCAGAACCGCGGCGATGACTATTGCCTGCGTGTCACTTTGAATGTATGGCAATTTCCAGCCAAAGATGGTCGCAAATCCGACGATTAGGATCAGAGCTCCGAGAATATAGCCAATGATCGAAAGCGGATGTGCCCACTGTCCTGCAGCGGCAACGCGCCCAATGCCACCCATTGTGCACATGGTCATACCAAGTACAAGCAACGCGATCATAGCAATTCGCACATTGGATATGATGGGTATCCGTCTGCCCGTCACGGCGACGAAGACTACCCCGGCGAATAGCAGGGCAACTAACAAAACATTAAAACTGAGTGGTGATGGAACAGATGTAGCTTTCATTTCAAATCTCCTTTTTGGATTCATGTCATTCTGCCTGCACCGCCCGTGCCTACCGGCAGCCTGTCCTGGACGGACAGTCCAGGGGGTAGGTATGCAGCAGGCACAGGTGAGCGACCGTAGGAAGCGAAGAATCTCTCCTGCAGCAAGTAAGACTCTTCCCTGGCCAGGCCGCCAGGACAGGCGGTCGCGACGAACGCTCCCTCAGAGTGACACAATATGAGTTGTTAGAACAGGCCCCAGAGCACGTGCCAAATCATATCTGCCCAGAAGTGGATCCCGACTGGGGCAAGGAATCCGTACTTCTTGTAGTAGAAGGCTGCAAAGAGCGAGAGAATACCATTGAGCAAGATTATTTCAATTATCAATAGGGGAGGAACCTGAGCCATGCTCGTCCAGCTTTGCAGGAACATCACCGATCTCTTTGTCCTCGAGATGAATCCCAGAGTTTATGACCCTTTATGATAGGTTGCAAAATCAGGCTCAAAAGCCGATAGGAAAGGTACGTCTATACCCAATCTTTTACCTTCAGCCAAAACATCAAAGTATTGTGTAGAGAGTTCATCTCGGCCAAATTTAATATTTTCTTCAAAGAATTGTCGAATGGACAGGGTTTGATATTGCATTCGGATCAAAGGTGTCAGCAAGGAAACTGGAAGTAAAACCAGCTGATTGTTAATTGGGATCGAACTCTTTTTGACCCCACGTGCCTGGCATATATTTAATCCTTCGCGGCTCGCTAAGATAGCTCTTCGAATCAGAGCTTTGTCCTGAACAAAAGCGTTGACACAGCCGGCGTTAAGCATTCCACCAATTATTCCTAGGAACTCAACGTAATGAACCATTAACCACCCTAAAATATCGTGACTAATAACAGGTTTCAAATCTGCATCCTTGAATAAGCCAACCAGCTTTTCCAGGCGAGGTGTGACTTCCCCGTTCATTTCACCGAGCATGGTCGCCAATTGAGGATGATCGAATATCACGCATTCAATCTTGTTTTCCGTGCGCTATCCACCTATCAACCGTGAGAAACCAAATAAATACTGTCCGGCTGCCAGATATTTTTTGATTTTCTCGTCTCCCCACCAGTTGTTACCAAAAAACAGAATCACTGCATCACCGCTATATTTAGCGAGAAGAGGCAGAACATCTTCCAGTTGATGTGCGCGGACACTAACGATAATTAGTTCAAAACCTGCTTGAGGCAACACTTCCTCAGTAATTTGTGGATGAAACACAATTTCTGTTGGCTTCTTTTCCTTTTTACGCTCATCGCGGTAGCAAATATGGATACCGTCCTGAGCAATTAATTGTCCTTTTCCTTTTCTAACCAAAAGCGTGACATCATTGCCCGATTCTGATAGCTTCCATGCATATGCCGTGCCAATCACCCCAGCGCCAACGACCAAAGTTTTCATAGGTCCTCTTTTCTATCTTTACCTTTTAGATAGTAAACGCGCCCAAATAAAAACTCGCCCGCCTACGGGAGAGTCTTAATCCTGGTCAAGTGGACAGGATTTCAGATCATCTTTTCAAGCTTTTCGACTTCGTCCTTCCAGCCATACACGTGACGCAAGTTATCTTGTAGTTTGGCGGGGTCTTTTTCATATCCCTTTGCCAGTTCTGCGAGGTGGTTATAATAACCAGCCAATTTTTCCAGCGGCGGGTGCGAGACAACACCGCGTCCCAAATTTTCTTCCAATTGTTGAAGCATATCCAGCCATTCTTCAACGGGCATCCCTGCGGTCTTTCTAAAATCACGAATGACCCATTGCCTTTCGAATAATGAGCGTCTCTTCCAATCATCAGATTGTGCTTTCAATGTGAGACGCACCGCTTCACACAGCGCCCGCACCTGTTCCCGTTTGTCAGGGTCTATCGTGACTGGTTCATTCTCCATGTCAGCCGCGCCGAAGTTGATGTCCGCGGCCTTGAGCGCCTGAATAGACGAAATCTCCTGCCCACGGAATTTCTCGGCAAAAACGACGGAAGCTGCAAACCCTGCCCCCGCCTCTTCGATAGAAAGGACTACATTTTTATTTTTGATGAAGAATTCGTCTACGGTCATGCCCATGAGAGGAGCAAGACGGCTTACAGCTCTTCTGGCAGTTTCAGTCGGCACCAGGCCTGGTCCAATCGTAAAAGCGATAACGCCTGTTCCTTCTAACTCTGCGTCGAGGGTATTGGCAAGATGCACCTGCGCGGCTTTAAAGGTTTCGTATCCACCGAGGAATGCTGTTCCCGTTGATGAAACACAGGCAAACACCCCATGCTTGCGGCGAATCATATCGGGCAAGAAAGCCTTCGCCATCAACACCGGCCCGCGCAAGTTGACACGATAACTGGCATCCCATTTTTCAATGGGCAAATCTTTAACCGTGCCTAATACCGCAATCGTGGCGTTGTTAATGACCGCGTCCACTCTACCAAAGCAGCGCACAGCCTCATTGTATAGATTTTGTACACTAGCTTCATCGCCTACATCAGTATGAATGAACTTCACACGCTCTTTTCCAAATTCTTCACCCAACGTTTCGGCAGCTTTGGATCCATTCTGTTCGTTGATCTCTGCAATAACCACATTCGCGCCCAGCCAGAGCAGAGCACACGCGGCTTCGTATCCAATCCCACCTCCCGCGCCCGTCACAATGACCGTTTCCCCGCACAAGGCCTCAGGTTTGAGTCCAAGTTGAGCAATTATCATTGTCATTTATTTTCCTTTGCTCAGATCAAGCTACACGGTGTACACCCAAGGCCTGCCAGTAATCCCAACGACCTCCGAGCAGGAAGAGCAGACCGGTCATCAGGACAGGAGCCAATACCGCGCGCAAGATCATCTGTGTATTGGCCTTTTTGGAAAGATTAAGTCTAGTCATAGTTTATTCCCTAGTCTAAATATAAGTTATATTCCCAAAAGACTCCCCCGTCTTCGGGGGAGTCTTTATCCTGGTCAAGTGGACAGGCCTTGAGCTTGCTAGTAAGCTCAAAGGCAGGTCACGATTAGTCTGTCAGCGCGTTGATTTTGATAAAATTTGTTGTACACTACTCACGACCTGACAAGTGATCAGCGATAGATTAATGATGCAAGCATGAATTAATAGTAGGAGGCTGGCATGGATCTTTTCATTATGTTTCCTATGCTTTGGGGAGGGGAGATATAGATTATGAACAAGGCCTGGTGGAAGGAATGTGTTGTTTATCAAATATATCCCCGCAGTTTTTATGATAGCAATGGAGAAGGGATTGGCGATTTGCGCGGAATAATTCAAAAGCTCGATTATTTGAAGGAACTTGGCATTAATGTCATTTGGCTTTCACCTGTTTGCAAATCACCTAATGCCGATAATGGCTATGATGTCAGTGACTATCAGGATATCATGGACGAATTTGGAACTCTGGCAGACTGGGACGAGCTACTTGCTGAAATGCATAAGCGCGGGATTAAGTTGTTGATGGATTTAGTGGTTAACCATACTTCAGATGAGCATCCATGGTTTAAGGAATCTCGCAAATCCAAAGATAATCCCTATCGAGATTTTTACATCTGGCGTCCTTCCAAAAATGGAGGCGAACCCAATAATTGGGTTTCATTTTTTAGTGGCTCAGCCTGGCAGTATGACGAGCATACTGATGAATATTATTTGCACCTTTTTACCAAAAAACAGCCAGATCTCAATTGGGAAAACCCGAAAGTTCGCGCAGAAGTATACAAGATAATGGATTGGTGGCTGCAAAAAGGTATTGACGGCTTTCGGATGGATGTGATTAATATGATCTCTAAAGTGCCTGGCTTGCCAGACGCACCTGTTGTTAGTAATGACCGGTACCAATTCGGTGGGCAATATTTCATTAATGGGCCGCGTTTGATGGAATTTCTTGCTGAAATGAAACAAAAGGTGCTTTCTCAGTATGATATTCTCACGGTAGGCGAGACTCCTTTTGTAAATACCCAGGACGCGATTAAGATTACCAATGAAGAAATGGGGGCATTGAATATGGTATTCCAATTTGAACACATGACTTTGGATGTAGATAAAAGTCATGCTTCTTACCCAAGTTTGAAACAATGGAGGCTTCTGGATTTGAAAGGTGTCATGAGCCGCTGGCAAAAGGATCTTGAGAACCGCGCCTGGAATAGTATTTATCTTTCGAATCATGACCAACCTCGGCATGTCTCCCGTTTTGGAGATGATAGTCAATACAGAGTTGAGTCTGCCAAAATGCTGGCCACTTTCATACATATGTTACAGGGTACGCCTTATGTGTATCAAGGGGAGGAGATTGGTATGACGAACGTCGCTTTTGAATCCATTGAGGATTATCGTGATGTTGAATCACTTAATATGTATAAAGAAGTTGTGTACGAGAAAGGGGCGGATCCAAAGGAAATTTTAATGATAATCCATGCAAAAAGCCGTGATAATTCCCGAACGCCCATACAATGGAATACGAGTGAACATGCAGGCTTTACTACGGGCACCCCATGGATAAAGGTCAATCCCAACTATAAAGAGATTAATGTCTCTGATGCTCTTGCAGACCCGAATTCCATTTTTTACTACTATAAAAAGCTGATCCAATTGCGTAAGGAGAATCCAATCATTGTATATGGTAGCTATGACTTAATTCTTGCTTCTCATGAAGAAATCTATGCCTTTACGCGAACTTTGGAGAGAGAGCGCCTAGTTGTCATATTGAACTTTAGCAAGAATATGCCAGTATTTAACTTGCCTGAAAATATCTCCTTTTCAAGCGCGGAATTGTTGATCAATAATTACAATGTCGATCAAAATGAGGATCTCCACCAGATTACACTCCGTCCTTTTGAGGCGCGAGTCTATCGCTTGAGATAACGTGGAGAGATTACCGTCATCAACGTTTTCTCTACAAAACAAATTTCCTTTCACTCGCTCCAACCTGGGTTGGCTGGCGGATCGAGGCTCACATCAGGGTCTTCCCAGTCAATCATCCGACTGGTGAAAGGACTGGATGTTACGATATTGGAAATCAATGGTCCATGACTCCCCAATCGTTCATTGAAAGCCTCCAGGTGCTCCATCAAGGAGACCGCCACCTTAAGCAATGTGCAGTGGGCACCACTTAACTTATGAATCTCGAGCACTTCGGGGTATTTCTCTGCGCTACTGGTTTTCAATAGACATTTTCCAGGCTCACAGTGTAATTGGATAAAAGCAAGCAGTGGAAGTCCAATCTTTGCTGGGTCTATTTGCGCAGAATAGCCAGTAATCACCCCTCTATCTTCCAATTTACGAACCCGCTCGGCTGCTGCAGGAGCTGATAAGTTTACACGTCGTCCTAATTCATTATAAGAAAGGCGGGCATCCTGCTGGAGTTCACGCAGGATTTGCCAATCAGTACTATCAAGAGAACTTTCTGAATGAAAAGCCATGCCAAAATATCTCCTTTCATTTTGACTAAGTATATTCAATTTACCTTTCGTTCTGCATTCATTTAAAGCTACTGCCATGCTAATATAAAGAACGAGAGAACACTTGAATTTTCTACATGCTAAAACTAAGTTTCTGCCCTTTCTCAATTTTCTTTAATGGACTTGCGGATTTCGAGAGGGCAAAGGAGATTTCTCTGTATGAAAGAAATGACACTTACTGGAGTAGCGATTGCGTTAGGGAGCGGCTTTGCGATTGGTATTCAGGCAACTTTATTCACCTTGATTGGACGTTCGATCGGACCCGTGCGTGCCAGTTTGATCCTAAACGTCACTGGCGGGATAGTAGCCGGTATCATCATGCTTGGGATCCTTGGAATACAGGGAAATAAGCACTGGAATATCTCTCGCGGTACCCTGGTCTTTGCAGTCATCGCTGTAACACTGGGTATTTTTATTGTCACAGGAGTGGCCCTCGCGTTCCAACGGACGGGGATAGCTGCGGGAATCGCCACGGTGTTTTTGGGTCAGATGCTCATAGGTATCGTCGTGGATGCATTAGGTTTGGCTGGTGCAGAAGCTGTTCCGCTTGACCCACGTCGGCTGCTCGGTTTAAGCGTCATGGCAATCGCCGTGGTACTGCTTGTGCACCAGAGGTAGACCTTTAGAAGATTAAGGAGAAACATAATGACACAATCTGCTGTCAAAGCGATCCCTGATGGAATTCATACCATCACACCACATATCGTCGTTCGGGATGCTGGGCGAGCCGCTGAGTGGTACAAAAAGGCTTTGGGAGCTGAAGAGCGAGGCCGTATCCCTGTGCCTGGTGGGAAGTTCATGCAAATTGAGTTGTGGTTTGGGGACTCAGCCGTGATGATTGCTGATGAATTTCCTGAGGCAGGAGTACTTTCACCCCAGGCGATTGGTGGCAACCCGGTCGTGCTGCACTTCTCAACTGAAAATGTGGAAGCCCTCTGGAAGCGTGTGATAGATGCGGGCGCTGAGGTAGTGCAACCGTTACAAGACCAGTTCTGGGGTGACCGCTATGGACAAATCCGCGACCCATTTGGATACCGCTGGGGGCTTGCCCAGCACGTACGGGATGTTCCTGCTGAGGAGATTGCACGCATTGCCGCGACAATATTTGGTGGCCAGGAATCACATAAGTAATATTAAGTAATATAATAAATCATGAAAACTGAGACGATCAGTCAGCGAGCAGACCTGCTCATCAGAAGGCATATTCTGGAGCCAGGCGAAGCCTTGCCGTGGCACACAGATTTGTGCAATCGATTTTCAGTTGTCGTCAGTGGAGAGGCCTTGAGTATAGAGTACCGAGACTCAGGAGAGATTGAGACTTTTGAGGTTCATCCAGGCATGGCGGATTGGGATGCACCCCAATCGAAAGTGCATCGTGGAATCAATATAGGGAAAGTTCCCTACGAGGAAGTGATCATCTTTTTCCTCAGCAAGCCCGATATGGAACCGCAACCGGAAGCTGTATAAACGAAAAGCTATTCAACATGAATCTCTACACCATCATGAAGTTGTTGCATATCCTAGCCGCTTTCTGGTTTATCAGTGGTGTTATCGGACGGGATTTCGCCTTCTGGCAGGCGGGCAGGGTGACCAACGTCCAGGCGATTCATGTATTGTTGCAAGTGAGCGAGTTCTTCGAGCGCTGGGCAGTTATCCCCGTAGCGAGTGTTGTCATGCTATTTGGCCTGATCATAACCTGGATGCAGAGATGGCCGCTTTTTGGCTTCCTGCAAGGTTCCCCTTCGAACTGGTTGCTGGTTTCAATCATCCTCTTTATAGGCGGGACGGCAGTCATAGTACCGCTACGCCTGGTAGACCGCCGCAAGCAAAGGGCGCGCGCTCTAGAAGAAGCGCTGGCTCGCGGGACCATCACCCCTGAATTGACTGCAACCCTCAACGACAAAGTTGTGATTCGCTTTCGGATGGTGGAATTGATTATCTTGGTAATAATCATTGTCTTGATGGTGACTAAACCATTCTAATTTGGCAAGGAGGCGATGCACATGGTTATCACAATCCTAGAAGCCCGGGTC
>WNGA01015114.1_pt1 | contig 10669 bp, 9 predicted proteins | sample 5400061 | NCBI WGS metagenome assembly WNGA01 (sample SAMN13153366, study PRJNA577476) | soil metagenome | isolation source: 100 cm soil or saprolite under grassland replicate 2 | place: USA:California | collected 2016-06-15
CGGCGTCGTTGCAGAAGCCGTTGGGTTCTACAGCGGGTTCGAGCGACTGTATGTTGCCCGCGGCCTCCGCGGCGCGCGCGCAAGGACGACACATTCACCCGCAACGATCCGTTGGTTCGGATTGTGTGAGGCTGGGAGCATCCCGCTTAGCTACCCGCCGGTGAGGTTCCCCTCGGCAGATCAGCAGTGGAAGCTGCCGCGAGCGGTGCCGCGGCTGCCGTTGATTCCCTTGACGACGAATGTGCCGCTGGTCGCGGTTCCCTTGAAGGAGACGCCGCGGCCGCCCCAGCGCTTCGACTTGTAGTACGCGATCACCCCACCGCCGATAGGCGTGGACGGTGGCCCAGAGATCGTGAGGCCAAAGTAGGTGAGACCGCTGTTGGTACGGGCATTCTGCGAGCGCGAACCCAAGCCGAGACTAAGCAAGGAGACACCGTTCACGGTTTGCCGCTTGCATGTTCCGCGCCTGAACGTGACACCAGAGAAAACGCTCAGCCGCGCCGTCGCGGGGCCGCAGTAGCGGACGATCCCGTTCACGATCGTCGGTTTGCACAGAAGCCGTGCGACGCCGGCGGGCCGGGTCGCCGCGACCGAAACAGCGGTCCCAACCAGCAGAGCCGACGCCACGATAGCCAGCGTGGCAAACCTCGCGTGCATGTTCGACTTCATCCCGACTCCCTCTCAGCGTTTGCGATACCCATGACGTTCGCAGATCCCCCTGCCATTTCCTAGAGACGCGCCACTCCAGGGCTGAAGCTCAGCTGGTTCTTCCCATCGTCCGCCGCGGCCGCGCGCCAAAGTGGTGAGCCGTCAGACGGCTGCGAGCCCACGTGCCTTGCGCGACGTGGCGGTCTGCCGCTTCTGCGCGGAGAGCTCCGCTTTGCGCAGGCGCACGTGGTCCGGGGTCACCTCGACGCATTCGTCGTCCCCGATGAACTCGAGCGCCTGCTCGAGCGAGAGCAGACGAGGCGGAATCAGCCGCACGAGCTCGTCCGCCGTCGAGGAGCGCATGTTCGTGAGCTTCTTTTCCTTCGTTGGATTCACGTCGAGATCGTCGGCGCGCGCGTTTTCCCCGACGATCATCCCCTCGTAGACCTCCGCACCGGGGGCGATGAACAGCTGCCCGCGCTCCTGCAGGTTGAGCAGCGCGAACGAAGTGGCGGGGCCGCGCCGGTCCGCGACAAGGCTGCCCGTCGGACGCATTCGCAGCTCTCCGTGCCAGGGCTCGTAGCCGTCGAACACGTGATGGAGGATGCCGGTGCCCCGCGTTTCCGTCAGGAACTCGGTACGGAAACCGATCAGGCCCCTCGCCACCACGAGGTACTCCATGCGCACCCAGCCAGTCCCGTGGTTCACCATCTGCTCGAGACGGCCCTTGCGCAAGGCAAGCAGCTGCGTGATCACGCCGACGTACTCGTCGGGTGCGTCGATCGACAGCCGCTCGACCGGCTCGAGCACTTTCCCGTCGATGTCGCGGGTCACGACCTGCGGCTTGCCGACGGTCAACTCGAACCCCTCGCGCCGCATGAGCTCGACGAGCACGGCGAGCTGCAACTCGCCGCGCCCCTGAACCTCCCAGGCGTCGGGTCGCTCTGTCGGAAGCACGCGGAGAGAGACGTTCCCCACCAGCTCTTGCGCGAGGCGTGCTTCGACCATGCTCGCCGTCAGACGGTCGCCGGCCTGACCTGCGAGCGGTGACGTGTTGATGCCGATCGTCATCGCAAGGCTCGGCTCGTCGACACCGATGACCGGGAGCGGACGTGGATCGTTCGGATCGGCCAGAGTCTCGCCGATCGTTACCTCGGGAATGCCCGCGACCGCAACCAGCTCGCCGGGCCCCGCCTCATCCGCATCGACACGGTCGAGCGCCTCGGTGACGTAGAGCTCGGTCACCTTTGCCCGCTCGATTCGCCCGTCTGACCGGCACCACGCGACCTGCTGGCCCTTCCGGATCGTGCCCTCGCGGACGCGGCAGAGCGCAAGCCGGCCGACGTAAGGCGAGGCATCGAGATTCGTAACGTGTGCCTGCAACGGATGGCCCTCCTCGTAGGCAGGCGCGGGAATGTGCGCGAGGAGCACCTCGAAGAGAGGACGCAGGTCGTCCGCGAGCTCGTCGGGAGCGAGCCCCGCGCGACCGGCGCGGGCGTTGCTGTACACGATCGGAAACTCGATCTGGGTCTCGTCCGCGTCGAGGTCGAGGAACAGCTCGTACACCTCGTTGACCACCTCGTCGATCCGTGCGTCCGGCCGGTCGACCTTGTTGACCACGAGGATCACCGGTAGCCGTGCTTCAAGCGCCTTGCGCAGGACGAACCGCGTCTGCGGCAGCGGGCCCTCGCTCGCGTCCACGAGCAACAGCACGCCGTCCACCATCGTGAGCGCCCGCTCGACCTCGCCGCCGAAATCCGAGTGTCCCGGCGTGTCGACGATGTTGACCTTGACGTCCCCGAACCGAACCGCGGTGTTCTTGGCCAGGATCGTGATTCCCTTCTCACGTTCGAGATCCATCGAGTCGAGGACGCGCTCGGCGACGTCCTCGTTAGCCCGGAATGATCCGGCCTGCCAGAGCATCGCGTCGACGAGGGTGGTCTTGCCGTGGTCGACGTGGGCGACGATCGCTACGTCACGGAGGTCCTGACGGACGTGCATCCCACGAGGGTAGCGGCGAGAAAGGTGCGGGGCAGCCGATCTGGGTTGACAACACGCGCCGTAGAGCGCGAGGCTGTTGCGCGCGGCAGCGGCTACGCGGATCCGAGACGAGCCCCGCATTCCGGCCCAGTTCCGCAAGACGTGGAGCTCAGGGTCGAGCCCGCCTAGGCGGACACGAGCAAGCTGGGATTGCCGGATCGAGGTCGAGTACCGCAGTCGGATCTGGCTGTTGCTTAGCGCGTTCAGCGGCACGCCGCCAACCTGATGGCCCGGTACAACTAATCCGGCTTCCTGACCCGTGACGCCTTCGGCGTGTCAGGGCGGCACGACTCCGAGTGGAGGCAGATCGAAGGATGTCGTGAGTTGCTGGCGTGTCCCGGTCTGGGCCGAGCGATACCCGCTCTCGATGATGTCGATCACGTGGCGCGCGTGTTCGGGCGTGACCGGTGTCGGCGTGCCGTCGAGGACACGTTCGACGAGCTGCATGATGTCCTCGAAGACGTGCGCCTCACCGATGCTGCGGTGGGACCCGACGACGTGTGGGAGGACCCACGTCTGAGCATTCCAGTCGCTCGGAGGGGCCTCCACCGCTTGATCACGGCCTGGGAAATCGAAGGCCTCGCCGTTCAGGAGGATGCCGTCGATCGTCCCGCTGGTCCCGAAGTAGAGGCCCGCCGGGAACTGGTCGGAATGCGTACCCGCCGCTGTCCCGTACACGACTGCGAAGAGGCTGTCGCCGAAGTCGAGCAGGAGGATGGTGTTGTCGTGGGCTTCTGTGGGAATCCGGCTGCCGAGGAACTCTCGCTCCTTGACGCGTATCCCTGACAGCGCGGTGACCGCACTCGCGGGCCCGAGGACGCTCGTCAGTTGGTGCAGGGAGTAGACGGTGATGTCGTACATCGGCCCGCCGCCAGGGTTGCGGAAGTACCAGGCGGGGCTGATGGGAGCTCCTCCGAGTGCGTCCAGCCGTTCAGGCTCGTCCTCGTGGTACGCGCCGAACGCACCGCCACAGATCGCCCACGAGAGCTGCCCGATCGCGCCGGCCTCGATCAGCTCGCGCGTGCGAGTCACCTGCGGCCGGAGGATCTCGCCCGGGGAGGCGACGATGCGGAGGTCGCGCTCTTGGGCGAGGGCTATCAGCTCGTCCGCCTCCCGGACGGTGGTCGTCATCGTCTTGTTCGCATGCACGTGCTTGCCTGCCTCGAGTGCGGCACGGCAGAGCTGGTAGTGGAAGCCGATGGGCGAGGCGACGGTGACGGCGTCGATCTCCGCCTCGGCGAGCATCTGGTCGACGCTCGCGAAAACGTGCGGGACGCGGTAGCGCTCGGCGGCCGCCTCGGCTCGCTCCAGCGCAGGATCACACAGCGCCTCGATCCTGACCCGGCCCGCAACGTCATCCTGGGATAGGTGTGGCAGGATGCCGCGCAGAGCCAGCGCACCGACGCCGATCACCCCGATCCGGAGCGGGTCACCCGGCATCGATCACTACCCTACGACTCGCAAGATGATCGACGACCGTGCCAGGCGCAGCTTCCAGGAGCAAGGCTATGTCGTCACGCGCGGTCTTTTCGACGCGGACGAGACCGCTCGCTTGCGTGATCACTTCATGCGGCTTCGTGAGGCGGGCGCGTATCCGGGCGATGTCGTCGGCGTCGAGCCGAGCTCGGACGATCCGCTGAAGAAGTACCCACGCATGATTCACATGCACCGTTGGGACGCGGTTGCGCTCGACTGGTTGATCGAGCCCCGGCTGGCCCAATCGCTGACGAGTCTCCTCGGCGGCATGGAGCCGTTCGCCGTGCAAACGATGCTCTACTTCAAGCCGCCGGGTGCCCGAGGCCAGGCCGTCCATCAGGATCAGTACTACCTGCGCGCCGCGCCCGGCACGTGCATCGCCGCTTGGATGGCGCTCGATTCCTGTGACGAGGAGAACGGCTGCCTCGAGGTTGTCCCCGGCAGCCACGAGTGGCCGATTCTCTGCGCGATCGGCACCGACACGAGCCAGAGCTTCACGGACCTCACCGTGCCGCTTCCGGAGGACGCGGAGCTCGTCCCCGCGCTCATGAAGCCGGGCGACGTCCTCTTCTTCAACGGCTCGCTCGTCCACGGCAGCAAGCCGAACAGAAGCGATCGCTTTCGCCGTGCCCTGATCGGCCACTACATCGAGGGTGACGCCCGGGAAGTCGCGTACTGGTATCACCCCGTGCTTCGGATGGACGGCAGCGAGGTGGAGTTGAAGAAAGGGCCCGGCGGCGGGCCGTGCGGGGAGTGGGTGGACAGCAAAGGGCGGCGGGTGATCGAGTTGACCGGCGTCGCCGTCGATCCGCGCACGACCGAGTAGTTCCCGGCGTGCACGTCGTCACGTTGAGCTTCGACGACGGTTTCGAGCGTTCGTCGATCCGGACGGCCGAGATCTTCGAGCGCCACGGGCTGGTCGTCGAGCTGAACGTTCTCGCGGCCGGGCACCGGGGACAGCCTGACGAGAAGTGGCATAACAAGTGGCGCAAGGGCGACTTCGGCCTCTGGAACGAGCTCAAGGCGCGCGGTCACCACGTGATGCCACACGGCTATGGTCACGTGAACAAGGCGGAGGTGCCGCTTGTCGAGGCCAAGCGGCTGATCGAGGCGTGCCTCGACGTCTTTCGTGCCGAGCTCGCAGGGTTCGAGGCGTCGCAGGCAAGCTTTGCGTTTCCGTACAACCAGTCGACTCCCGAGATCGAGGCCTGGCTGGGTCGTCGCGTTCGCGCCTTCCGAACGGGTGGCGATCCCTTGATGCCGCTTCCTCAGCCTGGCCAGCAGCGGGTGACGTGCGCCGCCTTCGGCCCCGAGCGCTGTGACGATCATCTTTCGGGGACGCTCGAGTCCTTTCTCGCAGGCGAGCCCGGCTGGCTCTGTTACAACCTCCATGGGCTCGACGACGAAGGCTGGGGACCGATCGGGAGCGATACGCTCGACCGCTTGCTGGGACACCTTGTCGCGCGCGATGTGCGCGTGCTTCCGATCACGGCCGCGCTCGACCTGGCATGAGCCTGCGCGGGAAAACCGCTCTCGTTACCGGGACCTCGCGTGGAATCGGGCCGGCGATCGTAAGGGCCCTGGCTGCAGAAGGGGCGCGGGTCCTCTGCCATGCCCGCAGCCACGCCGATGCACAGGCGCTCGCCGACGAGCTCGACGGCGTGGCCATCGTCGGCGATCTCGCAACGGATGAGGGCGTCACCGCCCTGGCGGAGCAGTCGTCGGTGGCCGCGCCCGTGCTGCACGTCCTCGTGCACAAAGCGGCCATCAATCCCCGACCGCACGAGTCGTTCGACGAAGTCGAGCCAGGCATCTTCCGCGAGGTCGTGCGAGTGAACGTCGAAGCTCCGCTCTTCCTCACGCAGGCACTGCTCGGGCCGCTCCGCGCCGCGAAAGGCGCACGGGTCGTCCTCCTCTCCTCCCAGGCGGGGCAGTTCGCGGGAGGGATGCCCGCCGACGGCCTGAGCTATCGGGTCTCGAAGGCGGCGCTGAACGCAGTGAGCGCCGTCGCCGCCTCGGCGCTGCGAAGCGACCGGATCCTCGTCAACGCGATGCACCCGGGATGGGTCAGGACCGACATGGGAGGGTCCGAAGCCCCTCTCTCCGCGGAGGAAGGGGCGGACACCGCCGTCTTTCTCGCCACGCTCCCCGACGACGGTCCTTCCGGGCGCTTCCTCTACGAGCGGCGCGAGATCGACTGGTAGACGACGATGTCCGTGATGCGGACCGGCCGAGAGATCCAAACTCGCTGCCTCGTCAATCCGGGCTGCGCGCTCGGGGAGGGGCCGACCTGGGATCCCGACTCGCAACGCCTCTACTGGGTCGACATCCTCGAGAATCGCATTTACCGCCACGACCCCGCCGACGGCAGGACGGATTCCTGGACCGCGCCGGAGCAGGTCGGGTTCATCGTCGTGAGGCCGGATGGAGGATTTGTCGCCGGCTTCAAATCAGGACTTCATCACGTGGTGCTCAATGACGACGCGACCGTGACCTCGTTGCGGATCGACCGGGTCGACGGCAATCGGGACGACGTCCGCTTCAACGATGCGACCCTCGACGCCGAGGGACGGATCTGGGCCTGCACGCTCGGTGGAACGCCGGAAGAGCCACTCGGCACCTACTACTGCTATGAGCGTGACCTGAACCGCCGCACCGTGGACGACGGCTATCTCGTCGCAAACGGGCCCGCGCTCAGCCCGGACCGCAGCCGGCTCTACACGGTCGAGACGAGCGGTCATCCCCGCAGACGGAAGGGCGTCTACGTATCGCGAATCACACCGAGTGGTGCGCTGGAAGAGCAACGACTGTTGATCGCCTGGGACGCTTACGACTCCTCCCCTGACGGCGTCGTCACCGACAGCGACGGAAACCTCTGGCTCGGCGAGTTCCGGGGTAACGTTCTCCGCTGCTTCAGCTCCGAGGGCGCGGAGGTCGCGTCACTGCCGCTGTCGGCGTGGAACGTCACCAAGGGGGCCTTCGGCGGCGAAGGTTTGGATCGCCTCTACGTCACGAGTGCGCGCATCGAGGTGGACGAAGACACGCTTGCCCGTTATCCGGACACGGGCGGGGTGATCGTGGTGGAGGGCACCGGTGCGGTCGGCGCGGTTACTGCCGCATCCACGTAAGGTCCTCGTCAGATGAAGATCACGTCGGTTGAGCCGCTCGTCGTCGACATCGGGCCGCGGAACTGGCTCTTCGTCGTCGTCGACACCGACGAAGGTGTGAGCGGTATCGGAGAGGGAAGCCTGCCGGCCCATCCCCGCGCGGTCGCCGCGGCAGTCGAGGAATACCGGGAGTACGTCGTCGGCGAGGACCCGGCGCGGATCCAGCATCTGTGGCAGCTGATGTACCGGCAGCCGTTCTTCCGCAGCGGTGCCGTCACCCTCTCGGCGATGAGCGCCATCGAGCAGGCGCTCTGGGACATCAAAGGGAAGGTTGCGGGTCTGCCGGTCTACGAGCTGCTCGGGGGCCGGTGTCACGACCGGCTCAAGCTGTACGCGAACGGCCCCGCAGGGGAGACGCCAGAGGAGCTCGCCGAGGACGCCCAAGCGCTCGTGGAGAGCGGATTCAAGGCGCTGAAGACCGGCATCGCCACGCCGGTGTTGCCGGTCCAGGGCGACGGCATCTTCCGCCGCGCGGCCGCGCAGGTCGGGGCGCTGCGGGACGCGGTGGGAGAGGAGGTCGAGATCGCCTGGGACGCTCATGGTCGGTTCACCCCTGCGATGTCGATCAAGCTCGCCCGGGCTCTCGAGCCCTACGACGTCTGGTTCCTCGAGGAGCCGGCGCTACCGGAGAACGCGAAAGGGCTGGCGCAAGTCGCGCGGGCAACGTCCATTCCAGTTGCGACGGGCGAGCGCCTGTTCACGAAGTGGGCATTCCGCGAAGTCCTCGAGCTCGGCGGCGCCGCGCTCCTGCAGCCGGACCTCTCCCTTTGCGGCGGGGTTCTCGAAGCGCGCTCGATCGCGTCGATGGCGGAGGTCTACTTCTGCGGCTTCGCACCGCACAATCCGCTCGGGCCCGTCAACACCATCGTCTCGGCTCATGTCGCGATGGCCTCTCCGAACTTCGTCGCGCTCGAGATCTGCCTCTACGCGCCGGACTGGACGCGCGAGCTTCTAACGGAGCCGCTCGTGTTCTCGGACGGCTATCTCGAGCTGTCGGACAAGCCCGGCTGGGGCGTCGGGCTCGACGTCGAGCTCTGCCGCGGCCACCCGTACAAGCCGTCCAGGTTGCCGATCCTCCAGCATCCGAGCGGCGCGATCGCCGACTGGTAGCGCATGGCCGCGAAGCTGCGGATCGGGTTCGTCGGAGCCGGCTTCATGGGTCAGCTCGCGCATATCCGCAGTTACGCCTTGCTTCGCGAAGAGTGCGAGCTCGTCGCTCTCGCCGAACCGCGGCAGCGCACGGCCGAGCTTGTTGCGGCGCGCTACGGCATCGATCGTGTCTACCGCGATCACCGCGAGCTGCTCGAGTCCGAGCAGCTCGACGGGATCGTCGCCGCGCAGAAGTTCACGTATCACGCAGCACTGCTCCCCGAGCTTTATCCGCACGTTCCTCATCTCTTTACCGAGAAGCCGCTCGCGCTCAGCGCGGCGACCGGCGACCGGCTCGCGCGCCTCGCGAGCGAAAGCGGCTGCGTCCATATGCTCGGCTACCAGCGTCGCTCCGATCCGGCGACCGTCGAAGCGAAGCGAACGGTCGACGATTGGAAGGCGAGCGGAGACGTGGGAGGCCTCCGTTATCTGCGCATCTGCTACTCGGACGGCGACTGGACCGGGAATGCGCGCGCCAGGTTGATCGACGCAGGCGAGCAACCGCCGCCGCTTCCCGCCGAGGAGCCTCCACCCGAGCTCGCGGCCGACGACGAGGCGCTCTGGGCGCTCTCGACCGGCGTGGATGAGCTCGTCCACCCGCTCAACCTGTTCCGGCACTTCCTCGGGGAGCGCTACCGGCTCGTTTTTGCCCATGCCTCGGGGCGGCTGTATGCATTCGAGAGCGAGTCAGGCGTCCCGATGACGATCGAGGTGACGCCGTACCGACTCACGGTCGGGTTCGACGAGGAACTCCTCGTCGGGTTCGAGCGCGGGTACGTGCGGCTTTGGCCTGCGCCGTCGCTCGCGCTCAACCGCGCGGGCCGGCTCGAGATCTACCGGGACGCCGGAGGTAACGGGGCGCCGGAGCGGGTCGCGCCGGAGCTTCCCTGGATCGATCCCCAGCAGGCGCAGGCGGCGAACTTCCTGCGCGTCTGCCGGGGGGAGATCCCGCCGCCGACGGACGCCGCCGAGGCCGCCGAGGATCTGCACCTCGTCGCGGACATCGTGCGTGCGCGTGTCGCGCTTCCGCGCGGGCGTGAGGCCCTCCGCGCCGACCGCGAGGAGCGCACCCGTGCCTGGGAAGAGCGGCTACGCGCGATGCAGACGAAGACAGGATCAGGCGGGTGACTCGAGCAGGGCGACGCCGTACGGCTCGAGGACGAGCGATCCTGCGCGGCGAAGATGTCCAGCTCGGCCTCCCGGGCGAGCCACGCGTAGAGATCGGCGAGCGTCTCCTCGGTCGCCACGCCGCCGATGTAGACGACTCGGCCCGCTCCGACGGCGTTGATGGCGATCGCAGCCGAGCCGGCGAAATCATGGTCTCGGTAGCGATAGACGGAGCGGGCGCCCTTCAGCGTGAGCTCCTCGAACCAGCCGCCGAACGCTGCGTCGGCGCCGCCGTCGACGTGCTCGAGCTGGACGGCGCGGCCGTCGAGGAAGCTGGCGATGTCGGACACCTCGAGCCCCGCAAGCTCGTCGAGCCAGGCCGGTAGCGGTCGCTCCGGCACCGCATTCGTGCGGTCCTTGAACCCCGACCTCGGCCCGAGGACGAGTAGCCCGCCACCTTCGACGTAGGCGCGCAGACCGGCCGCGGCGGCCTCGTCGACGTAGTGAGCGCGGAGTGCGTCGACGTGCGCGAGCACCGGGTTCGTCGGCTGGATCTCGAGCGCGAAACGCGCGTCGTAGTCGTAGACGACGGCCGCCTGCGCGATCGGCACGGTCCTCGCGAGCAGACCATCGACCCGCTCGAGCTCTCGCGCGAGCTCACCGAGCTCCTGTAGGCGCCGGTTCGGCCGGCCGTCGTGGTCGAGCACGCCGTACCAGTGCTGCTCGGTCCCGAAGCGGGCGGACCGCCAGCGGAAGTAGCAGACCACCTCAGCTCCGTGCGCGAGCATCTGGTACGAGTGCAGGCGCATCTGCCCGCGCCGCGGCGTCCGGATCGTCTCCCAGCCGAGCGGCCCGACCTGCTGCTCCATCACCCAGAACGGGACGTCCTTCATGCCCCGAACCGCATCGCAGTTGAGCGCGGGCTCGAGCCAGCCTTCGCTCGCGTTCAGGAGTGGATAGTTGTCCCACGCGAGGAAGTCGAGATCCTGCGCCAGCTTCTGGTAGTCGAGCTCCTTGAACCTGAAGCTCCTCATGTTGTGCGTGATCGGGAGGTTCGAGTGGCGCCGGATCTCGTCGATCTG
>WNGA01027974.1_pt1 | contig 10666 bp, 10 predicted proteins | sample 5400061 | NCBI WGS metagenome assembly WNGA01 (sample SAMN13153366, study PRJNA577476) | soil metagenome | isolation source: 100 cm soil or saprolite under grassland replicate 2 | place: USA:California | collected 2016-06-15
ATTGCAAGTCGTGCTCGGATACACTTATCGCGCCGGTAACGTCATTTCCTACGCGGTCCCGCCGCGGCCCGACATTCTCATGCTCACGTCCGAACTCCGACCGGTCACAACTTTCGGCACTAATCCGCTCTACACCGCATATCGGTTGCGAGGTCAGACAAACGCCGTTTCCGTTTCCGCTGAATACGCGTTGACGAGATATTTGTCCGTTCAGCTGGCTTACGAATACGCCGTGACTTCACACGATCCGCTGCAATACGAAAACCATTTGGTTGAGGCGAAGGTCGCCTTTGCTTATTAAATGAACCTGTTGCGCGTGCGCGTCCTCCTCCTCGCGGCCTTTAGTTTGTGCCACAATCTGCACGCCAGTTCGCTCGCCGTTACGGTCAAGGACCGTAACGGCGAGCTCGTTTCCGACGCAGTCGTCTACGCGAAAGAAAGGGCTGCGATCTCTGCGCCTGCGAAAAAGCGAGCGGTCATCGATCAACGAGACAAACAGTTCATTCCTTACGTAACCGCGCTTCAGGTCGGCACGTCGGTCTTGTTTCCGAACAATGACAACATTCGCCATCATGTCTATTCGTTGTCGCCGGCAAAAAAATTCGAGCTGCCGCTTTACGCCGGCGTCCCGGCCGAACCGGTCACTTTCGACAAGGAAGGATTCGTCACGCTCGGATGCAATATTCACGATTGGATGATTGCCTACGTGGCAGTGCTGGCGACGCCGTATTTTCAGATCACGGGCAAAGAAGGCCGCGCCCTTTTAAAGGATCTCCCACCGGGACAATACATCGTCGAGGTCTGGCAACCGTCGCTCAAAGGTGCGCCGAGACAATTCGCGCAACATGTCGATCTTGCAGCGAAGGGCGCCAAGGAGTTGCTCTTCACTCTGGATCTGAAGCCGGACTTTCGCGCTAAGCGTGCGCCTAGGTCATCAACCGGAGGATATCGCTGAAATTTCGATTCCGCAGCTTCAGAAACCGGTTGCTCTTCTTCCTGGTCGCTCTTTTAACGCTGCTGCAAAGCGCGACTTATCTCGTAGTCAGACACGCCAACCGCCAGCATGCGCTTGCGCAGATTGAATCGAGCTTGCGGGCCGGCGCGCAGGTTTTCGAGAGACTGATCGAGCGACGCAATCAACAGATCACCTCCGCTGCAGCGATTCTTTCGCGTGATCACGCCTTTCAGGAAGCTTTCGCTGGCACGGACCAGGATCGCGCGACCACGTTATCGGCATTGGAAAGTCTTCAAGGCCGGATGAAAGCAGATGTAATCCTGATCGCGTCCCTCGAAAACGAACTTCTTTTCGATATGCGCCGGCCGGAACTGCACGGTGTTCCATTTCCTTTTCCGAAATTGATCGATAAGGCGGAAGCAACTGAATCGACTTACGCATTTGTCTTTCTCGATAATCAACTCTATGCGATGGCGGTCACGCCACTGCTCGCGCCTGATCCAATCGCGTGGCTCTGTCCCGGATTTCGCATCGACGATAATTTCGCGCGCGAGATCAAGGCATACACCAATTTGGAGATCACGTTTTTGAGCGGGCAGAATTCCTTCGGCGCCACCTTCGATGAAAAGCGGCGGGCCGCATTGATGTCGATCCTGCGCGGGAGTGCGCCACCCGCGAAACAGATTGTCGATCTTGGCATCACTGGCGAAACCTTCTTGAGTTATTCCGTGCCGCTGCCGGCGGAAAATGGAAACCCGATCGCACTTCTGCAACGATCGCTCGACAAGGAACTCGCGCCGTATCTTCGACTTGAGCACACCTATTTGAGTCTGGCGCTGCTTGGTCTCGCGGTATCCACTGCGCTGGGAATCTGGATCGCGCGCGGCGTCTCCCGGCCTGTGCTCCAGCTCGCCGAAAGCGCGCACGAAATCGCGGCAGGCAATTATCAGCATCGCGTCGAGCTAAGGCAGGAGGACGAGTTCGGTTCGCTCGCCGCATCGTTCAATCAGATGACCGAAGGCCTGGCCGAACGCGATCATGTTCGAGATTTGTTAGGGAAAGTGGTCTCACCGGAAGTGGCGGCGGAGCTGTTGCGTAAAGATGTCGCGCTTGGTGGAGAAGAACGCCAAGTGACCGTTCTCTTTTCGGACCTGCGCAATTTCACCAGCATGAGCGAAGTGCTTTCGCCGCAGGAGATGTTGGGGATTTTGAATCACTATTTCACCCGCATGGGCACGATCGTGGAAAATCACGGCGGTGTCGTGGACAAATACATCGGCGACGCTCTCATGGCGCTGTTCGGCGCGCCGATTGGCCACCCTGACGATGCCGATCGCGCGATGAAGACGGCGCTCGAAATGACTGAGGCGTTGGACGATTTAAATCGGCAATGGCATCAGCGCGGATTGCCCACTATTGGTGTTGGTGTTGGTGTTGGTATTAACACCGACGTCGTCGTAGCCGGAAACATGGGATCGGAGACGCGGCTCAATTACACCGTGATCGGTGATGGGGTAAATCTGGCTTCGCGGTTGGAAGGGCTAACGAAAACACCGGAGTACGAAACGCGCATCATTATTAGCGGTTCGACATTGGCAAAGGCCAAGGAGCGATACCGCACGCGGCGGCTCGGCGAAGTTGCCGTGAAAGGAAAGCAAAAACCAACGGAGATTTTTGCGCTCCTCGGTCGAGATTCGCGGTGGCGGCGCCCGCAGGGATTGGAACGGCATTCACTATAAGCAGGGGATGTCCGCCAAAAATGTGGGAACAACGAGCCTATCGGCTAACATCGCCACGATACCTCCGGGCGGCGTTGCGTATGCCCATATTCATGTCGGCTTCGAGGTAATCCTTTATATTCTCGAAGGAAAAGTGCGCCATGAATTCGGACCCGGGCTCAAGCACGTGATTGAGAACGAAGCCGGCGATTTCATTTACATCAAACCCGGCGTGCCACACGAAGTCTTCAACATGAGTGACACTGAACCCGTCGTAGCCTTCGTCGCTCGCTCTTCTCCCGACGAATGGGACAACATTATTCCTTACGATCGCAATCAGCCGCGCAGTGGATAAAGAGATACTTCACCATTGCGTTTAGAAATTCGTTTTCAGCGGATAACCCGAAACGTCTTCATAATAGACACGATGGTTTGCTCGAAACTCCCGTCTCCTGGTTCAGTACAGCTAACACACAGGTAAGTGCCCTCGCGAAGCTCGAACGAATAAAATGATTGCCTTAGCCTCCAAGAACGTCGGTATGTATATCAAGTCTGATGTGACGACAAAGGATTTACAGAAGTCCAACGCGTGCACCGAGCTGTTAGCCAACAGAAAAAGGAAAAGAAGAGATGTACATTGCAGGCTCTCGCGCTCTTAACACTCAGCAGCCAAGGCTGGTCGTGGTCTTGATGTCAAGACGCGAATTATCGATGCGTGCTATCAGACATCGGAATTGGACATTGGGCGTTCGATGTTGAGCGTTGGGCGTTTACTTCTAGCATTGGATCATGCCAAAGTATCTTGTCATTAGCACGAGCGGTAACCCCGACAGTAACAGCCGCCGTATTGGCCGTGTGGCGCTCGCGCATCTTCGAAAGCGAAAGGTGGACTGCGATTGGATCGACATCAGCGAAATGGACCTGCCCCTCTGCGACGCAGACAAATGTTACGGGATGCCAGGCTCGAAGAAATTAAGCACCGCAATTAAAGCCGCGGACGGGATCCTGATCGCGGCGCCGATATACAATTACGATGTCGCCGCCGCCGCGAAGAACATGATCGAGCTCGCCGGCAGTGCGTGGGAAAACAAGGTCATCGGCTTTCTTTGCGCGGCTGGCAGCACTGGCAGTTACATGTCGGTCATGGCCTATGCAAACAGTCTCATGCTCGATTTTCGTTGCGTGATTATTCCCCGGTTCGTGTTTGCCACCGGCGACGCCTTCGACGGTGACAACATTAGCGACAAAAAAATCATCGAGCGCACCGAAGTCGTGGCAGATGAACTGGTCCGATTCACTAAAGCGCTTCGCAGCTAAACTTCGTTCGAGATCTATGCGTTTAACCCGCGCGAGTTGTCCTTGTCACACCGCAATCCGGCAGTCACGGAAGGAAGGCGGATGACCTTGCTACTCCATCGACCCTTTGTCAGGATCGCATTATGAAGCATTTTCTTCTGGCCTATCTCTTTCCCGCAATGTTAACAGCTCAGAACATGCAACTGACCGAACAGCTGAGTAAAACTGTCCTCTACGATGATATTGCTCTTTCTCCGGATGGCGCACATGCCGCATGGGTGCAGTCCACCGCTGCAACAAGATCAAAGCAGACTCATATTTGTCGAACATCAGGCAATGCTGCGGCAGTGCCGGTTAATCTTGCGACCACCGGTGAAAGAGAGGACTCAGGTCCAGCCTGGTCTCCCGATTTCAAGAGCCTCGCATTTTTTTCCAACGCCGGCGAGAAAGACCAAGCCCAACTCTGGACGGTGAATGCTGATGGTTCGAATCCTAAAAAAATCACACACTTGAAAGGATATGCGGCACGTCCTCGCTGGTCGCACGATGGCAAACGCATTGCGTTTCTCTATGTAGAAGGCGCGAGCGGCGGTGGTCCGCTAACGGCCGCGCCCGCCACAACGGGCGTGATCGACACTGCTATTCATAACCAGCGGATTGCTGTTCTCGATATTGCCACTGGTCAGATACGCCAGGTTTCGCCGCCAAATCTCCATATCTACGATTACGATTGGTCTCCCGAAGACAAAACTTTTGTGACAACGGCCGCTCCAGGACCGGGCGACAATAATTGGTGGATCGCGCAGATTTACACGACCGACATCGCAAGGGGCAATGCCACATCGATCTATAAGCCCTCTCTTCAAGTCGCGGTTCCGCGCTGGTCACCGGATGGTAAATCTGTCGCCTTCATTGAAGGCTTGATGAGTGACGAGGGATTCCATGGCGGCGACCTATTCACTATCTCCGCCGACGGCCATGATGTGTCGAACCGCACACGAGGTCGCAAAAGCTCGGTAAGTTCGCTCTTGTGGCGGACGCCGGATCGCATCCTTTTCACCGAGATCGTCGGCGGCGGAAGTGCGATCTCTGAATTGACGCTCGCCAATAATTCCGTGCAAACGATTTGGAAAGGCGCGGAGGATCTTCACGCCTTCGGTAATTTCCCTAACTTTGCTATTTCCAAGGATGGCAAATTCGCGGCTGCAGAACGCAGCAGCTTTGAAACGCCACCGGAGATCTGGGCTGGACCGATCGGTGAATGGCGTCAACTGACCACCAACAACTCTGGGTTGTCACCAACTTGGGGCAAAGCCGAGAATCTTGAGTGGACGAACGATGCCTTCAACATCCAAGGCTGGCTTCTTCCGCCCAAGCAAGTCGAGTCCGGCAAGAAATATCCCATGGTTGTTCTCATCCATGGCGGACCTTCAAGCGCACTCACGCCGGACTGGCCCGCTTCATTTGGAATGTCGAGAGCTATTGTCGCCGCTCTCTCGTCACGCGGTTACTATGTGCTGATGCCGAATCCTCGGGGAAGCTACGGCCAGGGAGAAGATTTCACTCGCGCCAACGTGAAAGATTTCGGCGACGGCGATCTGCGCGACATTCTCGTCGGAGTCGATGCCGCGATAAAAAAATATCCGATCGATCCTGCGCGTCTCGGCGTGACCGGTTGGAGTTACGGTGGCTACATGACCATGTGGACAGTTACGCAAACGAATCGTTTCCGTGGCGCCGTCGCCGGTGCTGGCATTGCCAACTGGCAAAGTTACTACGGCCAGAACCTAATCGATCAGTGGATGATTCCGTTCTTCGGCGCATCAGTTTACGACGATCCCGCCGTTTACGAGAAAAGTTCTCCCATTCATTTCATTAAGAACGTAAAGACCCCCACCCTGGTGATTGTCGGTGAGCGCGATGCGGAATGTCCTTCGTCACAGTCTTACGAATTCTGGCACGCTTTAAAAACGCTTGGTGTGCCGACACAACTCATCGTGTATCCCGGCGAGGGCCATCTCTTCATGAAACCGGAGAACCAAGCCGATCGAATCGATCAGACGGTCGCATGGTTCGACAAATACTTGAAGTAACGACTGCCGTTTTTTGCTTTCGTTACGAAGGGTAATGCAGCCGAAACAGCTGCGGCTTATCGCCAAGCGTGACGATTAACAACTCCGAGTAATCCTCGTCAGGAATGTTGATCGGGCTGTTGATTCCAAGCGCTTTGATGACGTTCGGAATTGTGTCGCCATGCCCAACAATCAGCGCGTTGCCGTTTAGCTGATGCAACTTCGCGACCAGCCCGGCCGTATCTTTCCGCGGTTTCCTGGGTGCGCTTGAATTCGCTGGTGAAAATTGCGGTGATGCCTGAGTCCTTCAAAATTCGTGCAAGCGCGTCAGCCCGCGCACGACCGGCCGAAGATAAATCCGGATCAGTACCACCGTTAGCGGCCTTCTCCGCATGACGAACAATAACGACAACCGGCTGTGCTGCCGATGCGATTGATACTGATAGGAAAAGCAATAAGAACAGAGCGAGAGCTTTCATGCGAAAACGTTACAGACAAAACGTTCCCGTGCGACTGGATCGAGGAATTGGGAATGACGAGATGCACGGGTCCGAGCCGGACTGGCATTGCACGCGGGTCGCGTACGCTTCGCAGACGCACTAGATCTCAGCGCGTCTTCCAGGAATTTTTTCCTGGGTTGCTGTATTCCTGATTCGATTCCTCCTACATTTGTTAGGCCGCTTCGGCTCGGCTTCGTCCGCCGCATTCCGGTTGCTTTCGCATTTTCGGCTGTGCTAACATCGGCGCCATGAAAGCGTACTTCCTGCCGTTTGTGTTTCTTTTCGCCCTCATGTTCGCGCGGCTTGCGAACGGACAAGACACGGACAAAGAAACAGAGGCAGCTCTCCGCCGGGCGTCTGAGGCCGCGAAGAAAATGGGCATCCAGATGCCGGACGTAAAAAAGATGATGGAAGAAGACGCACAGGAGGAAGCCAAGGAGGAAGCGAAAGCGAAAGCGAAGGTGCAAGCGGCTATAAGCGCGCCGGGCCTCGTCGCCTTCCCGGATTGGACGCCGAAGATTCCAGAGTTCACTCCCGCCGGACCACTCGCCAAAAAGGTTGTCGATGATGTGGCTCAGATTGTTCAGACCGGCACATCGCCGCTCACCCCCGTCGCGCTCGCCGATGAGTGGGAAAAGTTCAAGAATGACAAGTACCAGTTCTCGCGGATGCGCTCGAACATCAACGAGACCATTACCCAAACCGTAACTTTCAGGGAATTAGAGCAGCCGCATCAGGAGGTCACCATGAAAGCCACTCGCGAGCCCCGGGAAAAAATCACGCACGTCACGTTGTCCGCACCATTGCCGACGCCCGCGGAGGCCAAGGAGGAGTAACGCAAATGGTCGAAGGACTCCCGGCTGCTTGCGACCTCGCCGGCACAGTCGCTTGCTGACTTACGCTCGTTGCCCACTCCCTCACCGCTATCTCGCGGCATTACCGCCATGTCGCTCATCCCTGCCCGCTCTGTTCTACTTCCTAATTCCTAATTCTGCCTTACTTTGGCTTCCCTGGCTCGCCGGCTTGTCACGTCGTAGCATTAGCGAAGATGGAAGTGCTTTCGATGTAGGTGGTCCTACGCCCGTAATCATAATCCGATATAAAGAAAGTTTATGGCGAAAACTACTTTAGTAACTGGCGCGACCGGCACGGTCGGACGTGATGTGACGAAGCTACTTTCCAAAAAAGGTGCGGCGGTCCGCGCTGGCGTGCGCGATCAAGCCAAAGCGCGACCGCGATTCGACGACGGCATTGCGCTTGCGACGTTCGACTTTGAAGACGACAGCCCGTTTGCAGGCGCGCTTGATGGCGTCGCGAAGGTTTTTCTTCTGCCGCCGCTAATGCCGAATCAGGTGGAAGTAGCAAATGCATTTGTCGATGCCGCGAAGCGCGCGGGCGTGCGTCACATCGTAAAACTGTCCGCGATCGGCGCCGATGCCAGCCCACCATACACGTTTGGAAAATGGCATGCCGCGAACGAACAACACATTCGTGAATCGGGTCTGGCGTTTACGTTTTTGCGACCGAATTCGTTCATGCAAAATTTTATCACTTATTTTCCGCCGCGCGATGGCGCGATTTATCTGCCGTGGGGGAATGGAAAGGCGAGTTTTGTCGATACGCGCGATATCTCAGCGGTTGCCGCCGAGGCACTGACAAGCGACGGGCACGAAGGAAAAACTTACACGCTGACCGGCCCGGCAGCGCTCGGAATCGCAGAAGTAGCATCGATTCTTTCCGAAACGGCGGGTCGCGAGATCAACTACGTCGACGTACCGGAGTCCGCTGCGCGTGACGGAATGCGTCAAGCCGGACTGCCGCAGTGGCAGGTGGAGCCGTTACTGGAGTTGCACGCAACTAATAAACAGAACCGTTGGACCGCCGTGACTGCCGACGTTGAGAAAGTCACGGGCACTCCCCCGATCGATTTCGCTCAGTTTGCCCGCGATTACGCCGAAAAATTTGGAGCCAGCTAGCAAGGCGGTCTGGGCATTTACGCTTTTGCCTCGCGGCGAGAACGCGGTCGAAGAACGCCATGTCGCAGCTCAAAAATATCTGCGGGCGCTACAAAGCCGCACCGCCGATAAAACGATTTGCTTGCCGAACTCGGCCACAGAATCACCGCGTCGGTGCTTCGAGCGCGGCACCATGATAGCGCTTTGTTCAACAATCTTTTGCCGAGTCCCTGGTCCCGCATTTCCGGGATAACATAAAAGTTGGTTACGTAAGCATGAAGCTCCGGTTCGTTAACAGGGTTGGGGATTTTTTCAAACAACTGCACGCAAACATGGCCAAGCATCCGTTTGCCGTCGTCGAAGACCCAGCAGCGCCACTGGCAAGAGCCGGTGCGAAAACGCTTCTTCATCCATGATGTGCACCTTCGTACAAACTGCGACTCGGTTTCAGTCACCGATCCGGTTTCAGCGCGAAATCGATAGCGCAGCTCGGCCAGGGCACGGCAATCGCCTGACTTTGCCAAGCGAATCCGGAGCCGAACCATCGGTCGATGATATCCGATTGAACGATTGGTCGCTACTCGTAAACATGTGATCTGCAGTTCTCCGTCCTTTGTCCTCTGACCTCTGTTCTCCATTCTCTGTTCTCCGACCGTGAGCTTTTCAACAGAGCCATTTGACCTCTAAGCGCCATTTCAAGGAATTGAGACTTGGCCGCAAATCAGTCCTCCCTCTGTTTGAGAAAAATAAGTGACAGACGTGGCCAATCTCTGCTTCAATAACGTGGATCGCGATCAGAGATGTACGGGAGCCGAATCACCAGCGAGGAAAGATCGGCCCTCAGCACGTACATCGGTGTCGGCATCGCGATCGTGCTCATCGCCGGTGGGCTCTACGTCTTCTTTCTCGCGCAGAAAGAGAAAAAGGAGACCACAGGTTTCGATCCGAACCGGCCCGTCCCGAGCGACGCCGTCTTGAAACGCCGATTAAAGGCCGAGGAATATTCCGTCGTGCGGGAAGGTGGCACCCAAAGGCCTTTCCAAAATCAATTCTGGAACAACGAGCGCACCGGCATCTATGTCGATGTCATTACCGGCGAACCACTTTTCACTTCGCTCGACAAATTCGATAGCGGCATCGGCATGCCCGCATTTAGCAAACCGATCTCGAAAGATCTCCTCGTCGAAAACCTGGACACTTCGCACGATATGCAGCGCACCGAGGTGCGCGCCAAACGAAGCAACGCCCACCTTGGCTATCTCTTTCCCGACCCGAAATCGCCCACCGGACAAAGTTACTCCGTTTACTCGGCCGCCTTCCATTTCATTCCAATCGAACTAATGAAAGGTGAAGGTTACGAAGCGTTCCTGTCGCTGTTGGAGAAAAAGTAGCGTCCGAAGTAGATCAGAATACAGCGCAAGGGCAGCGCTGGATGGACGGTTAAGCCGCGGAAACTCCAAGCTTGCCAAACCAATTTGCGATTGTCCGCCGGGTTTGCCTCTGTAGCAGTCGCCGCCGGCGACTGCAAAGTTTGAGGGGTGCGGATTCGATTGCGCTCAAGCCGGGTGCAACGTCAAAGCCATACTCAGCCTGCCCGCCGGGGGCCGACAGCAATAAATACTCGAATTCGACATTAGTGTCGATTATGCGTATTATCACCGATGAATCTAAAACCGGAAAATGTTCAGGCAGTGGAGCGATTCCACCTTGTTTTCCTTGCCCAGCTTGGCACGCGCATGGATAAGAAGTTGTACGCCCTTAAGGGAGGCTGCAACCTTCGGTTTTTCTGGAAAAGCATTCGCTATTCCAAGGACATCGATTTCGACGTTCATACGATCGCCAAAGAGACGCTGCGAAACAACATCAGAAAAATTCTGGAAGGACCTGCGCTTACTCAAACCCTGCGCGCCGCAAGAATACAAGTGACCCACATTTCTGAACCAAAGCAGACACCCACCACGCAACGATGGAAGGTGCACATCCAAACGGAATCTTCCGGGATCGATCTGCCAACACGTATCGAATTTTCACGGCGCAAATTTGATCCGGGAATAGTCTTCGGGCCCGCTGATAGCGAGATTATTACCGCTTACAATCTACGCCCACTCATAGCGAGCCATTACGGGCTCGAAACCGCCTTTAGTCAGAAGGTCGCAGCACTGCTGAACAG
>WNGA01013091.1_pt1 | contig 10663 bp, 6 predicted proteins | sample 5400061 | NCBI WGS metagenome assembly WNGA01 (sample SAMN13153366, study PRJNA577476) | soil metagenome | isolation source: 100 cm soil or saprolite under grassland replicate 2 | place: USA:California | collected 2016-06-15
GTGAGCAAGATGGCCACCGACTGGTCCAGCGACGGCCGCTACATCGCCTACGGGAGGCAGGGCAAGGAGACCGGGTGGGATTGCTGGGCGCTGCCGACCTTCGGAGACCGCAAGCCGATTCTCATCGCGGGGGGGCCGTTCCTGGAGCTCTTTCCCGCCTTCTCGCCGGACGTTCGCTTCGTGGCGTATCAGTCCAATGAGTCGGGCCGCCCCGAGATCTACGTCCAGTCCTTCCCCGTCGCGTCGGGCAAGTGGCAGGTCTCGAGTTCCGGCGGAACGGATCCCTCGTGGCGCGCCGACGGGAAGCGGCTCTACTACCGCTCGGCCGATCAGAAGCTCATGGCGGTGGACATCCAGGCCGGGGAGAGCTTCAAGGCCGGGATCCCCCAGTCTCTCTTCGCGGCCACGGTCCAGCCGGGCATCGCCCGCAACAAGTACGTGCCGTCGTCAGACGGAGAGCGCTTCCTCCTCGTCGCCCCCCTCGGCCGCGAGGCCCTGAACCCGACGACCGTCGTCTTGAACTGGAGCGCCGACCTCGCGCGCTGAAACGGCCGGCCGAGCAACCGTGTCGAAAACATCCGTGACCCCTGACCTGAAATGACGATAGCGCCGGGCTCGCGTCTGGGCCCCTACGAGGTCCTCACGTTGATCGGAGCAGGAGGCATGGGGGAGGTTTACCGGGCGAAGGACTCTCGCCTGGGCCGGGACGTCGCCATCAAAGTGCTGCCGTCCTCCTTCTCGGCCGATCCGGATCGCCTGCGCCGCTTCGAGCAGGAAGCGCGGGCGGCGGGGATCCTGAATCACCCGAACATTACCGCGGTTCACGACATCGGCACGCACGAAGGCGCTCCGTACGTCGTGTCGGAGCTGCTGGAGGGGGAGACGCTGCGCACGGCGCTCTCCGGCGGAAAACTGTCGCAGCGAAAGGCGATCGACTATGCGCTGCAGATCGCGCACGGCCTCGCGGCGGCGCACGCGAAGGGGATCGTGCATCGGGATCTGAAGCCCGAAAACCTGTTCGTCTTGAGAGACGGCCGCGTCAAGATACTCGATTTCGGCCTCGCGAAGTTGACGCATATCGAGGTGGAGCCCGGGGCCACGAGCCTCCCGACGGCGACAGGAGGCACGGAGCCGGGCGTCGTGCTCGGGACGCTCGGGTACATGTCGCCCGAGCAGGTCAAGGGCAAGCCCGCCGACGCCCGGTCGGACATCTTCTCCTTCGGCGCCATTCTCTACGAGATGCTCTCGGGGAAGCGTGCGTTCCACCGCGACTCGGCCGCGGAGACAATGTCGGCGATCCTCCGGGAAGAACCGCCGGACCTCTCCGTCACGAACCAGAGCATCTCGCCGGGTCTCGAGCGGATCGTCCGGCACGCGATCGAGAAGAATCCCGAGCAGCGGTTCCATTCGGCGCACGACGTCGCGTTCGCCCTCGAAGCCCTCTCGGGCCTCTCGGCGTCCGGCCTGCAGCCCGCGCCCGCTCCCTCCACCGGCAAGAAGTTCCGGCTCCTTCCGGCCGCTGTTGCCGTGCTCCTCGTCTTGACGGCCGCCCTGGCCTATTTTGTCGGGCGCCGCGCGGCGAACGCTTCCAGGCCGGGCGGCGCCTCTTTTCAGCAGTTGACGTTCAGCCAGCAGTCGATCTTCAACGCCCGCTTCGCTCCGGACGGCCGGACGATCGTCTACAGCGCGGCGCTGAAGGGGAACACGCCGGAGCTCTTTACGGTCCGACCGGACTTCCCGGAGGCCCGGTCACTGGGCCAGCGGGGCGCGCATCTGCTCTCCGTCTCCTCGCGCGGTGAGCTGGCGCTGCTGACAGGTGCGCACTACATGGGTCACAACGTCTACCAGGGCACATTGGCGCGGATGCCGCTCGAGGGCGGGGCGCCGCGGGACGTTCTCGAGAACGTGCGCGAGGCGGATTGGTCGCCCGACGGCGCGAGCCTGGCGGTGATCCGCGAGATCGGTGGCAAGGATCGTCTGGAGTTTCCCGTAGGAAAAGTCCTGTGCGAGACGGGCGGCTACGTGAGCGACCTTCGGTTCTCGCCGCGCGGCGACCGGATCGCGTTCTTCGAGCACCCGGCCAAGTGGGACGACCGGGGGGGGGTCGCCGTCGTGGATCTCCAGGGTAAGAAGACCGTTCTGGCCGATGGGTTCTGGGGGGAGGAGGGCCTCGCCTGGTCATCCGACGGGAGGGAGGTCGTGTTCTCGGCCGGCAATGCCTACAGTGCCTTCAGTGTCCTCGCCGTGACGCTCTCGGGCCGCCGGCGGACCGCGCTCGAAAGCGCGGGAGGCCTGACGATCCACGACGTGCGCCCGGACGGTCGGTGGCTCGCCACACGGGATGACTTTCTTCAAGGAATGCCGGTCCTCCTGGCCGCGCAGACCACCGAGCGGGACCTGTCGTGGCTCGATCTCTCCGACCGCCCCATGCTTTCGGCCGACGGGAAGACGATTGTCTTTACCGAGCAGAGCGGCAGCCTCGGCGCCAACTACGCCGTCTGCCTTCGCCGCACCGACGGTTCACCCGTCACCCGGCTCGGAGAGGGGACGCCCACAGACCTGTCTCCCGACGGGAAATGGGCGCTCGCCATCGTGCCGACGTCGCCGCAGCAGCTCATGCTCTATCCCACTGGCGCCGGAGAAGCGCGCCGGCTCGATCGCGGCGGGATCGAGAGCTACGGATCGGCCGTGTTCTTTCCCGACGGCCGGTCGGTGCTCGTGTGCGGCCATGAGCCAGGGCATGCGCCGCGTTGCTACGTTCAGGAGATCGTCGGCGGCAAGCCGCGGGCCGTCACTCCGGAAGGAACGGCGCGAGGGATTCTTTCTCCGGATGCGCGCCAGATCCTCGTTAAAGCGAGCGGCGGCGGACTCGTCCTCTATCCCGCGGGCGGGGGCGAGGGGCGGCCCGTGCCGGGCACGACTCCGGACGAGCATGCAATCCGCTGGAGCCGGGAGGGAGGCTCGCTCCTCGTCAGCCGCGAGAGCGATGTTCCCCTGCGAATCGAGCGGATCGCCCTCCCGGGCGGCCGGCGGGACTCCGTGCGGACGGTCGGACCGACGGACCTCGGCGGCGTGACCTCCGTCAGCTCTCCGTTTTTCGCGGAAGACGAGAAGAGCTACGCCTACGTCTTCTCGAGGACCATCTCCCACCTGTTTCTCGTGGAGGGAGCGCGATGACGCTCGCCGCAGGAACACGGCTTGGCCCCTACGAGGTTCTGGCGCCGATCGGCGCAGGCGGGATGGGAGAAGTGTATCGGGCGCGGGATACACGGCTCGAGCGGACGGTGGCAATCAAGGTGCTGCCGCCGCACCTGTCGGCGTCTCCCGAGAGCCGCCAGCGATTCGAACGGGAAGCGAAGACGATCTCGCAGCTCTCGCATCCTCATATCTGCGCGCTCTACGACGTTGGGCGGGAGGGTGAGACCGAGTACCTGGTGATGGAGCTCCTCGAAGGCGAGATGCTGTCGGATCGGCTCGCGAAGGGGCCGCTGCCGCTCGAGCAGACGCTGCGGTACGGGACGGAGATCGCGGACGCGCTCGACAAGGCGCACCGCCAGGGGATCGTGCACCGGGATCTCAAGCCCGGCAACATCATGCTGACGAAATCGGGAGTGAAGCTGCTCGATTTCGGCCTGGCGAAGGCGATGGCACCCGCGCAGCCGCAGTCCGCCCTGACGTCCGGTCCCACGGTGGCCGGCACGCCGAACGTCACGCAGGAAGGGACCATCCTCGGGACGTTCCAGTACATGGCGCCGGAGCAGCTCGAGGGCAAGGAGGCCGACGGGCGGACGGACATCTTCGCGTTCGGCGCGGTGCTCTACGAGATGGCGACGGGGAGGACGGCGTTCACCGGCGCGAGCCGGGCATCGCTGATCTCGTCGATCATGACTTCCGAACCGCCCGCAATCTCGACAGTCGAGCCGATGACTCCGCCCGGGCTCGAGCACATCGTGCAGCGTTGCCTCGCGAAGGGCCCGGACGATCGCTGGCAGAGCGCGGGCGATGTGTCGGGAGAGCTGCGTTGGCTTGCGAGCGCGCCCTCGCGTGGGGCGCCGGCCGTCTCCGTACGGTCGAGGAACGGCCGCGCCGTCGCGATCGTGGCGTTGCTGCTCCTCGCCGCGCTCCTGGCGGCCTTCGCGCTGTCACGTCTGCGGCCCGGCGCTTCCCGCCCGCAGGCAGTCCGGTTTCTGATCGCGCCTCCCGCCGGCGCGCTCTTCACACACGACGTGGTCGCAACCAACATGGCCATATCGCCCGACGGACGCCATCTGGCCTTTGTCGCGTCGTCGCAGGGACGAAGGCAGGTCTGGCTTCGGGATCTCGACGTGGTGTCCGCGCGACCGCTCGCGGGAACCGAGGGCGGGTCCTCTCCTTTCTGGTCGCCCGACAGTCGTTCGCTCGGCTTTTTCGCCGACAGAAAGTTGAAGCGCCTCGCGATCTCCGGCGGCGCCCCGCAAGCGATCACGGATGCCGTGAACGGCGGCAACGCGTGCTGGGGGCCCGATGACACGATTCTCTTCATCGACAACATCGGGCGGGAGGGGATTCTGCGTGTCCCTGCCGGCGGCGGCGCGGTTGCCGAGGTCACGCATTTCGATAAGAAGCGGGGCGACTTCTGGCACGCCTGGCCGAGCTTTCTGCCGGATGGGCGCCACTTTCTCTACTCGGTGTGGTTCAAGACCGAAGGCTCCATCCGGCTGGGCTCGCTCGAACGGGGTGATCTCGGCGAGCTCCTGCCGGTGCGCTCGCGCGCACTATTCGCCTCCGAGGGCTACCTGCTCTACGTGAGCGAGGGTGCGCTGCTCGCGCGGCCGTTCGATCCAAAAGGGCTTCGTCTCTCGGGCGATCCTCTGACCGTGGCCGGCCGGGTCCCGTACTTCGCCATAACGGGTGGCGCCGACTTCGCGGTCTCCCAGACGGGGACGCTCGCGTTCGTGGAAGGCGAGCCTCAGGGACGGATGGCCTGGTTCGATCGGGGCGGGCGAGATCTCGGCGCCGTCGGCGAATCGCGGAATCTCGACACTCTGTCGATTTCACCCGAGGGGCGTCGAGTGGCCGTGGGCGTCGCGGACGACAAGGCGGGATCGATCCACCTCTGGATCGAGGACCTCAGCGGCCAGCCGCCGCTGCGGTTCACCTATTCCGCGGGCGCGGAATTCGTTCCCATCTGGTCGCCCGACGGGCGGCAAATCGTCTTCGCGCAGGATCCGGGCAATGGTTCGGTGCGCCTTCGTATCAAGAAAGTGGGCGCTACCGGAGAGGGCGAGGACCTGCTCGCGCCCACGAACTTCCAGATCCCGCACGACTGGTCGAGCGACGGCCGCTTCATCGTCTACAGCGACGATGATCCGAAGACGCACAACGACATCTGGATCCTTCCGATGGATGGTAATCGCAAGCCGATCCCGTTTCTCAAGACGAGTTTCGAAGAGTCCGACGCCCGGATGTCGCCGGACGGTCGCTCGATCGCTTACGTCTCGGACGAATCGGGAAGGTCGGAGGTGTACGTCGCGTCTTTCCCGACCGGTGCGGGCAGGCGCCGCGTCTCCGTCGAGGGGGGATCCCAGCCTCGCTGGCGCCGGGACGGACGAGAGCTTTTCTTCCTGGCCGCCGACGCACGGCTCATGGCGGTTCCGGTCCGGGCCGGCGAACCGGTGGACCTTGGAGCGCCCGTTCCCCTCTTTCGCTCGCCGACCGCGACGTCGAACCGCTCGGAGCTCGCGCTCTGGAACGACTACGACGTTTCTCCCGATGGCCAGCGCTTTCTCATCCGCGTGGACCTCATCAGCCGGGACACCATGGCATTGACCGTGGCCCTCGGCTGGGCGGCGGGGCTCGCGCGATGACGCTCGCCACCGGGTCCAAGCTCGGTCCCTACGAGATCCTCGGCCAGATCGGCGCCGGGGGCATGGGAGAGGTGTACAAAGCACGGGATACGAGGCTCGAGCGGATGGTCGCCGTCAAGGTGCTGCCGCCGCACCTGTCGGCATCTCCCGAGAGCCGCCAGCGTTTCGAGCGGGAGGCGAAGACAATCTCGCAGCTCTCGCATCCGCATATCTGCGCACTCTACGACGTGGGGCGGGAGGGCGAGACTGGCGAGATCTGCGTGGGGGATCTCGGCTCGCGCGACGTCAAGCACATCGGGCAGTCGAGCTCGCTCGCCGTCTACGCGTCCCCCGGTTATCTTCTGTTCGCCCGCGGCAGCGCTCTTGTCGCGCAACCGTTCGAGGCCGGCCGCCTGGAGGTTCGCGGGGAAGCGGTGCCCCTCGGCGTGGATCTGCCCTCGAATTCCGCGACGAGCGGCCTGCGAGCCCTCTCCGCCTCTCTCGACGGAACACTCTGCTGGCACAGCCAGGCGAGCGCGACGAGCCAGCCGGTCTGGTTCGATCGCCAGGGACACGAGATCGGCCGGCTCGCGGAGGCCGCAACCTGGTATTACCCCCGCCTCTCCCCCGACGGGCAGCAGCTGGCGATCGCGCGGGCGGTCGCCGATACCACCGTCGAGGACATCTGGATGATCGACCTCGCGCGAAACGTGACGACGCGGATGACGCTGGACCCGGCGGATGAAGCGATGCCGATCTGGTCGCCCGATCAAACGCGGCTGGTCTTCAACTCCAGCCGCAAAGGCGCCGCGGCAGACCTTTACGTCATGCGGGCCGACCAGCCGGGCAGCGAGGAGCTTCTTCTCGCGAGCGAGGCCCCGAAAGGCCCCGATTCATGGTCGCCCGACGGCCGCTCTCTGACCTTCGAAGTCAGCAGTCCTCAGAGCCGGCAGGATCTCTGGCTCCTCCCTCTCGAAGGGGATCGAAAGCCGGTTCCGTTTCTGGTGACGCCCTTTTCCGAGCTGAATGCCCGCTTCTCTCCCGACGGCCGGTGGGTTGCATACACATCGGATGTTTCGGGCGCCCACGAGATGTACGTCCAGCTGTTCCACGAGTCGGGCGGCACGTGGAGGGTCTCGACCCGAGGCGGGCAGACTCCCACATGGAGAGGCGACGGGCGTGAGATTTACTACCTCGCGCCCGACGGCATGCTGATGGCCGCACCGGTGACAGGCGCCGCACCCTTCCAGACCGGAACACCGACGCCGCTCTTCAAAGTCGCGGTGCCCTACACGACCGATCCTCAGTACGACGTCTCCCCGGACGGCAGGCGCTTCCTCGTCAATCAGCTGATTTCGTCGAAGGAGGAGCCGATCACCGTGCTCCTAAACTGGGCCGCGGTGCTCAAGAAGCCATGACGCTTGCCGCCGGCTCGAAGCTCGGTCCCTACGAGATCCTCGGCCAGATTGGCGCCGGCGGGATGGGAGAGGTGTACCGGGCGAAGGATCCGAGGCTGGGCCGCGACGTTGCCATCAAGGTCCTTCCTGCCTCGCTCTCGCAGGACGCGGATCGCCTGCGCCGCTTCGAGCAGGAAGCCAGGGCCGCCGGAGTCCTGAACCATCCCAACATCACCGCCGTCTACGACATCGGGACCCACCAAGACGCTCCTTACGTCGTTCAGGAGCTGCTCGAAGGGGAGACGCTGCGCACAGCCCTCTCGGGCGGGAGGATAGCGCAGCGAAAGGCGATCGACTATGCGCTGCAAATCGCGCACGGCCTGGCAGCCGCTCACGAGAAAGGGATCGTGCATCGGGACTTGAAACCCGAGAACCTGTTCATCACGAACGACGGCCGCGTCAAGATCCTCGATTTCGGTCTTGCGAAGCTGACTCTCAACGAGGCGAGGCCCGAGGGGACGCCGATACGTATCGGCCAGCTTCGTCGCGATGGTTCTTCGCCACCTCGGCGATGAAGCTCAGTTTCTCGACTGGCGGGGAAGGCCTGCGAGGACCGTGCCTTCGAGGTAATCTTTCTCAAGGTGGATCCCTCAAACGACGACCTGCGTGACGACCCCCGCTTCGCCGCCCTGCTGCGAAAGGCGGGGTTCAGCCCGTAACGGTGCTCCCGTCAACGTCGTCCGGAACGTCTTGACGGGAGCATATCGAACAACCATACTCATACATATGAGAACAACTCTTATTCTCGACGACCAGCTGCTCGAAAAAGCTCGGAGCCTGACCGGGCTGAAAGAGAAGACGGCGATGGTGCACGCCGGGCTCGAGGCCCTGATCGCCCGAGAGAGCGCCCGGAGGCTCGCCGCGCTCGGCGGCTCGGAGAGAGCGTTGCGCCGTGTGCCCCGGCGGCGCCAGACGCGAAAGACGTCTCGTTGATCCTCGTGGACACGTCGGTCTGGGTCGACCACTTGCGCAAGAGAAACGCGCGGCTGGAAGGTCTCTTAAACGACGGGCTCGTTCTCGTCCATCTGTTCGTCGTCGGCGAGCTGGCGCTCGGAGCCTTGAAGAAGCGCTCGGAGATCCTCGGTCTTCTCGAGGAGATGCCGCAGGCGGAAGCGGCCAGCCACGCCGAGGCCCTCGAGTTCGTCGCCCGCCATTCGCTCGCCGGAAGCGGAATCGGCTGGATTGACGCCCATCTTCTCGTCTCGACGGCGTTGAGCCGTGCCTCTCTCTGGACGCTGGACGGCCGGCTCGCCAAAGCGGCCAGCCGCCTGGCACTGTCGGGCTGACGACAGCATGCAGATTTCGGAAGGGGAACCCCGACCTTGTCTCTCGCGAAGTCGCTGGCCGCGCTGAACCGTCCCGGCATCGCGGCGGTTTACTCCTTTGAAGAAATCTCCGGGCGGCATCTCCTCGTCATGGAGCTCGTCGAAGGGATCTGATTTTGACGCCGGAACTCGGCTCGGGCCCGGCGAGGTCTTGGAGCGTTGTTGATAGACTTTGCCAAATCCTGCTCCCGGGATTGAGGAGGCCTCCGATGAAACTCGGTCGCATCGCCGTCTGCTTCTCCGCCGCGCTCGCCGTCGTGGCCGCCGCCAATAACCAGCCATTCGAGGCGCCACCCGTCCTCAAGGCGTCCGATTTCCTCGACGCCGCGCTCCTGAAGGGTCCCGACTACATCCTCGAGGAGAAAGTCTCGAGCGACGGCGTGTTCAACACCTACACCATCTCTTCGAATTTCGGCACGTGGAAGGTCCAGAGCACTTCGCTCGCCGCGACGCGCGTGCACGAGATCGGCGCCATCGCGAAGCTGAAAGAGGTGGACAAGATCGCGGTGGCGGCGGGCGGCATCGCGCACGGCGCGGTGGATGTTGGCAAGGGCGTGGCCAGCATCGTGACCCATCCCGTCGATACCGTGACGGGGGTCGCCGACGGAGTCGGGCGGCTCTTTGGCCGGATCGGCCGCGGCGCCAAGAGAACCGCCGAGAAGATGGGAAGCGACGACGGCTACAAAAGCGAGCCGCAGAACCTGAGCCCTCCGGCAAAGGAAGAGAAAGCTCCGGGACAGTCGACCGCCGGAAAGGCCGTCGGCGCGACGGGCGATCTGGCCAAGGACATCATCGGCGTCAACTACGCCATGCGGTCCTGGGCCAAGAAACTCCGCGTGGACCCTTATACGAGAAACGAGGTCCTCCATGCCGAGCTGCGGGATGTCGCTCAATACGACGCGGGCGGCCGGTTCAGTATCAACCTCGTGCCGGGCGGCATCGTGCTGACGGCGCTGTCCACCACCGCCACCGTCAACGACTTGATCTGGATGAAGGAGCCCGACGAGCTGGTGACTTTGAACGAAACGAGGCTGAAGGCCATGGGCGTGTCGCCGCAAGTCAGCCGTGCCTTCCGCCTGAACCCGCAGTACAACCTGACTCGACAGGTCCGCCTCGTCGCCTCCCTCGATGCCCTTCCCGCCATCGCGGGGCGCCCCGAGTTCGTGGCGCGGGCGGCCGGAGCGCAGGTGGACGCGGACGGCCAGTTCTACATGGAGAGTGCCATGCTGGCCGACCTTTTCAATCGTACGCAGGCGCCGCTGTCGAAGATCGTCGCCAGCCTGCCGGGTGCCTGCGTGATCGCGCAGGGAGATCGCTTCGCATGCCTCTTTCCCCTGGACTACGTCGCGTGGACCGAGGGCGTGGCCGGCCACTTCGACCGGATCACGAAGGCCGCGCGGGCCGAGTTCCCGAACGCAAAGCGCGAGCTCTGGCTGACGGGACGGGCCTCCCCCCGGACGGCGAGCGAGCTCCAGGCGCGCGGCTGGGCCCTGCGCGAGAAGAGTCTGGCGCTCATCTCCGAAGACGTGCAGCCGGAGAAACCGGCGGAAAAGCCGCCGGCGCCGGAGAAGAACCCGGACGCGGAGAAGACTCCCGCGGCGAAATAACGCCATCGCATGGGTTCCAGCAGCCCGCGGAAAAACAGTGTGAGGCGGCGTTGCGAGAGCCACGGGGTCGGATGCAAGGAGCATCGGGGAGCAGCGGCGACACCGCAGACGGTCCCGCGCGGCTTTCGGCTGCGGCGGTCGCGTTGCGACCGGCAGCCGAGAGAATTCAAGGAGCCCCGAGGCGTCTGGCTCCGGTCTAGACTCTCTCGGCCGCCGTTCGCGAAGCGAACGCCTGCGGCCGACAGTGAGACGTTGTAGTCTTTCCGCGCCTTGGCTCTGGTCTCGGGAACCCGGCTCGGCCCTTACGAGATCCTGTCGCCGCTCGGCGCTGGCGGGATGGGAGAGGTGTACCGGGCACGGGACGAGCGGCTCGGCCGGGACGTGGCGATCAAGGTGCTGCCGGAGACGCTGTCCTCCGACCGGGAGCGCCTCTCCCGTTTCGAGAGGGA
>WNGA01013093.1_pt1 | contig 10663 bp, 9 predicted proteins | sample 5400061 | NCBI WGS metagenome assembly WNGA01 (sample SAMN13153366, study PRJNA577476) | soil metagenome | isolation source: 100 cm soil or saprolite under grassland replicate 2 | place: USA:California | collected 2016-06-15
GGCCTCATCCAAGGACCACCCTGGAGCGGGCGCGGCCGGCGTCGTCCTGGATGACGGCGACCAGCCGGCCGTCGGGCGCGACCGCGGCCACCGGCTCGGCGCGCCCACTGGGCGGCAGGGTCGCGCCGGTGGCGAGCGCGGCCGCGTCGGCGTCGGACAACGGCCGCACCGCGATCGAGCCCAACGCCTGCGCCGGGGCGAGCACGACCCGCGCGAGCCCGCCAGGGGTGCCGGCGTCGTGCTCGGCCGGGTGGGTGCCGGCCAGCGCCTCCAGCGCCGCCAGGGTGTGGGCGTCGCGTTCGGTGAACTGGCCGGCGGCGGTGCGGCGCAGGACGGCCAGGTGCGCGAGGGTGCCGAGGCGGCGTCCAAGGTCGGCCGCCAGCGAGCGGACGTAGGTGCCGCCCGAGCAGGAGACATCGACCGTGGCCTCGGGTCGCTCGCCGTCGGCGAAGTCGACCAGCTCGAGCGCGTGGACCACGATGGGGCGCGTCGCCCGCTCCACCGACTCGCCCCGCCGGGCCTTGGCGTACAGCCGCTCGCCGCCGACCTTGACCGCGGAGACCATCGGCGGGACCTGCTGCTGGGGGCCGAGGAACCCGCGGAGGGCGCCGCGGACGGCCGCCTCGTCGACGCCGGCCGCCTCGGCGGTCGCGGTGACCGTGCCGCTGGCGTCGAGGGTGTCGGTCTCGGCGCCGAAGGCGATCCTGGCCAGGTAGCGCTTGGGCTCCATCGGCAGGAACGGCAGCAGCCGCGTGGCCCGGCCCAGGGCGAGCACCAGCACCCCGGTGGCCGGCGGGTCGAGGGTGCCGCCGTGCCCGACCCGACGCTGCCCGGCCAGCCGGCGCACCCGGGCGACGACGTCGTGGGAGGTCATCCCGGCCGGCTTGTCGCAGACGAGCACGCCGTCCACGGGTCCGCCTAGCGGGCCAGCGGGCTGGGAGCCCGATGCGTGAGCGCCTCGACCAGGGCGGCCACGATCGCGTCGGCGTCGAGCTCGCTGGTGTAGCCGGCGGCGTACTTGTGGCCGCCGCCACCGAAATGGGTGGCCAGCCGGCCGACGTCGGTGGCGCCCTTGGAGCGCAGCGAGACCTTGTGCCCGCCGCCCGGCTGCTCCTTGAGCACGGCGGCGACGTCGCTGGCGCCGTCGGTCCGGACCAGGTCGATCAGGCCTTCGGTCTCCTCCATGTCGACGCCGTGGGCGGCCAGGTCGGCGAGGCCGACCCGCGTCCAGACCAGCGACGCCTCGGGGACCTGGACGATGCGGCCGAGCGCCGCGGCGACCAGCCGCAGGTAGTCGATGTGGTTGGTCTCGAACACCGCCTTGGCGACCTCGTACTGCTCGACCCCGGCCTCGAGGAGCTCGGCGGCCAGCATGTGGGTGTCCGGGGTGGTCGCCTGGTACTGGAAGCGCCCGGTGTCGGTCACCAGGCCGGTGTACAGGCAGGTGGCGATCTCCCGGTCGAGGGGGAGGTCCAGGCGCCGGAGCAGCTCGCGGCAGAGCACGGCGCTGGCGGGCGCCTCGGGGTCGATGAGGTTGACCTCGCCGAAGCGGGTGTTGGAGGCGTGATGGTCGATCACCACCGTGCGGGCGGCGCCCTGGAAGGCGTCGACCAGGCTGCCGAGCCGGTCGAGCGAGCCGGTGTCGAAGCAGACGAACAGGTCCGCCGAGCTGGGCACCCGGTCCGGCGGGGTCAGCCGGTCCAGGCCGGCGAGGAAGCGGTAGTGCGGCGCGACCGTGAACGGCTCGGAGAAGCTGACCACGGCCTGGTGCCCGGCGTTGGCCAGGGCCCGGTGCAACGCCAGCGCGGAGCCGAGGGCGTCGCCGTCCGGATGCACATGGCAGGTGATCACCGCCCGGTCCGCCCCGGCGATCGCCGTCTGGGCGGCCTGCCAGTCCTGCTCGGGGATGCTCATGCCTGCGGCCCCTCCTGGTCCGGCCTGCCGGGCGGGGTGGTGCCCAACTCTGCCAGCAACCGGTCGATCCGCGCGCCACGGCCAGGCACGTCGTCGGTGACGAATTCTAGCGTCGGAGCGTGGCGCAACCGCACCTGCCTGGCAACGAACGTCCGCGCCCGACCGGTCGACTCCGTCAGCCACGCCGCCGCCGCGGCCTGCTCCTGCTCGTCACCGAGCACGGTGAAGAACGCGGTGGCGTGGTGCAGGTCCCTGGTGACCCGCACCTCGGTGAGGGTGACCAGGGGGCCCTGGCCTTGCGCTCCGCTAGGCAGCGGTCGGTCGACCGTCTCGGCTTCGAGCCATTCGCCGATCAGCCGCCTGATCGTCTCGGCGAGGCGGCGGGCTCGTGGGTAGCTGGGCTTGGCCATGGCGGGTCTAGTGGTCCTCGGGTCCGTAGATGGTGACGTCGCTGGAGAGCAGCTCCACGCCGGGCGTCCGCTCGACCTCGCGCTCGGCCGTCACCAGCACCCGGCGGGCGTGGAACCCCTCGCCGGCCACCGTCGCCACCGCCAGCGTGGCCCGCTGGCGGAGGTCCTGGTGGTCGACCTCGGCCACCGCGCAGTTCAGCTTGCGCAGCGTGGCGGCCACCCCCTTGACGACCGAGCGCTTGTCCTTCAGGGAGCTGGCGTCCGGCAGGCGGAGGTCGAGGCGGAGCAGCGCGACGAACATCGCCTCATCGAGGGATCTCGACCATCTCGAATGCTTCGATCTGGTCGCCTTCCTTGACATCCTGGAAGTTCTCCAGGCCGATGCCGCACTCGTAGCCGGCCGCGACCGTGCGGGCGTCCTCCTTGAAGCGGCGCAACGAGCCGATCCGCCCCTCGTAGACGACCACGCCGTCGCGGACCAGCCTTGCCCGCGCGCCTCTGGCGATCTCGCCGGAGGTGACGTACGAGCCGGCGACCACCCCGACCCTCGGCACGCGGAAGAGCTGCCTGACCTCGGCGGCGCCGAGCTGGCGCTCCTCGTACTCGGGGGCCAGCAGGCCCTTCAGCGCCTTCTCGATGTCCTCGACCACCTGGTAGATGACCGAGTACAGGCGGATGTCCACGCCCTCGCGGGTGGCCAGGTCGCGGGCGGCCGGGGTCGGCCGGACCGAGAAGCCGATGATGATCGCGCCGGCCGTGGCGGCGAGGGTGACGTCGTTCTCGGTGATGGCGCCGGCGGCCTTGTGCAGGACGCGCAGCCGCACCTCGGGCACGTCCAGCTTGCCAAGCGCGTCGTCGATGGCCTCGACCGAGCCCATCACGTCGGCCTTGATCACCAGTGGCAGCTCCTGGAGCTGGCCCTCGCGGATCCTGGCGAACAGGTCCTCCAGGCGCGGCGCGCGGCTGCTGGCGATCGCCGCCTGGCGCTGGCGCGCCTCCCTGGTCTGGGCGATCGAGCGGGCGACCCGCTCGTCGGCGACGGCCCTGACCTCGTCGCCGGCGCTCGGGGGCGCCGACAGGCCGATGACCTGGACCGGTTGCGCGGGGACGGCGGTGGTGACCTCCTTGCCGTTCTCGTCGAACATCGCCCGGACCCGCCCGTAGGCGGTGCCGGCGACCACCGCGTCGCCGACCTGCAGGGAGCCGCGGCGGACCAGGACGGTGGCGACCGGGCCGCGGCCCTTGTCCAGGTGCGCCTCGATGATCGACCCCTGGGCGCGCCGGTTGGGGTTGGCCTTGAGGTTCAGCTCGACGTCGGCGACCAGCAGGATCGTCTCGATCAGGGTGTCGAGGTTCTGCTGGGTCTTGGCCGAGACGTCGACGAACTGGGTCTTGCCGCCGTACTCCTCGGCGACCAGGTCGTGCGTGGTGAGCTGCTGGCGGACCCGGGCCGGGTTGGCCTCTGGCTTGTCGATCTTGTTGACCGCCACCACGATCGGCACACCGGCCGCCTTGGCGTGGTTGATCGCCTCCACGGTCTGGGGCATGACGCCGTCGTCGGCGGCCACCACCAGCACGGCGATGTCGGTGACGGCCGCGCCGCGTGCCCGCATGGCGGTGAACGCCTCGTGGCCCGGCGTGTCGATGAACGTCACCAGGCGCCCGTCCTGGCCGGCCCGGACCTGGTAGGCACCGATGTGCTGGGTGATGCCGCCGGCCTCGGTCGCGACCACGTCGGCGTGGCGGATGGCGTCCAGCAGCTTGGTCTTGCCGTGGTCGACGTGGCCCATGACCGTCACCACCGGTGGGCGCGGCTTCAGGTCCTCGTCGCGGTCGGCCTCGGTGTCCTCCCAGCCCTCGATCTCGTGCAGGACGTCGGCCTCGCTCGGGTCGACGACCTCGATCCTGGCGCCGATCTCCTCGGCGAGCAGGGCCACGGCCTCGTCCGACATCGACTGGGTGGCGGTCAGCATCTCGCCCATCTGCATGAGCAGCCGGATCAGGTCGCCGGCGGGCTGGCCGATGCGGTCGGCGAGATCCTGCACGGTGACGCCGCGAGGCACCCGCACGACGCCCTCGACCGAGATGTCGGGCGTGGCCTCGATGGTGGGGGCGCCCATGGCCTCGAACTCCTCGCGCCGACGCCCGCCCCTGCGCTTCTTCGGCCGCGGACCGCGACCGAAGCCGCGGCCGCCGGCCGGACCGCCACCACCGGGACGGCCGCCGAACCCGGGACGGCCGCCACCGCCGCCGGGGCCGCCGCGGGCGCCGGGCGGACCGCCACCACCGGGGCGGCCGCCGAACCCGGGACGGCCGCCACCGCCGCCACCGCCGCCACCGCCGCCGGGGGCGCCGGGGCGACCGCCGGCGGGACGCTGGCCCATACCCGGTCGACCCTGGCCGGGCTGGCCGGGTCGCATCCCTTGCTGCCCCGGGCCGCCGGGCCGCTGGCCCATGCCTGGGCGGCCGGGCTGGCCACCGGGCTGGCCGGGTCGCTGGCCCTGGCCGGGACGACCGGCGCCCGGTGGGAGCGGGCGGGCGCCCGGCGGCAGCGGGCGACCGCCTGGTCCCGCCGGACGGGCTCCCGGGGGCAGCGGACGGGCACCAGGCGGCAGCGGCCGCATCCCAGGCGGCAGCGGGCGACCCTGGCCGGGCTGGCCCGGACGGGCACCCGGCGGCAGCGGCCGCACCCCAGGCGGCAGCGGCCGCACCCCCGGCGGCAGCGGGCGTCCCTGGCCGGGCTGGCCGGGACGCGCCTGGCCGGGCTGCCCCGACCGCGGCGGCCCCGGCTGGCCAGGTCGCGGCTGGGCGGGCTGGCCAGGTCGCGGCTGGGCGGGCTGGCCGCCGGGTCGCGGCTGGCCGGGCTGCCCCGACCGCGGCTGGCCGGGCTGGCCGCCGGGTCGCGGCTGGGCGGGCTGGCCGCTGGGTCGCGGCTGGGCGGCGCGGCCCTGGGAGGGCTGGGCGGCGCGGCCGGAGGCCGACGCTGCGCGCGGCGAAGCCGCGGCCTGTCCCTCACGGGCCTGGGCCGGCCGGCTCTGGCGGCCGCCGCCCTTGAGCGAGGCACGCAGCTTCTCGGCGACGTCCGGCGTCACCGTCGAGGAGTGGCTCTTTACCTCCACCCCCATGGAGGACAGCTTGGCGAGCAGGTCCTTGTTCGGGACCCCAAGCTCCTTGGCAATTTCGTAGACCCGCGGGTTGCTCAACCAGATCTCACTTCCTCGCGATCACTCGAGCGGCGCCTCGGTGCCGCCGCCTGGCTCCCCAATGCGCTCCGCAGCGCCTCGACGGCGCCGCCGACCGCGGCCGTATCGGTCACCTTCAACGCTCGCTGGATGCTGCCCCGCCTGAGCGCCGCCTCCAGGCAGGCCGGCTGTCCGCAGAGGTAGGCGCCCCGGCCGGGCGCCTTGCCGGTCGGGTCATAGCTGACGCTCCGCGAGCTGGTAGAGCCAACTGCTCCCGCCGGCGAACGGACGATCCGGTGGAGGCCGCGCTTGGCGGTCGTGCTCCTGCACACCACACAGGTGCGCTGGGGCTGCCTGCCGCTTGCAACGCCCCGCGACCGCTCGCGCATTCCCACCTCCTCCACCGTCACCGTCTCTGGCCGTGGCCGGTCTGGTCGCCGCCAGCAGGGCCGGACGTGCCGGCGACCCTGTCGGCCGCCTGGCTCTCGCTGGTGATGTCGATGCGCCAGCCGGTCAGCCGGTTGGCCAGCCGGGCGTTCTGGCCCTCCTTGCCGATCGCCAGCGAGAGCTGGTAATCGGGCACGACCACGTGCGCGGTGCGCTCGGCCTCGTCGATCTGCACGCTCTTGACCTTGGCGGGCGACAACGCCTCCGCGACGAACTGGGCGGGGTCGTCCGACCACAGCACGATGTCGATCTTCTCGCCGCGCAGCTCGTTGACCACCATACGCACCCGGGAACCGCGGGCGCCCACACAGGCGCCCTTCGGGTCGACGCCGGGCTCGTGGCTGCGGACGGCGATCTTGGTACGGTGCCCGGGCTCGCGGGCGACGTTGGTGATCTCGACGATGCCCTCGGCGATCTCGGGCACCTCCAGCTCGAACAGCCGCTTGATGAGGTTGGGGTGGGTGCGGGACACCACCACCCGCAGCCCCCGCGCCGAGCGGACCACGTCGGTGACGTACACCTTCAGGCGGTCGTTGTGCTGGTAGTGCTCGCTCGGCACCTGCTCGGAGTGGGGCAGGTCGGCCTCGACCTTTCCGAGGTCGACGGAGATGTGGCGCGGGTCGCGCTGTTGCACGATGCCGGTGACGATGTCGCCGACGCGGCCCTCGTACTCGCCGAAGGTCACGTCGCGCTCCGCCTCCCGCAGCCGCTGCATGATCACCTGCTTGGCGGTGACCGCGGCGATCCTGCCGAAGTCGGAGGGGGTGTCCTCCCACTCGCGGATGACCCGCTCCTCGTCGTCCAGCTCCTGGGCGAAGACGGTCACGTCGCCGGTGACGCGGTCCACCACCACCCGCGCGCCCTCCGGCGCGTTCGGCTGGCGCTTGTAGGCGGCGGCGAGCGCGCTCTCGAGCGCGCCGATGACCGTCTCCAGCGCGATGCCCTTCTCGCGCTCGAGGAAGCGCAGCTCGTCGATCGGGATCCTCACGTCGCCGTCCTCTCGTCGCCCGTCTCGGGGTTGCCGTGACTCGGATGGTGGATGCTCACCACGGCAACACCACCGTTCCCCGGACCACGTCGGACAGCGGCACCTGCACCTGGCTGCCGTCCACGTCGAGCGTGACCGCCTGGTCGTCGGCGTCCAGCACCACGCCCTGCACCGAGGACGCGACACCGCCCCGGACGATGCTGACCTCGTGCCCGCGCTGGCGCCGGAAGTCACGCGCCGACTGGAGCGGACGTTCGAGACCGGGCGTGGTCACCTCGAGGATGTAGCTGCCCTGCAGCGGGTCGGCCTGGTCGAGCGCGCGGGAGAGGTCCTTGGACACGCGCTCGACAATGTCGGCCTCGACCGGGCCGTCGGCGTCCAGGATCACGCTGAGGACCCGGCCGCGTCCCTGGCCACGCAGCTTCAGCTCGAGCACCTCGACCCCGTGGGTCGATGCCGCCCGCTCTGCCAGTTCCAGGACATGCGAAGGAAGCGCCGTCACGCTCACCGACCTCCCTCACATGTCGCGCGTTCCTGCTCGCCCTCTCGGTAGCGGCACCCTCCGGCTTGCTGACGGGCGGCCGGCCCCCTCACAAAACAGAAGTGGGCGCAATGCCCACTTCGCACCTCACCGGTTCGCAGCCGGACGGCCACACGTCAACACGCTGCAAGATAGCACTCAGTTGCGGCTGCGGCAACCCGTTTGGGCGGCCTGGCCTGCAGGTTTGGATCACCCGCGCTGGAGCCGGGGCGGCGCCGACACCATGCCGAGGGCCGGCCAGTCGGCGGCGAGCAGGTAGGCGAGCTGGCGGGCGGGGCGCCGCCACCACGGCGGGACCTCGGCCCACTCGCGGGGCGGCGCGGCCGGAGGGAGGTGCGGCAGCGGCACCGCCCCCCGGATCCCCGGCAGCAGGCGCGCCAGCATGGCCGGGCTTACGCTCCGCGAGCCGAAGCCGCTTGCGCTCCCGGAGCCGAAGCCGCTTGCGCTCCCCGAGCCCAAGCCGCCCGCCGATGCGGGACCGGCGGCCACCACGACCGCGTGGCCAAGGTCCACCAGCGCACCGGCGACCCGCCTGCTCTCCGGGGAGGGCGCCGGCTCGGTCACGAGGACGAGCTGGTGGGCGGCGGCGACGGCGCGGGCGCCCGTGCCGCCGAGGCCAGGGCCGCAGTCCAGCACCAGCGCGTCGGCGTGCCTGGCAAGGCCCTGCACCAGCAACGTCCAGGCTCGCCGGTCCGCCGCCCCCGACCCGCCGCCCCCCGCCACCAGCACCGGGCTGGCGCCCCGCAGGCCGGAGCCGCAAGAGGCCCGCCCAACCAGGCACGCCATCAGCTCGCCGGTGGTCAGCGTCGGGTGGTCGAGCAGCCCGAGGAGTTCGCGGGCGGGCACATCGAGATCCGGGGCAAGCCGGTCGGTGAGCGACCCGGGCCCGGGGTGGCAGTCGACCGCCACCGTCAGGCCGTTACCAGTTCAGTGGGCGTTTGTGAGCGCTTCCTGGCTGGTACCCCTGTTCGGGGTTCCTCGCCTGGGTCGTAATTCGCGACCAGGCTTGGTTCTGGTGTCATCGGCCCCCGCCACGAGGGTGGTCTTCTGGGGCCTCGCACGCCCACGCTTCTGCGTGAGCCTGCCCGCCGTGGTCCCCACAAGCGGCACCGGGGCGGCAACTCCACCCCGCTGGACATCCCGGTCGTCGACGACGGCGATCGGTCCGGTCCAGTCACGGAGATTCAACGCCGCGTTGGCGTTGCGGTCCACCAGCCCTCCACATCTGGGGCATTCCCAGATGCGCTCCCCCAAACGGAGATCGGCCCTATAGCCGCCGCAGCCGTGGTGGTTCTTGGACGATGCAAACCACCGATCGGCAACCACAAGCCGGCCGCCCTCCTGTGGGCACTTGTAGGCCAACAGCGGCCGAACCTTCCCGATGCCGGCCTGCGTGACGCCGCGGCGAAACGCCCGACGGCCCATCCCGCGGGCCATCGCGGCGACGTCGAGGTCCTCGACCACGATGGTGCCGTAGCGGCGGGCGAGCTGGGTGGTCAGGGTGTGGAGCTGGTGGGCGCGGAGGTTCGCCGCTCGCCGGTCAAGCGCCGCCAGCTTGGCGTTCGCCTGGCGGTGGGCTCGGGAGCCGACGATCTGGCGGGAGCGCTGCCGGGCGACCCGGCGACGCTGTTGGTGCACTGCAGCCCATGGGGCAGGATGGGCGATGGGCTGGATAGTGTCGTCGCTGTGGGCGATGACCGCCCACTCTCGCCCGATCCCTAGGTCGATGCCACAGCGGGCGTCCGGCTCGCTTGGGGTGGCGGGCGGTTGGCAGACGATTGCCTGCACCGATACCACCAGCCTGCCCCCGTGCCGGCTCTGCTCGGACAGCGTCATTGACAGGATCCGCGCCCGGCCCTTGACGACCAGCCGCTGCAGCCGGCGGGTGTTCTCCTTGCAGCGCAGCCGCCCGACCACCGGCAAGATGAGGTGGCGGCGGTCGGGCTCCAGGCGCATTGCCCCAGTCGTGAAACGGACGCGGCCACGGTCGCGGTGGCGGGCCTTGAACCTGGGGAACCCGACCTGCCGCCCGGTCCGACGACCATGCTTGGCGTCCGACCAGTTGTGCAGCCCTTGCACCAAGTCGGCGATGCCGGACGCGTAGGCCTCTTTCGAGCACGCCCGCCACCAGGGCGCGACCTGGTGCTTGGCCTGGTTCCACTGCTTGCGGAGCTGGTAGGCGTCCCATGCAAGCGGGGGGATGCCAGGATCGGACTCACGGGCGTCGAGGTTGGCTTTGACCTGCGCCAACGCCCAATTATGGGCGAATCTCCGGCCACCGAACTGCTGGGCGATCCGCGACCATTGCTCTGGGTTGGTTGCGTCTACTTCGAAGCGGAAGCCACGCGCGACCCAGCCAGGCGGAGCTACATACCTCGGACGACCGGCCATGGTGTATCTGCGTCCTGTTGGAACGGTGAGCGTGGATCGAGGCTTATCGAACACTAGTTCGCCTGGCGCGTCAAGCCGATCGACGCACGCCACCTCTTCTGGTCGTCTGGTCGTCGGCCAATACCGGAACCGCAGCCGCCGCTGTGCTGCGCTTACAGGAACCGGTCGCCGGGTCGGCGTCCGCTGTGGGATGCAGCCATCGCCGATACGCCTGGCCGACCTGGTGGCCGAGCCGCTGGCGGAGTTGCTCGCGGACGTAGGTCATAGCCGGCCGCGCCAGCTCCAGCGCCTCCTCGTGGGTCAGCGCGCCGAGCTGGAGACCCTCAATGTGGCTGCCCCGCCAGGCCGTAATGACCGCGCCGGCGTCATGGCCTGGCGTGATCGCGGTGGGTGTGGCCGTCTACGTCCTCGCTGCGTCGGCCCTACGCCACGCTCCGACGCCAACGAGGCCGCCGATCCCGGCCAGCCCGCCTCCTTGACGAACAAATGACCCGAACAGCTGAAGCTCGTAGAATGCCCGAGGATCATCGCCGACGGGGCAGTCCGGTCGGGGAGGGGCCATGGCCAGCGTGATCTTCGAGTTCGCGGCCAAGCGCATCTGCGGTCTCCAGCGAGAACACGACGATCTGCGGCTTGCTAGGGGCCAGTACGAGACCGAGGTCAACCTCCACAACCCCCGACGACCACCCGGCCAGGATCACCTAGACGCAGCTCGTGCCGAGCTATCCACCCGGCACGCAGCGGCCCGGCGAGGTACTGCACCTAGCCGCGATCACCGACTATCGCCGCA
>WNGA01023429.1_pt1 | contig 10663 bp, 10 predicted proteins | sample 5400061 | NCBI WGS metagenome assembly WNGA01 (sample SAMN13153366, study PRJNA577476) | soil metagenome | isolation source: 100 cm soil or saprolite under grassland replicate 2 | place: USA:California | collected 2016-06-15
CCGGCCCGTCGAGGGCCACGAATGTCAGGGCGCCCGAAGCCGCAGCTGCCTTCGCTCCCATGAACTTCTGCACCGCACGGTCGAGCAGAGCAGCATCCGGTACGACGATGTCGGCGCTCATGGGCGGACGCGGTAGAGGACGTTGTGGCGGAGAGGGCCGTCGGGGGCGGTGGGGTCGTCGAAGTCGTCGGCCGGGTCGCGGGTCATGCCGATGCGGCGCATGACTGCCTGGGAGCGCAGGTTGGTGGCGGTGGTGATCGCGAGGATCTCGGGGAGTTCAAGTGTCTGGAAGCCGAAGGACAACGTGGCCAACGCGGCCTCGGTGGCGTAGCCGTGGCCCCAGGCCGAGCGGGCGAGCCGCCAGCCGATCTCGACCCCGGTGAACGGCGTGCTGTCCTCGACGTCGTCCAGACCCGCGAAGCCGATGAACTCCCCGGTCGCCTGTACCTCGACCGCCCACCACCCGTAGCCGCGCTTGTCGAACTCAGCCTGGAACCCAGCAACCGACGCATCGCTCTGCTCACGTGTGAGCGTCTCGCCCAAGTGCTCCCGGACCACGGGGTCGGCGTTCATCGCTGCCCATGGTTCGAGGTCGGAGTCCCGCCATCGACGCAGTACCAGACGCTCAGTTCGCAGTTCACCCATGGCGGCAACCCAACGCGAGGAAACCACACCCGGGCAAATCCATTTCCGTCAAAGTCGAGCCGGACCTAGGGTTGCGGGCAGTGACCGGTTCCTGAGAGACGCACATCCTCACCGAACAGATTGCGTCCTACAAATTCAAGTAGCTCCGCAGTACCCACCTAAAAGGTGAGCACTGCGCAGCCGCCTAGTTGGCTTCCTTGGTAGCCCAGTAGTGCCATTGCGGGGACGCGACTGGGGACCGGGTCAGGCCGTCCGGCCAGGTGGCCGGCAGGTCGTGACTCCGTGCCGCGTAGAGGATCACCTCCGATGCGGTGCGGTCGCCGCGGACGATGACGCGGGCGGCGGTTTCGGCGCGCATATCGGCCAGGTAGTGGATCGCCGGCAGGAACTCGGCGCTCAGCCGCGGACTGAGCCGCCCGACGGGTTCGTCATCGAGTCGGACCTCCACCACGCTCCGGTGCCTGTCCTGGATGCCGTCCTCCTCCTCGATCGCGTGCATGGTGGCGTACGCCCAGCACTCGCCCTCCGCCCGGAAGAACGGCGCCAGTACGTCGGGATGCACATCACTGCCCGGTACGTCGATCCCGCTGCCGGGCGGCAACAGGTGATAGCTGCCTGGCGGGGGCAGGTTCACCGGGACCAGCATGTGCGGCTGGCCAAGGGCCACAGCCACGCTGGCGTGGAACTCGGTTCGTTGGCAGTCCTTGCCCTCCCAGTCCGCCGGCTCCCACTCACTCACCCACAGGTGGCACGGCACCTGCGGTTGCAGGCCTTGCGCCACCAGCTCTGACAGCACCCGGTGGTACCGGTGCGCGTCCTCCCTCGGCAGGTAGCCGACAACCTTCCCCTGCACCCGTACGGCGATAGAGCGGGGATCGAAACGGTTGTGCGGTTCCGGGACGAGATCCGCTTCGGTGTCCAGATCTGCTCCACGCGCTGGGATCGGGTCCGGGAACAGGCTTCGGATCGCCTGCTCGTGCGGAGCCTCCCGCACGACTTCCTGACCACACCACAGGGCGTCTCCCCACAGACTGAACGGAATCAGTTCCATTTGGCCCTCCAGTCCCCGTTGACCGGCTTTGCTCGGTTCATCCCAGCCAGTGGCCCGGCTGTTACACCGAGTGAGCGTATGAAAACTAGACTGCCCAGTGAAGGGCCGTTTCACGCATGATGCAAGAGTCTGATGCGCAAAGGTATCCGCCGGTCCGTAGCGTGGACGCGAATCGTCTTGTGTAGCGAGCGAAACGGCGAAGATCGTGCAAATGCACGGGAAGGAACGTCATGCAGGGCAGTAGTTCAGTCGCTCGATCGAGTCAGCGCGACGTTGATGCGGAAGCGATCGAGGACGCGGTCAAGCGGCTCGACGGAGTCGCTGTGCGTACGCCGTTACAACGCAACCTCCGCCTCTCCGAACGCACCGGCGCCCAGGTCTGGCTGAAGCGCGAGGACCTGCAGATCGGCCGTTCCTACAAGCTCCGCGGCGCCTACAACCTGATCGCGCAACTCGACGACGTCCAGAAGCAGGCCGGCGTGGTCTGCGCGAGCGCCGGCAACCACGGTCAAGGCCTCGCGTACTCGTGCCACATCCTCGGCGTCCAGGGCAAGGTCTACGTCCCGCGTACGACGCCACGCCAGAAGCGGGACCGAATCGCGGCCCTCGGCGGCAAGCAGATCCAGGTCATCATCACCGGCGATACGTACGACGACGCGGCCGCGGCAGCACTCGCGGAAGTCGAGGCCACGGGAGCGACGATGGTCCCGGCGTTCGACGACCCCAGAACCGTTGCAGGACAAGGGACTGTGGCCGTCGAGCTCGTCGACCAGCTCGGCCACGCACCCGACGTGCTGGTGGTTCCTGTCGGTGGTGGCGGGCTGATCGCGGGCGTCGCGAGCTGGCTGATCAAGCGGCATCCCGGCGTACGCATCGTCGGTGTGGAACCGGCAGGAGCGGCGAGCATGGCGGCGGCTTTGGCGGCCGGTGAGCCGGTGACGTTGCCACATCTGGACAGCTTTGTTGATGGCGCCGCAGTACGGCGGGTTGGCGACGTGACACTGCCTCTGGTCGCAAAAGCAGGCGTGGAAATGATGTCGGTCCCCGAAGGTCTGGTGTGCAGCGAGATGCTGGAGCTCTACCAGACCGACGGCCTGATCGCCGAGCCCGCGGGCGCGTTGTCGACAGGTGCCCTGGGCAACGGTCTCGACGTACGGCCGGGTGAGACCGTGGTCTGCCTGCTGTCCGGTGGGAACAACGACGTCAGCCGGTACGGCGAGATCCTCGAACGGTCGCTGGTGCACGAGGGGCTGAAGCACTACTTCCTGGTGACGTTCCCGCAGGAGCCCGGCGCACTGCGGACCTTCCTGGACGATGCGCTCGGGCCGGACGACGACATCACGCTGTTCGAGTACGTGAAGCGCAACAACCGCGAGACCGGTGTCGCCCTGGTCGGCATCGAGATCAGCCGGCCGAGCGACCTGGACGGCCTGCTGGCGCGGATGGACGCGGCACCTCTGGACATCGAGCGCATCCACCCGAACTCGCCCGAGTTCCGCTACCTGATCTGAACGCACTGAACCCACCGGAGGGCCAACGGAGCCTGCTTCCGGTCAGGTCAACCCCGTTGCGGTCCGACGGGATCAGTGCGTCTGTGTCAGTGCCTCGAATGCTTCGGGTTGTGCCGCTCGTTCTCCTGTCGCTGGTCGGTTTCCGGCCAGGGCTGACGGCGGGGATCGTCCGGGTGGTGGCCATCGGCCCAGTGCTTGCCTGCAGGTTGCTCGTCGCCCGGGTTCAGGCCTTCCGCACGGATACGATGCTCGTCGGCCTCAGTACGAGCCTGCTGCGCGACCTCGCGCCGCTCGGTCGCTCCGGCCGCGAGTCGGCGTGCCTCGGCCGCCTTCTCGTCCGCGACGGCCTGCGCCTTGCGTGCCCTCGCCTGGACCTCGTCGGCCGCGGCCTGCTGCTTCTCCGCGCGTGCTGCCGACGCCCTGGCCTCGTACGCCTCCTGCTCTTCCTGTTCGGCCCGGCGCTTCGACGACCTACGCGAAGCCCAGGCGATCAGGGCCACCAGGATGACAAGTACCGCCAGCGCCACGACGATCCACAGGATGGTCAATCCGTCCATCGCTCCTCCTCGGCTCGACGTTCGGAGTCCCCGGTACCCCGGCTAGCCTGCGCCTAACGTCGCGTCAGACGAGGCCGCGGCGGGCGGCCCAGACGATGGCTTCGATGGCCGTTCCGAACCCGAGCCGGTCGCACACCGTCCTGGTACGGCGCCGGACGGTCCGCTCGGACAAATCGAGCCGACGGGCCACCGAATCCACCGGCAGCCCGGTGGCCAACAGCCTCAGCAGTTGCAGATCGTCATGACTGATCTCGCGGGGCTGCACCCGACGAGCAAGCGGACGGATTTCCTGTGAGATGACGGTCACGCGGATCACCTTGCTCCGAATACCCGGGACTCGGCGGCGTCCCAGTCGGCCGGTTTTCCCTGCGGCTCGTAGCGCCGCAGTTGATGGGTGGAGCGGACCATCGCGCGCATCGCGGACAGGTCCGGCAGTGGTTCGCCCAGCGCGCGTGCCTGGACGAGGACGTTGCCCAGCGCGGACGCCTCGACCGGCCCGGCCAGCACGGGCAGTCCGCAAGCATCGGCGGTCAACTGACAGAGCAGCTCGTTCTGCGAACCGCCGCCGATGACGTGCAGTACGTCGACCGGCCGGTCCGCGATCGTCTGCGCCAGTCGCAGCGTCCGGCGATACGCCAGGGCCAGGCTTTCCAGGATGCAGCGGACGGTTGCGGCCTGCGACCGCGGCCGCTCCTGACCGGTTGCCCGGCAGTGCTCCTCGATCCTCCGAGGCATGTTGCCTGGAGCAAGGAATTCGGGAGCATCGGGATCGATCAGTACGGCGAACGGCGACGCGTCGGCGGCGTCACGCAACAGGGCCGGCAGGTCGTCGGCACCCCAGATCCGCTGGCACTCCTGCAGGATCCACAACCCCATCACGTTCTTGAGGAACCGGATCCGCCCATCGACCCCACCTTCGTTGGTGAAGTTGGCCTCCCGCGCCTCAGCACTCAGCACCGGCGACTCCAGCTCCAGGCCGACTAACGACCAGGTGCCAGACGAGATGTACGCGAACCGCTCGTCAGCCGCCGGCACCGCAACCACCGACGAAGCGGTGTCGTGCGACCCGACAGCGATCACCGGCGTCGCTGGATCCAGCCCAGTCTCCTCGACGACCTCCGGCAGCAGCGTCCCGACGACATCGCCTGGCTCACGCAACTTCGGGAAGACAGAAGCCGGTACGCCGACGCGCTCGGCCAACTCGGAGCTCCAGCTGCGCGCACGTACGTCGTAGAGCTGCGTAGTGGAAGCGTTCGTCCGCTCGGCGCCGGTCTCGCCAGTCAACCAGTACCCGAGCAGATCCGGGATCATCAGCAGTGTCTCGGCCTGTCCGAGAAACCCCTCGGCAACGAGCTGGCAGATCGTGTTGAACGGTAGTTGCTGCAGGCCCGTAACGTCGTACAGCTCTTCTGTGGAGATGGTCTGCAGGACTCGGTCCATGACGCCGTCGGTGCGGGAGTCGCGGTAGTGGACCGGGTTGCCGATGAGGCGGCCGGAGGCGTCAAGGAGGCCGTAGTCAACGGCCCAGGAGTCGATGCCGATGCCGTCGACGGAGCCCGCCGTACGTAGGCCGTCCAGCACTGAACGGTAGAGGTGCAGGACGTCCCAGTGCAGCGTGTCGCGCAATCGCACCGGGCCGTTCCAGAACCGGTGCACCTCGGACAGTTCCAGCTGGGCGTCGCCGACCACGCCCAGCATCACCCGCCCGCTGGACGCGCCTAGATCTACCGCTGCGACACGCTTCATCAGCGCAGGAACGCGGCCGCGACGCCGGCATCGACGGGTACGTGCAGACCGGTCGTGTGAGTCAGCTCGCCACCGGTCAGAGCGAAGACGGCCGCGGCCACATGCGCCGGCAGGACCTCTCGCTTGAGCAGCGTGCGCTGGGCGTAGTACGCACCGAGCTCGGACTCCGGTACGCCGTACACCGCGGCCCTCTGCGCACCCCAGCCCTTGGCGAAGATCCCGGATCCGCGTACGACGCCGTCGGGGTTCACGCCGTTCACACGAATGCCGTACTCACCGAGCTCAGCCGCGAGCAGCCGCACCTGGTGTGCCTGGTCGGCCTTGGCAGCGCCGTACGCGACGTTGTTCGGGCCGGCGAAGACGGAGTTCTTGCTGGAGATGTAGATGATGTCGCCGCCGATGCCCTGGTCGATCAGCACTTTCGCGGCCGCGCGCGACACCAGGAAAGAACCCTTCGCCATCACGTTGTGCTGCAGGTCCCAGTCCTTATCCGTTGTCTCCAGCAACGACTTGGAAATGGACAGGCCGGCGTTGTTGACGATCAGATCGACGCCGCCGAAAGCCAGCACCGCTTGGCGCAGCGCTTCCTCAACCGCCTCGGCGTTCGACACATCGGCGCCTACGGCAACAGCCACGTCGGTGCTGCCGATCTCCTTGGCGACTGCCTCGGCTGCGGCCAGATCCAGGTCGGCGACGACGACGCACGCGCCCTCGGCCGCGAGCCGCTCCGCGATCGCCTTGCCGATTCCCGAACCGCCGCCGGTCACGAACGCGACCCGGGTCGCGAGCGGCTTCGGCTTCGGCATCCGCCGCAGCTTGGCCTCTTCGAGCGCCCAGTACTCGATCCGGAACTTCTCGCTCTCGTCGATCGGCGCGTACGTCGACACCGCCTCGGCCCCACGCATCACGTTGATCGCGTTCACGTAGAACTCGCCGGCGACGCGCGCAGTCTGCTTGTCCTTGCCGAAGCTGAACATGCCGACGCCCGGGACGAGCACGATCGCCGGATCCGCACCACGCATCGGCGGGCTGTCCGGCAACTTGTGGCGGTCGTAGTACGCCGCATAGTCCTCGCGGTACTGCAGGTGCAGCTCCTTGAGCCGCGTCACGGCCTCCTCGAGCGGCGCCGAAGCAGGCAGGTCGAGGACCAGCGGCCGCACCTTGGTCCGCAGGAAGTGGTCGGGGCACGAGGTGCCGAGGGCCGCCAGCTCGGCCAGCTTCTGCCGCGAGGTGAACTCGAGTACGACGTCCGCGTCGTTGTAATGCCCGACCTGCGGATTGTCGGTCGACGCGAGACCGCGGATCACCGGCGCCAAGGCGGCCGCCCGTTCGCGACGCTCCTGGGGAGGGAGCGCCTCATAACCGGGCTTGACCGAGCCGAAGGGTTCCGGCTTCCCGCGCTCGGCGAGGAAGCGTTCCGCCGTGCGGATGATGTCGAGTGAGTTCGCCTCGCACTCCGCCGACGTGTCGCCCCACGCGGTGATGCCGTGACCGCCGAGGACGCAGCCGATCGCCTGCGGGTTGTCGCGCTTCACCTGGGCGATGTCGAGACCGAGCTGGAACCCGGGTCGCCGCCACGGCAGCCAGACCACCCGGTCGCCGAAACACTCAGCCGTGACCAGGCCGTGCATCGCGGTGTCGATCGACGGCGCCGCACCCCCCTTGCCGTGCAAGCAGTAGTCGAACGCGGCGACCATCTCGTCCTCGCGGTCAACGCCTGGGTACACGTCGACCAGCGCGTTCAGCCGATCAAGACGCAGTACGGCGAGACCGTTCTCCGTCAAGGTGCCGAGGTCACCGCCGGACCCCTTCACCCAGACCAGGTCGACCGGCTGCTGCGTCACCGGATCGGTCGCCGTACCCTTCGCCGACGTGTTGCCGCCGGCGTAGTTGGTGTTGCGCGGATCGGCACCCAGTCTGTTGCTGCGCGCAACGAGTTCGGCTGCGCTGCCTGACCGGGGCGGTGGGGTGGGGGAGTTGGACACGGTCATTGCTCAGGCTCCCCATCCGGCCTGCTGGCCGTCGGCTCGGTCCTTGACGATCTGTTCGTAGTACCCGCTGGCCTGGTAGGCCGCGATCGGGTTCGGGTCCAGGCCCTGCGACTCGCGCAGCTCGGCGAGCAGCGGGCGGACGTCGGTGTTGTAGGCGTCCATCAGCGCGGCGTTCGCGCCCAGTACGTCGCCTTCCTGCTGGGCCTTCCGGAGCGCGTCCCGGTCGACCAGCAGCGCCTTCGCAGTCGCCTCCTGGACGTTCATCACCGAGCGGATGATGGCCGGGATCTTCACCTCGATGTTGTGGCACTGGTCGAGCATGAAGGCGATGCCGCGGTCCGGGTCGAGCGCGTCGCCGCGGACGATCTCGTTCATGATCCGGAACAGCTGGAACGGATCCGCCGCGCCCACCATCAGGTCGTCGTCGGCGTAGAACCGGCTGTTGAAGTCGAACGCGCCCAGCTTCTTGGCCCGGAGCAGGAACGCGACGATGAACTCGATGTTCGTGCCCGGCGCATGGTGCCCGGTGTCGATGCAGACCGTTGCCTTCGGCCCCAGTTCCAGACAGTGCGCGTACGACGTACCCCAGTCCGGCACGTCGGTGGTGTAGAAGGCCGGCTCGAACAGCTTGTACTCCAGCAGCATCCGCTGGTCGTCGCCGAGCCGGTCGTACACCTCCTTCAGCGCGGCCGCCAGCCGGTCCTGCCGGTCCTGGATGTCGTCCTGGCCCGGGTAGTTGGTGCCGTCGGAGAACCACAGCTTCAGGTCACGGGAGCCGGTCGCGTCCATGATGTCGACGCACTCGAGCAGGTGGTCCGTCGCCTTCCGCCGTACTCGCGGATCGGGGTGGGTGACGCTGCCGAGCTTGTAGTCGTCGTCCTGGAACACGTTGCTGTTGATCGCGCCGAGCCGGACGCCCTGCTCCTTCGCGTACGCCGCCAGCCGCGCGTAGTCGTCCACCTTGTCCCACGGGATGTGCAGGGCGACGCTCGGCGCCACCCCGGTGAACCTGTGCACCTGGGCGGCGTCGGCGATCTTCTCCTCCGGCGAGCGCGGCACACCGGGCTGGGCGAACACCTTGAACCGGGTGCCGGAGTTCCCGAACGCCCAGGAGGGCAGCTCGATCTCCTGGCGGCTCAGGGCACTCTTCACAGCTTCGGTCGTCATGGTCTCAGTCCCCTTCAGGATTCAACTCAGTCAGGTGGAAGATCTCGGGCAGCAGCAGGAACGACTCGTCCGGCGGCCGGCCGTCGATCCCTGTAAAGAATTCGGTCATCTCGGCCTGCCAGCGGGCGTTCACCTCGGTCGCGGCCATGGCCTTCTGCGCCGCCTCCAGGTCCTCGGCCTCGACGTACCCGATCAGCAGGCCGTCGTCGCGGAGGAACAGCGAGTAGTTGCGCCACCCGGAGTCGCGCAACGCAGCCTGCATCTCGGGCCAGACGTCGCGGTGGCGTACGACGTACTCCTCCAAGCGGTCGGGTTTGACCTGGAGGCAGAAGCAATAGCGATTCACAGGGCGGCCCTCAGAACTCGGTCGATGTGGTGGCGGTGTGTGCCGCTGGTTGGCGATCGCCACGCCGAGGCGCCGGATCTTCATCGCCCCGGTCGACGGTTTGAAACGAGCCAGTGGTCGGCGTCTCGTCGCGATGCTCTCGGCGGGCGGCGGCCGCGCTCGACCACGCGCGGACGCGCGACAGCAGGGTGACGTCGGCCATGGTCACCTCCAACTCGGGGCGGGTGAGTCGCTGAAAGGTTTCAAGAGATTGCACGAACGTAAGGGTGGGCGGCTGGGGGAGTCAAGAGGTCGTCCGCCGTTGACGGCCGATCCCGGACGGACCGCTGCGGAAAACGCCCGGAAAGCGGCTAGGCTTGCCGCCGCTAAGACGTTTCAAACCAGCCCACGAGGGCTCGACGCCGGGAGGCCGCGCATGCCCGCAGACAGCGCGCCGGACAACACCCCCGGCTCCCCCGCGCCCGCCCGAGCTACCTCCCGCTCGGCGTCGTCCGATGGTTCGGGGGCGGGGTCAGCTCCTCCCGACGCCCGGACCGGGTCGGGCCGGGCGGGCCGAAAGATCAGCGCGACGCGGGATTCCGGGGGCGGGCGGCGGCGGAAGGCGGCGCGGCAACATGCCGCTGGGGTGAAGGCAGTCGCAGCCCAAGCCGGGGTCTCGCTCGGAACGGTGTCGAACGTACTGAACCGGCCGGAGGTCGTCAGTCCCGTGACGCGGGCGAAGGTCGAGGCGGCGATGGCGTCACTCGGGTTCGTCCGGAACGAGTCGGCCCGCCAACTCCGGGCCGGCAGCAGCCGCATCCTCGCGTACCTGATGCTCGACGCCGGCAACCCGTTCTTCACCGACGTCGCCAAGGGTGTCGAGGACGCGGCACGCGCGGCCGGCCTGTCGGTGTTCCTGTGCAACAGCAACGAGGACGCCGACCGCGAGGCCGACTACCTCGACCTGCTCGAACAGCAGCGAGTCCAAGGCGTGCTGATCACCCCGATCGACCAGAACTCCTCCCGCCTACGCAAACTCCCGGCCCGTGGTACGCCGGTCGTCGTGGTGGACCGAGCCATCGACGACGGCGAGCACTGCTCCGTCGCGGTGAACGACGTACTCGGCGGCGAACTCGCGATCGCGCACCTGCTCGAGCTCGGCCACGACCGGATCGCGTACGTCGGCGGCCCCAACACCATCGGCCAGGTCATCGACCGCCGCGACGGCGCCCGCCAGGCCCTGCGGAAGGCCGGAAAACGTCCGGAGAACCTCATCGAACTGACCACCGGCGCCCTCACCGTCGCCGAAGGTAGGGGCGCAGGGCAACGACTCGCCGGCCTCCCTGCCGCCCGCCGCCCAACCGCCGCCTTCTGCGCGAACGACTTGCTGGCGTTGGGCTTGCTGCAGCAGTGCGTGAGCCTCGGCCTCCGCGTTCCCGAGGACCTTGCCATCGTCGGGTACGACGACATCGAGTTCGCCGCAGCGGCCGCCGTACCGCTGACTTCCGTCCGGCAGCCACGCCAACTCCTAGGCCGCACCGCCGCCGAACTCCTCCTCGACGAGTCCTCCAACCCCGACCACGAACACCAACGAGTCACCTTCACCCCGGAACTAGTAGTCCGCACCTCCACCCGCGGCACCCTCTGACCCAGCCACCGCAGTACGCCAT
>WNGA01013100.1_pt1 | contig 10660 bp, 6 predicted proteins | sample 5400061 | NCBI WGS metagenome assembly WNGA01 (sample SAMN13153366, study PRJNA577476) | soil metagenome | isolation source: 100 cm soil or saprolite under grassland replicate 2 | place: USA:California | collected 2016-06-15
CGAAGCGGGCGTGATTGTCGGACTTGATGCTAGGGTTGCCCACGGCGAAATTGGCCGAGTCATCGCCGGCTCGGGCGATGAGCCGATGTCAAGATGAGAGAGATGACCGAGCAGGAGCCCACCACCGAACAGGGGAACGCTTCGCGCGCCATCGAGGCGCTCGAGCGGGCCGTGGTCGTCGCCGAAACGGGGGCCGCCGATCGACCGATTCTCGTGGCGAGCCAGACTGACTGGCACTCGGCGTCACTCCAGATGCTGGCCGATCTCCGCTCGCGCCTCGATCGGATCATGCTGGGCAAAGACCCCGAAGGTGGCCTCGATGCGCTGCTGGCGAACGGCGCGCTCGACGTCCTCCTGCCCGAGGTGCGTAGCATGGTGGGGTTCGGAGACGGTGAGTGGCGGCACAAAGACGTGTGGAAGCACACCAAGCAGGTCGTGCGGCAGGCGGTACCCCGGATCGAGGTGCGCTGGGCCGCGCTCCTCCACGACGTCGGCAAGGTCAAAACACGTTCGATCTCGCCCAGCGGTGAAGTTCATTTCTTCGGTCACGCGGAGGTCGGCGCGCGCATGTTCGACCGGTTGAATCGCCGCCTTCCACTGTTCTCGAGGGAACCCGCGCTGAAGGAAACGGTTCGGTTCCTGATCTTGCATCACCTTCGTGCCAACCAATACGAAGGCGATTGGACGGACAGTGCGGTTCGCCGTTTTGCGCGCGAGATGGGGGGGCACCTGGACGATCTTTTGTGCCTATCGCGTGCCGACATCACCACCAAAAGGGCCGAGAAGCGAAGGCGCGGCCTCGAGCAAATCAGCGAGCTGTCTCGGCGCATCCACACGCTGGCCGAGCAGGATGCCCTCGTGCCTCCTCTTCCGAGTGGCATCGGCGACGCCATCATGCGGGCCTTTCAGCTCCCTCCTTCGCGACTCATCGGGGACCTGAAGCGCGGCCTCGAGGCGGCGATCGACGCCGGAGAAATCGCGCCGCGTCTCGAGGCAGAGGCCTACGTTCAATTTCTCGCTGAAAATAAGAGCCGTTTCGGCCTGCCCGGCACCCAATGAGCTGAGGAGCGATGTTCAGTCACGTGTCCGTCCGATCGCGCGCAGCGTTCGTCGGGGCCGCGCTGTTGTGCCCGACGGCCGCGTTCGCCAACGGTCGTTATCCGGCGGCCAATCTGCTCGCATTCGATCCCGTCGATCGTGACCACATCGTGCTGGCTGCCACGTTCGGTTTGCTCGAGTCGCGCGACGGGGCAAAAACTTTCCGCTGGAGTTGCGAGTCGGTGCTCGGCGTCGCCGGCCAGCAGGACCTCATGATCGCGATCACCTCGGCAGGCGCGACGGTCGCCGCGAAGTACGACGGGGTCGTGAGGACCAGCGACGGATGCACGTTCGAATCTTCCCCCCAGCTCGCGGGGCGAAACGTCGGCGATCTCACTCTCTTTCGCAGCGCACCGAATATCGTGGCGGCTTTCTACGTCGACGCGAAGCTAGGCGGGGGTTTCGATTCGCAAGTCATTCGCTCGGACGACGGCGGCGGCAGCTGGTTGCCACTCGGTCCCCCTCTGCCGACCGATTTTCTGCCGCTCACGATCGACGCAGCTCCGAGCGATGCTTCGCGGATCTACCTCTCCGGCCGACTCAGCTCGGCCGACAACTACGCGTCGGCTGTTTTGCGGTCGAGCGATGGGGGCCAAACCTTCGAACGTTCCGCGATTCCAGAGTCTGCGGAGCACCACCTGGCGTACATCGCCGCGGTCCATCCCTCGGATCCGAATCGTATCTACGTCCGTGTTTGGGGCCCGAGCGGTACGACGATTTGGCTGAGCGACGACGCCGGCGTGAACTTTCGCAAGGCGTTCACCGGGACCGATCAAATTTTGGGTTTCGCGATATCGCCAGAGGGCAATGAAATTGCGTTCGGTGGCCCCGGCGATGGCATCTGGATCGCTGCCTCCGATGGAACCAACCCTCTGCGTCGTTCGGATGTGCGGCCGACGTGCCTTGCTTGGAGCGACGACGGGCTGTTCGCCTGCGCCGACATGAAAGTCGATGGCTTCTCGCTCGGTCGCTCGCGCGACGGCGCGGCGACGTTCGACCCAGTGCTCACATTCAGCGAATTGTGCGGAGAAACGGGATGTGGATCCGACGCGGCGTCCACGGTGACGTGCGCCAACGATTGGACGCTCGTCGGGCCCGCGGTCGGTGCAACGTGCCCGGCGGACGCGGGCGCTTCGGACGCGATGATAGACGGGGGCGCCTCGACCACCGACGCAGCACCCGATGAACCGGCCCCTGCTGCAGGAGCATCGGGTTGCGGCTGCGCCCTACGGCCGTCGCGGCGAACCGCGACGGCCACGGGTCCGCTGCTCATCGCCGGATGGGCGGCTTTGCGCGCGAGGCGCAGGGGTTACTTGATGAGGCGGATCATGCCCAAACGGTACGGCGCATAATCGTCGGTCGTAGGGAAGCTCGTCCGAAGATATTGATCGATGTATTTGGGGTGGCTCGGTAGATCGGCAGGAGCGCCGGCGTAGAGGTTCGAAAGAAACACGCCGGTCGCGCCCTTTTGCGCGAGCATCACGCCGGGATCGGTGTGCCCCTTGAGCGGCGGCAACCCGAAAAAGTGCATCACCGTGACCGGAACGTCGGGAAGCTCCGCGTACGGAATGGTCGTCCCTCTCTTGAGCCCTGGTCCATAGAAGACGAGAAGGTTGTTCCACGACGATGCCTGGGAAGGCACGTGCGCGCTCGCCGATGTCGTCCCCATGCCGTGATCGGAAGCGAGAATGAAATACGTAGCGTCCCACACACCCTCGTCCTTGAGCGCCTGGATGATCGAACCGATGTGCGCATCGTTCTGCAACAGGTGCAAAAGATACTGGGAGCTCGGATTGGTCATGCCCGCAGGACCCGTCCACACGTCGCGAATGCGTTGCATGTGGATACGGAGCAGACGAACGTGGTTCGTTTTGAGCTGCATGATCGCGTAGTTGGCGACGGCGTCGTCGCCGACCACGATCGAGTGGTAGGTCGGCGTCGTGTAGATCGCGTAGTTGTTGTCATCGCCGACGAACAGCGACTTGATGCCGGCCGCGGCAGTCGCCTTGAAGATATCGTCCATGCCCGAGCTGGGCGCCTCGATGAGGTGCGTGCCGGTGTGAATTATCGTGTTTCCGGAGGTCGCGCCGCCGTTGGGCCGCGAGCCATCGGGCAGCTGCACGGTGACCGCGGGGCTCGACGAATGGGACAGCTCGGCACGCACGCCGTTGTCGAGGAGGAACTTCATGTTCGTGCCGCCGTTGGCTGCCGCGGTCTGGACGGCCTGGAACATCACGCCGTCGATGACGAAGATGACCACGGTGGTCTTCGAATTGACCCCGCCATCTCCGGTGTCGCCGCCATTGCCCCCCAACCCAGTGCCCGCGCTCCCGCCCGCGCCGCCGGCGGGGTTCGACCCACCCGTTGCACCGGTATCGCCGCCGCTTCCGGTGGTGTCACCGCCGCCGGTCGTATCGCCGCCGGTGGTTCCGCCGGAGCCGGTTGCAGGGCTCCCGCTTGCGCCAGTCGACGCGCTGGTCGTGCTTCTCGAACCTGCCGTGCCGCCTGTTTCGCCACCCTGATCCCCTCCGCACGCGCCGAGCAGCACCAGCCATCCCGCTACGACGGACGCGGAGATGACCAGCGAAAGAGAACGACGCAGTCGAAGAATGGGGCCCATGATTCGATTCTTCCCGGGATGCCGCAGTCTGGACGCGAAAGTTACAGCGGACCCGATGCGGCCTGAAGGTTATGGCTCTCTCAACAATGGGTGCGCCAGCGATTTGCCTTCTCGATAAGCAATTCAGCTCGCGCGCATCCCGTGTGGTGCGAAAGTTTTGACCCGTCTTGATCCTCGCTCGGAAGCGGGAGGCTCGACGCTCAGATGTGACCGAGCAAACCGAATGTGACGCTGACGTTCGTGACTTTGCTCGTGAGCTCGGTGGTGACCACCGAGCCTCCCGATTTCGTCTCCGATTTCCAATTGCCCCCGAGGCCAATGTCTCCGGCGACACCAACGGTCAACCCGAAATGAGGTACCGGCAGAATCACCAGCTGGGGCTCGAGATCCAAGGCGAACCCATTCGCCGAGGTGGTCACGGTGGCGGCGGGAGGGCCCTGGTCCGTTTCCTCGACGCTGTCCGTAAAATAGGTGATGCCGCCTCGAAGCCAGAAGGCGATCATCGGGCTGATGGCGAGGATGTAGCCGGCCCGGGGCGAGATGGCGAAAGCATTGCGGCTCGGGAGATCGACCGAAATGCTCGCCGTGCCGTTGCTCAGCTCTCCGCTGGCGGATCGGTGAATGAAGCCGAACGAACCCCCGAGCGACAAGTTCGGCACGATGACGTAGTCGAAGCCGAAACGCGGAATCGAGTAAATCGTGACGTCCTGGCTATCGCCCCATAGCAAGTTGATCGCCGTTCCGTTCGCGGATGAGGTGATGCCGCCGTCGGTTTCGAGCTTCGACCACCAGAAGCTCAACCCGAACAGACGATCCGCGCTCAAAATGATTTGCCCCTGCTCGCCGAACGGAGGGCTCGCGGGCGGTGAGGCCGGCGGCAGTGGCTGCCAGGTCTGCGCCGCATAGGGTTGACCCGGGGGAGGCTGCGCCGGATAGGGTTGCTGTTGATAGCCCTGCGGCGGGGGAGGCTGCGCCGGCGGGGGCTGGGCCGGATAAGGTTGCTGCCCCGGCGGGGGCTGCACTGCTGGCTGCGCCGGATTCGGTTGTGCTGGAGCTTGGGCCGCGACGGTTAGCGCAGCGGAGGTCACCAAAACCAACAGCATCGCGGAGCGCAGGATCGTTCGTGTCATCGTTGGGCACCTTGGGTGTTGGGAGCGTGGTCGGTCAGGGTTTGCCGCCCTTGGTCGCCTTCGTCGGTTTACCCGCAGGTTTGGGAAGCTCGCGAAATATCGGCGCGAGTGGCGGCCCCGGCGGAGGGGCGGGCGGCGTAGCCGGGGGCGCTGCTTGCGGGGGCAGGACGTTGGGGGGTTGTGCAGGCGCGGCAGCCACGGATGCGCTGGCTGACATCGCGGGCGTGAGCTCGGTCGATGCGCGGTCGGACGGGCGTGCGACAAGCCAAACGATCGCCATCAGCAAGAAGAGAGCGCCTCCGAGCATCGTGAGCCAAAGCGGCGTGCGTGGCTCGTCGGGCGCGAGCTCGTCGGCCGGTTCCACGAGGACGTCGGCGTGCGCGGGCTGGCTGGCCTCGTGGACGTCGTGCTGCGTTTCGGCTTCCTCAGGCACGGGGCAGGGGATGCCGCCGCCGTCCCGGCGCGTCAAGCGCCTTCGGCAGTAGGACTTTCGTCTAACGCACCATCACCAACGATCGCGTCACGAAGTCGTAAACCGGCCCCCAGTAGAGGCCGAGCACGATCGTGGGCACCGCGAGGGCAAGCGTGGTGGCGCCGAACATCGTGCGGACCTCGATGCCCTCGGTCTTTTCCGCGGGGGTGAGATACATCGCCCGCAACACGCGCGCGTAATAGAAGAGCGAGACGATGCTGTTCAGCACGCCGATCACGGCAATGAACCAGTTCCAACTGCCGCCGACGCGAAGCAGCGACGCGAAAATGTAGAACTTGCCCACGAACCCGGCGAAGGGCGGCAGGCCGGTCAGGGAAAACAGAAAGATCGCCATGCAGATGGCGAGCACCGGCGAGCGCGTGCCGAGCCCGCGGAAAGCCTCGATCGTCTCGTCCCCGTCGCTTCGCTCGGCGACCGCAATCACCACCAAGAAGGCGCCGAGGTTCATCAGACAATACGTCGCGACGTAGAAGAGAATCGCCGCCGTGCCCGCGTCGTTGAACACACAAAAGCCGAGCAGCATATAACCGGCGTGAGCGATGCTCGAGTACGCCAGCATGCGCTTCACGTTGTTTTGGCCGAGCGCCGAGAGATTGCCGACGGTCATCGTGGCCATCGCCAGAACCCCGCCCACGATGGGCCAGGGGGTGCCGACCGAGCCGCCCATCGAGCCGCGCGCCGCGAGACCGTCTGCGAAAAAGCGGAGCAGGATGGCAAAACCGGCCGCTTTGGGGCCGACCGACAGGAATGCGGTGACCGGCGTCGGCGCTCCCTCGTAGACGTCGGGCGTCCACATGTGGAAAGGCGCCGCGCTGATCTTGTAGCCGAAACCCGCGAGCATGCAGATGACGGCGACGAACACCGCCTCGGGCACCCGCCCTTCCGCGGCGGAAAGGGTGACGACTCGCTTGCTGATCTCGGCGAGGTTGAGTGACTGCGTGAGCCCGAAGAGCCAGCTCATGCCGTAGAGCATGATGCCCGATGCAACGCCTCCGAAGATGACGTACTTGAGCCCCGCCTCGCTCGATTTTCGGTCGTTGATCTTGTAGCCCGCCATGATGAACGAGATGATGCTGACCAGCTCGAGCGACAGATAGATCATGAGGAGATTGCGGCTCATCGCCATCATGTCGAGGCCGAGGGCGACGGTGAGAAGCAATACGTAGAACTCGCCAATGCCCTTTTGAGCCTCGGATCCTTCGAGCTTCTCCTGACCGGGGAATGAAAAGAGAACGATGACCGCGGTGACCAGGGCGAAGAGGGCGCGGAACGTGTGGGCGAACCTGTCCGAGGCCATGAGCCCGCCGAAGAGAACGCGGCTCGGTTCGTCCTTGGCGAGATAGAGAGCCGCCTGGCTGCCGGCATAGGCGAGCGTCACCAATGCGATGGCGACGAGCCCCTGGACTTTGCCCGGCCCGCGCACCGCCAGATCCCATACGATGAGAAGAAGGATGCCCACGACCAACCCGAGCTCGGGCGCGAAGAAAGGCAGGCTGTCGAAATTGGAGAGAACGACCGTCGGCATGACTAACGCGCCCCGAGGGCGATTTGCGTCGGCCCCGGCGGACTTACGACGTTGAAAAGGTCGATGACGCCGCGGTCGATGAGCGTGAGAAGCGGCTTCGGATAAAAGCCGAGCACCAGCACGATGACCGCCAACGGCACGAGCGACGCGACTTCGCGCGCGTTGATCTCCGGGAACTTTCCGCCGAACGCTTCGAGATAATGGCTGGAGCGCCACTCGTCCCGGAATTTCCCGAGGAACATGCGCTGCATCGCCCACAGGTGGTAGGCCGCGGTGATGATGACGCCGGTGGCGGCGAGGATCGTCATCACGCGATAGACGGGGAACGCGCCCATGAACGTCAGCACTTCGCCGATGAAGCCGGAGAGCCCCGGCAATCCGAGCGATGCCATGAACGCGAAGCCGACGAACGCAGTGTAGAGCGGCATCTCGCTGGCGAGGCCGCCGAACCGGCCGATCTCGCGAGTGTGGGCCCGGTCGTAGATGACCCCCACCAGGGTGAAGAGCATCGCCGTGATCGTGCCGTGGTTGAACATCTGCACGATGCACGCCTGGATCCCCGTCGGCGTGAGGGACGCCATCGCGAGAAGGCAGAAGCCCATGTGGCTGACCGAGGAATAAGCCACGAGCTTCTTCAAATCCTCCTGCGCCATGGCGCAGAAGGCGCCGTACAGGATGTTGATCGTGCCGAAGGCAGCCATCGCCGGAGCCGCCCAGGCCGTCGCCTCCGGCAGGATCCCGAAGTTGATCCGCAGGATGCCGTAAGTGCCCATCTTGAGCAGCACACCCGCTAGAATCACGCTGATCGCGGTGGGTGCTTCGACGTGCGCGTCGGGCAACCAGGTATGGAACGGGAACATCGGTATCTTGATCGCGAACCCCACGAAGAGCGCCACCCAGCACACCTTGACCAGGCTGAGCCCCAGGATCATGAGGTTCTTGCCCGCGTAGTCGACGCGACCAATATCCGGAATGCTGAAGTTGTGGGTCACCGACGTGCCGTCGGAGAGGTAGGTCGGATCCGCATTGTAGTAGAGGGCGATGAATGCCAAGAGCATGAAAACGGAGCCGGCCAGCGTATAAAGAAAGAACTTGATGGCCGCGTACTCCTTGCGTGGTCCGCCCCAGATGCCGATGAGGAAATACATCGGCAAGAGCATCACTTCCCAGAACACGTAGAAGAGGAAGAGATCGAGCGCGACGAAGACGCCGATCATGCCGGTCACCAGCAGGCAGTACATGGCGAAGTAGCCCTTGAGCTGCTTCTCGACCGACCAGCTGGCGATGACGCCCACGAAAGAGATGAGCGCCGTCAAGAGCACCATCGTCACCGAGATGCCGTCGATGCCGACGAAGTACTCGACGTTGAGCGAGCGGATCCAGATGACTCGCTCGATGAACTGGTAGCCGTCGTTTCCGTCGAGCCTGCGCACGCCGGCGTCGAAGTGGGCGTAGAGCCATACGGCGAGCGCGAGATTGATCCCCATGATCACCAGGGTCAACCAGCGGATGTTGCGGTCGTTCTTGTAGCCGGCGAGGTAAGCCAGGAAGATGAGAGCGAGGCCGAGCATCGGCAGAAACGTGAGCCAGCTGAGAATGTGCTGGAAAAGCCAAGGCGCCGGGCCCGGGAGCTCGGCGTGAACTCCCATGGCCGCCGCTAGATGATCGCTGCTGTTCGACTCGACAACGATGTGCCCGTAAAGCTCCTTCAGCGCGGTGACCTTCGCCGGCGACCAGCGAACCACGACGCGCTTGGCGGCGCCGGGAGCGAGGTGCGCGTTCGGCTTGCCGTCGTCGAACGAAGCGTCGACACCGGCGGGCATGCGCGGGTCGGCCGGCGATGTCCGCACCGAGAGGCGGGTCACATCGAGCTCACCGGGGCCGACGTTCTTGACGTCGAAGGTGCCCTTGAACGTTTCGCCTTCCCGTACCAGCTCGACCGGCCCGTAACTTCCGTTTACCGATAGCTGAACGAGGCCTTGGGGCCGAGGAATCGCTCGGGCGTTCGGATCCACCTCGGCAGCGAAAACGGCTCGAGAGATGCCGAGCATCGCGCTGAGGGCGAGCGCGAGCAGCGTGAGACTTCGGGCAAGGCGGGAGAGGTGATTTCGTTTCACGACGTTCTCTTATCTGGCCAGGAAGTACCGGAAGATGGCGAAAAACGCGACCCCTCCGAGGAGGCCGTACACGTACGATTGGATGCGGCCGGTTTGAACCTTGCGCAGGCGATTGCCGGCGGAGAGGGTGCCCTCTGCCACGAAGTTGACGGCGCCGTCCACGAGGTAATGATCGATGGCGCCGGTGATCCAAGCCGCACCTTTGGCCAGGATGCCGGCGCCGTTGACGAGACCATCGACCACCCAGCGATCCATGTCGGCCAGAATGAGCCGAAGCTTGAGCACCCAGGCGATGACCGTCGCCTGGTAGATCTCGTCGACCCAGTATTTGTTCTGGATGGCTTCGAAGAGTGGGAGCGCGCGCTCGCGCGTGGCCCAGTCGCGCGCGCGTCCCTCACCATATCGATTGCGAGCGGCAGCCCACGACGCGATGGCCAGCCCGACCGACAGGGCCATGAGCAGGTACTCGAGGGCAAGCCCGGAGTCGGCAAAGCGAACGTCGGCGTCGGCGAGAACGGGGTGCAGCCAGCTTTCCAGAAGGGGATCGCCATGACCGCCGACGAGGTGCGTCGAGAAACCGAAGAGGACGCCGGCGATCGTGGAGAGGAACGCGAGCACGGCGAGCACGTAGGTGATGGCCGGAGGCGACTCGTGCACCTTCGTGGCGATCTCGGCTTTCGCATGCTCCCCCTCGAACGTCAGAAAATAACTGCGCCACATGTAGAACGACGTACAGGCGGCGGCGGTGAGCCCGATGACGTAAATGAGCACCCCCGGCAGCGCTCCGATGTTCTGGGTGTTGAACGCCTTCCAGAGAATTTCGTCTTTCGACCAGAAACCCGCGAACAACGGTATGGGAGCCGCTGTGATCGCCAAGCATGCGATGAAGTACGTGCGCGCGGTGAGCGGCATCACGCGCCGCAGCCCTCCCATGTTGCGCATGTCCTGGGCGGCGTCGGGATCGTGCTCGACGGCGTGCATGCCGTGAATGACCGAGCCCGAACCGAGGAAGAGGCAGGCCTTGAAGAACGCATGGGTCATCAAATGGAAGATGCCGGCCCAATACGCGCCCACCCCTACGCCGATGAACATGAAGCCGAGCTGGCTCACCGTGCTGTAGGCGAGAACCTTTTTGATGTCGTATTGGAAGAAGCCGATCGTCGCGGCGTAGAGCGCCGTCGCTGCGCCGATGAACGCCACGACGCCGGATGCCGTGCCGCTCAGCGAGAAGAGCCACGAGAGCCGCGCGATCATGTAGACGCCGGCGGTGACCATCGTCGCCGCATGGATGAGGGCGCTCACCGGCGTGGGGCCGGCCATCGCGTCGGGCAGCCAGACGTAGAGCGGAAGCTGGGCGCTCTTTCCGGTCGCTCCGATGAAGAGGCAAATGCACGCGAGCGTAACCAAACTGATACCGCCCCACACGGTCTTGGACATGAGCCCGTCGCGCAGGACTTGTGTACCGCGGCTATCCTTGACCACCAGCTGATCATGAAGCTGACGAAAAACGAGCGTGGGGCCGACGACCGCAAGAATCGACTCACTTCCCGCTTCGGTGATCGCCGACGGAAGCTCCTGATCGTCGATGCCCTCTCCGGGAACGATGCGAACGGCGTGATGACCCGGCCGCAGCTCGTGCTTGACGAAAGGTGATACCGCGAACGGCGTGCTCGCGTT
>WNGA01014809.1_pt1 | contig 10660 bp, 7 predicted proteins | sample 5400061 | NCBI WGS metagenome assembly WNGA01 (sample SAMN13153366, study PRJNA577476) | soil metagenome | isolation source: 100 cm soil or saprolite under grassland replicate 2 | place: USA:California | collected 2016-06-15
GGGCGCCGGCGTCCGGGTCTGCATCCTCGACAGCGGCGTCGAGCAGGGGCATCCGCTCGTCGGCGAGCTCGAGGGCGCGGTTGCGATCAGCATGGGGGAGGACGAGCAGACGATCGTCGAGGACGACACGGAGGGCGACCTCTGCGGGCACGGAACGGCCTGCGCCGGGATCGTCCGCTCGATCGCGCCCGACTGCAGCCTCTACAGCGTCCGGGTCCTCGGTGCGGGCTACACCGGCAGCGGCCCGGTGCTCCTGGCCGGCCTCCGCTGGGCGGTCGAGCAGGGCTTCGACCTGATCAACATGAGCCTCTCGACCACGAAGCAAAAGTTCACGGGCCTTCTGCACGAGCTCGCCGACAGCGCCTATTTCCGGCGCACCGTCCTCGTCGCCTCTGCCCACAACCTCCCCGTCGAGAGCTATCCGTGGCGCTTCTCGTCCGTGATCTCGGTCGGAAGCCATGAGCAGCACGACCCTCTGGCCTTCTTCTACAACCCCGAGCCGCCCGTCGAGTTCTTCGCACGCGGCGTCGGCGTGGACGTGGCGTGGCTCGACGGGGGACAGCTGCGCTGCACCGGCAACAGCTTTGCCACCCCGCACATGACCGGAATCTGCGCGCTCGTGCTCGGCGAGCATCCGGAGCTGACGCCGTTCCAGCTCAAGAGCGTGCTCTACCTTACGGCGACGAACGTCGGAGGAGAAGGATGAACGAGGACCGGCTCCGCGCCGCCGTCTCGGCGGGTGTCATGTCCTCGGACGAGTCGTACCGCGCCCTGCTCCAGTCGATCGTCGAGGTGGCGCGGGCGATCTTCGCGGCCAAGGCGTCCTCGATCACCTTGCTGGACGAGGAGACGGACGAGCTCGTGTTCGAGGCGGTGGCAGGCGAAGGGGCCGAGACGCTGGTCGGGACACGGATGCCCTCGAGCACCGGGGTCTCGGGCTGGACACTGACGACGCGGCAGCCGCTGGTCGGGACACGGATGCCCTCGAGCACCGGGGTCTCGGGCTGGACACTGACGACGCGGCAGCCGCTCGTGATCGAGGACGTCAGCAAGGATCCTCGCCACGCCCGCGACGTCGCCGAGCAGACCGGCTACGTCCCGCAGGGGCTGATGTCGGTGCCGCTGCTGTACGAGGAGCGCGCGCTCGGCGTCCTGCAGGTGCTCGACCGCCAGAGCCCGTTCACGCTCACCGAGATGGAGCTGCTGGGCATGTTCGGCAACCAGGCGGCGATCGCGCTCGACCTGCTCCAGCGCGCGCGGCGCGCGAAGGCGGTGCTCGAGCAGGGCGAGCCGGAGGTCACGGTCGTGGCCCGGCTGGCGGCAGCGCTCGACGAGCTCGAGGACGAGCGCCGCGACGCCGGCCTCGCACTACTCCGCGCGCTCGAGGACGTCCTCCGCAAATGAATCGGGGCGGCTTGCGCCGCCCCGACCAGACTTGCCTGTATGAGTCGACCTAGAGGTCTGCCTCGGCCGCACCCGGTGACTGCTGACCGGGGGACTGCTGACCCGGAGCCTGCTGTCCGGGTGCCTGCTGGCCGGGGGCCTGCTGGTGAGCCTCGAAGTCGTCGTCATCCCCTGCGCCGGGCGCCTGCTTACCGGGCGCCTGCTTGTCGGGATCGTCCTCGCCGCGAAAGCGATGGCCTTCGACGTCTTCGTTCTCGGGCTCTGACTCGTATCGATCCTGGTCCTCCACCATTCCTCCTTTTTTGGTGGCCGCATTCTGCGGGTGTCCGACCCACAAGACGGTTGGCCACACCCAGATCTTCCCTGCTCTCCGAAAAAGATGCAATTCTCCGCTCGTGCTGAGAGGGATACGGGAGCGGCTTTCCGAGTCCCTGAGCGCGTTCGGGGCAGTTTTCACGAATCCGAACCTGCGTCGCGTCGAGCTTGCGTTCACCGGCTCGGAGTTCGGAAAGTGGCTCTATCTCGTCGCGCTCGCCGTTTACGCGTACGGCCACGGCGGCGCGACCGCGGTCGGCATCGCCTACTTGATTCGAACGATCCCCTCCTTCTTCGTCGCTCCGTTCATGGGCGCGCTCGCCGACCGGTATCCGCGGGAGCGCGTCATGGCGCTCGCAACGGTCTCGCGCGCCGTGGCGATGGGCGCGGCGGCCGCGGCCGTGGCGACCGGAGCGCCGCCGATTCTCGCCTATCTCCTCGTCGCGCTCGTGACGCTGCTCTCGACGGCATTCCGGCCTGCTCAGTCCGCGCTCCTCCCGACACTGACGCAGACGCCCGACGAGTTGACGGCCGCGAACGTCGCCTCGAGCTCGGTCGCGAGCGTTGCGGCCTTCGCCGGGCCCGCTCTGGGCGGAGTCCTGCTGACGGTGACGAGCGTGGAGGTCGTGTTCGCCGCCACGGCCGGGATCTTCGTGTGGGTGCTCTTGCTGGTCGGGCGGATCGAGGTCGAGCGGGAGCCGCCGTTCGTCGAGCGCAGGAACCTCGCGCGCGAGGCCTTCGAGGGTGTCCGCACGATCGCAGTCCATCCGACGCTGCGCGTGCTCGTGAGCCTCTACGCGATGCAGACGCTCGTGGCCGGCCTGCTGGGCGTGCTCGTCGTCGTCGCCGCGCTCAAGTTCCTCGACCTCGGCGATTCCGGAGTCGGCTTCCTCAACTCGGCGATCGGCGTCGGCGCGGTGCTCGGCATCGGAGTCACCCTCGCATTCGTCGGCAAGAGGAGGCTCGCGTTCGGATTCACATTCGGCCTCATGCTGTGGGGCATTCCCCTGATCGTCTTCGGGGCGGTTGGCAACGCCGTCGTCGCCTACGTCGCTCTCGGCTGCGTAGGGATCGCGGACACGCTCGTGGAGGTGGCGGCCCCGACGATGATCCAGCGGGCCGTTCCGGACGAGGTGCTCGCGCGCGTGTTCGGCGTGCTCGACAGCCTCTTCTTCGGGACGATCGGCCTCGGCGGAATCCTCGCGCCCGCGCTCGTCAGCGCCTTCGGGATCCGCTGGGCGCTGATCGCGACCGGCCTGATCCTGCCTGTCCTGGCGCTCGTGTTCTGGCGGAAGCTCGTGAAGATCGACGCCGCCGCGCCGGCGCCGGCGGAGCAGCTCACGCTTTTGCGCCAGATCCCGTTGTTCGCGCCGCTTCCGATCGTCGTCGTCGAACAGCTCGCGTCGAGCCTCGTTCCCATGCACGTCCCGGCCGGAGACACGGTCATCCAGCAGGGCGAGGAGGGGGACCGCTTCTACGTGATCGAAAGCGGCGAGCTCGAGGTGTCGGTGGACGGGCGGCCGGTGCGGACGATGGGCCCCGGCGACCATTTCGGCGAGATCGCACTCCTCCGCGACGTTCCGCGGACGGCGACGGTGAGGGCCCGCTCCGGCGCCGATCTGTACGCGCTCGACCGGGACGAGTTCATCGGCGCGGTCACGGGCCACGCGCCGAGCGCGCGGGCCGCGGACGCCGTCATCGCACAGCGGCTTTCGACCGCCCGCAGTAGTGTCGTCGGATGACCGTTTGCGCCAGCTGCGGGTACGAGAGCGCCGAAGCGTTCAAGTTCTGTCCGGAGTGCGGCGCTTCGGCGGTCGCCGAGGTTCAGCCGCGCGAGCAGCGGAAGACCGTCACCGTCCTCTTTTGCGACGTGACCGGCTCGACCGCGCTCGGCGAGTCCACCGACCCGGAGGCCCTGCGCGCGGTGCTCGCACGCTACTTCGAGCGGATGAAGGGGATTATCGAGTCGCACGGCGGCACGGTCGAGAAGTTCATCGGGGACGCGGTCATGGCCGTGTTCGGCGTGCCGGTGCTGCACGAGGACGACGCGCTCCGTGCGGTGCGGGCAGCGCTCGAGATGCGCGAGGCGCTGCCCGAGCTCGGCGTCCAGGCCCGTATCGGCCTCAACACCGGCGAGGTCATCACCGGTACCGAGGAGCGGCTGGCGACGGGAGACGCGGTCAACGTGGCCGCGCGGCTCGAGCAGGCCGCCGCTCCTGGCCAGATCCTGATCGGGGAGGAGACGCTCGGGCTCGTGCGGGCCGCGGCCGAGGCAGAGCCGGTCGAGCCCCTCGAGCTGAAGGGGAAGACAGAGCTCGTCTCGGCCTGGCGCTTGCTCGCCCTGACCGGCGAGCCCGAGCGGCGGCACGGTGCGCCGATGGTCGGGCGCGGGACGGAGCTGCGCCGGCTCCGCGACGCCTACGAGCAGGCGGTGCGGGACCGCTCGTGCCAGCTGTTCACGGTCCTCGGCGCAGCCGGCGTCGGCAAGTCGCGGCTGGCCGCCGAGTTCATCAAGGAGCTCGAGGGGGCGCGTCGTGCGCGGCCGCTGCCTCTCCTACGGGGAGGGGATCACGTACTGGCCGGTGGTCGAGGTGCTCAAGCGGCTGGACGCGCTTCCGACCGACGAAGCGGCCGCCGCGGCGATCCGATCGCTGCTCGGCACCTCGAAGACTGCGGCGTCTGCCGACGAGATCGCCTGGGGATTCCGCAAGCTTCTCGAGGAGCAGGCGCAGGAAACGCCGCTCGTCGCTGTCTTCGACGATCTCCACTGGGGGGAGGAGACGTTCCTCGCGTTGGTCGAGCACGTCGCCGATCTGGCGCGGGACGGCCCGCTCCTGCTCCTCTGCATGGCGCGTCCCGAGCTGCTCGACCGGCGGCCGGCGTGGGCCGGCGGGAAGCTGAACGCGACGACGGTCCTGCTCGAGCCGCTCGACGCCGCCGAAACCGATGCGCTCCTGGACTCGCTCGGCGGCGTGGACGACGAGTTGCGGGGGCGGATCCGTGACGCCGCCGAGGGAAATCCGCTGTTCGTCGAGGAGATGCTCGCGCTCGTCCACGGATCGGGCGGCGCCATGGTAGAGGTTCCACCGACGATCCAGGCGCTGCTGGCAGCGCGGCTCGACCAGCTCGACCCGGCTGAGCGATCCGTGCTCGAGCGCGGCTCGGTGGAAGGAAGGGTGTTCCACCAGGGTGCGGTGCGGGCGCTCTCGAACGGCGACACGAACGTGCCGCAGAGACTGCTGGCACTCGTCCGGAAGGAGCTCGTCCGGCCCGATCGCGCGCAGTTCCCGGGGGACGACGCCTACAGATTCCGGCACCTCCTGATCCGCGACGCGGCCTACGACGCGCTTCCGAAGGCGACGAGAGCCGAGCTCCACCAGCGGTTTGCGGAGTGGCTCGAGCAGCGGGCGCCGGACCTCGTCGAGCTGGACGAGATCCTGGGCCATCACCTCGAGCAGGCGGTGCTGTACCGCCGCGAGCTCGGGCAGGGCGACGCGGCGCTGGCGGAGCGAGCGGGCAGGCACCTCGGTCGCGCGGGAGTGCGCGCGATCTGGCGATCCGACCTCGCGGGTGCGACCGTGCTGCTCGAGCGAGCGCTCGACCTCCTCCGTCCGCTCGGGTCCCACGCCAACCTCGAGCTCATGCTCGCGACGGCGTACCTTCGGAGGTCCCATCCGGCCAGCGCGGCCGTGGTCGCGGATGCCGCCGCCGAGCGCGCGGCGTCGTTCGGCGACCGCCGGGGCGAGGCAGTGCTACGCGCGTACGCGGCGTATGCACGTGCTCTCGTCGTCGTGGAACCGGATTTCGATCGCGTCGAGGAGCTGGCGCGCGCCGCGCTGCCTTTCCTCGAGGAAGCGAATGACGCCGATGCGCTCCTGCACGTCTGGCTCGTCATCGCGGATGTCGAAAACTTCCGCGGAAGGACCGGCCTCAGGACCGAGGCGGTCGAGCGGGCGCTTCGGTACGCGCGGAGGAGCGGGGGCCTCCCCACCCATCTGTTCGGCCTTGGGGCCGTGCTCGCAGCAGGCCCGCGACCCGCAGACGAGGCTCTCGAGGTGATTGACGACCTGGCCCCGGCGCCGGCTCCGGAGGTGCAGATGCAGCGCGCACGGCTGCTCGCCATGCTCGACCGAGGTGACGAGGCGTCGGCGCTGGCGACGGCGAATGCCGATCGGCTCCGGGAGCTGACCGGCGAGGCGGGTGCGGGTGAGCTCGCGCTGGCGGAGATTGCGGAGCTGCGAGGCGACGACGAGACGGCGGAGCGTTTGCTCCGTCGCCGCTGTGCCGAATTCGAGAAGCGGCAACAATGGCCGTACCTCTCGACGTATGCGCCTCTTCTCGGTCATGTGCTCTGCCGGCTCGGGCGCTACGACGAGGCCGAGCCACTCGCGGATCGGGGGCGGGAGCTCGGAACCGAAGAGGACGTCGCCACGCAGCAGATCTGGCGCCAGGTGAAGGCACTCGTGCTCGCGCGACGGAGCGAGCACGAAGAGGCGGTGCGGCTCGCGCGCGAGGCGGTCGAGATCGCGGAGCGCACGGACCTCCCGAACGCACAGGGCCGAGCATGGCGCGATTTGGGAGAAGTTCTCGAGCTCGCCGGCCGAACCGGCGACGCCATCGCGGCGCTCGAGCAGGCGCTCGAGCGCTACGAGCGCAAGAAGAACCTCGCTATGACCAACCGCACGCGCGGGCGCCTCGCGTTACTCCTCCAGCTCGAGAAGTAAGGCGCCGCGATCGACCCGGTCGCCCTGGGCGACGTGGAGGGCGCGGACGACGGCTTCGTACGGAGACGTGAGCGGCGTCTCCATCTTCATCGCTTCGAGGACGAGGAGCGGTTGGCGCGGGCGCACGCTGTCCCCTTCGGCCACGAGAACCTGGATCACGGTTCCGGGCATCGGGGCGGTGATCGTGCTTTGCTCGAGGCCTGGGCCGTGGTCGTGGGCCGCATCGGTGCTCGGGAGCGGCTGTGGCGGGGGAGAAGGGAGGCTGAGCCGCCAGGTCCCTCGCCAGGGACGGGGCGGGAGGCGCTCCGGGGGAGGCGAGAGCGGTGGGTACTCGGTCAGGAACGCGGTCGTCGCCTCCCCCGCCCGCACGACCGGGTGCCGGACGAGCCAGCGGAGGAACGGGAGATTGGTCACGAGCCCTTCGACCTCCGTGTCCGCGAGCGCGCCCTCGAGCCGGTCGAGAGCCTGCTCGCGCGTGAAGCCGTAGGCGATCAGCTTTGCGATCATCGGGTCGTAGCCGATTCCGATCTCATCGCCCTCCTCGACGCCGGCGTCGACGCGGACGTCATCGGGGAGCCGCAGGCGCTCGATCTTGCCGCTCTGGGGGAAGAACGTCTGCGGATCCTCGGCGTAGAGTCGCACCTCGACCGCATGGCCGCGGGGCTCCTGGTGCTTGAGCGCGAGCTGTCCTCCGGCCGCGATCCGGAGCTGCTGCTGGACGAGATCGACGCCGGTCACGAGCTCCGTGACCGGATGCTCGACCTGGATGCGGCCGTTCAGCTCGAGGAAGAAGAACTCGCCGTTTGCGAGCATCAGCTCGACCGTGCCGGCGCTGCGGTAGCCGATCGCGCGCGCGAAGGCGACCGCCGCCTCTTCCATCCTCCTGCGTAGCTCGGCGCCGACGGCCGGGGATGGAGACTCTTCGAGCACCTTCTGGTGGCGGCGCTGGATCGAGCACTCCCGCTCGCCGAGGGCGGCGACCTCGCCGTGCTCGTCGGCGAGCAGCTGGATCTCGACGTGCCTCGGACGCTCGACGTAGCGCTCGCAGAAGACCCGGTCGTCGCCGAATGCGGCCTTGGCCTCTCGGCGAGCCGCCTCGAGCGCCTCGTCGAGCTCGCCGGGCGCGCGCACGACGCGCATCCCGCGCCCTCCTCCTCCCGCGGCCGCCTTGACGATCAGCGGGAATCCGAGCTCCTGCGGCTCGCCCGTGGGAACGACGGGAACCCCGGCCTCGGCGGCGATCCGCTTCGACTCGAGCTTGTCGCCGCCCTTGCGAAGAGCCTCGGGAGTCGGCCCGACGAAGATGAGCCCGGCCGCCTCCACCGCCTCCGCGAAGTCGGGGTTCTCCGCGAGGAAGCCGTAGCCGGGGTGGATCGCCTCGGCGCCGGTCTGCTTGGCCGCGCGAATCTGCTCCTCCGAGAACAGGTAGCTGAGGACCTCCACGGTCTCGTCGGCCGAGCGGGCGTGGAGGGAACCCTTGTCGTTAGGGGCGACGACCGCGACGGTGGCGATCCCCAGCTCGCGGCAGGCGCGGAAGATGCGCAGCGCGATCTCGCCGCGGTTGGCGACGAGGAGCTTCTCGATCACGGAGGGGCGCCGGCCGGGACCTTCTGCCTGCCTGCGCGCGCCGCCTTGAGCGCGAAGCGGAGCATCGCCCGCGGGATCCGCTGTGCTCGCTGGAGCGTCTGCTCGAGTGCCGAGACGAAGTACTCGATGTCGGCCTCCGAGACGGTCAGAGCGGGGATCGCCTTGAGGACGTTCATCTTGTGTCCCGCGGTCTGGATCAGGATCGCGTGGTCCGCAAAGAGCGGGACGGCGACGAGCTGGCCGAAGATGCCGGGCTGCGTCCGCTCGAGCATCCGCCAGGTTCTGCTCCCTCCGGGCGGCTCCTGAAACTCGATCGCCCACATCAACCCGAGCCCGCGCACGCCGCGGACGACGTCGTAGCGCTCGACGAGCGGGCGAGTCCGCTCGAGCAGGAGCTCGCCGAGGCGCGCCGAGCGCTCGACGAGGCCCTGCTCGTCCAGTTCGTGCAGGGTGGCGAGACCGGCCGCCATCCCCAGGTCGTTGGGCGCGAACGTCGAGCCGTGGCTGACCGCGTGCTCGAGCGAGTCGAAGACCTGGTCGTAGACCCAGGCGCTCATGACGCAGGCGCCCACGGGGACGTAGCCGCCCGAGAGCGATTTGGACACGGTCACGATGTCGGGCTCGAGCTCCCAGTGCTCGAGCGCGAACATGCGCCCGGTGCGCCCGAGACCGGTCTGGATCTCGTCCACGCAGAACAGCGTCCCGTAGCGCCGGCAGAGCTCCTGGGCCCCCTGAAGATAGCCTGCGTCCGGGAGGTTGACGCCCTTCCCCTGGACCGGCTCGACCAGGAAGAGGGCGACGTCCTCCTGGCGCAGCTCCTGCTCGAGGGCGTCGAGATCGTTGAACGGAACCTTGCCGAAGCCGGGAAGGAGAGGGCCGAAGCGGTCGGTGAACTCCGAGGTCGCGGTTGCCGAGAGCGAGCCGAGCGTGAGCCCGTGGAAGGCGTGCTCCGCGGTCAGGACGCGGCTGCGTCCCGCCGCGGCGCGGCCGAGCTTGATCGTGGCCTCGATTGCCTCGGTGCCCGAGCTAGTGAACAGGACGCGCTCGCTGCGGCCGGGGAGGCGGCGCAGGAGCTCCTGTGCAAGCAGTCCGGGCAGCAGGCTCACCCCGAGCTGCACCGACCCGGGTGTGTCGAGCTCCATCGCGTCGGAGAGCACTTTGCGGACGCGCGGGTTGTTCCGCCCGACGTTGAACATCCCGAAGCCGCCGTACATGTCGAGGAAGCGGCGCCCGTCCGCGGCGAACAGGTACTGGCCCTCGGCGCGGCTCCACGTCTGGTCGAAGCCGATCGTGCGCAGCATCCGGATGAACTGTGGGTTGATCGTGCGTGCGTAGAGGTCGTAGTCCTCGCCGGCGTGGGCGGCCAGCAGCTCGCGCAGATCGAGCTCGGGCATGGCGAGAGCGTAACCTCGCGACGACGATGAAGGTCTATGTCACCGGCGCCTCGGGCTTCATCGGAGCCCACGTCGCGCGTGAGCTCCGCGAGCGCGGCGCCGAGGTTCGTGAGGACTTCGTCGATCTTCTCGACTCGGCAGGACTCGAGCGTGCGATCGCCGGCTGCGACGCCGTCTTCCACGTCGCGGCTCTGTACAGCTTCGAGGATCCGGCCGAGCTGCTCGAGCGCGTCAACGTCGAGGGGACGCGGCGGGTCCTGGAGGCGTGTGCGCGGAAGGGCGTCCGCCGGATCGTCCACACGAGCTCGTCGGGGACGTGTGGGCCCGTGCCGGGACGTCCCGCGACGGAGGAGGATCGACCGCCCGCGTGGGAGCTGGATGTCCCCTACAAGCGGACGAAGCTCGCCGCCGAGCGGGTCGCGCTGGCGGCGGCGCGCGACGGGCTCGACGTCGTGGTCGTCAATCCGACGACGCCCGTGGGCGAAGGCGACTGGCGCCCGACGCCGACCGGACGGATGGTCGCCGGCGTCGCGACGGGCCGCTTCCGGGCATATCTGGACATCGGCCTGAACGTCGTCGACGTGCGCGACGTCGCTCGCGGCCATGTGCTCGCACTCGAGCAGGGGAAAGCAGGCGAGCGGTACATCCTCGGAGCGGTCGATCTGCCCCTGCGCGAGCTCTTCGGGGCGATTGCGGACCTCGCCGGACGGTCGCGGCCGCGAATTCGCGTGCCGTACGGGGTCGCGTGGTCGGCCGCGCGGATGGGACTCCTGAACCGAAACGAGGTGCTGCTCGCGCGCCTGCCCGCGTACTTCTCGTCGGAGAAGGCGGAGCGAGAGCTCGGGTACCGGCCCGGTCCGATCGAGCCCGCGCTCGCACGGGCCGTCCGGGAGGCGCTCAGCTAGCCCTTCTCTTCGACGAACGTCGCGGCGCGGCGCTCGAGGAAAGCGCGCAGGCCCTCCTGTCCCTCTTCGCTCGTCCTGCGCTCGGCCGCGATCCTCGCCGTCTCGAGCCCGGTCGGCCGCTGCGCGATCAGGAGCTTCGCGGCGCGGATCGCGTCAGGGCCACCCTGGAGGATGGCGCCGATCATGTCGTCCACCACCTGCTCCGGCTCCGCCGACACCTCGTGGACGAGCCCGATTCGAAGTGCGGTCTCGGCGTCGAAGCGCTCGCCGGTGAGGAAGTACCGCCGAGCCGCGCCCGGGCCGATCTTCCGGAGCACGAACGGAGAGATCA
>WNGA01013101.1_pt1 | contig 10659 bp, 10 predicted proteins | sample 5400061 | NCBI WGS metagenome assembly WNGA01 (sample SAMN13153366, study PRJNA577476) | soil metagenome | isolation source: 100 cm soil or saprolite under grassland replicate 2 | place: USA:California | collected 2016-06-15
ACTAGGGATACCTTCCACGTCTTTGATTTAGGTAGGAGGTCCGTACGAATGAATTTCTTCGTGTCGAATAGGGCGAGGCCGATCTTTCCGTTGACTGTCGGTTTCTTGTAGAAGGTGTTGGTGTCGAACCACCTAGAGTAGCGCGTGCCAGTTGTGATGCCGTCCAGGGATTCGACGACGGGTCTGAACTGGTCTTGCCAAGAGAAGGCCCCGTCCGTGAAGTTCTCGAAGCCCGACTCGTCCTGAAGTTTGACCAGTTCGATTGTGTCCAGTTCGATCTGTTTTTCCACGCTAGCGCGTTCAGTCTTTCCTCTATCGTAGGATCGCGTCAGTTCGATGAGCTGTTCTGAGCGGGGATGGATTCCGCCCAGCTCTGCGCTAGTGGGCATTTTCATGCTGTTTCCATTATTCTAATTATATAAGTTCTATTGTACCAATATTCCAATCAGAATGATAGCCCTTTCAGGATTGTATTCCGAAGGGAATATCAGGGAGAATATGGCCCCGTACGTTTGAGACATGCTTCCCACTCTGGACGAGATTCCCAAGAGGCGAAAAGCTCTCGGACTGACACAGTCCAGACTAGCCGAGCTTGCCGGTGTTAGTCAGTCCATCATCGCCAAGATAGAGTCCGGGTCCGTCGATCCATCATACTCTATCGTCAAGAGGCTTGTTGAGACCCTGGAGAGGCAGAGCGTCGATACTGCGAGGCCAAGAGTCAGCGAGATCATGAGCAGACCAGTCATCTCGGTCTCGAGGACCCAGTTCGTGCGTGACGCCGTGGATCTGATGAAAAGGCGTGGCTATTCACAGCTGCCGGTGTTTGATGGAACGAGATGCGTTGGAAGCATCTCGGAGAAGACTATCCTGGACCGTGCAGCTCGGGGAGAACCGCTTGAATCGCTTCTCAATAACCGTGTGAGGGACATCATGGATTCTCCCCTCCCAACGGTCAACGAGGATACGCCGCTCGAGATGATGCTCGGGCTACTCCAAGGAAATTATGGTGTACTGGTGAATAGGGGCGAAAACACGATCGGGATTCTCACAAAATCGGACATTCTGAAAGTGAAACGATAATGCCGCTATATCCAGTCTGGTCTCCGTTGGGCCCGATGGTATCATTCGAACGTGCCTTTGTTTCTAGCGTAGGGTCTGGATGGTAACATCATCCCTATCCAAGATTACACTCGTGCATCTTCTCATCTCGAGATTACTCGACAAGCGGGCTGTTGGTAGACAGGTTGCGAATAGGGCACGAGTTGATCACATGCTAACCATTTTCGGCAAAAAGAAGAAGGACGAGCAGACCCCTCCCGAGTCCCTCTCTTCCTCCCAAACCGAGGCCCAGGAGCAGCCGTCGACTCCAAGTCAGAGTCTAGGCTCGATGTATGCCGCTCCGGCACAGCGTCCCGTCGAGTATCAGCCGCGACCCCAGCCCGCGATGAGAGTAGCCCCTCCACAACAATCCTTCAGACTGTCACCGACCGCACCGCTCCCCATTGAGGAAACATCTCTCACGAGGCTCTTGCAGTCGCTTCTCCAAGACATCCCACTACCTCCTGGTGTCGACTTTGGCTTCGGAGCCTCCCAGACTACGCCTGATTATGTGCCGGTCAGATCGACACCGCCTAGCAGGCCCATGGTGATTGGTCCCAGCAAGGAGAGTGGTGAATGGGAAGAGCAAGGAGGAGAGGCGGCAAAGCAGCCTACGACTATGCTACCCGGCAAGCAGACGAAACCAGCCGAGCCTCCCACTGGGAAAACTCCAGTTTCTACGCCAACAGTGGGTCCGAAGCGGGATCAGACTCCTGAGAAGACGCTTGAGAAGCCTTCTAAGGCTGAGAAACAGCCTGAGAAGTCATCAAAGGAGATGGCTCCAAAGAAGGAGGCACGCGCTCTTCAGAGCTTCGATCACATATTCCAGCTGACGCAGGGTAACCTGGAGAGTACGGGCCTCGTGATCATCAACGGTGAGGCGGGCTCAGGCCGAACCACTCTCTGTTCGGGTCTCACTAGTAACTACATGAAGATGGGCAGTGCCTGCATGTACTTGACGTACGACCAGGCTCCTTCCGATCTCCGTGATCAGATGAAGAAGCTGGGAACCGACGCGGCACAGTACGAGTCGGGATTCCGTCTCATCCTCGTTGACGGCTTCGCGTCACAATCGGAATCGTTCAGCATGGAGCCCTACTATCTTGAACAACCGTTCAGCTTCGAAAACATACAGGAGACGCTCACGAGGAATAGCCAGATGTTCATGGGCGAGAAGATCAAGATAATCTTCGACTCACTAGACGGCCTGGCATCAAAGGTCCCGGCCAAGGAGTTTTCTAAGGGTTTGACGGATCTAGTCGGAAAGCTCAAGGATTCGGGCGCCACGTTCATCGTCACTATAGACCTGTCGAAGTTGCCCAAGGACCTGATTGGATCGTTGAATGACTTGGCCGACTGTGTCGTAGAGTTGTCGAAGGATGACTCGGATCCCAATGGACGACAATTGAAGGTTCAGAGGCTGAACCAGAAATCCGCCAAGATAGATGCTGAGACGTTCGAGATCGACTCGAGCAAAGGCCTAGTCTTCGTCTAGCACAACAGTTCTTTCCTACCGAAACTAGGGCCCGTAGTTTCGTAGTTGGTTCCTAGGGACTACTCAGTGGAGAACGACCATCGTGAGGGGTTCGAGGCGCCGCTCTCGACAAATCCGAAGATCTTCTTCGGTTGGACCCGGTAGAACGAACCCTCTGAGTCGTCCATTCTCCAGTTGTACTTCTTCTCGTAGTCCTCGACAATTCCACGGAGTGACGGTCCGTTGAGACTAGCCTTTCGGACGGTCCCTTCGAGAATTACTGCGTCCGCGGCATTCTCCGGACAGACGACACAGTTCATGTTCTTCTCGATATTCCGGGCCTTCCTCGACCGTTGTCCTGTGCTGAAATAGAAAGCGTTCTCGAACCATATACCCCAAACGGGCATGACGTGGGGTCTCCCGTCGCCTCTGACTGTTGCCAGCCAGTAATTACGAGCTCCAGACAATCGCTTGACTGCCCACGCCCAGGACAACGAATCCACTCCCTTTCGGAACATCATCTGATACCCAGGCATGTAGGGTCGACCGGCCTTTGGAGTCGGATGGGATGGTTTCTTGGACAAGTCTGATGATCTCGGGGAGATAGCCAATGCGATGCGGGATCAGAGGAACTTGCTGCTTACGCCTAGGGCCTCGTTGGTCTTCGAGATGGATCTTCGTCCCTCTGTTTCGAGCCCGGTGAGTGCTCTCACCGCATCTACGTTCTCAGGGACGACCACGCTCTCGTTGTGCACCTGGTAGACGAGGCTGGCTTCACCATCGGTAACGTCGAGAATATCCTCCCAGTAGGCGACCTCCCACATGTCAGCCCTTGGCCTTCCAAGATCGCGCATCATCTCAGCAACAGCGTTCATACTGTCCACGCCGTCGGAGTTTCGCACGGGTGCAAGCCTCGGAGCGCTCCTCAGAGCCTTGAGAACGTCCTTCTTCTCCACCTCGCCCTTCAGTTGGACCATCGCGAAGTGGAGATGGCCTAGATTGAACGGACCCTTCGCGGCCATCGTGGTGATGTTGAGCTTCGGAAGAATAGTCTGAGCATCAGGACCTTGGTGCGAGGGAATGTGGGCCTCAGGGACGACCGTGTTGATGAGGCCCGCCTTGTGACTCTCCCAAGGGTCTGTTCCTCTACGGAAGAGTACTACTCGGGCTTTCTTGACGCCGATCGTATTGAAGAGTGTTCCGACGGTTCTGCAGATCCCGGTTGTGTTACAGCTTACAACGCGGGTTGCGGGCCGGTTGAGGTTCTCTTCAAAGTTGCATTGAGCCACAAATGATGATCCTGTCAGATCGTGTTTTTCTCCGCCCTGAAAAATCGACTTGACTCCCACCTTGTCATAAAGCACCTTGTTCTTTGCTCCCAACCCGGCCGGGGTGCAGTCAATGATGACGTCGATCTTCCTCAGAAGATCTTCGAGAGTCCCGGCCACTTCTACACCCGACTTTTTCATATCAGGAAGCTTATCAGGGATCGACGCGTAGATCTCGAAACCCTTGTTCTGGCCCAGCTTGACACGATAGTCTCCGACAACATCGGACACTCCAACAAGCTTCATGTCCTTCTGCTTAGTAATCGCCTCAGCAACACGCTTGCCGATTACGCCGAAACCGTTGACTCCAACCCTGGCCGAGGACTTGGGCATTGGATGATTCTCCTAGGAAGAGGCTTTCCGAACCCTCTCATTTAGACATAACGGGCCAAAGGCGCTGTCAGAGCTTGACATTGTTCCCAATCTTTTTTCAGTCCTGAGGAACCATGACTTTCTAAGGAGCGTTGGCCGGGAGCCTATACTGGTCTGGGATCTCGCTTGAGAGGTAGCACGAACAGTCTATCGCTTTCTTTGTCCCGCTTTTCGAAGACCGTGATGGCTGCCTTGCCTTTCTGGGCTCTAGCCCTAATTATTGGGTTCGTACCAGTTCGTGCCCTGGAGATAATCGACTATTTCGTAGCGCACGCTGTTTTGTCCGCTAGCATTCTGGGCGCTTCTATGATCTTTTCACTTCTGATAATCTACTTCCTCTACTCAATGCGTTTCATCACGAAAAGGATCGATCGATTGAGTGACTACGCCCGGAAGATGAGTCCGGAACAGACGACCGCGGACCTGAGCATACGTTACCGATTGCGGTGGGTGTTGGTGATATGGTTGATACTCTTAGGAATTAACGCTCTTCTTTTCGGGTTGCCGGATAGTTTCAACGGAATATTCGCCGAGGATATTCCTCTCTTCGCGTATTTCTTCTTCATCTTCGCATCATTTCTCTGGTTGTATTGTTACTCGATGCTCGAAATATACAGAGCGGGCAAACTCCCCCTTCAGCTCACGCCCTTCACCGAGGATAGGACGCTAGGACTGAAACCGTTCGGAACCACGTCCCTCAAACTGGTCAGCGTATACGCGGTCTTTCCCATAGTCGTGACGGTTCTAGGACAAATCAACATTATCCTGGATGCACCTGGCGGAATGACGGTTCAGCTTGCACCTCTAAGAGCGAGCGACATTATCTTCGTAACGGGACTGGTGCTCGTCGGAATAGGTCTATTCTTCCTACCACTCCTAAGCATCCACCGCCGACTCCGGGAAGCAAAGCGCACTGAGCTGGGCTGGGTCAATTCGCAGTACACAACTATTGTTCGCAAGCTAAAGGAGCTCATGGCCACCGGACGCGGGGATGAGCATAGAGATGAACGGCGGGCATTGGCTGACGATCTGACGATGGTTCGCCAGCTCCAGTCTGATGTTCTCCGGATTCAAGCGTGGCCTTTTGATCTTGGCGTCATCACAAGACTGGGAACGTTGCTGGTTCTGCCGCCCTTCCTCGGAGTGTTCGCGAGAATTCTCATCCTGACATTTCTACATATCTAGGGCCATCAAGCAGAAAGCTGGACATGATTGACCGTGTATGTTTGGCCGCGTCGAGATCTAATGCTTTTGCCTCGAAACCCTTCCTACTGTCTTAGAGGTAACTCAGTCTCAGGGTAATCACCGCTTCATCCTTCGGCTCTTTCGCCCCGTTCGCCGTGTGGCTCGTGGCTTCGAGGCTTTGCGATGGGGGAGCTTCGTATACTTTGGCTGGTATAGTTCGACTTCCATGTTTCCAGGCATTCGAAAGTGAGTTAGTGATCCCCATTCCTCTTCAGTGATCCCCGAGGAAAATTCGACGCCACGTGATCTCAAGTCCTCGACTGTCTTGTGAATGTCGTCGCAGTAGAAAGAGATCGAATGGAACACCTTGTCTGATGGATGAACACCCAAGTCCGCCTCGGGTATGTCGAAGACTAGGTACCCCTCGCCCGTATCAGTATGGACAAAGCCCAGCTTATCTCGGATAAACGCACGCACTTCTTCGGCTTTGGGTGTGTAGAATAAGCCATGCATTCCTTTGATCATTTCTCGACTTCTCCCTGTATGGAGGGACGATTGCTACGTTGTATGTTTAAGCCTGCGTGTGCGAGGCACGAAGTGACATCGGGAGAAGTTTGATGTCTCGAAGTTGAAGATCTAGAGTGTGATGCTGGTTCGTCTTAGGCTTGCCCAATGATTCCCTACTGTAACCATAGATTATAATAGTAGCCCCACGACCTTGAGGTGGTAAGCTTTACCGATTAACGGCTTAGAGGAAATGTAGGAAGGTTAGTGAATTATGGAGGTTAAACTTTCATGGTTGAACCGTCGCAGTATGCTTCGACAACAAAGTACATAGTAAAAGCCAAGTTTGATGTAGAAGGCGTAGTCGAAAAGCCTGACGTGGTCGGTGCCGTCTTCGGCCAGACAGAAGGCCTCTTCGGCCCAGACCTTGATCTTAGAGAATTACAGAAATCCGGACGAATAGGCCGGATAGAAATCAATCTAGATTCAAAGAAAGACAAGACCACTGGCTCAATCGTAATCCCATCCAGCCTAGACAAGGTATCAACGGCCATCATAGCCGCCGCGATCGAGAGCGTCGACAGGATCGGACCATGCGAGGCAAAGATCAGCCTCGAGAAAGTCGAGGACGTGAGGGAGGAGAAAAGGAAGGCCATAATGACGAAGGCCAAAGACATTCTCAGAAAATGGGTCGTCGAATCCTCACCAAGCACAGAAGAGGTCGTGAAAGAAGTCGCGGGATCTCTGCGCGGAGTCGACGTGATCGAGTATGGACCCGAGAAATTACCCGCGGGACCCGAGGCCGAGAGGGGCGATATCATCGTTGTTGAGGGGCGCGCGGATGTCATACTTCTCATGAAGGTCGGCATCAAGAACGTAATCGCATTGAACGGGACGAAGGTCCCAGAGACGATCATCAAGCTGACGAAGGACAGAGAGGTCACGGCGTTCCTCGACGGAGATAGGGCAGGTGACCTGATTCTCAAAGAGCTGACGCAGGTGGCGGACATCGACTATGTCGCCCGGGCACCCTTCGGCAAAGAGGTAGAGGAGCTTACCCCGAAGGAGGTAATGAGAGCTCTGAGAGAGCGCGTCCCAGTCAATCTAGCAAAACCAATCGAGAGACAACAGTTCACGCGGCCCGAGAGACCCGAGCGTGCTTATGGGGAGCGGTCCTACACGGAGAGAGCTTACGGACCCCAGGAGCGGCCCTATGTGCCTGCTGAAGTGCCAGTCCGTGCGGCAGCACCGATGGAGAAGCCGAATCTCCCACCGCCAGTCTTTGATGCTGCAAAGGACCTACGCGGGACATTGGAGGCGGTAGTCTTCGACGAGGGCGGCAAGGAACTTTCAAAGATGCCTGTTAGCGAGCTTGCGGAGAAGATACCGACCCTGGACCACGCCCAGGTAGTTCTCTTCGACGGGGTCGTAACTCAGAGGCTTCTCGACACCGCGGCGAGCAAGGGCATCAAATACGTGATAGGCGACAGAGTCTCTGACGGAGCCAAGCGGCCCGCGAATGTTAGCGTCATGACTCTCAACGACCTATCCTCGTTCGCTCCTGCCTGAGAGACGAATCTGCGAAGCTGATTCGGCCATAAGCTGATCCTCTTTCAAGCCAAAGACTTCTAGAATCCGTGCCGCAGCTGGAACGATCTGGTTGTGGACATAGTAGTCGTAGTCGATATCCTCGGTAGAGACTCTGTAGTGAGGCTCGGCCTTCTGGTACAGTTTGCCGGGGTTTTTCGTAATGACGAAGCCGACCTTGTCGCCCGCCGTGACTGACCAGCCCTCCTTCGCCATCTTCTTCGCCGCCTCTACGTGGGGAGCATTGACCTCGTAATCGGCCACTGGCTTTGTGAGTGTCTTCCAGATCACATACGCAGACAAGGGTAGGTTCTTGGACCTGACATCCGATGTCAAGTTCTTGACGTACGCTGCCGCCCTGGCCGGCTTCGCATCTTCCAACACCATTCTTAGAACGGTGTTCTGTACGTCCCGGGCCAGGTTGGACCAGTCTCCTCGGACCGCCTCAAGGCCTACGACGTCGATCTGACCTTCGATTCTCAGCCCAGCATACTTCTTCTTGGCCTCGGTGAAGAGTATTCTCTTGTAAACCTCAGATAGGTTGATCTCAAGTCCGAGTTGCCGATCGATCTCGTCTTGGAACTTCTGGACAAGCGTCTCATCATAATTCACAAAGAGACTGTCAGTATCTCCATAGAAGACTATGAGTCCGAGGCTCTTTGCTATTGATATCGCCCGGTTGATCGTCTCTCGTCCCAGTGCCGCGGCCGATTCTGCAACCTCCTTCGAATACCAACGCGCACCGGCCCAGCCGGCGTAGCCGTAGACCGCGTTCGTCATCACCTTCACGGCCTTCTCACGGGCCTTTAGCAGAGTATACCGCGGATCGCTCTCGGACGTTCGTTTCAGCTCTGCCTTGGTCGTCTTCCGGGCTTCGATGAGCTTCGTTAGAACTATTCTGTAGAACCCTGAGGGATTTTTTCTGAAACGATGCTTGACCTCAGGGACTTCGAAAATGTCGTCTGTCTCCTTCCCAGTGACGAGCGTGTCGGGTGAGATGTTGTACTTGATCATCAAACTGGGGTACATGGAGGAGAAGTCAAGACTAGCTACATTGTCATGGAGCCCTATCTTTGGTTCGAGGACAATCGCTCCCTTGTATGGGATAATGGGCTGCTCCATCCTGGAGGGTATGAGCTGGCCGAGGTTGTGGGTCTCCATCATCAGATAATTGTCCACGCGGAATCCAACAGCCGCGGCTATCACTTGGTCAGGCGGCAACCCTGAAAGCGCTGACATTTGGATTACGTAGTCGATCGCTTCCTGACCTATCTTGAGGATGGCCTCAGTCTGCTCTTCCATGTGCCTGACAAGATTCTTTCTCTGGTTCAGATTTGACCAGTGTTCGAAGTAGGCTGTCTCATCAATCGGATTCTGACTTGATAATTCAATTCCCAGATATTTCGCCACATCCTCGATCGTCTTGTTCTTGACCGCGTAGACGTCGTCGGCGAAGTTGAGAAGGTCAACATTCGCTCGTCCGATCAGCGAATAATGGCCATAGAGGCTCTGGTGTGGTGGACCCCCGTCCCGGCCAACCCTGAGGGGAGTCTTGGTCTTGTCAGCCCTCTTGACAAGATAGGGCCAGTGGACACTGTTTCCTTCAAAGGTCAAGACAAAATCAGGATTGGTCTTGGAGACATGGCCCCCGAACTCTCGAATGGTTTCATCGTCAGAGTCGGCTTTGGTCTGGAGAACTTCGTTCTCGGCCTTGCTTGAATTCCAGCCGATGATCTGGATCGGGTCCCGGATCGGGCTGGGCGCGCCCGTCTTGCTGACGGATAAAAGTGAGAAAGAGAAGAGATCTAGTCTAGGCGGTTCCTCCTTCGCGATCGGTTTCGGATGATCCGTAGCTGTAAGGGTTTCTTGGACACCGTAATCTTTTGGATCTATCGTTGAGGAGGAGGTGTCCACCTCGTACCATTGACAAGGCTTGATTCCAAAGTCGTACTGGTACTTGATAGCAGATCGGAGCTTCTCCTCGTAAGTAGCAGCAGCACCCGTTTTTTTCAGCGTGTCCCGCGCAGCTCTCTCCAAAAACTCCGGGTTTCTGCAAAATACTTTGAGGACGACACGTTCCTCGGCCAACAGTTTCTTTTTCTCGATTGTTGCATCTTCGATTGTAGGATTGGGCTTTTCTGACTTCAGCTCCCTCCTCAGGTCTTCGGGGTCCTGATCTTCTCTTGGTAAGAGGTAGAAGTAGGCTCGGTAGTTGCTGTCGGTGACTAGGATACGTTTTCCTTCGTGGGTGATCCCCCAGAGCCAGATCGATGATTTTCCGTCGTGGGTCTCATGGTTGAGGTCGAGTAGCCAGAACGTCCGTTTCATGAAGACCCTCGGTCTTCTCGCTCGCTCTCGACTTTGACCATCCAGATCACCACGATTCCCGCGATGATGAGTGTAGCTCCCGATGGGAGTAAGAGGGGAGTTATCGCAAACGCGGGATTATAGATGCAGCCACCTTCTGGACAGTTAAACAGAGTGCTCACCGCGATGAACCCAATCATGGTCAAGATTGCTCCTATGATTATGAACGCGAATCCAAGAGTCTGGAATGAATGCCTCCATGCCGGCACCGGGGTCATTGTTATCTCGTCATTCAGCGGTTTGCGAGTAAATGGTTTAAATTCGCCTGTTAGGCGGAGGGCTTCTCGGGATAGTTGGTATCATGGCAGAGAAGATAGACAAGGCCAAGCAGGTCGACCACTGGGGAATCGCCCACATCTACTCCAGCTTCAACAATACGATGGTTCACATTACTGATCTAACGGGCGCCGAGACTGTTTCTCGCAGTGCCGGTGGACAGCATGTTAAGGCTGACCGTCTCCAAGGGACCCCGTATGCTGCTATGCAGGCTGCCGCGGCCGCTGCGAAAGTTGCCAAGGACAAAGGGATCACTTCTCTCCATATTCGTGTGCGAGCTCCGGGCGGCCACAAGGCCAGGACTCCGGGTCCGGGTGCGCAGGCCGCGATTAGGATGTTGGCTCGTCAGGGTTTCCGGATCGGAAGAATCGAGGACGTAACTCCGGTTCCCCATGATGGTACCCGCAGGCCGGGCGGCCGTCGCGGTCGACGAGTCTAGCCTCGCCGGGAGTTTTCTCCTACGTCCTA
>WNGA01013102.1_pt1 | contig 10659 bp, 10 predicted proteins | sample 5400061 | NCBI WGS metagenome assembly WNGA01 (sample SAMN13153366, study PRJNA577476) | soil metagenome | isolation source: 100 cm soil or saprolite under grassland replicate 2 | place: USA:California | collected 2016-06-15
GCCTCCTACCGCCGCGAGCCGACGACTGTGTCGGGCGTCCTCGTGCTGCTCGAACGGGCCGGAGTGCCAAGGTTCGCGGCGGAGGTACGACGACATCTCTAGCAGTCGACTCTGGGTGCCACGCCGCGTCGGACCGCTCATCGGGCGCCCTTGCGCCTTGACCTGCCCAAATGCAGCGGCAACGGCTCACCGGCTACAACATTAGGCTGTTTCGCATGCTGAGCCCTCCGGCCCACTAGTGATCTTCGCGGAACGGATCAGGGCTGACCGTAACGGTGTGTGCCTTCAAGCCCTTGGAAGATCGGCAGTCCAGCCCGATTCACACCGGTTTGTCGTCTGGCGTTGTCACGCTAAGTCCGCGCCGGGAGCGGGTCGCGCGGCGTCGTCCTGACCACAACCCGGCCGGGTGCAGGGCGCGCCCAGGTAGGACGCCGCTGATCTGTGTATGCCAGGTGGCGCTGATACGTCCGCGACGCAGGCGGCCGTTCTCACCGATCCGGTGTACTGGCGGGGTGGTGGCGACGGTGCGCAGCTCGGTACTGGTAGGTCGGCACAGCGAAATGGTGGCGATCGACGCCCTCCTCGACGACATCGGGCGCGGTCGCGGTGGTGTGGTACTGGTCGTGGGTGAGGCGGGCATCGGAAAGTCCCGGCTGCTCGCCGAGGCGGCGGTCCAGGCGCAGCGGCGCCGGCTGGTGACGTTGCATGGCCGGGCGGTCGAAGGCGGTGGAACCTACCGTGCGGTGGCCGAGGCGCTGGCCGGTGCGGTGCGCGACGACAGACTTGCGGAGCGGGAGGACATTCGGCCGTACCGGGTGGCGCTGGGCCGGCTCATTCCGGGCTGGGCGCGTACGGATGACGCGCCGGGCTCCACGGTTGATCCGACGGTGGTTCTCGGCGAGGGCCTGCTGAGGCTCCTGCGGTTGCTTGACGATATCGGATGCCTACTCGTGCTTGAGGATCTGCATTGGGCCGATGCCGACACGCTGGCGCTCGTCGAGTACCTGGCCGGCGTGGCGGCCGGCTGGCCGGTTCTGATCGCGGCGTCGGCACGGGATGACCAGCACTTGTCCGGGGCGGCTAACGCTGAATAGCGACCGCCAAGCAGGATCTATGCGCCGACAACATTCGGCAGCGCCCGGCGGACGCGGGCAACCGGAAGGCGCAGGTCGGGCCCGGTCGCCGTTGGCAGGGTGTTCTTATGCCGTAACCTTCGGTCCACAATCGCGGTTGACGCGCGACTTCGCGGGGCGTGCCTGCGCCGCTATGCGAACCGCTGCTGCGCAGTCTGTACCACCACCACCGTCGGGGGCGTGGACGACCTGCTACCCCGTACCGCCACTGAGCCTGGCAGAGCTGGGCCACCTGTCTGTCGGTGTGGGTGCGTGCGTTCCGGGAGGCGAGTCGGGTAGGTTACCTGTTCGGCGGGCCGGAGTGCGGACGAGAGAGGTCGGGGACACGTGGCGGATACGTTCGAGGGGACCTTGGCGGCGACGGAGCGGGCGCTCGACGCCGCGCTGAAGGCCGCCGCGGCGGCAACCCGGGAGCTGCGGAAGGCGCGCGTGGGGGCGAAGAACGGCCAGGTGCGCGACCTGCGCAGAGCTCTTCAGGCGGCGCAGGCGACGGTGGCGGGCCTGGCCGATGAGGTACTGGCGGTCCACGAGGGTTTCGACTTCGACGAGAACGAGTATCTGGCCTCTGGTGCCTACACCAAGGAATTGCTCGCGACGGCTATGGCGGCGGGTGTGGCGATGTACGAGGAGGACGAGCGGTTGCTGTGCTATCCGTCCCTGCTCCGCGTGCTCCCCGGCGACGCGGTGGTCGAGGTCGACCGGGTGCGGGAACGGCGACTGCGTCCGTCCGTACTGATCAGCCTGCTGGCCGCTGGGCAGCAACGGGCACCGCGGTTCAAGCCGGAGGCGTTCCTGGACAGTCTGCGTGGCGGGTACGAGCTGGTCGTGGCGCGCGACGGTAAGGCGGCGGAGGCGGTGGTCCGGCTCGTCGATGTCTGGGCCGTGCTGACCATGCTTCCCGGGCAGGCGCGGGAGTACACGAAGCAGGAGTTCGCCCGGGATCTATACCTGCTCGACCAGAGTGGGGTGACCCGCACGGCGCGGAGCTCGCGGCAGTTGCGCCTGTCGGCGAGTACGGGCACGAAGGGTACGGGTGTGCTGACCACAGTCGCCCGCAGCGGTCAGCAGCAGCGGTACTGGGGTGTGTCGTTCTCGGCCGAGCAGGCCGAGCGGTGAGCGTGCCGGCGCCGCGCGGTGCCGTTCCCGGTGGCGCGCCCATGACGACATCGGAGTACGTGGACTTTCTCGGCAAGGAGTATCTGGCCGACTATGTCGCACTGGGCGGGTCGGCCGTCAAGCTGCTGGTCACCGGGTCGGACGCGGTTGCCAGCGAACTCAGCGATGGCCTGTCGTCGATCGGTGACGGGTTCGTGCACGCGGCCGTCGACGCCGTTTCCACCCGGGTGCACATGATCGACCAGGTGTTCGCCGCGGTGGCCCGGCAAGTCGACTGGATCTCCCTGGCTTCGGCGATGGTCCGCGAGGCGTACCGGCGGGCCGGGTTCCCGGCACCGTATGGCGACCGGCCCGATCCATCCGGCGGCGACCTCACTGTCGCGGCGGTGGCCGCCCATCACGAGGTGGACGCAGCGGAGCTGTACCGCAGCGTACGCCGCGCGCTGGAGAGTGCGGTGCTGCACGACGCCACGCTGAGCCATGAGTTCCGGGTGGCGATGATCCGGCTGTGCCAGGAACGGCTGGGCCGTGGTGACGTCGACGCCGGCGAGCGTGACGCGGTGCTTGGCTGGCTGCACGGGGAGCGGGTGCCCGCGGCGGACCTGCGCAGGGTGGCCCTGCACGCTCGGCTGGCCCGGCACAATGCCCGGCCACTGCTCGTGTCGCTGAGCCGGTGGCTGCGCCGGGCCGGGCGGCCTGGTCTGGTGTTGCAACTGGACCTGGAGCGCCTCGCCGTGGCCCGCCGGCCGCCGGCCGGGCTGCGCGACGGCCACTACTACTCCAAGGCGGCGGCGCTCGACGCGTACGAGGTGCTGCGCCAGTTGATCGACGGTACCGACGAGTTCGAGGGACTGTTCGTGGCTGTGTTGCTGCCGCCCGAACTGGTTACCGACGAGGTGCGCGGGCTGCCCGCGTACACCGCGTTGCAGTTGCGGGTCGCCGACGAGGTACGGGATCGGCGCCGGCCCAATCCCTATGCCGCCCTGGTGCGGCTCGGTGTGCGCCTGGAGGCGGTACGGTGACGGCACTGCTTGTCGGCCCGGATCCGAGCGTGGCGCGACGCCGCGCGATCGAGGCGCTGCGCGCGGGCGTGCCCAGCCGAGACGCGGTCGCGGCCCTGGGCAGCGGACAGACCGCCATCGAGGACCGTTTCGCGGCGCTGCGCGACACCGCAGCGGCCGGCCGCGCCGGGGGGCTGCTGCTCGGGGGCGGCTTCGGTGCGGGCAAGAGCCACCTACTGGAGCACCTGGCCCGGCTCGCCCTCGACGAGGGGTTCGCGGTCAGCCGCGTGGTCGTCAGCAAGGAGACTCCGCTGCACGACCCGGTCAAGGTGTTCCGCGCGGCGGCGGACACCGCGGTTACCGCGGCGGGCAGTGGCCCGGCCATCGCCGAGGCGGCGGCCGGACTCGACCTGGACGCGCGCAGCTACGCCGAGCTCCTGCGGTGGGCGAGCTCACCCGCGGCGGATCTCAACGAGCGCTTCCCCGCCACCCTTGAACTGTTCGCCCGCTTCCGGGACCGCGACACCGAGTTCGCCGACACGATCGTGCGGTTCTGGTCCGGCGACCCGATCGGCACTCCCGAGATACGCCGGCGCTTCCGGGAGATCGGCCCCGCACGGCCGGTGTTCCCGCCGGTACCGGCCCGGGAGCTCGGCCTGCAGCGGATACGCTTCGCCGCCAAGCTGCTGGCCGCGGCCGGATCCGCCGGCTGGGTGATCCTGTTCGACGAGGTCGAGCTCATCGGCCGGTACTCACTGCAACAGCGCGCTAAGTCCTACGCCGAGATCGCCCGCTGGGCCCGCGGCGAACACGGGGGTGCGCCCATCGCGGCCGTGCTGGCGATGACCGACGACTTCGAGGCCGCGGTCATCACCGGCAAGGATGACCGCGAGCAGGTACCGGCGAAACTGCGCGCCAAGGACACCCCCGAGGCCGCCGAGCTCGCCGGCACCGCCGAGGCGGGCATGCGGATCATCGATCGGGAGATGATACTACTGACCCCGCCGGACGCGGCCGAACTCGACCAGGCATACGCCCGGCTGAAGCAACTGCACGCCGAAGCGTTCGGCTGGCAGCCGCCGGACGTCACCGGCTTGGAACGGCTCGGCGCCACCCGGATGCGCCAGTACGTCCGGGCCTGGATCAACGAGTGGGACCTGATCCGCCTCGACCCGCAGTACCGGCCGCAGACCGAGACGGTCGACGTGGTCTCCGACTACCGCGAAGACGCGACGCTCGACGAAGACGACGAGGGCCACGTGCCGGCCTAGCCGCCCGCCGGTCGGCCAGGTGCTCCATCGTGCCCGCAATCCCGGCGGCTGCCTTTTGACCTGCTTAAGCGAAGCGGTGGCGGACTACCGGTGATGGCGGTGGCCCGGTTCGTGCGGCGATGCTTCCGGCCCACAATGGCGCTCCCCGGACGGCGTGGGATCGATGAGCTGCCTCGGATTGATGCTTCCGGCCGCTTCGAGCCCCGGGCCGGCACATGCGACGATGGCCCCGATGCTTCGCCGTCTACTGATCGTGCTCGTGCCGCTGCTGGTGGCGCTATTCGGCGCACTTGGCGTACCCCTGGCCGCCAACATAGCCCAGCGCGAAACGCAGGCCGTCTACCTCGACCGGCTCGCTGACGCCGACCGGTTCGCCGCGCTGGCCGACGACGCGCTGCGGCGCAACCGTACCGACGCGCTCAAGGCCGAGGTCACCAAGTACGACCAGATCTACGGGGTCGCGGTGGCGATCTACGGTCCGGACGGCCGGCCGGTGCCAGGGCTTGTCTCCCGGCCCTCTTTCGACCTGGCCGCACCGGACGTACGCGAAGGCCTCGCGATGGCGCTGGCCGGGTACCGGTCGGATGACATCGCGCCGGTGTGGCCCTGGCAGCGCCGATCGATGGTCGTGGTGGAGCCGGTCGGGCGCGACAGCGGAGTGATCGCGGCCGTCGTTACGGTCTCGCCGACCGGCCGGCTCCGGTCGGTCATCCTGCGCCGGTGGGGCCAGCTGGCTGCCCTCGGGGTGCTGCCGTTCCTGCTCGCGGTCGCCGCGGCCGCGCAGCTCGCGCGTTGGGTACTGCGTCCGGTCCGGGATCTCGACCGGGCCACCGTGGCCATCGCGGCGGGCCGCCTGGACGCGCGCGCCCTGACGGTGACCGGTCCGCCCGAGCTTCGCCGGCTCGCCGGTTCGTTCAACGCCATGATCGACACGGTGGTCCGTACCCTCCGCCGGCAACGATCGTTCGCCGCCGACGCCTCGCACCAGCTCCGCAATCCGCTGGCGAGCCTGCGGTTGGCGGTGGACAACCTCACGGGGTACGTCGAGCCGGCCGGCCGCGACCTGCACGGCGATGCGGTCGCCGAGGTCGAGGAGATGGGACACGTCGTCGACAACATGCTCGCGTTGACCGCGGTCGAGGGTACGACGCTCGCCCGAACGCGCCAGCCCGTGACGCCGATCCTCACCGACCATGCCCGGCGCTGGCGACAGCTTGCCGCTGACGGTGGGATGACGCTGGCCGTCGAGGTTTCCGACGGCGCGGCCGACACGTTGGCGACGTACGTGCCGGCGGACTCGCTCGCCAGCATCCTCGACGAGCTGGTGGGCAACGCCTGCCGGCTCAGCGGCGGCTCGACCGTCACCGTCACCGCGGTATCCACCGGGTCCGACGTCGTGTTGTCGGTGCGCGACAACGGGCTGGGCCTCTCAGAGGATGAGCTGGCCCGGGCCACCGACCGGTACTGGCGCGGCCGGCCGCACGCTGACGCGCCCGGTACCGGGCTGGGCCTGGCGATCTGCCGTGAGGTGGTCGACGCCTGGGGCGGCCGGCTGACCCTGCACGGTGCCGACCCGCACGGCCTGGAGGTACGGATCATGCTGCCCGGCGCGACGGGGAACCGAGTCAGGGCTTGACCGAGCGGAAGTAGCGCAGCGCCCCCGGGTGCAGGCGTACCGGGTCGGTCGAGATCCCGGTGCCCACATTGATCCGGTTGGCCTCCGGATGGCCGACCGCGATCCGTTCCCGCTCCGCGAAGAGGGCGGCCGCCACGAGTTCCACCACGTCGTCGGGTAGCTCCGGACGCGCCAGCAGCAGATTGGGGATGGTCAGCGTGCCGGTCGCCAGGACGCCCGGATAGACCGAGGACGGCAGTGTCGCGGGCGTGTACAGGTCACCGTAGCGATCCTCCATCGCCGCCGCGTACTGCTCCAGCGGGACCAGCCGGATGGGCCGGTCCCGGGCGAGACTGGTGATGGCCGGCGTCGGTATCCCGGTGAGGGACAGCATCGCGTCCACCTGACCGGCGGCGAGGAGCGCGGCGCTTTCCTCCTGGCTCGCGCTGACCAGCTGCGGCCGGACGCCGGCCACGGTCACCAACCGATCGGTGGTGAACCTCGTCCCGGAGCCGGGCGCACCGGACGCCACCGCCCGGCCGTCGATGTCGGCGAACCAGCGCACCGGGCTGCCCGCGGGTACGACCACATGCATCCAGCTGTCGTACAAGCGGGACACGGCCGTGGTGTCGGCTGGCCGGTCGGCCGCGAGCCCGGCGACGATCGCGTCGAGCGAGGCGAACGCGAGTTCCGTGCCGCCCTTGGCGAGCAGCTCGAGGTTGTCCACCGAGGCGCCGGTCTGGATCTCGCTTACCTGGGTGCGGGGGAACCGCTCGGCGAGGACCTGAACCAGCTTGCCGCCGATCGCCCGGTACACCGCGCCTTTGGGTCCGGTGGCGACCCGCAGCTCGGCCGGCGCGTCGTCCGGGCCGCGATCGTGACCGGACAGTGCGACCCGGGTAGCGACCGCTGCGCCGGAGGCAGCCGCGACGGCGAGTCCGGCGCCGATCAGTACGGCACGGCGCCGCACGATCAGTCGTCCGGTTCGACGTGCAGCCGGTACCCGACGCCCCGGACCGTCTCGACCAGACCGGGCTCACCGATCTTGCTGCGGAGCGAGGCGATGTGCACCTCGACCGTGTGCGGGCTGCCGGTCCAGGTGGTATGCCAGACGTCGGCGAGGAGCTGGTCCCGGGTCACCACCCCGCCCTGACGGCGTACCAGCGCGGCGAGCAGGTCGAATTCCTTGCGGGTCAAGGCGACCTTCCGGCCACCGACCTCGACCCGGTGCGCGTCCAGGTCGACGCTGACCGCGCCGAACTGGACTGCCTGACCCCGTACCGCGCTGCGGGCGGCCCGGCGCATGACGGCGTCGATCCGGGCATGCAGCTCAGCCACGCCGAACGGCTTCACCACGTAGTCATCGGCGCCGGTGCGCAGTCCGGTGACCCGGTCACACTCCGCACCACGCGCGGTCACCGCGATGATCGCGACGTCGCCTCGCCGCCGTAACTCACGGCAGACCTCGAGGCCGTCACGATCGGGCAGCCCGAGGTCGAGCAGGACGAGATCCACGGGTGGTGCCGCGAGCGCCTGCTCAGCGTTCACGGCCCACAACACCTCGTAGCCCCGCACGCGCAACGCGGTCTCCAGTCCCCGCGCCATCCGGGGATTGTCCTCGACCATGAGCACCCGCATACCACAGATTACTGCGCGCTCCCCCGACGACAAGCTCCGATCTTCCGCTTTGCCCGAGCATGAGGATCGTTGATCATGCCGTGACATCACTCATGACCAAGCCGGAGGAGCCGGGGTTCCGGTGGGGCGGGCGATGGGAGAGTCTGTAGCGATGGACACCTTCGACGTCAGTGCCGGCGTGGTGACCACGGGGCTCGCCGAGGTCGAACAGACCCGCGCCTTCAACCAGCGCCTCGCTGAGCTCGCGGCGAGCTTTCCGCCGGTGAACGTCGTTAACGACCCGGCGAAGACCCGCGCCGAACGGGCCCAGGGCATCGGGCCGCTACCGGCGCCGATCTACCTCGACGAAGCGATCGACCGGACCGTGCCGGGTCGGGCGGCCGACATTCCGATAAGGATCTTCGTATCCCCGGTCACCCGTGGCGTCTTCCTGCATCTGCACGGAGGCGGTTGGACGCTCGGCTCAGCGGCGAACCAGGACCCGCTCCTGTCAGCGTTGGCACACGCCGCCGAGGTCGCGGTCGTCAGCGTCGAATACCGGCTCGCGCCGGAGAACCCGTACCCTGCCGGTCCAGATGACTGCGAAGACGCCGCTCTCTGGCTGATCGGCAACGCCGAGCGGGAGTTCGGCTGCGACCGCCTGATGATCGGCGGGGAATCGGCCGGTGCGCACCTCGGCGTCACGACCTTGCTGCGGCTGCGGGACCGGCACGGGATCACCGGGGCCTTCCGCGCGGCCCAGCTGACCTTCGGCGGGTTCGACCTTTCGATGACGCCGAGCGCGCGACGGTGGGGAGATCGCGACCTGATTCTGTCCGGACCGGTCATGAGCTGGTTCAACGACCAGTTCGTGCCCGACCGCGATCCGGAGGCCCGGCGAGACCCGGACATTTCCCCGCTCTACGCCGACCTCACCGCCATGCCGCCGGCCCGCTTCGTGGTCGGTACCGAGGATCCGTTGCTCGACGACAGCCTTTTCATGGCCGCTCGGTGGCGGTCGGCAGGTATCCCGACCGTCCTGGAGGTGGTCGCGGAGGCTGTGCACGGCTTCATCGCGTTCCCGATCGCGGTGGCCGAGCAGGAACTGGCCCGGCAGTTCGCCTACGTCGCCGCGGCCGTCGAGGGATGACCGCCCGCCTCTCGTACTCCCTCGGACGAGTTCCTACTTCACCAGCTCACCTCTATCCAGGCAGCACCGTCGAGGTTCTGCGGGCGTCGGCCCATAGGAGGACGGCGTCGGTCGTCTTCAAGCGGCGGATCGCCTCCGCCATGACGGCACCGCCGATGCCCTTGCGTTGCGCTAAAGGATCGACCGCGGTGGGCCTCGGATCCGGGTCAAAGCGGCGACGGGTCGTCCCGCAGTCGGCTGTACAGATAGCCATCGCACCACTGGCCGGCCCGGAACTCGCAGGCACGCACCACACCCTCGAGCTGAAAGCCGGCCCTCACCAACGCCTTCTGCTCCGAGATGTTCTCCGGGTGCGTACCGGCCTGGATGCGCTGAACCGGCGTATGGCTGAACAGGTAGTCGCACAGCATCGCCTGCGCGCGCCAACCGATACCGCGTCCGCGCCACTCCGGTAGCAGCGCGATCCCGATGTCCCAGTACTTCGCCACGCCGCCGTACGTGCCCGCATGCCAGCTCACGAATCCGATGGCGATGCGCTCCTGCTCAGCCTCGACCATCAGCCGGCCGTCGTCTGTTCCGAGGTAACCGTCCTGGGCGAAGCGCCGGGCCGGCGCGTTGGCATCGCGGAAACCGGCCCAGTCCAGACCGATCAGACCCGGCTCGGTGGCGAACAGCCGGAACATCGCCAGGTCGTCCTCGGCCACCGGCCGCAACCGAATCGCAGGCTCATCCATGTCATCGCTCCCTGCGTCGCACCCCCCTCGGACAGTACCTGCCCCACGCGTCGCCTCGTGCCCGCCGGCACCGCACAGGAACCGGCCCGGCACTGCACAGGAACCGGCCCGGCACCGCATTCCCTTATGTGACAGGGATGTGGAGGCCGACTTGTGCTTCCCGCTGGCACCTGGGACGATCTCCGCTCGTGTTCGGGTGAGCTCCGTACGAACACGGCAAGTCCTCCAGCCTGGAGTGAAGCGCGCCACCGGGGGCGGTGGCGTGAACGGGTGGTTCCTCTAAGGGTGACAATGCGCATGCGCAGAATCGGGTCGGTCACGGCGGTGGCGGTTGCCAGTCTGGTACTGACAACGGCAGGCATCACGGCGGCGACCGCCGCGCAGACCGACACCAGTACCTTGCAGACTGACATCTCGGTCGCCCAGTACCTGCGGCAGACGATGGACCGGCTGGGGTTCCAGCAGGTGCTGGATTTGGCGCCGATCGACTCGGCGCAGTTCCAGGCGTTGAACACCGGTCCGGACAAGGAGGCGACGACCCCGGCGCAGCGGGTCCGGCAGTACGCCGCGAACGCCGACCCGAAGCCGATCTCCCAGCAGCCGCAGATCGACGCGACCGTGCTGGAGCTCGACGACCACGGGCGGATCGTCTCCTCCGGCACCGTGTTGATGAGCCCACAGTACGTGCACGGTGTCGTGGTGCCGGTCGACCGCAACCACCACACCACGGCGGTGCGCTGGCGCCAGTGGGAGGACGAGGGCTGGTACACCAACCACGGCAAGGGCACGATCGACGTGGTGCCGGGCCGGGAAGCCGCGCCGCTGGACTTCATGCTGCCGTACCCGGCCTCGGTGCTCAAACTGATGGTCAACTTCGGCGTCCTGCGCCTGGTCGACCAGGGCGTTGTCAACTTGGCTGACACATACAACTATCAGCCGACGACGATCAGCTCCCTGTGTGGAGACCCCACGAGCAACACCGTCCGCGGCTACCTCGACGCCTCGCTGACCCGGTCGTCCAA
>WNGA01031873.1_pt1 | contig 10659 bp, 9 predicted proteins | sample 5400061 | NCBI WGS metagenome assembly WNGA01 (sample SAMN13153366, study PRJNA577476) | soil metagenome | isolation source: 100 cm soil or saprolite under grassland replicate 2 | place: USA:California | collected 2016-06-15
TCGGCTTGGTGCACGGGCGCATGAAACCCGAGGAGCGCGACGCCACGATGCGGGGATTCCGCGACAATGCGGTGCAGATCCTCGTCGCGACGAGCGTGATCGAGGTGGGGATCGACGTGGCAAACGCGTCGGCGATGGTGATCGAGCACGCCGAGCGGTTCGGCCTGGCGCAGCTGCACCAGCTGCGGGGCCGCGTCGGGCGGGGGGTGGCAGCGAGCCACTGCATCCTGCTGTCGGATGTGCCGGAGGCGGCGCCACGACTTCAGGCGTTCTGTGAGACCACCGACGGCTTCAAGATCGCGGAGCTGGATCTCCAGGAGCGGGGAATGGGCGAGCTGGCGGGAGCGCGGCAGTCGGGAGGCGTGCCGTTGCGCTACGCGAACCTCGAGACCGACCTCCCGCTCCTCGAGGCGGCGCGCCGCGCCGCGGCGGCGCTCATCGCGCGGGACCCGGCGCTCGAGCGGCGCGAGCACACGGCCTACCGCGAGCGGATTGTGGCGCGATACGAGAGAGGGTTTGAGCTGTTTCGCGTGGGCTAACCCCGGGGCGCCGCCCCGGGGTCAGCCGAGCTCAAAGCGTCAATCGCAATCCCACCGCCGCTCCGTCTCTCGTCGGCTCCACCGTCACCCTGACGGGCGCAAAGGGAATGTTGTCCGGCTCGTCCCGGCCCGGATGCAGGTCCAGGATGAAAAGCGCCGCCGTCACCAGGAGACTCGCCTGGGCGCCGAGCAGCCGATGGTTGGCCCGGCGGTCGTAGGCCAGCGAGCGCTGGTACAGCGCCTCGGCGTCGGCGCGCGCGTAGCGCCCGTCGGGGCCGCGGGCGCAGGCGTCGTCGGCGGAGCGGCAGATGGCGAGCAGCTGATTCCACTCGCGCCGCGACCGGCCGTGTTCGTGCGCCGCCATGACCGTGAGCCCCACGGCGGTGCCAGCGGAGAGCCATTTGCCGTAATGCACCGTTACACGACGCCACGTTGCACGCTGCATGTCAGGCAACGTGGCGTCATGGCGTCGTGCAACGCTGTCAGATTGCGCCGTGAGCATGATCGGGGCGCACAGGGCGACGGCCAGGCCGATCCAGGCGACGCGCATCATCGGTACGCGTGAATATCGCCGCGCCCGGCGACTACGACCAACTGTCGGCCCTGGACGAGCGGCGGTTCTTCGATCGGCCCGGCGACCTGCGCCCGCCACAGGATGGTCCCCACGCGGTCCACGAGCAGCACTTCGCCGCTCACGCTCCCGACCAGCACCTCTCCGCCCGCGAGCGGAGTCGGTCCCGCCGTCGCGACGATGTCGAGGGTGCGCCGCGCCGCGCCCCCGGGATCGTGGACGGGGATGGTCCATAGCGCGCCGTTCCGCGCCAGGACGTAGACCGTGTCCCGCGCGACCGCCGGCGCGCCGTACACGGCGTCGCCGGCGGCGACGTCCCAGAACCGCGTCAGCGTGGGAACGCTCACGGCAAGGACCCGGCCTGCGGTCGTGCCGAGGTAAACGCGGTCGCCGCCAGGTCCGCTCTCGAACGCGGGCGTCGCGAGGACCGTGCCGGGCGTGGCGAGCCGCGCCGCCGCTGAGCCCGTCCGCAGATCGAGGAAGTACAGCGTGTCGGCGGTGGTGGCGACGACGAGGCCCAGCGGCGTCGGCACCGGGGCGACGCGCACGGCCCCCGGAAGCCGGCGGCGCCAGGTGATGCTGCCGCGTTCGGCGTCGAGCCGCAGAACCGTGCCGTCCTCCGTCCCCGCATACAACGCGTCACCGTCGAGCGCGAGCGGCGCGACCACGCTCCCACCGACCGCGCGCCGCCAGATGGGCTTCCCATCGCGCAACCGGAGCGCGTACACGCGGCCCCGAGGCTGCGCTTCGGTCGCGACATACAGGCGGTCGTCGTCCAGGAGGGGACCGCCGTGAATCGTCCCGTCCACGCGCTGGCGCCACAGCACGTCGCCGTTGGCGCGGTCCACCAGCACGACCGTCCGGTCCGCGGTGCCGGCCGCCAACACCCCCTCGCCCAGGGCAGGGCTGCCGCGCACCGCGCGGCCCACGGCGGCGCGCCACAGCGGGCGGGGATCGGGGTTGAGCGTCTCGCCGGCAGAAACGTCGTGGCGCGGGCTGCCGAGGTACGCGGTCCAGCTGCGCTCCTGGCGCGCGGGGCCGAGCTTCGCGCTGGGTACGCACGCGGTCGCGTTGACAGCCCAGAGGGCCGCCACTAGTATGCCGCGCCTATGCCGGAACGCCAACGCATCGAAGCGCTGCCGTCGCTCGTGGGTCAGACCGTGGCCGTGCGCGGGTGGGTGATGACGACGCGTTCGAGCGGCAAGATCGCGTTCGTCGCGCTGCGCGATGGGACGGGCTACCTGCAAGCGGTGGTCTCCAAGAAGGAAGTGCCCGAGGCCGCGTGGGACGCGCTCGGCACCCTCAGTCAGGAGACCTCGATCGAGGTGACGGGTACGGTGCGCGCCGATGCGCGCGCGCCGGGTGGCGTCGAGCTCACGGCTTCGAACCTCAGCGTCATCGGGCCGAGTCACGACTTCCCCATCACGCCGAAGGAGCACGGCACCGCCTTTCTCTTCGAGCACCGGCACCTCTGGCTCCGCTCGCGGCGCCAGGTGGCGATCGCACGCGTGCGCCACGAAGTGAGTCAGGCGATCCGCGACTTCTTTCACGAGCGCGGCTTCGTGCTGGTGGACACGCCGATCCTCACGGGGTCGATCGGCGAGCACGCCGGCACGCTCTTCGCCACTGACTACTTCGATCTGGGCAAGGCGTACCTCGCGCAGACGGGCCAGCTGTACGTGGAGGCTGCCGCGGCCGCGCTCGGCAAGGTGTACTGCTTCGGTCCCACGTTCCGCGCCGAAAAATCGAAGACCCGCCGCCACCTCACGGAATTCTGGATGGTAGAGCCCGAGGTCGCCTGGAACGACTCGAACGACAATATGAAGCTCCAGGAGGAGTTCGTCTCCTACATCGTGTCGCGGTGCCTGGAGCGCAAGCGGGCCGAGCTCGCCGAGCTGGAGCGCGACCTCGCGCCGCTCGAGCGCGTGGGGCCGCCGTTTCACCGCATCTCCTACACCGACGCCGTGGAAAGGCTCAAGGGCCTGGGCTCGGACATCGAATGGGGTCGGGACCTGGGAGGCGACGCGGAGACCCTGCTGGCGAAGCAGTACGACCGCCCCGTGTTCGTGTTCAACTATCCGAAGCAGGTGAAGGCCTTCTATATGAAGGAGAACCCCGACGACCCGCGCACCGTGCTGAACAACGACTGCTTGGCGCCGGAGGGCTACGGCGAGATCATCGGCGGGAGCCAGCGCGAGGACGATTACGAGAAACTCGTGGCGCGCATCCGCGGCGAGGGGCTCCCCGAAGACGCCTACAGCTGGTACCTCGACCTGCGGAAGTACGGGACGTTCGTGCATGCGGGGTTCGGGCTCGGGGTCGAGCGCACGGTCGCATGGATCTGCGGGGTCCCGCACATTCGGGAAGCGATCGCGTTTCCCCGGACCTTGTACAAGCTCTGGCCGTAGGCCTTACCGTCGTTTGACTTCCTCCCAGAGTTGGTCGAGCTCCGCGAGGCTCGCCCGCCCGATCTCCACGCCCCGCTCCTCGGCGAGCGCTTCAATTTGCTCGAAGCGGCGGGTGAACTTCGCGTTCGCCTTCTCCAGCGCCTGACCCGGCTCGATCTCGAGCTTGCGCGCCAGGTTCACGACGGCGAAGAGCAAGTCTCCTATCTCGGTCTCCAACGCTTCTCGCGTCCCGCCTGCGACTTCCCGATCGACTTCCGCCACTTCCTCTTTCACTTTGGCCATCGGGCCCGCCGCGTCCGGCCAGTCGAACCCCACGCCCGCGGCGCGCTCCTGCAGCCGGTACGCCATGAGCAACGGCGGCAGGGTGGGAGGGAGGCCGGCGAGCGTGCCGCGCTTACCTCCGGCCCGCGGCTCGCGGCGCTTCACCAGCTCCCAATTGGCGTGATCGGACCCGCGCGCGCCGGCGTACAGATGCGGATGGCGGCGCCACATCTTCTGTTCCAGCCCGTGCGTCACCACCTCGGCGTTGAACTGCGACCGCTCCTCGCCGATCACGATCTGGAACGCCAGATGGAGCAGCAGGTCGCCCAGCTCGTCGCGCAGGGCCTCGGGATCGTCGGTCTGGATCGCGTGATCGAGCTCGAGCGCTTCCTCGACCAGATAGGGACGGAGCGTCTGCGGGGTCTGAGCGCGGTCCCAGGGACAGCGGGTTCGCAAATCGCGCACGAGTCCGAGCGCGCGTCCAAGCGCTGAATCGCCTTGCATTTAGCCTCCGGGCGGGGTATCATACCCGCGCCTGTGAGCGTGTCAATGAGCGGGCGCGACGCCCGTGCCTGGGTCGACGTCGACCTCGCCGCCTTAGTCGACAACGCCCGCACCGTGGCACGGGCCGCGGGCACACGGCTCCTCCCCGTCGTGAAGGCTAATGCCTACGGGGTCGGAGCCGTCGCCGTGTCGAAGGCCCTCGAGCAGCTCGAGCCCCCCCCGTGGGGCTACGGGGTGGCGACGATCGAAGAAGGCGCCGAGCTGCGGGAGGCCGGCATCACGCGGCCCATCCTCGTCTTTCTCCCCGCGCGGGCCCAGCTGTTCGATCAGTATGATCGTCACCGCCTCACACCGGCGTTGGGCGATGCGGGGAGCATCGTCGCGTGGACAGCGCGCGGCGAGCGCTCCTTCCACGTCGAGATCGACACCGGGATGGGCCGCGCGGGCGTGCGCTGGGACGAGGTGGACGAGCTGGGCCCGGCGGTCGACACGCGGTATTTCGAGGGGTGCTACACCCACTTCCACTCCGCTGACCGGAGGGATGGGTCGGCTGAGCGGCAGCTGGAGCGGTTTCTCCAGGCTGTGGGCCGCTTGGCGCGGCGCCCGCAGCTGCTGCATGTGGCGAACAGCGCCGCGGCGGTGCGCGGGCCGGACTTTGCGTTCGACCTCGTGCGCCCCGGGGTGTTCCTGTACGGAGGCTCGCCCGGGGAGGGCCCTACTCAACCGCGGCCGGTCGTGGGGGTGCGGTCCCGCGTCCTGAGCGTGCGGCGCCTGCGGAAGGGCGAAAGCGTCGGCTACTACGCCGGCTGGGTCGCGCCACGCGATACCGTGGTCGCCACGCTCGGGATCGGCTATGCCGACGGGCTGCGGCGTACCGTGAGTCAGGACCCCCGCGCGCACGTCCTGCTCCGCGGCAAGCGCTGCCCGATCGTCGGGCTCGTGGCGATGGACTTGACGCTCGTCGAGACGGGACCGCTCGACGTACAGGTGGGCGACGTCGCCACGATCCTCGGCGAGCAGGGGACGGAGCGCATCACCCTGGAGGACGTGGCGGCCTGGAGCGGGGCGGTGCAACACGAAGTCCTTGCGGGGCTCGGGGCTCGGCTGCCGCGGGTGTACGCGTGACGGGGGGAGGGGGGGGGCGCAAGCGCGCGGCGATCATCGTCCTCGATGGGTTGGGCATCGGTCCCGCGCCCGACACGGCGGCATATGGGGACGCGGGCTCGGATACCCTGGGGAACGTCGCTCGAGCAGTAGGCGGTCTGCGGTTGCCACATCTCGAGACGCTCGGGTTGGGGAAATGCCGGTCGGGATCGGAGATCCCCGGGCTTGCGTCCGCGGTCAGAGCGACGGCAGCTCACGGGGTGGCCCAACCGGCGTCTCACGGAAAGGATAGCACCACCGGCCATTGGGAAATCTGCGGCGTCCTCCTGGAACGAGCCGTGCCGTTGCTCGATGACTTTGCGCGCCGCACGGGACGCGGGTGGCTGGGCAACACGGCGTCGTCGGGGACCGCGATCATCGCCGAGCTGGGCGTGGAGCACCAGCGCACGGGCAAGTGGATCGTGTACACCTCGGCGGACTCGGTCTTCCAGGTGGCGGCGCACGAGGAGACCGTCCCGCTGACGGAGCTGTACCAGGCGTGCGTGGTCGCGCGCCAGTTGTTGATGGGAGAGCACGCCGTGAGCCGCGTGATCGCCCGCCCGTTCGAGGGGCGCCCGGGGGACTACCGGCGCACGGCGCATCGCAAGGACTTTTCGATCGAGCCGGTGGGGACGACGTTGCTCGATCGGCTCGCGGCGGCGGGCGTGCCGCGGGTGGGGATCGGGAAGGTGGACGATTTGTTCGCGGGTCGGAACATCACCAGCGAGCACACACCCACCAACGCCGACGCGTACACGCTGATCGAGCGGGCGTTGGATACTCTCGAGACCGGGTTCGTGTTCGTGAACGTCATCGAGTTCGACCAGACCTGGGGGCACCGGAACGACGTGGCGGGGTTTCATCAGGGGCTGCGGGAGCTCGACGGCTGGGTGCCGCGCCTGCTGGCGCGGTTGCGCCCCGAGGATCTCGTGATCGTGACGGCGGATCACGGCAACGATCCGACGACGCCGTCCACCGATCATTCGCGCGAGCTGGTGCCGGTGCTGGTGCTGGGCCCGCGGGTGACGCCGGTGGCGCTCGGTGTCCGGCGGACGTTCGCGGACCTAGGGCAGACGGTGGCGGAGTTCTTCGGGCTGGAGCCGCTCGCCGCCGGGGTGTCGTTCCTGCGGGAGGTGTGGGCGTGAGCGACCTGGTGGCGCGGGCGCGGGAGGCGATGCGCAACGCGTACGCGCCCTACAGCCAGTTCCGGGTCGGCGCGGCGATCGAGGCGGCCGACGGTCGCGTGTTCGTCGGGTGCAACGTCGAGAGCGCGTCCTATGGCCTGACGATCTGCGCCGAGCGCATGGCGCTGGGGGCGGCGGTCGCGGCGGGGGCGCGGGCGTTGCGGCGGGTGGCCGTGACCACGGAGGTCGACCCGCCGGCCGCGCCGTGCGGCGCCTGCCGCCAGTTGCTCGCGGAGTTCGGTCTCAACCTGGAAGTGATTGCGGCGGGTCCCGCGAGCGAACGGCGATGGACGCTGGCGGCCCTGCTCCCCGATGCCTTTACGAAGGAGAGCCTCGACCGGTGACGCAGCGTGCGCGACAGACCCTGCTTCCTCTCCTGCTCGCGATCGGGGGGGGGGCCTGCACCGAACGGATGACCGCCCCGGGCGTCTGCCCCAACTTCTGCCCCGGCGACTCCCTTCAGATCGAGGATCTCGTTCTCACCAACGCCCTCGGCCGCGATTCCGCGTTCGCCGGCTACCTGCAAGCGTACGAGGCCGAGGCCCTGCCGGTGGCCAATCTGCCCGGCATCGTGGACAGTCGGGCCGTCTTCCTGATGGGCAAGATGTTCCCGCAGGTGGTCTCCGGCAGCGACACCGCCCCGATCACCGTCGATTCCTCGTGGGTGCGCGTGAACGTCGTGCGCCGCGACACGAAGACGGCCAACCTGTGGGTGAAGCTGTACGGCCTGCCCATCGATCTCGATTCCACCAAGACGTTCGCTCAGCTCACCCCCGCGTTCAGCGCCGCGCCGCTGGACAGCGCGAACATCGACTCCCTGCTTGCCCGGCCCCTCCTCGACGACACCGCCACCGTGCGGATTTGGGGCGACTCCATTCACAGCGACTCGGCGGGCCACGTCCTCCTCCAGGTTGGCGCGGACTCGACCCTCGCCCTGTATTTCGTGCTCGATACGCTCCGGGCGCCGTTTGTCTCCGGCGATTCGGGCCAGCTGGCCTTCGGCGTCCGGGTCGCGGCCGATTCGCTCGCGAGCATCGCGCTGGGCGCGCAGGAGGTTTTCGGGCGCCAAGCGAGCCTGCGTCGATTCTACCACTACACCAAGATGATCGATTCGACGACTGATTCGACGGTCTACGCGGCCGAGACCCGACAGACCACGTTCGACAGCTTCGTCTTCGATCCTCCCAACCCCGCGCTCGACTCCGCGGCCGTGTACTCGACGCTGGTCGTCGGCGGTGCGCCGGCGGTGCGGACCCTCGTGCGCGTGACGGTGCCTCCGTTCCTGAGCCGCCGGCGACTCGTTCCGCGTGGTCGCCACCCCCGTGGTGACCGACCTCGGTCCCAAGTCGCCCTTGAATGCGAACACCAGCCTGTGGGGCGCCGCGACCGTGCACATCGGGTCCGCCGACACGGTGCGCATGGAGCTGACCGACCTGGTGCGGGCGTGGGCGCGCGACACTTCGGCGGTGACGGCCCTGGTATTGGGCCAGGTGCCGGAGGCGGCGACCTACACGCAAATCCGTTTCTACTCCTCGCGGGTCCCGGCCTTCCGCCCGACCCTGCATGTCACGTACGTCCGGCGCTTCCCGTTCGGGGCTCCATGACTCGCGCGCGAGTCGGGCTCGTCCTCTTGCTCGCCGGCGCGGCTCCTGGTGCGGCCCGCGCCCAAGATTCCCAGTTCGGCATCAGGGGACTCGGCACGCCGGGCCGTTGGGAGACTGTGCGCGCTCGCTCGACGGGCGGCGCGTTCGCCCCGTTCGACCCCTTCTCCGCCCTGATGGAGGCATCGTTGGCCGACGTGCGCCGGTTGGCGGCCGGCGTCACCACCGGCACGTCGTGGCGCTCCGTGGACGTCGGCGGCACCGATGCCTCGCTGCGCGCCTCCCGCTTCCCCGCGCTCGTCATCGCGGGCCCGATCACCCGGCGGATCTCGTTCGCCGGCGGGTTCGCCACCTATCTCGACAAGTCGTTCGGCATTCTCACGCGCGACACGATCGACCTGCGCGGGCAACCCGAGGGCATCACCGATGAGATCTCGAGCGACGGCGCTGTCGCCGACCTGCGGCTCGCCGGCGCCGCCCGCCTCGGGGGATCGGCGAGCCTGTTGCTCGACCTGACGCCGGACCTCCGGGTGGCAGGTTGGCTCCGCTCCGACACGAAGCTCACCGCCGACCTGCACGGCCGCACCACCGCCACGACCAGTCTGCCGCTGGCGTTCGGCGGCGGGGTCCGGTGGCGGGCCGGCGCGCGAGCGGCGCTCGCCGGCGCGGTCGCGTGGCGGTTTTGGGGTGAGTCGGGCCCCAACGCGCACGACACGTTCACCTGGTCCGCGGGGGGAGAGGTGGGGTCGCTCGAATCCCCCCTGCGCGTGGGCGTGCGCGGCGGCCAGCTGCCGTTCGGACCAGGCGCCAAGGCGCCGACCGAGTTCGGCGTCGCGGCGGGGCTCGGCAAGCAATTCTCGGGCGGGCGGGGGCGGCTCGACTTCGGGCTCGAACGGCTCGAGCGCCGGGGGGACGGGCTGACGGAGCGGGTGTGGACGTTCCTGCTGGGACTGACCGTACGGCCGTGAAGGTCTTCTTCCACACCTTCGGCTGCAAAGCGAATCAGTACGACACCGAACTGGTGCGCCGGGCGTTCACCGACCAGGGCGCGGCCGTCGTGGAGGACCCCGCTGCCGCCGACGTCGCGGTGGTCAATTCCTGCACCGTGACCCACGAGAGCGAAGCCAAGCTGCGGCGGTTCGTGCGCCACGTGTCGCGCGCCGGCCGCGCGGAGACGATCGTGATGGGGTGTGCGGCGGCGCTCGATGACGGCACGATCGCGCGGCTGCCGTCGGTGCGCGCGGTGGTGGGCGGGGCGGATCCCGCGGCCGTGTTGCGGGCCGCGGGCGTGACCGTCGTAGGGGCGCAGCATGCTGCGCCCCTACGTGGACAGGGGGCGAGGTCCCGCGGCCTCCTGAAAATCCAAGACGGTTGCGACGAGCACTGCACCTTCTGCGCGACGACCCTGGCGCGCGGGGCCAACCGGTCGCGGCCGATCCCCGACCTGGTCGAGGAGGCACGGGCCTTGGCGGAGCACCACGCCGAGATCGTGCTCACGGGGGTGCACATCGGGACGTATGGGCAGGATGCCACGTCACACGACGCCACGACGCCACGTTGCACGCTGGGCGAGCTGCTCGAAGCGCTGGTTCGTGCCGTGCCGCAGGTGCGGTTCCGTCTGTCTTCCATCGAAGCGACCGAAGTCGACGACACGATCGCGCGGCTGCTCATCGAAGCGCCGCGGCACGTCGCGGCGCACCTGCACGCGCCGCTCCAGTCTGGCTCGAACCGCGTACTCAAACGCATGGGCCGGCACTGGTACACGGCCGAGTCGTACCGCGCTCGCATTGAATGGCTCGCCGAGCGGTTGCCGGTCTTCGGCCTCGGCGCGGACGTGATCGCCGGGTTTCCCGGAGAGACCGAGGACGATCACCACGCCTCTCTCACGCTCTTAAATGCCTTGCCTTTTTCGTACCTCCACGTCTTCCCGTTCAGCACGCGGCCCGACGCGCCGGCCGCGAAGCTCGGCGGCCATCTGGCGCCGGCGCTGATCCGGGAGCGCGCCGGCGCGCTGCGCGCGCTGGGGGAGGCCAAGGCGCGGGCGCATCGGACGCGCCGCATCGGGCAGTGGGCGGACGGGGTCGTGTCGGGGCGGCTGGGGGGGCGTGTGGAGGTGCTCACGGAGGATTACCTCTCCGTCTATCTTCCTAGCGACCGCTGGGACGGCCGTCCCCGCCTCGAGGTGATGGTGGACTGACGATGCCGCTCGTCTACATCGAGACCTACGGGTGCCAGATGAACGTCTCGGACTCCGAGCTGATGTTCGGTGTCTTGAGACGCGAGGGGTACGTGCGCACGGAGGACCCGGCCGAGGCGGACGTGATGCTGGTGAACACCTGCGCGGTGCGGGACCACGCCGAGCAGCGGGTGCTGGGCCGGATGGGCGAGCTGAAGCGCCATAAGCGCTCCGGCGATGTGCTCGGCGTCGTCGGGTGCATGGCGCAACGC
>WNGA01013104.1_pt1 | contig 10656 bp, 7 predicted proteins | sample 5400061 | NCBI WGS metagenome assembly WNGA01 (sample SAMN13153366, study PRJNA577476) | soil metagenome | isolation source: 100 cm soil or saprolite under grassland replicate 2 | place: USA:California | collected 2016-06-15
ACTTGGTGGGAGGAAGTTTCTTTCGGAGCCGGGCCGCGAGCGAGGCCCTGGGCGTCCTTTTGTTGCTCGCCGGAGTGCTCGCTCTGCTCTCGCTCTATTCGTACGATCCGCGCGACCCGAATCTGTTCTCTTTGACGACGGGAGAGGTCGAGTCGCCGACGAACTGGATCGGAGGCTTCGGGGCCTCCCTCTCGGCCGCAATCTACCAGGCGCTCGGCTTCGCGGCCTGGACGGTTCCGGTCTTCCTTGCGTTCTGGGGCGTCCGCCGTTTCGCCTCGAGGCCGTTCGAGAACCGTGGGACGAAGACTCTCGGCTTTGCGCTCCTGTTTCTCGCGGTTCCAGCGCTGCTCTCGCTCGCATTCGGCCGACGGCCGCTGGCGGGGGAGGACGCGGAGGCCGGAGGAATCGTGGGCCGCGCGGTCTCGGAAGCCGCCCGGTCGCGGCTCGGTACGACCGGTGCGGTCCTGCTGGTCGCGACGCTCATCCTGATCGCGGTGCCTCTCTCGACCCAGGTCTCACTCGCCGACGTCCTGTTCGGCCTTCGGGTCAAGCTGGCCGGTCTGTTTTCGCGGTTCCAGGTCGGCTGGGCGCGCAATCGCGACCGGCGAACCAAAGAGCGACTCCGCCGCACCGTCGTCGCCAAGCATCTCGAGAAGGCGAAACGCGAGGGGATCTCGCTCGAGGACGTCCCGTTCGCGGCCGACGACTCGCCTCCCTTCCTGCGGGAGCTGCCCGGACCGGGAAAGTTCTCCATCACGAAAAAGACGATCGGGCCGCCAAAACCGGTTCCGGCTTCGGCGCCGCCGAAGAAGAAGGTCGGGGTGCCACCCCAGCAGCGTCTTCCGATCTCGGTCGAGGGGTACACGTACCCGCCCGTGTCGCTGCTCGAAAGGCGCGAGAGCGTCGGCGCGGTCGATCGGAAGACTCTCGCGGAAACGGGCCGCTCGATCGCGGCGAAGTGCGCGGAGTTCGGCGTCGAGGGAGAGATCGCCGAGTACCATCCGGGTCCGGTCGTCACGACCTACGAGTTCCGGCCCGCCGCCGGGATCAAAGTCAACCAGGTTATGGGTCTTTCCGAGGACCTCGCGCTGGCGCTCTCAGCCGAGTCGATCCGCATCGAGCGGCTCCCCGGACGCGCGAGCGTGGGTATCGAGGTGCCGAACCCGGGCGGCGGAGAGATCATCGCGCTGCGGGATGTCATCGAGTCTGAGAGATTCCAGTCCTCGCCTTCGCTTTTGACGCTGGCCCTCGGAAAAGACATCCACGGCGAGCCGATCGTCGATGACTTGAGAGGGATGCCCCACCTTCTGATCGCGGGGACGACCGGATCGGGCAAGAGCGTCGCGATTAACGCGCTGATCACGTCGATTCTGTTCAAGGCGCGGCCAGACCAGGTCAAGCTGATCTTGATCGACCCGAAGATGGTCGAGCTCGAGATCTACGAAGACCTCCCGCACCTCTCGACCAAGATCATCACCGACCCGAAGAAGGCGGCGAATGCGCTCAAGTGGGCGGTCGACGTCATGGATGAGCGATTCGAGACGCTGTCCGACTTCGGACAGGTTCGCAACGCCGAGCAGTACAACGCGGCGATCCAGGATCCGGAGGCGGTCGCCCGCGTGCGCGCGCAGCACCCGGAGGATCCGGACTTGAAGCTCGAGGCGATGCCGTTGATCGTCATCGTGATCGACGAGCTCGCCGATCTGATGATGACCTCACCGAAGGAGGTCGAGGAGTCGATTGTTCGTCTCGCCCAGAAGGCGCGCGCCGTCGGAATCCACCTCGTCGTCGCGACGCAACGGCCTTCTGTCGACATCCTGACCGGGGTGATCAAGGCGAACCTGCCTTCCCGAATCGCGTTCAAGGTGTCGTCGAAGATCGACTCGCGGGTGATCCTGGACGGCAATGGCGCCGAGCGGCTTCTCGGGCGCGGCGACATGCTCTTCCTCGCGCCGGGAACGTCGCGCCTGAAGCGCGTCCACGGGGCGTACGTTTCGATCCAGGAGACTGCGGGTCTCGTGAGGTTCCTGAAGAAACAGGCTCGGCCCCACTACGACGAGGAGATCACGAAGGACCGCTCCGAGGTCGCGCGCCGCGACGATTCGGGGGACGAGACCGACCCGCTCTACGACGAAGCCGCCCGGCTCGTCGTGAAGGAGAAGATGGCCTCGATTTCCTTCCTCCAGCGCCGTATGGGCGTCGGCTTCTCGCGGGCCGGAAAGCTGATCGACATGATGTCGCGCGACGGACTGCTCGGGCCGCCGCGCGGATCCAAGCCGCGCGAAGTCCTCGTCGCGGAGGACTACTTCGAGGAAGTGGACCGCCAGCCCCGTTAAGACGTAACGGGGGACAGGCTTAAGCCTGTCCCCGGTTGTAGGCGTAGGCTCGGCCGATGCGCATCGCTTTTTTCGGTACGCCGCGCTTTGCCGTGCCGTCGCTCCAGGCGATCGTCGACGCCGGCTTCGTCGTCCCGCTCGTGGTCACGCAGCCGGACCGGCCTGTGGGGAGAAGCGGGCGGCCGCGCCCTTCCGCAGTGGCCGAGGTCTCCCGCGAGAGGGGAATCCCGATCGAGAGACCGGAACGTTTGCGCCGCGACGAGCCGTTTCGGGAGCGTCTCGCGGCCGCGCGGCCGGACGCGATAGCCGTCGTCGCTTACGGGAAGCTCTTGCCCGACGAGATCCTGGATCTCCCGCCGCTCGGCTGTCTCAACGTCCACGCGTCCCTTCTTCCGCGACACCGGGGCGCGTCGCCGATCGCCGCGGCGATCCTCGCCGGCGACCGCGAGACGGGCGTCGTGACGATGAGGATCATCGCGGAGCTCGACGCCGGGCCTCTCTATCTCGAACGGAAGGTATCGATCGGTGAGCGGGAAGACGCCGAGTCGCTGTCCGGTCGCCTCGCGCGCGTTGGGGCCGAGCTCCTCGTCGAGACGCTGCGCGGCCTGGAGGAGGGGTCGCTCGTGCCACGGCCCCAGGCCGGTCAAGCGACGTTCACGCGACCGATCCGGCGCGAGGATGCGCGCGTCGACTGGAACGAATCGGCCGCTGGCATCGACAGACGCCTGCGCGCCTTTACTCCATGGCCAGGTCTCTACGCGGTCCTGGGCGGGGAGCGCGTCAAGCTCCTCGAGCTCGAGCCGGCGGGGATGATCGTTTCCGGGCGAGACCCGGGGATGATCTGGGACGAATGGGGCGAACCGATGGTCGCGGCCGGGAGCGGTACGGCGCTCGTTCTGAAAACGGTCCAGCGAGCGGGGCGTCGGCCGGTCACGGGGAGCGAGTTCTTGAGGGGCCTGCCGTTCCGCCCGGTCCGATTCGAACCGGCGTCCTGATGGCCGCCCGGCCGCCTTCTGCCGTGCGGGTCCACGCCGTCGAGATCCTGCGGCAGGTCCTGCGGCGCGGCGCGGAAGTCCCGCCGCTCCTGACCGTGAGCGAGCGGGATCTTTCGGGTCCCGACCGCGACCTGCTCCGCGAGATCGTCTTTGGTGTCCTGCGCAACCGGTCCGCGCTGGACTCGGAGCTTGCGTCGGTGTCCCGCGCGCCGCTCGCGCGCCTCGCGCCCGATCTGCGGGAGATCCTGGAGGTGGCGCTGTACCAGATCCGTCGCCTCGACCGGGTTCCGACGTATGCCGCCGTCGACGAGGCCGTCCGCCACGCCCGCGCGAGCGGAGGAGAGCGGGCGGCGAAGCTCGTGAACGCAGTGCTGCGCCGGCTCGCCGATCACGCCGCACCGGCTGCAAGGTCGGCGACGAGCGCCGCGGAGCTCGCGCGGGAGACGTCGCACCCCGAGTTCCTCGTGCGGCGCTGGATGAAGCGGTTCGGCGGCGAGACGACGTGCCGGATCCTCGACGCCGACAACGCCGCGTCGGGCATGGACCTCCTCGTCAACCCACGCCGGACGAATCGAGAGACGCTTCGGGAAGGGCTCGCCGGAGAGGGAGTCGTGACCGAGCCGTCTTCGATCTCTCCCCTCGGTCTCTCGGTCGTTTCGGGCAATCCTCTCGGATCGCGGCTCCTCTCCGAAGGACACTTCACGGTGCAGGACGTCGGCGCGCAGGCGCTCGCTCTCCTCCTTCCGCCGGGAGACCTCCTCGTCGACCTCGCCGCGGCGCCGGGAGGAAAGTCGTTCGCGGCGCTCGCGTTCGGCACCACCCGACGCACGATCTCTCTTGACCGATCCACGATTCGGCTCGCCCGTTTCGCCGGGAACGCCCGACGACTCGGGATGCCGGAGGCGCGCGCCGTCGCGGCGGACTTCCTCGCGCCGCCGCTTCCGACCGGAAGGTTCGATCGTGTGCTGCTCGACGCGCCGTGCAGCGGCACCGGGACGCTCCGCAAGAACCCGGAGATCCGCTATCGGATCGATCCCGGCGGAATCGAGAAGCTCGCGCGGGCGCAGTCTCGGGCGCTCTTCTCCGCCGCAGACCTCCTCGCGCCGGGGGGTTACCTCCTCTATGCGACGTGCAGCCTGGAAGCGGAGGAAAACGAGCGCGTGGTCGCCCAAGTGCTGTCGGAGCGACCCGAGCTCTCGCCGATGCCAATCGAGCCGCCCGAGCCGCTCCACCCGTTCGTCGAGGGCACGCGGTTTCGTCTCTTTCCCGATGTTCGCACCGACGGATTCACGGCGCACCTGCTCCGCAGGCGTGAGCAGTAGTGCCGCCGTTGCCGCACTGGGGAACTTCCACGAAACGCAGCCGGTGGCCGCTTCCGATATCCCTGCGAAGACCGAGGAGAGGCCCGTCCCCCTCGCGGTTCCGCTGCCCTGACTCTGGAATCACCTCGCCGCTTCGTAGACGCGGCGGAACTCGATTTCCCGCTCGCGTCCCTCGATTCGCGTCGTCACGGTCAGCGAGGAGCCGTCGGCCGCCACGGCGTACGTCTCGGTGATCTTCGGTCCGTGCTCGGGCGTGGTCGCGACAACGACGCGCCCCTCCTTCCAGCGCGCGCGGATTTTGGTGGTGCCGGCGGAACGTTCTTCCTCGATCTTCCGTCCGTCGGTGTAGAGGACGTGCTCCCGGCCGATCCCGTCGGTGATCCGGAGCTCCGGATCGCGATGCACGATCGTCAGGAGGTCGAAGGCACGCCCGCCTTCGAAGAGGTCGCTCCCGCCCTTCGCTTCGCCCTCGTCGGTCGGACGGCCGTGGCGACCTCCGAAACCGCCGCCCCTCCCTCCCCGAAAGCCGCCGCCTCCGCCGAAACCCCGGCGCGTCGATCCTCCGCCCTCGCGGAACTTCTGCGCCGGATCGTCGGACCGCTCGCGGTCGAGCTTCCAGGTGCCCGAGAGATCGCCCGCTCCGACCGCGGGTGAAGCCCGGGGGAGGAGCAGCAGGACGGCGGCGATCGCTGCCTCGAGGACCGTTCTCATGAGAGTTCCTCCTTCCACCGGCCGAGGGCCGACGCCGACCCACGACGACCGTAAATGCGGGTCACCAGCCGGTCTTCAGGGACACGAAAGGATCTTGTAAACGCTGTAAATTCTCGGCAGGTCGGCGACGCCCGCGCGCCTGCGTGAGTAGACTCGATCGCATGGCACTCTCCTCCCGGAGCCCCCGCGTCTCCCTGGCCGCCGCGGGCGTCCTCGTGATCCTGCTGGCGGTTCTGGCGTCCCTGCAGTACCGCTGGCTCGGTCAGGTGGCCCAGGCCGAGCGCGACAGGGCGAGAGCGCGCCTGGCGGCCGCGGCATCCGGCTTCGCGGCCGACTTCGATGGCGAGATCGGCCATGTCGCCGCCTGTCTCGGCTCTTCCCCGGCAACGGACGAGCCGGAAAGCGAGCCGGTCGCGCCGAGGTACGACTGCCTCGTGCGCTCCGGGGTCCAGCCGCTGGTTGCCGACCTCTATCGGGCGGAGGGAAAGTCCCCGGGAGATGTCGCCCTCTCCCGCTTCGATCCAGCTTCGAGAGCCCTCGTCCCGGTTCCCTGGCCCGCTCCGCTCGAGGCGATTCACATCCGGTTGCAGGACGAAACCGAAGCCGATGTTTCCGGCTTCGAACGGCGGCGTCGTTTTCCGGATCCGATCGATGGAAGCGTTCCCGCTCTCGTTCTGCCCGAACGGCGGGGTGGATTCATCGGGCCCGGCGAGGGGCTGGGCCCGAGTCGGCGCGGTTTCCTGATCGGCCGATTGGACGTGGGTTATCTGGCGGGCACGCTCTTTCCCGACCTGGAGCGCCGGTATTTCGGACACGGCAGCCTTCAGGACTACGAGCTCGCCGTGGTTCGGCGAACCGACCCGGCGCATCCGCTCTACGCCTCCGAGCGGGCGAACGCCGCTCCGTTTCGCTCGGGCGACGCCGTCGCAGACCTCCTCACCTTTCGGATTTTCGAGGAAGCCCGCCGGTCCGAAATGGGGAATCGCCGGCCGCCGTCGTCCGGATTCCGCGGGCCTTTGTCGCGCCCATCCTGGCGTCCCGGGGTAAGCGGTGGGGGCCGATTCTCTCCGGGTCCCTGGCGCCTCGTCGCGGTCCATCGCGGCGGCTCCCTCGACGCCGCCGTCGCGCGGACGCGGAGGCGCAACCTGGCCGTCGGTTTCGGCATCCTGGCGGTGCTCGCCGGCAGCGTCGCGATGCTGGCCGTCTCCGCCCGGCGGGCTCAGCGTCTGGCGCGTCAGCAGATCGACTTCGTCGCGGCGATGTCTCACGAGCTCCATACGCCGTTGACCGCGATTCGCTCGGCGGGGCAGAACCTCGCCGACGGTGTCGTCGCCGAGAGCGGCCAGGTTCGCCGTTACGGATCGCTGATCGAGAGCGAAGGACGGCGCCTTTCCGAAATGGTGACGCGCGTGCTCGACTTCGCCGGCATCCAGTCCGGACTCCGCGCCTATCGGCTGCGCGCCGTCCCGGTCGCCAGAATCGTCGACTCCGCGCTTTCGAACAGCCGCCTTGCGGCGGAGCAGAAGGGCATCTACGTCGAGCGAGACGTCCCGCCCGACCTGCCTCCCGTGCTCGCGGACGAAGACGCGATCGGCCGGGCGCTCCAGAACCTGATCGACAACGCGATCAAGTACGGCGGCGATGAGAGATGGATGCGGGTTCGCGCTCGGGTCGTGCCGAACGGCTCCCGTCCGGAGATCGCGATCTCCGTCGAGGACCGCGGTCCTGGAGTCCGACAGTCCGAGCGGCGGCACATCTTCGAGCCGTTCTATCGGGGCGAGTCCCCTCCTGCGGAGGGCGTCGCGGGAAGCGGGCTGGGCCTCGCGCTCGTCCGGCCGATCGTCGAGGCCCACGGTGGAACGGTGACGGTCGAATCGAACGACGGCGGCGGCGCCCGGTTCACCATCCGGATTCCCACCGCGCCCGGAGGCGGGGAGGAGGCGCGGGTCTCGTGAAGGCGAACGGCGCCCCTGTCGAGCGGATCGCGCGCCGGATCCTCCTCGTCGAAGACGAGCCCAGTCTCGTCACGACGCTCGTCGATCGGCTTCGGTCGGAGGGCTACGAGGTCGAGTCGATCGGCGACGGAGACCACGCGGTAGTTCATCCGGCGATCGGCTTCGTCGATCTCGTGATCTTGGACGTGATGCTACCGGGGAAGAGCGGCTTCGACGTGTGCCGCGACCTGAGACAGCGGGGAATCCAGACGCCGATCCTGATGTTGACCGCACGATCGCAGGTCGTCGACCGGGTCGTGGGCCTGAAGCTCGGCGCCGACGACTACCTGACGAAACCGTTCGAGATGATCGAGCTCGTGGCGCGCGTCGAAGCGCTCCTGCGGCGCGGCCGCGCCCCGGTCGCCTCCGGCGAGGGTCGGTACGCCTTCGGAGACGTCCAGATCGACTTCCGTCGCGCGGAGGTCCTGCGGGAGGACCGGCCGGTCTCCCTCTCCGCTCTCGAGTTCAAGCTCCTCCAGTACTTCATCGCCCATCGGGGGGAGCTGCTCACGCGTGATGAGCTCCTGGACAACGTGTGGGGGTACGACGCCACTCCGGTCACGCGAACCGTCGACGTGCACGTCTCGTCTCTACGCCAGAAACTGGAGCGCAACCCGGGGCACCCCGAGTTCATCCTGACCGTCCATCGTCTCGGGTACAAATTCGCCGGCTGATCTCTCCTCCTTTACATCGCTTACAGAGACTTTTCGCTCGCGTGAAGAACGCCCACCAGTGCGTTCCGTACGCTCTTCACCGTGAATTCGAAGTCGTTCAAATCGGAATCCCCGTTTCGGGGACCGAAAGGAGACCAGCACATGAAGAAATCGACTCCCGGTTCTTTCGCCCTCGCGTTTCTCCTGGCCGGAGTGCTCGGGGCCCAGACGTCCGGACGGAGAGGAGGTCCGCCCCCCGATGCGGGGGTTCTGGAGCTCGGCAAAGGAGGCCTGAACTCTGCCTGCCTCGACGCGCTCGGCTTGAGCGATGCCCAGAGGACCGCGATCGCGCAGCTGCGCTCGGACCTGTCCGCCGCGATCCAGCCGCTCTTCGAGCAGCGGCGGAGCTTTCACGAGCAAATCGACGCGGCTCTCGAAACCACGAGCCCCGATCCGACCGCAATCGGCCGGCTCGTGATCGCGGATCACGGCGTCGGAGAGCAGATCCGAACGGAGCACGAGCGATTTCAGACCCGATTCGAGGCGATCCTCACACCCGACCAGCTGACGAACTACAGGGCGCTGCGCGAGAACGGCGTCTGCGCCCCACGCGCAAAGCACTTCCACTGAACCCCCCGACCCTCCGCGGCCGGCGCGCGCGAGAGCGCGGCCGGCCTTTTTTTGCCCGTAGAATCCTTTCGATGAACCGCTCGAGCCCGATCCCCGTCCTCGATCTGACGCGATACGACGAGGAGCTGAATCACCAGATCGCTTCCCGCGTCGAGGACGTTTTCTCGTCCGGCCGTTTCATCCTCGCGGAGGTCAACGCCGACTTCGAGAAGGCGTTCAGAGAATGGATCGGCGTGCGTCACGCGCTCGGCGTCTCTTCCGGGACCGACGCGCTCCTCGTCGCGCTCATGGCGTTGGGCGTCGGAGCGGGCGACGAGGTGATCACGAGCCCGTTCAGCTTTTTCGCGTCCGCCGGCGAGATCGCGCGCCTCGGTGCGCGCCCCGTGTTCGTGGACATCGAGCCGGACACGTTCAACATCGATGCCGATCGCCTTCCCGCCGCGATCACTCGGCGCACGAAAGCCGTTCTGCCGGTGCATCTGTACGGTCAATGCGCCGACATGGATGCAATCCAGGAAATCGTCGGGAAGATCCCGATCGTCGAAGACGCCTGCCAGGCAGTGGGCGCGACCCAGCAGCGGCGTGGGGCGGGCACGATGGGGACGATCGGAGCGTTCTCCTTCTACCCGACGAAGAACCTGGGTGGGGCGGGCGACGCCGGCGCCGTGACCACGAACGACGACGATCTGGCGGCGCTCGTTTCGACCCTGCGTCTCCACGGAGAGTCGAAGCGCTACCACCATGCCCGCGTCGGCGGGAACTTCCGAATGGATTCCATCCAGGCCGCCGTCCTGCTCGCCAAACTTCCGTTTCTCGACGGTTGGACCACCCGGCGCATCGCGATCGCCGACCGTTACGCGAAGATGCTGTGGGACGCCGAAGTCTCCAACCGGATCGTTCTTCCAACGGTTGCGCCGGGCCGCCGCCACGTCTTCCACCAGTACGTGGTCCGCGTGCGAGATCGCGATCGCGTCCGGGAGAAGCTCGCCCAGGCCGGAATCTCGACCGGCGTCTTCTACCCGGTCCCGCTCCACCTCCAGGAGTGCTTCGCCGATCTGGGATACCGGCGGGGCGACTTTCCCGAGTCGGAGAAGGCGGCGGACGAGGTCCTCGCCCTGCCGATGTTTCCGCAACTGACCGACGAGGAGGTCGTCCGGGTCGCGGAAGCGGTTCTGTCCGCGCTCGGCTAGGGTTCTCTTCCCCTTGCCCCTGGTGGAAGCTCCGGGTGTGCGATCCGGTCCCGGACCAGGAAGCCCTTTCTCGCGCGAGCGGCGTCGAGCGTCCGCCAGAGGTATTCGCCCAGCACGCCGAGCGAAAGGAGCTGGACTCCGGAGAAAAAGGCGAGCGCGACCATCAGAGAGGTCCACCCCTGGATCGGCTGATCCCGGAAAATCTTGAGCACGATCAGAAGGGCCGCGTAGACGAAGGCAGCCAGAGCGAAGATCGCCCCCAGCATCGACATCCAGCGCAGCGGCGCGTAGGAGAACGAGATCACCGAATCGAGAAAGAACTTCACCTTCTTCGCGAAGGTCCAGCGCGAGCGTCCCTCCCCGCGGGCGACGCGCTCGTAGGGAACGAGCGTGACGGGAAAGCCGCCCCAGAGGATGAGTCCCGGCAGAGACGTATGGACTTCGCGGCTCCCGGTCAGGAACTCGATCGCCGGCCGGCCCACGAGGAAGCAGTCGAAGCCGCCGGCCGGCATCGACTCGAAGGCGAGACGTTTCAGCGAGCGGTAATAGAGGCTCGCGGCCGCGCGCGTCGGCCAGGGCTCCGGACGCCTCGTTCGGACCGCGAGAACCGCGGTCGCCCCCTCCCGCCACGCCGCGACCATTCGGGGGAGAAGCTCCGGAGGTTCCTGAAGGTCCGCCGAAAGAACTGCGGCGGCTTCGCCGGTCGTCTCCTGCAGCCCGGCGAGGATCGCCATTTGCGATCCGAAGTTGCGGGTCAGGCGAACTCCCCGGGCCTTTGGCCAATCCGTTGCGATCGTCTGGATCCGCTCCCACGAGTCGTCCTCG
>WNGA01013569.1_pt1 | contig 10656 bp, 14 predicted proteins | sample 5400061 | NCBI WGS metagenome assembly WNGA01 (sample SAMN13153366, study PRJNA577476) | soil metagenome | isolation source: 100 cm soil or saprolite under grassland replicate 2 | place: USA:California | collected 2016-06-15
GCGAGGCCCTCCAGCGCATGGGCGAGCGCGTCTGGCTGTGCTCGTTCGCGTGCTTCCTCGCGGAGGCCCTGTACGTGCAGGGGAAGTACGACGAAGCCGACCGCTGGGTCCGAGTGGGCCGGGAAACGGCGGCTGAGGACGACCTCGAAGCCCAGGCCGACTGGCGCTGCGTCAGCGCCAAGCTCCTGGCCCGCGAGGGCAGGTACGAGGAGGCCGAGGTCCTGGCCCGCGAGGGCCTGGCCATCGCCCAACGAACCGACGAGATCGACCACATCGCCGACGCCTGGGCCGACGTGTCCGAGGTCCTCCGTCTGGCCGGCCGCGGCGCCGAGGCGGTGGACGCCGCCCACGAGGCCATCGGGATCTACGAGCGGAAGGGCAACATCGCCGCCGCGTCGAACCTCCGCCGCGTGATCGAGGGGTGAGCCGACGGCTCAAGGAAGCCCGGGCGCTCCACGAACGCGCCCGCGAGGCCGCCGCCGCTGTAGGGCGAAGCCACTCGCAAGCGCTTCCCCATGGCGGGAAGCCCAGGTCCGGGTGATTCGCGGCGCGGCTCTCGGTCAGGCGAAGACCTCGAGACCTCTGGCTCCGTCCACGGCGGCCACGTCGAGCCCGAGATGGGTGGCGAGGGCGGCCCGGACGTCGCGACGGATGTCGGCGTTGGTGAGGATTCCGGCGAGACCGGAGATCCGCAGGGCGGAGATGGTCCTCACCTGGTGGCACAGGATCACCCCAGCCTCTGTCTGCCCGGCCTCGCCGGACGGAATCGCGACCTCGCCCGGATATCGAACGCCCCGTGCCCCGGTGATCGGACAGACGGTCAGCAGTCCGGATCGGTGGAACGGTTCGTAGGAGACGACGAGAACCCGGCGAGTCCCGGCCTCCTCGTGACCCTCGACGGGGTCGAGGCGGACGACGAGGACCGCCCATCTCAGCCTTCGGCTCAGCCCGGCCATGCCGCGCGATCGTCCAGCCCGAACCCTCGGGCCAGCTGCTCCGCCTCCGCGCCGAACTCGGGATCGATCGCGGCCTGCGCCCATCGCTCCGCGTCGCCGGCATCGCGAACGCGGCGGGCCAGCTCGCGGATGGCGATCTCGACCACTCCGTCCTGTGTGGCGGCCACGGCCTTCCGTTCGGCCAGCGCCCTGACGGTTTCCACCGCTTCGGTGGAGAGCTTGTAGGTCCTCTTCACGCGCACGTCGATACCATGGGCCGCCGACAACCGACGTGTCAATCGACACGTCAAGGAGGCCGAGTCGCCCGCACGAGGCGGAGTTGACGATTTTGACGATTCTGTCGGTATAGTCGACTGCGTGAAGGCTTCGGAGACGGATGCCGAGATGCTTTCAACCGGCGACGTGGGACGGGCGCTGGGGGTCAGCATCAACACGGTCAAGACCTGGATCAGGGGCGGGAAGATCGACGCCGTCCGGCTCCCCTCCGGTCACTTCCGTATCCCAAGACGTGAGCTGGACCGTCTCGTGCGCGGGGGATCCCGGATCTCCGATCGCTGGCAGGAGTTCGAACGGTGGCGACGGGGGGGTGTGGCCGAGGAGCTCGACGTCGATCGCGTCCTGGAATGGAACGACTCGATCCTCCGACTCGCCCGCAGCCAGGGGCCCCTCCCGGAGGAGCCGCTCGAGGAGAAAGCAGAAGGGATCCGTCGCATGCACCGGGCGCTGGCGAGCGTCCCGAGGTGAGCGAGCTCGGCGACACCCTCGCTCTGGTCAAGGCCGTCATGGACCGGAACGGGCTCGAGTACATGGTGATTGGCGGACTGGCGGCCGTGGTGTGGGGCGAGCCGCGAACGACCCGCGATATCGATATCACGGTGGACGTCGGAACCATCGGCGTGGAGTCTTTCGTTCGGATCACGGCGGAGTGCGGCGATCCCCGGCCGGACGACCCGGTCGCGTTCGCGGAGCGCACTCGCGTTGTGCCGATCCGGACTTCGGCCGGGATCCCCATCGACTTCGTGCTGGCTGTCCTGCCGTTCGAGATGGACGCGATACGTCGAGCCCGGCTCGTCACCGTGGAGGGCGTTGAGGTGCCGATCTGCGGGCCCGAGGATCTCGTGGTCCACAAGATCATCTCCGAGCGCCCGCGCGACCTGGAGGACGTCGTGGGAATCCTCCGCCGGCAGCGGGACCGCCTCGACCTGGGGGGCCTGGACCGCACCGTCGCAGCGCTGGCGGACGATCTGGGCGAGCCCGCCGTCGCTCAGCGCTTCGAGTCGGCGAAGGTCGCGGCGGGAATCCGTCGACCAACACCATGACTGGACGCTGTGTGCCACCGACGCGGGACGTGTCGATCGACCGATGCTCCACACTGCCGGGTCCGGTGGTCGCCCGATCGGAGCCATCGTCGGCCGGCCGATGAAGAGCCGGCCGGAGGAGGTATTCGACAGCCCGAGCGGCTGGGTGGCGGCCCACATCCGCCGCTACGTCGAGACCGACGGACGGGACGGACACCGGTGGCGAGGCGTGAACACGCTCCTGCTGACCACCAGGGGCCGGAGGTCCGGCAAGCTCCGGAGGACGGCGCTGATCTACGGCCGGAGCGGCGAGCGATACCTGGTGGTGGCGTCCCAGGGCGGCGCGCCAAGGAATCCATCCTGGTACCTCAACCTGACCGGCGATCCCGAGGTCGATCTCCAGGTCGGCGCCGACAGGTTCCCGGCGAGAGCCCGCACCGCGACCGCGGAGGAGAAGCCCGGGCTCTGGCGGATCATGACCTCCATCTGGCCCGACTACGACCGATACCAGGCCAGGTGCGAGCGGGACATCCCGGTCGTGATCCTGGAGCGCCTCTCGTCCGGGTAGCACGTGTCCGGGCGTCTCACCGGAGAACGCCTCCTCAGGCCTGGCTCTGCATCAGGGCCAGGCCGACAACGAACAGCGGCAGGCCGATGAAGGCCAGGAACACGCTGAGCGTCAGCGCGAAGCCGGTGGTCGCGATGCCGAAGCCCACGGCGACCCACAGCAGGCGGGGGAGGAGCCTTCGTTGCTGTTGCTGTTCGGCCATCGGTCACACCGTCCTCTCGGCGCGGCGGAGGCCGGTCGCCGTCCACACGACCGTCAGCGGCAGCAGCACCGTCAGTGCCAGGACGGCCCGGCCGACGTCGGTGGTGTCGCCGGCGACGTAGCCCCGGCCCGACTCCAGCAGATACGAGACGGGGTTCCACGTCGCCGCCCCGTGGATCCAGCCGGTGAGGAGCGCGAGCGGCGCGAACGCGGGCGCGAAGAACAGCGCGATGAGCGCCGGGACCTGCATGGCCGGCGCGCCCTGCATCGAACGGACCCGGAGGGCCATCCCGATGGCGAACAGCGCCACGGTCACCCCGTACGCGAGCCCGATGCCGGCCAGCGCCACCACGTTCCACGCCGAGCCCTGCACCCGCACGCCCACCGCAGTTCCCACCGCGAACAGCACGGCCAGGCCGAGCGCGATGCGAACCACCGCCGTGGCCGCATAGCCCACGATGGCGGCGCTCCTGCGCCCGGCGCCGAGCCCCCCGCCGAAGATCGCGAAGAAGATCAGCGGCGCGAAGATCGGCGGGGTCAGCAGGGCGGGGTTCCGGAACGTGGTCCGGTGCGTCCGCCCGGCCACCCCCAGCGCCGCCCGCGCGTACGTCCGCGCGGCGGTCGGCCGTTCCCGGGTCGCGGACATCGTCGAGCTGACAGCACTCACAGCGACAACCTCCTCCTGAGGGCGGCCGCCGACAGGGCCATACCGGCCACCGTCAGCCCCGCCGCCATCGCGAACGCCATGGCCAGCGCGTGGCCGTCCCAGCCCGTGATCACCAGGGACCGCATGCCCTCGATGAGGTAGGAGGCCGGGTTCCACGACGCGATGGCCTTGAACCACCCCACGGTGACGAGCGACCGGGGGATGAAGAACGACGAGAACCCGATCACGACGAACGCGAGCGGGAACACGCCCTGGACCGACTCGGACGAGCCGGTCCGCAGCGCCAGCGCCGCCCAGCGCCCCGAACGCCGCCGCCAGGACGAACCGCAGGTAGGAGTCCGTGGGGAACCCAGGCTCCTCGTGGCCGACCCCGCGCCGGCCGAGATCACGGCCATGAAGAACAGCGGGAACGCCGGGGCCGGGACGATGGCCCCGGGCTGCCGGACGGTCCGCACCACCGACCGCCGAGCCAGGGCCCACAGCGGCGTGCCTGTGCCGTTCCGTCCGTTGCCGGCGTTCGATTCGAACATGAAGACCTCGCCTCCTTCCAGATTTCTGTCAACCGGGAAGACGAGGCAGGGTGGGCGGCTGTGACAGCGACACCCCCGGAGCGCGATGGATCAGGAAAGGACCCGCGGCATCACAAGCCCCTGAGCCAGCCGATCACCCGGCTCGTGATCGCGGGGATTCCCGGGAGGAGCGCAGCACGCGCACGGAGGACGTCAGCATGGATGAGACCGGCCTCCAGAAGGGCTGTAGCGAACTCGTAATCCTTCTCGCGGCCGGCGACGAGTTTGGAGACGACGAGGTCGTGCGGGTCGAGGCAAAGAGCTTCGCTCGGAACGGCTCCTGGGTCATCGAATACGACCAGCCTGTCCTGCCATCCCGCGGGCAGAACTGCCGTGGAGAGTCCGACGCCCTGGCCATACACCCCGAAGGTCTCGTGGAACTTCGACTCCTCGCCAATCCCACCGTCCACGAGGTCCGACTTGCGCTCATCGGGATCGTCGAGGAACGCGACATCAGCTTCGATCGACCGCGTCGCCTCACGTGGCAACTCGTCTTCGCCGAACGAACCCAGGATCGACTGACTGCCGATCACGAGGATGCGGGGATCGCCGGTGATCGAGCAGGCAGCTCGGAGGATGTGAGCAAGCTCGCTCTTCTTCACGAGCTCTTGCGTCGGGCGGCGCTGAAGCCAGCCAGAGCCTCACGCCGCTCCTGCTCGCTCAACACGCCCGCAAAGGGTGAGTTCTGCCGAAGCTCGCGAGCCCGAGGAGTTCGTGACGTGAGCGTCTCCAGAACGCCCTCGACGGGGCCGTCGAGCAGCCTCTCCCACTCGGCGAGCCATCGGCTGCTGGCTCCGCTGGAGTGAACTCGCTCGAGGCGCGCCAGGTTCCTCCGAGCCTTCTCCAATACACGTGACGGGTCGGCAACCACCTTGCCGGCGATGGCATAGCCGAGCCAGAGGCTTCGATTCTGGTCACGCGTCAAACGCTGGGTGCGAGTTCGCAAGGCCTCCACGTCTCCACGCCGGACGCGTCGGTGGCTCCCGGTGGTGACGAATGGCAGGTCACCTCGCTCACAGAGATCGACAACGTGCTGTCGGGACGTGTTGAGGATCCGAGCCGCCTCACCGGTGGTGAGCAGTTCGTCATCATCTGCGGCGAGGACCGAGTTGACAGCTTGGACTCTCATGGTCGCATGATACAGACCTAGACGCAAATAACACAACCCTGGTGTTATGGATTGTGTTTCTTGTGGCTGCCCCCCCCGGGACGCCGAGTTGTCCGGCCTCGTCGGACGGGATCACGACCTCGTCGGGGTACCGAGCGCCCCGGGCTGCGGTGAGCGGGCAGATGCCCCGCGCATGCAGGCAAATGAGGGCCAGCGGGACGCACCGGGTCGGTCGGTCCTCCCTCCCGGCCGGGCCGTGCTCAGCCCCCGACGGCCGTCCCGGTCCCGACGGCAGGAGGTGGGCTCAGGATCGCGCCCTCGTCGAGGATCTCGTAGCGGTAGCCCTGCTCGGCCAGGAACAGCTGACGGTGCATGGCGAAGTCCTGGTCCTTCGTCTCGCGGGTGACGAGGGCGTAGAAGCGGGCCTGGCCGCCGCCGGGCTTCGGTCGGAGGATCCGCCCCAGCCGCTGGGCCTCCTCCTGGCGGGAGCCGAACGTCCCGGAGATCTGGATGGCGACGTTCGCCTCGGGGAGGTCGATGGAGAAGTTCGCCACCTTCGACACGACGAGCAGCCGGACGTCGCCGGAGCGGAACCGCTCGTAGAGGGCCTCCCGCGCCGCGGTGGGCGTCTTCCCGGTGACGAGCGGCGCATCCAGGAGCGCGGCGACCTCCTCGAGCTGGTCGAGATACTGCCCGATGACGAGCACCCGGTCATCCCGGTGGCGCGCCACGAGCTCCCGGATGACCGGCAGCTTGGCCGGGGTCGTCGCCGCCACCCGGTACCGGTCCTGGGGCTCCGCCGTGGCGTACTCCAGCCGCTCCGCCGTAGGCAGCGCGATGCGGATCTCGGCGCACACGGCGGGCGCGATCCACCCCTGGGACTCGAGGTCCCGCCAGGGCGCGTCGAACCGCTTGGGCCCGATCAGGCTGAACACGTCGTCCTCCCGCCGGTCCTCGCGGACGAGCGTCGCGGTGAGCCCGAGCCGCCGCTTGGCCTGGATCTCCGCGGTCATCCGGAACACCGGGGCGGGGAGGAGGTGGACCTCGTCGTAGACGACGAGCCCCCAGTCGTGGTCGGAGAACAGGGCCAGGTGGGGGAACCGGCCCCTGCTGCGGTGGGACATCACCTGGTAGGTGGCCAGCGTGACCGGGCGGATCTGCTTGGCCTCCCCCGAGTACTCCCCGATGTCGTCCTCGCCGAGCGTGGTCCTGTCGAGCAGCTCCCGGCGCCATTGCCGCGCGGCGACGATGCTGGTCACGAGGATCAGCGTGCTCGTCCGCGCCTTGGCCATCACGCCCATCCCCACCACGGTCTTGCCGGCGCCGCACGGGAGCACCACGACGCCGCTCCCGCCCGACGGCCCGCCGGCGGCCCAGAACGTCTCCACGGACTGCTCCTGGAACGGGCGGAGCGCGAACGGCTCGCCGCCGGCGGTGACCTCCCGGAGTTGGCGGCGGGCCACGTCGGCCACCAGGTACTCGACGTTCTGCGCCAGCCCCTTCGGAGCGCGGGAGCGCAGGAACTCGAGGATGCCCTCAGCGGTCCCGCCGGCGTCGAGGGCGCGAGCGATCGACCGGTCGGACAGCCGGTACACGCGGGCCGGAGCGGTCGCCTCGATGTCGGCGAACGCCATGAGGCGCTCGGCGAGCTCCCGGTCGGGCGGGCCCGGGACGATCACCCGGAGGTCCGCCTGCACGACGCAGGTGGCGACGGGCTCGTGGAACATCGCAGCTGCGGCGGAGCGGCCGGCGTGCCATCGCGGGTTCCGCAGCGACCGTCCGGCCGGGCTCGGCGAGCGACGGCGGATCGGCGGTCCCGGTCCCGAGGAACGTGAGCCCCTCGGCGGCCCGCTCCACGGCGAGGGTGGCGCACTCGAGGCAGTGGAAGAGTGACGGGCGGCTCCACAGCAGCCGCCACGCGACGTCCCTGGTCGCCGCGCCGCTTCCCGAGGGGAGAGCGGCAAGCGTCTCGGCGACGGCCTGCCGGACCCGCCGGTCCTGCCCGAAGCGCACGCCGTCGGCCGTGAGGAGGCCGCCCTCGTCGACGTCGGTCCACAGCCGGGCCCGGGGCCAGGCCCGGAAGAGACCGTCCCACTGCTCCGCGGGCCCGAGCCGGCCCCACGTGGCGGCTTCCTCGGAGGGAACGACGACCTCGCGACCCGGACCGTCCCATTGAAACGCGGCGAGCGCCCGGCCCGCCCCCCCCGTCCATGCCGGTGGCTCGTCGTTCGGGTCCCGGTCGCGTTCGGATGCCAGCAGTCCGAGCTCCGCGGCGAGCGCGTAGAGGAACTGCGCCCGCCGTTCGCCGATCCCGAGCGTCTTCGCCGAGCGCCGGAGCTCGCGGACCCCCAGGCCGCCCTTCTGCAACGCCGGCGGCCGCCGCAGGGCCCAGTCGTCGAGCAGGGCCTGGACCTCCGCCACCACCGCGTCCGGCATGAACGGGACGGGCGGGGCGTCGACCGGCTCCGGTCGGGGCGGCTCGGGGTGCCAGGTCTGGAAGATGACCCCGCCGCGGAGCGCCACCTCGGCCTCGGCGGGGACGACGAAGTGTGTCCCGTAGTCGTACGCGCCGGCGCTCACCGCCGCGACCAGGCCGCGGCGCTGCAGCCACTCGAGCGCGTCCTCCGGCCGGGGGCGGCCGTACGAGTACCGGGAATGCGTCCACGGCGCCGGAGTGATGTCCCGGAACCCCATCCTCATGAGGGAGCCGCCGGAGACCGGCTGGTCCGACTCACGGATCGCGGCGAGGATCTCGGCCGCGTGCGGCGGCGCGTCGGCGTGGCCGAGGACGGCCGCCATGAGCTCCGGGTCAGAGATCCGCTCGATCACGGCAGTCAGGAACGCCTCCTTGCGGGCCGGCTGCGCCACGGTCCCGCCCAGCGCGCGGAGGATCTCGGCCAGGGAGTCCTTGGTGTGGTCGCCCAGCACCTCCTTGGCCCTGGGCCCGAGCCCGTTCGGCGACTGGAACAGGGACGCAACGCAGTTCGGCACCAGGAGCTTCCGGCCCCGGCCGGCTACGAGAGCCCGGCCGCGGCGAAGGCCGGGCCGGCCGGCACCGTCAGGGATTCGTCGCTCGCGGCCGGACCCCGACGGCCAGCGCCACCTGGGTGATGTCGGAGCGCAGGGCGTCGAGCGAAGCCTGCATCGAGCCCATCCGCCGATCGAGTCGCTCTTCCAGCCAGTCGATCCGTTGATCGAGCCGGTCGAACCGGCTGTCCACGGCGTCGAACCGGCTGTCCACGGCGTCGAACCGGCTGTCCACGGCGTCGAACCGGCTGTCCACGGCGTCGAACCGACTCCCGACCTCGATCTCGTTCGAGGGACCGAGCGCCCGGGCACCGCCGTTCGATTCGAACATGAGGACCTCGCCTCCCTCGGGTGATGTGGTCGAGGAGGAAGACGAGGGAGGGGGTGCCGCTTGTGACAGGGCGGGAGGGGTGTCACAGACGGGAGGGCTGAATCGTCTTGGGTAGCAGAATGAGAGCCCCGATCACGCAGGAGAGATGGGTGGGAGACCTGTACGAGGACCTCCGGCCGCTGATGTTCGCAATCGCGTACCGGATGCTCGGCAGCGTGACCGACGCCGAGGACGTGGTGCAGGAGGCCTTCCTCCGGTTCCACCGGGAGACGAAGGCGGGAGCGAGCATCGACTCGCCCAAGGCCTACCTCTCGGCGGTGACGACGAGGCTCGGGATCGACCACCTGAGGTCGGCGAGGGTGCGCAGGGAGACCTACGTCGGTCCGTGGCTCCCCGAGCCCCTGATCACCGACGACGAGCTCGGAGCGGAGCAGCTGGCCGAGATCGGCGACAGCCTGTCGATGGCCTTCCTGGTCCTGCTCGAGAACCTGACGCCGGTCGAGCGAGCGGTGTTCCTGCTCCGAGAGGTCTTCGACTACGACTACGCGGAGATCGCCCAGATCGTGGGGAAGACCGAAGACAACTGCCGCCAGATCGCGGTGAGAGCCAGGAGGCGAGTGGAGGAAGGCCGCCCCAGGTTCGAGGCCGACCGCAAGCGCAGAGACGAGCTGGCCCAGTACTTCTGGGCAGCCGCCAGGAATGGAGACACCGAGTCCCTGATCGACCTCCTCGCCGAAGACGTGGTCCTCTACGGCGACGGCGGAGGCCAGGGCGCAGGAGGGTTCCGACACGCCCTCCACGGCAAGGCGACGATCGGCAAGCTCATCGGCCCGTTGCTCGAACGAACGAAGCAGCGAGGCTGGACCATGCACCCAGCCGAAGTCAACGGCCAGCCCGGTTGCGTCTGGGTCGACGAGGCCGGCGACCCCATGGTGGTCGTGAGCCTCGACATCGCCGAAGACAAGATCCAAACGATCCGCTCCGTCGCGAACCCCGACAAGCTCCGCCACCTCCAGCACGTCGGACGCTGACAAGCTTGATCCGAGACGCGGCGTACCATGCGATGCCGAAGGAGACCCGAGCGGTCCTGCACGAACGCTTCGCGTCGTGGCTCGTGCGTGCGGCCGGCGAACGGCTCCCCGAGTACGAGGAGATCGTCGCGTACCACCTCGAACAGGAGGCGGAAGCCATCGAGCTCCTGGAACGAAAAGGAGGCCTGGGCGCTCCTCGAACGCGCCCGCGAGGCCGCCGCCGCGCTGTAGAACCTCAGGTCATCGAGCCTGGCTCGGCATCAGGGCGAGGCCGCCGAGAGATAGCGTCGTGCGCCGGAACGAGCGAGGGGCCCACCTCGCGGTGGACCCCCGTCGCGGTGCTGAACCGATCGGGCTCGGCGCTGGGCCGAGGTCCCGGGTCGGTCCAGCCAACGCGCGGGCCGCCGGCGGGGCCTGTGGCCGGCTTTCGCCGCATTGAACGCGTCTGTCAGCGGGAGGCCGTCAGCGATTCGTCGCTCGCGGCCTGACCCCGACTGCCAGCGCCACCTGGGTGAGGTCGGATCGCATCGTGTCCTGGGATTGACCCAACGCCTCCACCCGCCGCTCCACGCCATCGATCCTGCGCTCGAGCCGCTCCTCCAACCGGTCGATCCGCTGCTCCACGGCCTCGAAGCGACCCCTGCCGAGCCTCTCTCGTGTCGCGAGCCTATCAGCCGGCGCCGACGCGCTGATCGGTGTCGGCGGGGAGCTGCGGGTCGGTAGGCTCTGCTCGCCATGGTGACGTGTCCGAGCTGCGGGGCCGAGAACCCTCCGGGGTCGCGGTTCTGCAACAGCTGCGGCACGGCGCTCGGCGAGGCCGGCGCGGCCCCGGCGGCCGAGGTTCGCAAGACGGTCACGGTGGTCTTCTCCGACGTGACGGGGTCCACGGCGATCGGGGAG
>WNGA01013108.1_pt1 | contig 10654 bp, 8 predicted proteins | sample 5400061 | NCBI WGS metagenome assembly WNGA01 (sample SAMN13153366, study PRJNA577476) | soil metagenome | isolation source: 100 cm soil or saprolite under grassland replicate 2 | place: USA:California | collected 2016-06-15
AGCGAGATTGCGCGCCACGCCGGCGTCGTCCGGCGCGAGGCGCGCCGCAGCGGCGAAGGCGTCGCGCGCGGCGGCGAGATCGCCCCGACGCTCGTTCAGGAGGCCGAGCGCGTTGTGGGCGCGCGCGAACCCCGGTTCTCGGGCGAGCAGCCGCGCGAGCAGCCGGCCCGCGTCATCGAGCCGGCCGAGCCGAACCCACGCGACGGCGAGGTTGTGAAGGACGTCGCGGTCGCTTGCGCCGAGCGCGACGGCACGCTCGAGGAGGGGCGCCGCCTCGCCCATCTCGCCGAGATCGAGGTGCACGTACGCCAGATCGATCATCACCTCGCGGCCCGAGACGGAGTGATCCCCCGCGAGCGCGAGCGCGAGGCGGTATTCCCCGGCCGCCTCGCGGAGGCGGCCCGCGCTCGCGTAGGCGTGGCCGAGGTTCAGCCGGACGCGCGCCTTGCCGGGGGACTTCTCCGCTGCGTCCGTCCAGAGGGCGAGCTCGGTCGCCCACAGCCGGCTGCGCGCGTGGGTCGCCACCCCGAGGCCCGCGAGGGCGAGCGCACCGGCGAGGGCGCCCGCGAGCCGGACGCGCGACGGCGCTGCGTCGAGCAGGAGCACGGCGCCCGCGGCGGCCGGGAGGAAGATCCCGAGCGACGCGAGGTAGAGCCGGTGCTCGACGAGGAGGTCCGCGAGCGGGACGACGCTCGAGGTGGGCGCGAGCACGAGGACGAACCAGAGCGCACCGAACGCCGCGAGCCGCGCCGCCGCGGCGACTCGGGAGCGCGGCGCGCGCGTGCGGCGCTCCAGCACGAAGGCCGCGGCGATCGCTAGCGCGACGGCGATCCCCGCAGCGAGCGTCGTCGGCGGGTCGAGGAGGCTCCTGCTCCACCGCACGTCCCAGTCCACGGTCTGACCCGCGGGCCAGAGCAGCAGCGCGACGTACCGGGGAAGCACGCGGAGCTGCGTGAGCCCGTACCGCACCGGCCCGAGCCAGGCGATGCCGAACCCAGCATGCGAGCTCCCGCTGGTGGCGGCGATCCCGGCGGCGGCGCCCAGCGCCGCCAGGAGGAGCAGCGGTACGGCCGCCGGCAGCCGGCGCACCGCCCGGCGCAGCGGCGGCGCGGCCTCCTCGTTCGGTGCGGGGAACCAGGCGGCATGGATGAGCCACGCGGCGGGCAAGACGGCGGCGGTCGGCTTCGCCGCGAGCGCGAGCACGAAGGAGAGCGCCCCGGCCGCGCGCCAGGCGACGCGGGCGCGGCCCGGGGGCCTCTCGTCGGATGCGAGGAGCAGGAGTAGCGAGGCGAGCGTCAGCGCCCCCGCGAGGGCCTCCGCGCGCTGAGAGACGTAAGCGACGGCCTGGCTCTGCAGGGGATGCAGGGCGAACAAGGCGGCGACCGCGAACGCAGCCCGATCCGGCGCACTCCAGGGGACGCCCATGCGACGGAGCGTGATCCGCGCGAACGCGAACACGAGACCCGTCGCGAGCAGGTGCAGGGCGAGGTTGACCGCATGGAGCGGGACCGGAGCGAACCCCCACGCCGCATGCTCGAGGGCGAACGTGAAACCCGTGAGCGGGCGGGCGCGGTCGCCACCTAACCAGGTCGCCGCCTCGGCGTAAGTCGCCAGGGAGACGAGCGCCGGATCGGAGACGAGGTTCCGGTCGTCGAACTGCAGCTCTCCGCCGAGCGACGGTGCGTAGGCAAGTACCGTCGCGATGGCGAGCGCGGCGGCGGAGGCGAGCGGGACCCTGCGAGCGATGCGCCCATCGTGACACGCGGCGCGGAACGCCGGAAGCCTGCCGCGGGGCCCGACGACGGGCGCGTCACTCCACCGGGGCCCGCCTCGTCGGATACCGCGACTGGCTGACCGGCCCCCCCGCTCACGGCCCGAGCCACTCGACGAGCGCGTAGCCGCGGTCCGGGTGGACGACGGCGTACCGCGCCCCCGCGGGAAGCGCGCTCGCGCGGACGAGGGCGAGCTGGCCGGCGCGCGGCTCGCCCCGGGGCGTCGGCTGCCCGCGGTAGACGGCGAAGCTCGGCGTGTGGACGCCCCACTGCACCGCCGGCTCCGGCCGCGCGCGCGCCGCGAGCGCCGCGCGCTTCACCGGCCCCTGCACGAGCTCGCCGATCCAGGGCGTCGCCGCGCCCGTCAGGGCGAGGGCCGCCGCGAAGGCGCCCGCCGCGGCGCGGCGCGGGGAGTCGCGGAAGACGCGGGCGGCGGCGAGCCACGCGGCGGCGGCGGCGAGCGCGCCCGCGACGAGCGGCGCGGCCGGCAGCTCGCTCCCGCCCGCGACGAGCTCGCGGTAGAGCGGGTCGCCGATGCGCGGCGCGACGATCGGAGCGAGCGACGGGAGCGCGGCGACGAGCGCGAGGAGCAGCGCGACGGCGGCGCCGACGAGCGCGCGGGCGAGCCGCCCGGCGCGCTCCGCCTGCAGCGCGAGCAGCAGGAAGAGCGGCGTCGCGCCGTAGAGGCCGTAGTGCGGGAGCTTCGTCCCGCTGAGCGAGAAGAAGACGAGCACGAACCCGGCCCAGGCGAGGAGGAAGCGCGGGAGCGGCTCGGCCCAGAGGGAGCGCGCGCGCACGACGAGCCCCGGGACGAGCGCGGTCCAGGGGAGCACGAGGAGCGGCAGCGCGAGCACGTAGTAGCCGAGGCTGCCGCGGTGCCCCTCGAGCACGGAGGTGTAGCGGGCGACGTTGTGCCGGATGAGGAACCCGTCGACGAACGCCCAGCCGTGCCGGTGCAGCGCGTACGCGTACCAGGGCGCGGCGACGGCGAGGAGGATGGCCCAGCCGGCCGGGTCGAACGCGGCCCGCGCCCAGCGGCGGAGCGCGCCGCTCGCGAGGGCCCAGGCGAGCGTGGCTCCGACGGGGATGACGAGCGCCACCGGCCCCTTCGCGAGCAGCCCGAGCCCGATCCAGAGGTACGTCCGCCGGAGCGGCGCCTTCGCGCCGCCCTCGAGGTGCCGCCACGCGTCGAGCGTCGCGAGGGCGAGGAGGAGGTTCAGGAGCGCGTCCGCGGTCGCGGCGCGGCCGATGGCGAGGACCCCGAGGCTCGAAGCGGCGATCGTGCCGGCGAGCAGGGCGGCGCGCGATCCGAGCCGCGGCCAGGCGAAGCGGGCGACGGCGAGGCACCACCCCCAGGCGCAGAGCGCCGAGGGGAGCCGCAGCGCCGTCTCGGAGAGCCCGAGCGCGCCGACGCTCGCAGCCTGGAGCCAGTAGACGAGGATCGGCTTGTCGAAGCGCGGCGCGCCGTGGAGCGTCGTGAAGCCGAAGTCCCCGCTCGCGAGCATCTCGCGCGTCGCCTCCCCGAACGCCCCCTCGTCCACGTCGAACAGCGGCGCGGCGCCGAGCCGGACGAGGAACGGCGCGAGCAGCGCGACGGCCCAGAGCGCGACGGCCGCGCGCGAGGGGGGGTCACCTTGCGACGGGCGCGCGGTGCCAGGCTGCGTCGGGGGCGGGCGGGGGCTCCGGGGCGGCGTGGTAGGGCTGGGCATGGCGCGTCTCGAAGTAGATGCGGACGAGCAGCTCGGCGAGGACGCCCGTCGTGAGGAACTGCAGCCCGCCGAGGACGCAGAAGAACCCGAGCGCGAGCAGCGGCCGGCCGCCGATGCTCTCACCGAGGAGCTTCAGGGAGAGGAGGTAGCCCAGGATCGCGGCGCCGATCGAGAGGACCCCGAGGCCGAGGCCGCCGAAGAAGTGGCCCGGTCGGGCGCGGAACTGGAGGAAGAAGACGACCGAGACGAGGTCGACGAGGACGCGGAACGTGCGCGAGAGGCCGTACTTCGACTTGCCGTGGGCGCGCCCGTGGTGCGCGACCGGCTCCTCCGCCATCCGCTCCGGCGAGGTCACGGTCGCGAGCCAGGCGGGGATGAAGCGATGCATCTCGCCATAGAGCCGCACCTCGCGGAGCACCGACGCCCGGAACGCCTTGAGGCTGCAGCCGAGATCCTGGAACGCGAGCCCGGTCATCCGCCGGATGAGCCGGTTCGCGAGCGCCGAGGGGACGCGGCGGAGGAGGAGCCTGTCCTGGCGGTCGCGGCGCCAGCCCGCGACGAGGTCGAGGTCCTCGCGCAGCAGCCTCCCCACGAGCCGCGGGATGTCGGTCGGGTCGTTCTGGAGGTCGCCGTCCATCGTGACGATGACGTCCCCGCGGGCGGCGTCGATGCCCGCCTGCATCGCGGCGGTCTGCCGGTAGTTGCGCAGGAGCCGCACGACCCGCACGTGCGGCCCGAGCCGCGCCGCCCGGGCGAGGAGCGCCTTCCCCGTCCCGTCGCGGCTGCCGTCGTCCACGGCGACGAGCTCCCACGGGCTCGGGTACGCCGCGAGCGCCGCCTGGATGCCGTCGAGCAGCGGGGCGACGTTCTCGACCTCGTCGTACATCGGAACGACGACCGAGAGCCGGTGCGACGGAAGCCCGGAGCTCGGTGCGGCGGCGGCCGCCGCGGGCTCGAGGACGGGATCAGCCATGGTCGTGCTCCAGGCGTGGGGAAGGGGTCCTCGCCGGACGGCGCCGCGAGACCGCGTGCGCGATCGCGCCCGCGGCGATGGCCGTCCCGAACGAGACGAGGTGGACCGCGAGCGCGGGGGGCGCGATCTCGGCCGCGGTCCGCCCGCGGAGGGCGGCGCCTGCCCAGACGCCGGCCTCGTACGTGCCGAGCCCCGCGGGGCCCTGCACCGGGAGGACCCCCGCGAGCTCCCCGCCGAGCGTCCCGGTCCAGCCCTCGAGCCGGCCGAGGCCAGAGAGCGCCGCGAGGAGCGCGCCGAGCGCGGCGAGCTTCGCGGTCCAGCTCGCGCCGCAGAAGGCCCAACCGCGCCAGCCGTGGCGTGGAGCGAGCGCGAGCGCGAGGAGCGCGGCGCGGGCGGCGCCCGGGGGCCCGCGCGCCGTCGCCGCGCCGGAGAAGGCCGCCCGCTCGAGGAGCCGGAGTGCGCCGAGCACGGCGAGGGCGAGCCCTCCTGCCGCCCCGATCCGCACGGCGGCGCCGAGCCCCGGCCAGAGCGCCGCCGCGAGGAACCCGAGCACGATGACGTCCTGTACGCGGAACCAGACGAGGCTCCCGACCGCGTGAGAGACGGGCACCCCGAGCCTGCGGTGGAGGAGCCACGGGTAGGCTGCCTCGCCGCCGCGCATCGGGAGGACGTTCACCGCGGCGTTGTGGACGAGCATCACCGACAGGCACTCCCCGAGGCCGACCGGCCGGCTCCTCCCGAGCTCCGCCTGGATGCGCAGGGCGCGGAAGAGGTAGCTCGCGCACAGCCCGAGCACCGTCACGGGCCAGGTCCACCAGGGCACGGGGCGCAGCGCGCCGGAGAGCCGGCTCCAGTCGACGTCGCGGGTGAGCCACGCGAGCAGCGCGAGCGCCACCGCGGACGCGACCACGAGCCGCGCGGCCGCGCGCATCAAGTCCGCGCCTCGACCGCGCGGCGCCGGCGCAGCCTCGCCCACGGCAGCGCCGCGAGGGTGCGCACGCCCGCCCACACCGCTGCGGCTGCGAGCACCCACTGGATGAGCAGGGTGCGGCCGTAGCCCTGGTCCATCGCGATCGCGATCCCCGCCCCGAGCTGGGTTGCACCGAGGAGCGCCTCGCCGGGGACCGTCGCGAGCCAGGCCTCGGTGCGCGTCACCGTGGCGAGGTGGACCGAGACGCACCCGGTCGCCCACCCGAGCACCGCGCCCGCGGCGACGTCGGACGGCCAGTGCGCTCCGGACGCGATGCGCGAGAACCCGATGGCCGCGGAGAGGAGGATCGCGCCGAGGAGGACCGCCGGGCGCCGCCAGAAGGGACCGCCCGCGAGGAACAGCATCGTGACCACCGCGGCCGCGGTCATCGCGTGGCCGGAGGGCATCGAGCGCTGGAACAGCTTCGGCCCGACGACGTGCAGGTCCGCGGCGGCGAGGATCGAGGCGGGCCGCGACATCGGCGCGCCCTGCTTCACGAGGTGGGTGAGCCCGCCGCCGACCGCGAGCATCCACGGGAGGGCCGCGACGACGCGGGGCTGGTGGCGCGCGCCGGCGGCGAGTCCGGCGACCGCGGCGAGCCCGAGGCCCGCGATGCCGAGCGACTCCCACACCGCGTCGGGCGCCCCGTGCCAGCGGTTGACGGCGAGGAAGAGCGCCGTGTCGAGGCCGTGCCGCCGGACGAACGCGCAGCCCACGACGGCGGCCAGCGCCGAGGCGAGCGAGAGAAGATCGACGCGGAGACCACCGCGGGCAGGCACGATTGCGGTCATGGACACCCGGGCGAGCGGCCGCTCGCTGGGACCATCGTGCGCACCTCGGGTGACGACAAGGCACCGCTCGGGTGCCGCCCTGGCAACGCCACGAGCGAGTCCTATCTTCGACACCGGGCAGCCAAACTTCCGCCCGATCGTGTGGCGGCATGTCTCTCTCCGTACTCGTCACGGGTGCAGCAGGGTTCATCGGGTCGCACGTCGCAGCGTCGCTCGCCGACGCGGGTTGGTCCGTCGTGGGGTGCGACCGATCGGAGCGGACCGCGGCCGACGCCCTCCTCGCGCGGCTGCGGCACGACCGCGTCGGCCACTTCCTCGTCCCGCGCGGCGTCCCGTTCGAGCTCGTGGACCTCGCCGACGGCGCCGAGGTCGCGGCGCTCTTCGCGCGCCACCGCTTCGACCGCGTCATCCACCTCGCGGCGCAAGCCGGCGTGCGCTACTCGGCGGAGAACCCGCAGGCGTTCGTGCAGTCGAACCTCGTCGCGTTCGGCCACGTCCTCGAGGCGTGCCGGCACGCCGGCGTCGAGCACCTCGTCTACGCGAGCTCGTCGAGCGTGTACGGCGCGCGCGACGAGGTGCCGTTCCGGGAGGACGACCGCACCGACGCGCCGACGTCGCTGTACGCGGCGACGAAGCGCGCGAACGAGCTCATGGCCCACGCCTACGCGCACCTCCACGGCCTGCCCTGCACCGCGCTCCGGTTCTTCACGGTGTACGGGCCGTGGGGCCGCCCCGACATGGCGTACTTCGAGTTCGCGCAGCGCATCCGCCGCGGGGAGCCGATCACGGTGTACGGCCGAGGCGAGCTGCGGCGCGACTTCACCTACGTCGCGGACGTCGTCGAGGGGGTGCGCCGGATCGCCGCTTCGCCGTGCGCTGGGCTCGGCCGGCCCGCGCCGCACGCGGTCTTCAACATCGGTCACCACGAGCCGGTCGAGGTGCGCGAGTTCGTGCGGCTGCTCGAGGCCGCCCTCGGGCGGGAGGCGATCGTGAGGCACGCGCCCGTGAACCGCGGGGACGTGCCGGTCACCTGCGCCGACGTCACGCGCCTGCGGGAGCAGATCGGGTTCGCGCCGACGACGTCGCTCGCGGACGGGCTCGTGAGCTTCGCGCGCTGGCTCGAGGCGTGGGACCCCTTGCCCGCGCGCGGCGCAGCGGAGCTCTCTACTCCTTCTTCCCCCCTTGGATGAGGCCGAAGCGCGGCCGCTCCTTCTTCGGCGGCCGCAGCCCCCCCGCGAGCACCGACGGCCACGGGAACGCGCACTCGAACCTGCGCCCGCGGAAGGTCAGGCTGCAGCGGATGCCCCACTCGTCGAGCAGCACCTCGGGCGTGTCGCGCCCGACGACGAGGTTCAGGCGGACGAGCTCCTCCTGCTGCAGGTGCTCCGGGAGCACGGTGCCGGGCGTGTTCGGCGCCACGACGACGTACTCGATCGCGAGGGCGGCCCGGCAGGCCTCGAGCATCTGGGGCCAGCGCCGCTGCAGCTTGTAGAGCTGGAGCGCGCCGTCGGGCCAGGCCGGGCAGGCGGGAAGACAGGGCGCGTCGGCCGGGTGGTCGTGATGCGCGTCCACGGTTGCCTCTCTACTACAGTCCATCGGCCCTCGTCGCCGGACGTGATAAACGACGAGGGACGACGAGGGGCAGCCGGAATCGGGCGTGGCGAACGCAGGCCCAGCCGGATGAGGCTGGGCCGGAGTGAGCGGGGGGTTCGGGGGGGCGCGAGGTCCCCCTGCCGCAGGCAAAGGGGGACCGAGTGTCCCCCCGTTACTACGGGCGGGTGGCGGAACTGGCAGACGCACCGGATTTAGGATCCGGAGCCGCAAGGCGTGAGGGTTCGAGTCCCTCCCCGCCCAAACCCCTTGACCGCGCGGGTCCGCGCACGTAGCACTACCCGCTTTCCGCAGTCTTTTCCGCGTCGAGGCGAACGGCAATGAAGATCGAGGTCGAGAGCGTCTCCCCCGTAGAGAAGAAGGTCAGCATCGAGGTCGACCCCGATCGTGTCGCGAAGGAGCTCGAGCAGGCCTACGTGGGCCTCGGCCGGCGCGTGAAGCTGCGCGGCTTCCGGCCGGGCAAGGCGCCGCGCAAGGTGCTCGAGCGCCACTTCCGCGGGGAGGTCGAGAGCGAGGTGGCCGAGAAGATCGTCCAGGCGACCTTCGCCGAGGCGGTCCGCGTGGAGGCGATCGACATCGTCGCGCCGCCGCACGTCTCCATCTCCGAGGGCGTCGCCGAGGGCAAGCAGTTCCGCTACACGGCCCGGGTCGAGGTGAAGCCGCAGCTGTCGCCCAAGGACTACAAGGGGCTCGAGGTCACGCGCCGTCCCCCGTCGGTGACGGACGACGAGGTCGCGGCCGAGATCACGAAGATCCAGGACTCCATGGCGCAGCTCGTTCCGGTCGAGGGCCGCTTCGACGCCCAGGAGGGCGACTGGGCGGTCGTCGATCACGAGGGCACCATCGATGGGAAGCCGTTCGAGGGAGGCCGCGCCGAGGGCGTCACGGTTCGCATCGCGCCGGGGACGGTCTCGGAGGGCAACCTCGAGGTGCTGAAGGGCAAGAAGCTCGGTGAGACCGTGGAGATCGACGAGCCGTTCGCGGCGGACCACCGGAACGAGGCGCTGCGCGGCAAGGTCGCGAAGATGAAGCTGACGTTGAAGGCGCTCAACACGCGGCAGCTCCCCTCCGTCGACGACGCGTTCGCGAAGTCGCTCGGCGCCGAGGGCGTCGACACGCTCGAGCAGCTGCGCGCCCGCATCCGCGCGGACCTCACGAAGCGCGAGGAGCGCCGCGCGGAGAACGAGCTGCGGGACGGGCTCGTGAAGGCGGCGCTCGCGAAGAACGAGTTCGAGGTGCCGGGCGCGCTCGTCGAGCGGGCGATCGACGCGATGATCGAGGGCGCGGCGGAGCGGTTCGCACGCCAGGGGATCGACCTCCAGCAGCTCGGGCTCGACCAGGCCCGCATGCGCGCGGACCTGCGCGAGCAGGCCCTCCTTCAGGTGAGGGGTCGGCTGCTCCTCGAGTCGATCGCGAGCGCGGAGAAGCTCGACGTCACGGATGAGGACCTCCAGGCGGAGATCACGAGGCTCGCGGGTGAGCTCGGCCTCCCCCTCGCGAAGGCGCAGCAGCAGATGCGCGGCAAGGAAGCGCGGGAAGCGCTAAGGAACAAGATCAGGGAAGACAAGGCGCTCGCCGTGCTGTCCTCCGCCGCAACGATCCAGAACGTCTGAGGTAGACCGATGCCCTACATCCCGATGCCGTACGTCGTCGAGCAGACCCACCGCGGCGAGCGCAGCTACGACATCTACTCGCGCCTGCTGAAGGACCGGATCGTCTTCCTCGGCACGCCGATCGACGACGACGTCGCGAACGTCGTCATCGCGCAGCTGCTCTTCCTCGAGTCGGAGGACCCGGACAAGGACATCAACCTGTACATCAACAGCCCGGGCGGGGCCGTGACGAGCGGCCTCGCGATCTACGACACCATGCAGTACGTGAAGCCGCAGGTGTCCACGATCTGCCTCGGGCAGGCCGCGTCGATGGGGGCGTTCCTCCTCTGCGGCGGCGCGCAGGGCAAGCGCTTCGCGGTTCCGAACGCGCGGATCATGATCCACCAGCCCCTCGGCGGTTTCCAGGGGCAGGCGACCGACATCGAGATCCAGGCGAAGGAGATCCTCCGGATCAAGGCGCGCCTGAACGAGATCATGGCGAAGCACGCGCGCCAGCCGATCGAGCGCATCGAGAAGGACACCGACCGCGACTACTTCATGGGGGCCGGAGAGGCCAAGGAGTACGGGATCATCGACGAGGTCATCGTCCACAAGAAGGCGACGGAGAAGAAGCCGCAGTAGAATGTGGGTGAGAGCGAGGCGGACGGAGGCCCCGGCAGGAGCGGCAGCCGATCGAGCGGGCTCGCGGAGGTGAGGGAACGATGGAGAAGCGCGAGACCCTGAGCTGCAGCTTCTGCGGGAAGTCGCAGAAGGAAGTGAAGAAGCTCATCGCGGGCCCGACCGTCTACATCTGCGACGAGTGCATCGGCCTCTGCAACGACATCATCGCGGAGGAGATCGCCGGCGAGGAGAAGCGCGAGCAGAAGCTGCGCGTGCCGCGCCCCTCCGAGATCAAGGTGATCCTGGACGAGTACGTCATCGGCCAGGAGCGCGCGAAGAAGACGCTCGCGGTCGCCGTCCACAACCACTACAAGCGCATCGAGAGCCGCGTCACCATCGACGACGTCGAGCTGCAGAAGTCGAACATCCTCCTGCTCGGCCCGACCGGCTCCGGCAAGACGCTCCTCGCCCAGACGCTCGCGAAGATCCTGAACGTCCCGTTCACGATCGCGGACGCGACGACGCTCACCGAGGCCGGCTACGTCGGCGAGGACGTCGAGAACATCATCGTGAACCTCCTGCAGGCCGCCGATCACGACATCGAGCGGGCGCAGA
>WNGA01014600.1_pt1 | contig 10654 bp, 9 predicted proteins | sample 5400061 | NCBI WGS metagenome assembly WNGA01 (sample SAMN13153366, study PRJNA577476) | soil metagenome | isolation source: 100 cm soil or saprolite under grassland replicate 2 | place: USA:California | collected 2016-06-15
TATTGCTGCCTTCCCGGCCGATCACTGCCCCCAGTTCCAGCTCGTAATCGAGCTGTTCTGACGCGGACGGGTAGGGCACAGCGTCTTCTGGACCGAAAATGCGGAGCGGGTTGGAGAAGTAAAAAATCGGCAGCCGGTACCAGGCATCAGAGAGCTGCCGTGTGCCCCCGGCGTTGGCGTGTCCCTCATACACCATAAAGTCGCGTACGGTTGGGGGCTGCAAGATGGGCGCACGCAGGCGGACACTCGCCAGCGGTAGGCCCTGCACGGCGCTCGCCGAACCCAGGGCTGACTGCAGCCGTGTCAGCGGATTATTTGACAGTTCCAGCAGGGCGCGGACGTCGCGCAGCCCGCCCTGCTCTCCAAGCAGAGCAGCGACATCCAGAACTCGTTCCGCGACGATGACGCCAGCGCGCGATCCGTTCCCAGGGTCATACGAACACAGCTTCATGGCGGTGCCCTTTCTCGCATCTAGAGCGTCAGATGGGCCAAGGAAAGTACGAGGAGGTTTGTGGTCACAGCTGCGTGAGATTATGCCCTGGGACTCGCTGATGTCAATGGCCATCTTGGCCCTGTTGGGGATCTGCCCACTCCCGTGAGCGGCGCTTGACAGTCCAGTCCGATGCCACGTCGGCACAGGTGGGGCTGGAAACCGCAGTACTCTCCAAATAAAAGTTTTGATGTAAAACAGTACCAATATTTTCAATCATTTTTTCTGATATCCTCCAATACCAAAAAATTCTCGTTGCATATCTTGACAAATTATTTTGTTCCCCTTAAAGTCTTTCTGTTCCTCACGGATGACCTTCTCGATTGGAAGGTCTCTCCGCACAGGCCCCGATCTTCGCTCTCACAGATCGGGGCTTTGTTGTATCTCCTTACCGTCTCCCGGCAAAAACCTCGACTGTGCGACATTTGCATACAATGTCTGCCCCTAAGCAGCCGTCACCAACGGTAAAAACCCCTGCGGCACGTCCACGATCTCTGTCTCATAGAGAGTAAACTGAGCCCCAATCTCGAATACTACGCCAGGCTACCCGGTAGACGTACCCCTCCTCATCCCGCAGCCGTACCTCCTGAAGCTGTAAGACCCACTGCTATCTCTGGCAGTGTTCCTGCAGAGAAAAGGATACATCTTTTTTTACCAGAAAGAGGAGCTGTAACGCCTCGATGCGACTTGTGCCATGCTCGTACTTTTAGAGCAGGACAGTAACTCCATGCTTTACAAGGTTACCATACGTAGTATCTGCAATGCTATGGTTGGAGGGGACAGTGGTTGTGTAGTTTTTTATGGGCCTACCCTTGCAAATTTATTTTGTACCCTATATACTACATTCGCTTCTTGTACGTCGTAACCTTCCTTGCCCTACGCCCCGGTTCTCTCTGCACGGACCGGGGCTTCGTACTGATTAGATATTGTGACCCATCAAAAATCATTGTACCCTATCTTCTTCGCATTGATCCGTCTCTATTGTGTGATGAAGAGTAAAGAGGGAGCAATGATCATGGACAGTCTACTGCCGCCGTATACTCTACATGAGCGGAGTCGCGAACTTTTGATGAGCAGCTAGGCGTTGTGCTGGCGGGCGCGACGAGCACTAAACCAGAGCAGGCGGTTACAGGGGCAAACGACCCAGTTCCTGCATAGCTGCCACGATTCTTCTGCATTTTTGACCTGGAATGTTAATGCATTAGGATTCGAATTGGGTAGAAAATCGAATGACGGGACAGATAGAAGGCAATACGGAGGATCAGAGGTCCAACAAGGATAGGGCGAGGACGATTTTTCATGGAAGCATAGGGTCATTATAATCCTAAAAATAATGTTTGTACAATCTTACAAGAAACCAACTTTTGATACAAACTAGAATTTAAAACAAATCCCAAATCCCATAAATCCATACATACAATAAGATAGTATCATATACATATTACCAAGATAAATAACGAGAAAAAATATACAAAGGAAAATGGGAGATGTATAATCGGTCTTTTCACAATAGATTGGCATAGAGGATTCCGTTAATTCTAAAAGAATTAAAGATACTTTACTCGTATATTTTACACCCGTCAATTCTTGTCGGCATTTTGTGACAAATTTATAAGAGGGTTACTTTATAGAAGACTGTAATAACGAAACAATGCCAATACACCTGCCCCTTTTTCTGTCCAAAAATCAATCTTCACTTCAATATTAAGCAATTATTCAAATGTAAGATGTTTTGTTACTACAGCAGTAATTCCCGCTAATAGCCTTGCAGTCTCTTCCCTCGATGGCAACAGCATGCTCTGTGTGCTGCTTGGATCATCCATGTTGGTCTTATACGGTCGAATCGTGCGCGCAGCAGCTACGATGTCGCCTTGAGCGTAGGCGCCTCGTGTAATTTGGGCATACAGCGCCTAGAGCGATTGAGGGTCGCCGCGTGCGCTAATAGGCACTTCATGGAGACAGGCAGGGGTTAAGAGGTCGCGCTAGTCAAGAGAGGGCAAGGCTTCTAGAGGCGGTAAACCAGGGCTTCAAACAGTTCTCGCTTGGACTCTGGCCGGTAGTCAGCGACCTCCGGCTTTGCCGGAGTCGCTGACATCGTCGTACGGTACCGGGAATGGCTGAGGCATACCGCAAAATACTGAAGCCCTGAGTCTGGTTGGGGCACCAGGGCTCAGGGCCAGGAGGGTTACGACATGCGAGAAACAAATAGAAGTATATAGGGAACGAAATAACTTTGTCAAGGTATGAAAATACACTATTTCTATATAGATAATGACGGGATAATACTGGTAAAATATTGGTATCTTTTTAGTGAAGAATTGGATAGAATAAAACGCTGCGAGGGATATGTGGAGACAATACAACCGCGGCGAGAGGAGAACCTCATTGCAAAACAAGCCGATTCATGATCTCATCGGGATGAGATCTGAGGTTGGGGTAGTTGGCATTATTGTTGTGATATGCACTATGGAGCTGATAATGAGTAAAATCCTTTTTGAATCCAAAGAATCAAAAGAATTATCACCCCATGATACAATAAGCCCAGCAACGACAGATGGAAAAGTCACATGATATTTTGCATACGTTTGCCGACTTCACTGATGGCCTTCGGTTTCTCATGCTGACTCACCGAGGCAAGGAGGGGAGGGTAAAGTCAGCAAACCAGATAGGGTAGCCAAGAACAAACGATCTCGAAATCCGGAGGAATTCGCCGCAATGCTGAACGAATTCCTCGCTCGCCGCGTGTTCTACGGATTTCTGCCATCCAATTCACAGAAAGGTTGCTACCCCATTCAGGCGAAGCCTACCACCCTCGGAGCCCAGCGGCGCTGGATTGTCTATGGTTCTTCTGCAGTCGCTCCTTTTGTCAACCTGCCCTGCTGCTGCATGGACTCTCCATGGGCGGTGGCTGGACCGCTGGTTGCCGCCCCGTGGATCAACTGCTGTGAGGTCCATGCGGCATAGTGCCGGTGCGCAGGGCACAAGCGGCAGTGAGGCATTACAGTTGCTCTTACGGGTATAGAACCAAGATGTTGCCTTTTCTCTGCCGGTACACTGTCAGAGATGCCAGTGGGTCTTACAGCTTCAGTAGGAGACCGAGATGCTGGACGTGCCGCAGGGGTTTGTCCCATTGGCGACGGCTGCGCAGGGTCAGACGTTGTATGACAAGGTCGCACAGTCGAAGTTTGGGCCGGGAGACAGTAAGGAAACAGTACAAAGCCCCGATCTGTGAGAGCGAAGATCGGGGCCTGTGCGGAGAGAGACCTCCCAAGGGAGAAAGTCTCGCCATAGGAGCACAAAGATCATAAGGGGAACGAATTCGAATGTCAAGGCATATTCTGAGAATATTTTGTAACCTTTTTTGGTTTGGAGTAGGTATAATTGCACCGCGATGAGCTGAATATAATAACTCGATACATACGAAGGAGATTCTGTGAAGGTTCATCTTTCATTCGTGCCGCCCGGTGGAGGTGAAACGGATTACTCCCTCATCATCGAAATGCCTACAGTTCCACAAACAGGTGACTATATATCAATTACCAGACCTGGCCAACAAGGAGCTGAGGATTTTATTGTCAAGAGAACGTGGTGGAATCTTGAATACAACAACAATAATATTGGATCTACAAAAGACTTTTGGGTTGAATGCGAATTTGCTCTCGGACCATATTCCAGTGAAATCCATCGAAGGAGCTGTCATGATTATCATGCTAGAACTGGTAAGCTTTTGGAGTTTTATTAATCTTTGTACTGAGATATTTCAGTAAAAAAGATAAGTATGTTGACACTATAAGCTTACCAAGAAGGCCGCACCCAGCACTCCCCCGACGATGGCCCTTGGTCTGACCGATCACGTGCGGGGCTATCGGGAGTACATCTGGCTTCCAGTGTCTACCGATCCAGCCCTTACCAAGCAGATGGACGAGTGGATGGCGCATCTGCTAACCCCCGCCTCTCCAGGACCAGCCCAGTGACAGCACCCAAGCACCTGCCCCTCCTGAGGAGACTATAAATAGAGAAAGAAAAAGAGGCAGCCCTTCTGCCGAAAGCCGCGTGAGGGGCCCGTGATGGTTCTCCAGGACTATCTGTTTATGAAATATCCAGGCTATATGGACACCAGACGCAAACAAGGGGTTACAGCCTAAGCTGTAACCCCTTGTTGTTCCGTATAGCGGGGGCCGGATTTGAACCAGCGACCTTTGGGTTATGAGCCCAACGAGCTGCCTGACTGCTCCACCCCGCAATTACAGCAAGAGCATACCGTTTCATCAAAGCTTTGTCAAGCACCGTCGAAGAAGAGACAGGGTCATGCAGTTGAGGACTACCACTATGCCGACAACTGCATGACCTTGAGGGAAAGAACCCTCCTAAGCGCCTAGTCTGCAAACTCGAAGACGATCTCGCCAGGACGCACCAAACCAAGTTCCTCACGCGCGATTTTTTCGATATATCCAAGGTCACTGCGCAGACGTTGCACCTCACGGGCCAGTGTAGCATTTTTTTGCTCGACGATCTCAACCTCGCGCACGAGACGATCGAGATCGTGCTGCATACGCCACATGGCCAAGAGGCCACGATCGCCCCAGACCGTAAACGCCATCATAGCCAGCATAAAGAGACTGCTCGCTATAAGCACCAGTGTCAGCCAGGGTGTGCCCACAATCTGGCGCACGAGGCCTGGCTGCGGCATCCCAGGGTATGACCCTTGTGGAGGCGTCCCAGGAACTTTCTGGGCCATGGCTTACTTCCTTAGCGCCGCAATATTGTAGAAGGCAGTGAGACCAGGGTAGCGGGCGTGCTGACCAAGACGACTCTCGATGCGCAACAGTTGATTGTATTTGGCGGTGCGATCGGTACGTGACAACGAACCGGTCTTGATCTGTCCAGCATTGCACGCCACCACCACATCAGCAATAGTGGTGTCTTCAGTTTCCCCTGAGCGATGGGACACGACTGCCGTATAACCGGCCCGTTTGGCCATCTCGACAGCTTCTAGCGTCTCGGTGAGGGTACCGATCTGGTTCAGTTTGATGAGAATAGCGTTGCCCACGCCTTCCCGAATGCCACGTTCCAGGATGCGAGTATTGGTGACAAAAATATCATCGCCCACCAGTTGCACCCGTGCCCCCAGAGCAGCAGTGAGTTTCTTCCACCCCTCCCAGTCCTCCTCCGCCAGACCGTCTTCGAGCGACAGAATGGGATACCGATCCACCAGCGTCTGATACCAGGCGATCATGTCGTCAGCGCTGCGCTCAGGTTGAGACTCGGCCGCCAGGCGATACACGCCATCGTGGTAAAATGCACTGGCTGCAGCATCAAGTCCGAGATAGATGTCCTCGCCTGGCCGATAGCCAGCACGCTCGATGCCGCGTAGGACCATCTCGAGCGCTTCCTCGTTCGACTTGAGGTTTGGGGCAAATCCCCCTTCATCACCGACATTCGTGGGATAGCCACGCTCGTGCAGCACAGCACGCAAGCGATGAAAAATTTCAGCACCCATGCGGAGCGCCTCTGAAAAGCAACCGGCACCCACAGGTAAAATCATAAACTCCTGGATATCAATGTTGTTATCAGCATGGGCGCCACCATTGAGGAGATTCATCATGGGTACTGGCATGGTACGAGCACTCGTGCCGCCAATATAGGCATACAGTGGCAAGCCGCTCTCTGCCGCTGCTGCCTTCGCTACCGCTAAGGACGCCCCCAGGATAGCGTTGGCCCCCAGGCGTCCCTTATTGTCCGTGCCATCCAGCGCGATGAGCGTCGCATCGATCTGCGCCTGTGCCGTGGCATCCACACCGTGCAGCGCCTGGGCGATCTCACCGTTCACATGCTGCACAGCTTTCAGAACACCACGTCCCAGAAAGCGTTGGGTATCTCCGTCACGCAGCTCCACGGCCTCACGCGTGCCTGTCGACGCGCCAGAAGGCACTGCCGCCTGTCCATGCGCACCGCTGGCCAGAGTCACCTCGACCTCCACAGTCGGGTTGCCACGGCTATCTAGAATCTCACGGCCTACAACGTGGGTAATTTTTCCCATAGGACTCATGCCTTCTCCGCCACTGCTTGCAGTGCTGCGGCCCCGGCACGCAGCGTGATCTCGATATCCTCATCGGTATGGGCCGTGGAGAGGAAACCCGTCTCGAACTGTGACGGTGCCAAATAGATACCAGCCTGCAGCATTGCAGCAAAATAGCGCCGGAACATCGGAATGTCACAGGCGCTAGCGTCGTCGAGGTTGTGTACCGGCTTGGCACTGAAAAAGAGCGTGAACATCGAGCCCAATGACGTGATATACACCGGCACACCATACCGCTGCGCCGTTTTCCGGGTTTCTTCCACCAGGTAAGTGGTGCGCTCTCCCAGCACTTGATACGGTGGCGCTGCACGCAAGATATCGAGGGTCGCAATACCAGCCGCCATGGCTAGCGGATTACCGGACAGCGTGCCAGCCTGGTACACGGGCCCGACTGGCGACATGCGCTCCATAATCTCGCGCTTGCCCCCATAGGCTCCCACCGGGAGCCCGCCACCAATCACCTTGCCAAGGGCCGTCAGGTCCGGCGCGATGTTGTAGAGTGTCTGCATCCCCCCATACGCCACCCGAAAGCCAGTGATGACCTCGTCAAAAATGAGCAAGGTCCCATGCTCACGGGTGACCTGGCGGAGCCCTTCGAGAAAGCCGGGCGCCGGCGGAACCAGGCCCATATTCCCCGCGGCTGGCTCGACAATCACGCCAGCCACCTGACCGGCATGCTGTTCCAGAGCCTGGCGCACTGCCGCCAAATTATTGAACGGCACCGTTAAAGTATGCCGGGCCAAATCCGCTGGCACCCCTGGGCTGTCCGGCACACCAAAGGTCATGGCGCCGGAGCCTGCTTGCACCAGCAGGCTATCGGCGTGACCGTGGTAGCAGCCGGTAAATTTCAGAATCATGTCGCGCCCCGTATACCCTCGCGCCAGACGAATTGCCGTCATCGTCGCTTCGGTACCGGAATTGACCATGCGCACCATGTCCATGGCGGGAAACGCCTCGACAATGCGTTGCGCCAGGTGGACCTCCCGTTCCGTTGGCGCCCCAAAGCTACACCCATCTGCGGCAGCCTGTTGCACGGCGGTTACCACCTGGGGATGAGCATGACCGAGGATCAGTGGACCCCAGGAGCCCACATAGTCGATATAGACATTGCCGTCGACATCATAGACGCGAGCGCCAGCCGCACGCTGGATGAAGGGCGGTTGCAAATTGACCGATTTAAAGGCCCGCACCGGGCTATTCACCCCACCCGGAATGAGCTGCTGCGCTTGCTGAAAGAGCGCTGCTGACTTGCTTCCACTCTGGACCGTCACAGGCGCCTTCCTTCTGGTTACGTGAGATAGCAATTGATGAGGAGCCCGAGGCGCTCCTGCACCGCGGCTGGAATCATCGCCCGATCAGTGATAATGGCGGTCTGTAAGGCGGTGCTGCACGGGCAGGTGCGAGCGCCCTGAAGGTGCGGCACCGTGCGGGTAATAATCTCCTGCGCCAGCTGGACATTACGCTGGAGGATGGCCAAAATCGCCCCGATATCGACATCCGCGGCGCTGGCATGCCAGCAGTCATAGTCTGTGGCCAGCGCCAGGGTAGCATAGCACAACTCGGCCTCGCGAGCCAGCCTCGCCTCGGGCATATTCGTCATCCCTATGACGTCAACGCCCCACTGCCGGTAGAGGCGTGACTCAGCGCGGGTCGAAAACTGGGGTCCCTCAATGCACAGGTACGTGCCCCCAAAGTGGGCTGTGGCCCCAGCGTCGCAGGCCGCCTGATGCAGGGTCTGGGCTAGCACCCCGCAGACTGGATCGGCGAACGTCACATGCACCGTGATGTCCTCGAAAAATGTCGACACCCGCTGGCGGGTACGATCGATAAATTGGTCGGGAATGACCAGATGGCCAGGGTGAATCGCTTCCCGCATGCTGCCCACGGCGCTCACGGCAATGACCCATTCCACCCCGAGGGATTTTAAGCCATAGATATTGGCCCGAAAATTAATCGCTGACGGTGGCAGACGATGGCCCCGACCGTGACGCGGCAGAAACACCATGTCGTGACCATATAACGTCCCCACAATATACACATCGGAGGGCGGCCCAAACGGCGTCGTCACCTCGACCTCACGCACGTTCTCTAAGGCCGCCATAGCGTAGAGGCCGCTGCCACCTATGACGCCGACCTTGCCATTGTCCATGCCGCACCTTTTCGGAGTAGGGGTGGAACCTCACATGCTCAACGTGTTGCCATGAGGAGTTCAGCCGTCTGCACCGCGTTGAGGGCGGCGCCTTTACGCAGGTTGTCGGTGACCACCCACAGATGCAGACCATGGGGCACTGACAGGTCGGCCCGCAGCCGCCCAACGAACACCGCATCCTGGCCGCTGGCCTGGATAGGCTGGGGGTAATGCAGACGCTCCCGATCGTCCGCAAGCACGACACCAGGTGCCTGGGCCAAAAGCGCCCGGGCGGCCTCAACACTCAGCGGCTGCACGGTTTCAAGCGTGACGGAGGCCGAGTGGCTATGCGCCAGCGGCACATAGGCCGCAGTGGCGGTCACTGGCAGATCGGGTACCCCAAACAGCTTGCGGGTCTCCAAAATAAGCGCCATTTCCTCTTGCGTATAGGCATTGTCGAGAAAATCCCCGCACTGGGGCAGGCAGTTGAAGGCAATCTGGTGCGGCAAGATGTCAGCCTGGGCCGGGCGGAAATTGAGCAGGTCGCGTAACTGCTGATCAAATTCCTGGACCGCCCGGCGCCCCCCACCAGAGACGGCTTGATAGGTAGAAATGACGACCCGCTTGAGCGTGGCCGCCGCATGCAGTGGCGCCAGGGCCAGGCTCACCTGAATCGTCAGACTGTGGGGCATGGCGACGATCCCCTGATGCTGCTGGAGCACGGCAGCGTTGACTTCTGGGACACACAGGGGGACCTCGGGAGCGAGGCGAAAGGCACTACTACAATCGATCACCACCGCCCCGGCGCTGACCGCTTGTGGCGCATGCGTTTGGCTGGTCTCGGTATCTGCTGCAAACAGAGCCAGATCGACACCACTCAAAGCACCCCTGGCAAGCGGGCGCACCATGTGGCTCTGGTTGCGAAAGTCGAGGCGCGTGCCAGCCGAGCGACGTGAGGCCAGCAACGTTAACTGGTCCAGCGGAAAGTCCCGCTCCTCGAGCACGCGCAGGATTTCCTCGCCAACAATTCCTGTGGCCCCAACCAGGGCCACATGCCAGGCAGCCATAGGCTTATGACCTCTGCGGCGCTGTGGCCGCCTTACGGAGAGCAGTACAAATCACCTCGCCCATCTGGGTAGTCCCCACGCGGGTGCAGCCTGGCCCCATGATGTCAGCGTCAATGGCCCTTGCCGTTTGCGGCTGATGCAAGGCATACTGGAGCATCATGGCCACGGAATTGATGGTGGCAATGGGGTTGGCGATGTTCTGGCCAGCGATGTCTGGGGCACTGCCGTGCACCGGTTCAAAGATGCCCACCGTCCCACCGATACTGGCCGACGGCAGCATCCCAATGGAGCCAGTCAGCATCGCGGCTTCGTCGCTCAGGATGTCACCAAACAGATTGCCTGTGACGATCACGTCAAACTGCCGCGGCGCCCGCACCAGCTGCATCGCACAGTTGTCGACATACAGGTGTTCCAACTCGACATCGCTGAACTCCCCGGCCAATTCCGTCACCTCCCGCCGCCACAAGACCGAGGTCTCGAGCACATTCGCCTTATCGACCGACGTCACCTTGCGGCGACGCTGGCGGGCAAACTCAAACGCCAGACGCGTCACGCGCCGAATTTCCGCTGAGGTATAACTCATGGTGTTAAAACCACGTTCGCCCTGCGCGAGCTGTTCAATGCCCCTGGGTTCGCCGAAGTAAATATCGCTGACCAGCTCACGCACCACCAGCACGTCAATGCCTTGCACCACCTCCGGGCGTAGGGACGAGGCGTCAAGCAGGGCAGTATAGAGCTTTGCCGGGCGCAAATTGGCAAACAAGTCCAGAGTCTGCCGGAGACGGAGTAAGCCACGCTCCGGGCGCTTATCCGCCGGGAGCGCATCCCACTTAGGGCCACCCACGGAACCAAACAGCACCGCATCGCTCTCCCGGCATAACTGTAACGTC
>WNGA01032398.1_pt2 | contig 10654 bp, 13 predicted proteins | sample 5400061 | NCBI WGS metagenome assembly WNGA01 (sample SAMN13153366, study PRJNA577476) | soil metagenome | isolation source: 100 cm soil or saprolite under grassland replicate 2 | place: USA:California | collected 2016-06-15
CCGCAGGAGCGCCGTCGCGCGGTCGGACCATGCGCCCATGACGAGCTCGCGGTAGGTGTCCGAGGCCTCGCCGAGAAGCGATCGCGCCTCATCCTCGTCGCCTGGTCCTGCGCGCGCGAGCAGCATTGCCCCGAGCCCATGCTGCGCGTGCGCCAGCCACGGGCGGGCTCGCATCCGCCGCTCCAGCTCGATCGCGGCGCGGAAGTGCCTCTCCGCGTCCTCGAAGCGGCCGAGGACGGTGGCCAGGGTGCCCAGGCCGCGCGCGGTCGCCCCAAAGACACCCTCGATCGGGGCCTCCGCCCACAATCCCTCGTACGGAATCATGATCTCGTAGAGGCGAGCCGCGGAGCTCGCGTCCTCGAGAGCCGCGCAGACCTCGGGCAGCAGGTTCACGCTGAAGAGCCACTCCGCGTCGAGGTGCTTGGTGCGGAGGTCGCGCGACATCAGCTCGTCGAGCGCGGCCTGCGCATCCGCCTTGCGCCCGAGCTCCACGTGGACGTGGGCCACGATGCAATGGAACCTCAGCAGCGCCGGATACTCGCGCGCGGAGCGCATGAGCGTGTCCTCGAGCTCGGCCAGCCGCCCCTGGGCGCGGCGCAGCACGAAGGACGCAACTCGGTTGGATACGGCGGCGTTCCAGCTCTCGGCCCGCTGACCGAGAGCCGCGGCCTCGGAGATCAGCTCCTCGGCGTGCCCGAAACGCCCTTCCATGAGCGCCAGCTCGGCATGTGTCATGGCGTTGTGCCAGCGTTGAGCGGGCTGCCGTAGATCCTCGGCAACCCTGCCCAGCGCGTCGATCTCGACATCGACGCCGGCGCGGTCGGCAAGCGCCCAGCGGGAGCGGAGGCGAGCGTCGCGCGCCGTGTACTCGCGTTCCTTGTCGCCGAGCCTCGCCGCAAGCGAGAGCAGCTCATCGTCCGCACTCTCGAAGCTGCCGATGTTGTCGGGTCCCTCGACGGCCACCCTGTGCCCCTCCAGTGCATAGGCCAAGGCGAGCGGGTCGCCGATGCGGCGCGCCATCTCGAGCGCCTCGCGGGCCAGGGGGGCCCTTCGCTCGCGCAAGGGGTCGTCGCGCCGGGAGGCCGCGAGTCTGGCGAGGAGCCGAACCCGGCCCGGACTGTCGTCCTCGCCGACCGCGGCGAGCGCGCGCTCCAGCAGCGGAACGAGCGCGACGTCGGTGGAGGCGCGCGCCCACGCGAAACGCCCCCCGTACCCGAGCGCTGCGCGGGTCAGCTGCTGAGAATCGCCCGAGGCCTCGGCGAGCTCCGCGGCGCGTAGGAGGGCCCGCTTGGCCTCGGTGGCCTCGCCGGCCCGGCTAAGCACCTCGCCGAGTGACAGGAGCAGCTCGCCTTCCCGTTCCGGGTCTGCGCGCCCGCCCGCCTCGAGCAGTCGCACGGCGGTCGAGTAGTGCCGCGCCGCCTCCTCGTAACCGTGCTGTGCCGCGGCCCTGTGTCCCGCGCGCTCGGAGTAGTCGATGGCCTTCGCGGAGCCGGCGCTCCCGGCCTCGACGTAGTGGTGGGCGAGCTCCGCCAGGTGCGGCTCGAGGTTCTCCGAATAGAGCTCCTCGAGGGCGTCGGCGATCTCGCGGTGCAGCCTCAGGCGCCGGGTCGGCGCCAGGTCGTCGTAGATCGTGTCTCGCATGAGGACGTGGGAGAAGCGGAGGCGCCCGCGCGTGCCCGGAACCTCGCCGACCAGACGGGCCCCTACCGCTTCCTCGAGCGCCTCGAACAGGTCGTTCTCCTCCAGACCGCTCACTCGCTGTAGCGCGTCGAGATCGAACTCGCGGCCTAGCACGGAGGCCAGCACCAGCAGCTGCCGGCAGCGGTCGGACTGGCGCGCCAGTCGTCCCGCGATCGCGTCCCTGACACCATCCGGGATCGGGAGGCTCGCGCCCGGCTTGCCGGCCTCGCTCAGCCGCCCCTCCGCGGCGAGGAGGCGCGCGACCTCGCTGGAGAACAGCGGATTGCCCGCCGTCTCCGCATGAACCCGCTCCGACAGCGCGTGCGGCGGCGGCTCGCCGGTCACCAGTTCGAGCAGCCGGGCGGTGTCGGGGCCGCTCAGGCCCTTGAGGGCAATCCGCGTGACTGCGGCGTCTCGCGTGAGCTCCGGGAGCGCTTCGGCGAGCAGGTCGTCCGGACCGACTTCGGTGTCGCGGAAACAGCCGGTGATCACGATCCGGGCACCCGTGAGCTCAGTGGTCACGAACCTGAGCAGGAGGAGCGACGGTGCGTCGGCGGCATGGAGGTCGTCGAAGACCAGAACGAGCGGCTCTGCCGACGCCGCAATCCTCAGAAACGAAGCGACCGACTCGAAGAGCCTGAAGCGCGCGCCGGAGGATTCGGGCGCCGGCGTGGCAGCCGGCTCGGCGAGCAGGTCGCGCATCTCCGGGACGAGCGTGGCCAGTTCCGCACCCGCCCGGTTGACGTGCGCGCGTAGGTCATCCCGGTCGCTGCCCCGCATGTATGCGCGCAGCACCTGCACCCAGGGCCAGTAAGAGGGTGCGCCGCCCGCCTCCCAGCAGCGGCCGACCAGCACCTTCGCTCCTCGCAGCTGCGCCTGCTCGGCGAGCGCTTCCGCCAGGCGACTCTTGCCGATGCCCGGCTCCCCGCCGATGAGAGCCAGCGCGCCGTTTCCCGAGACCGCGCGGTCCAGCAGCGACAGGAGCTCGCCCAGCTCGCGCTTGCGCCCGACGAGCGTCTCGGACGCCGCGGCAGCCGCCTCGGGACCCGAGCGCTTCCCCGCGGGAGCCCGGAGCGTCTCGTCCTGAGCCAGGATGGCGCGCTCCAGCTGCTTGAGATCTGGGCCCGGCTCGATCCCGAGCTCCTCCACCAGGGTCTCGCGAGCCTGCCGGTAGGGAGGCGCTCTCGGAGCGGGTGCTCTCGCACGAGCGTCTGGAGCTCCGCGACGAGGTTCGTGTGCCGGCCGAGCTGGAGCTCGGCGGCGATCCGGTCCTCCACAGCCCCCGCCCGAAGCTCCTGCAGCAGTCCGATCTCGGTCTGCGAGAACGACTCGTAGCCGAGGTCGGCGAGCGGCGGGCCGCGCCAGAGGGCGAGCGCACCGGCGAGCCGGTCTGCGGCGAGGGTGGCGTCCCCGGCTTCAAGGGATGCCCGGCCGGCCGCGATCTCGTCCTCGAAGCGGTGAAGGTCGAGCTGACCGCGCGCGAGCCGCAGCTCGTAGCCGGGCGGCCGGGTCACGAGCAGATCGCTCACCTGCCCGGTGGAGCGCTCCGGCTCGAGGGTCCGCCGCAGGCGCGAGATGGCCACCTGCAGCGCCTTCGAGCCATCCTCGATCCCGTCCTCGCCCCACAGCTCGTCGATCAGCCGGTCCCTCGACACCACCTCGTTGGCATGGAGCAGGAGCAACGCGAGCAGTGCCCGCTGCCTCGTCCCGCCGAGTGCGAGCTGCCGGTCGCCGTCGTGAACCTCGAGCGGTCCGAGGATCCTGAAGTCCATCGGTCGAGTCTCCGTGAGCGACGGTAACACGGCCGTTACCGCGCCGTATGCGGCCTGAAAGGGCCCCGGCCCATGCTGGCTTCGTTCAGTCACCCGCCACAGGAGGTCGATCATGTCGGAGGCCACACAGTCCAGAGCCCAGCTTCCGAGCGTCGCGCGGCCGAGCCGCACCGTCTGGCTCGCGGCAGCGCTCGCGCTCGCCGCGACGATCGCGGTCGTGCTCATCTTCACGCTGGGCGGCGAGTCCTCGAAGAGCACGACGCCGGTCAGCGCACAGTCTCACCCCAGCCTGCGCTCCGACGGAGGCCCGGAGGAGAGCGGCATCGCGGCGACGATCGGATCGCGCGCCGAGTCCGGCCCCGACGAGAGCCGCATCGCGGCATACGTTTCGGGCCACTGACCTGAAGCAGGATCGGCGACCCCGATGAGGCGGGCTCAGCGGGCCGCGTCGGCGACGGCGCGGCCCGCGGTCCGGCCGGAGTGGCCGGGCACGATCTATAGGTCGTACGTCGTGAGCTCGAGCTGGAGGCCGGCGGGGTCCTCGAAGTAGATGGAGTGCGCCACGCCGTGGTCCGCGAACTCGAATGGAATCCCGCGCGCGCGGAAGTCGTCCTGTGCTGCGGCGAAGTTCTCTCGGTCGACGCGGAACGCGATGTGCCGCAGCGCCGCGCTCGGCTCGCCGCCCCGGGACTTGAAGAGCGCGAGGCCGCTCCCGCCCGCCATCAACGCGACGGGTGTGTCGCCCCACTCGCCGGCGAACTCGCGCCCGAGGCCCAGGACGTCCGTGTACCACGACTCCTCGACTCCCTGGTCCGCGACCGCCAGCGCGACGTGATCCAAGCCCTGAACCTGAAATCGCATGTGCGAACCCTACGTCCGGCTCCCCCGTTGACGCGCGCGAGGGCGTCGGACAGAGTAGGCCAGGCATGGGACGATTCGACATCTCATCCGAGGTCGCCGAGGAGTGGCGCGGGAAGTTCCGCGAGCAGATCCAGCCGCTCGTCGATGAGGAGGTGCTCGCGGTCGGGACCTTCCGGGCCACCGGAGCGGGCACCAAGTACGCGATCAGCAAGACCCAGGCGGGCGCGCTGGCGTACGGCGCGGCGAGCCTGATCGGGAAGAAGCGAGCGGGAGGGCTTCCCGGAACGTTCCTGCTCGCGGTCACGCCGACCAAGCTGCACGCGTTCAAGTACAGGATGAAGCGCAACGGCGTGGCCGTGAAGGAGGAGGTCGGAGCCTGGGACCGCTCCGGCCTCGAGGTCACCACGGAGCGACTGGCGACCACCACCCGAGTGCAGCTCGAGTGGCCCGCTGAGGGCGACAAGATCGTCTGCGACCAGGACGGCATGGGCGACAACCCGTGGGCAGACGACGTGATGCGGGTGCTTCAAGCGCGTTAGCCTCGCGACGCCGGCGGGGAGGACACGGGTGTGGCCAAGGCTCGGAAGTCGCAACTGAACCCGCGGCTCCCGAAGCCCACGGAGGCGGCGACCGCGGCCGTGCTGACCGGCGCGGCGGCGGTCGGAGGCAAGCTTGCGAAGGACAGGCTGTCCGCTGCCCGTCAGGAAGACGCCCGTGCCTACAGGCTCAAGCGAACCGAGTTCGTTCCGGACGGGATGCGCCGGATCGCCCGCGGGCAGCTCGACGCCGGCATCGAGGAGCTCGAGGGTCAGCCCAACGTGAGATGGGCCGGCGGCTGTCGGCCCCGAGGGACGCGATGGTGCTGATCGAGACGCTCGACGGCCTGACCGACCGCTTTCGCGACGAGCTGCCGCCGGAGGCGACAGGTCGCCTTCGCGACGAGTTCGAGCAGGCGCACCAGCAAGCCCTCACGAAGCTTCGCCGGAACAAGGCGACGATCGAGGCTGTTCGTGACGAGCTCGAGGAGGCGCGCGTGAGAAGCGCCTCGTGGATGTACGAGGCGGACGGGTTCGATGCGGTGCGCCCGGGCCTCGAGCGGATCTACCGGCGCGGCCGGCGCGCCATGCGCGCAGCGGCCGAGGAGCCGAGCACGGAGCACCTGCACGAGTGGCGGAAGCGCGCCAAGGACCTCTGGCACGCCGTGCAGATCGTGCGCCCCGCGGCTCCCAAGCGGATGAAGCGGCTTGCGAAGGAGGCCCACGGGCTGTCCGACCTGCTCGGTGACGACCACGACCTGGCCGTGTTGCGACAGGAGGTCGTGCTGAGTCACGCCGGCTTCGAGCAGGAGGCCACCCGCATGGCTGTCCTGGCTGCGATCGACCGGCGTCGAGCGTCGCTCCAGCGACGTGCGTTCAAGCTCGGCGCGAGGATCTACGGGCCACCGCCCAAGGCGTTCGCGCGCTCGGTCGAGCGGAATTGGCGCAAGCGAGCCCCGAAGCACCCCGAACCCGTCGCGGGCTGAGGCACGGGGAGACGGCGTTGGCGCCGCTCGGCTGACTACTGCAGATAGCCCTCCACGGTGCCGGCGTCGCGCACGGCCGCCTCCTCGGGATCGGCGCCGGCGTCGCGGAGCGCGCGCCGCTGGCGCAGCAGGTCCCAGCAGCGGTCGAGCTCGACCTCGACGGCGCTCAGCCGGTCGCGGTCCGCCTCGAGAGCGTCCTCGTCATAGCTGTCCGCCTGCTCCTTGCCCCGGAGCGCCTTCTCCTCCGAGACGAGCCGCTCGATGCGGTCGGCGATGCTCTCGTCGCTCATGGGGCGCCCACCGGCGCGCCGCTCAGCTCCTCCGTCAGCGCCTGCGAGTCCTTGACCTCCGAGAACATCGGATAGTCGAACTTGATCGCGTTCTCGTGCTCCTCCGGCGAGGTCGCCGCGACGCAGTCCGAGAGGGTGATGACCTCGTAGCCCTTCTCGTACGCGGTGCGCATCGTCGACTCGACGCAGCAGTTGGTGAGGAAGCCGCCGAGCGCGATCGTCGTGATGCCGCGAGCGCGGAGGATGAAGTCGAGGTTCGTCGTGGCGAAGGTGTCGAGGCCGCGCTTGCCCTCGACCACCACGTCGCCCTCCTGCGGCGCGAGCGCGTCGACGATCTCGGAGCCCCACTCGCCCTTCACGAACGCGGTCGAGTCGACCACGCCCTTGAGGATGCCGTAGGGGTGGTCCGACAGCTCGCCGTAGCCCGGCGCGAACGTGATCGGAGCGTGGACGATGGTGGCGCCGGCCGCGCGCGCGGCCTCGATGAGCGCGCGCGTGTTCTCGAGCATCCCGGTCGAGTCCATCACGTCGCGCACGGCGTCATGGAGCACGCCGCCCTCCGAGGTGAAGTCGTTCTGGAACTCGATCAGCACAACGGCGGTGCGCTTCGGATCGATGGCCATGGGGGCTCCTTTCCTTTGCTTGTCGGGACTACAGCACGCGCGGAGAGTGGGAGGAGGAATAGACGTCCTTGCGGGCGATCAGGCCGTCGCGGAACGGGAAGACGTCGATGCCGTCCCACTCGACCTTGCGGCCTTCGGAGTCGGTCGCCGTCGCGGTCCACTCGCTGACGACGAAGTCGTCGCCCACGTAGCGCCGGCGCCCGCGAAAGCGCATGTCCGGCTGATCGGCGAACGTGGCCTCGAGCAGCCGGCGGACGTCCGCACCCTCGACCCGCACGCCGCGGGTGTGGTTCTCGAAGACCATGTCCTCCGTGTGCATCGACATGATCGCGTCGACGTCCTGGTCGTTCCAAGCTTGGTCGTAGCGATCGATGAAGGCCGTGAGATCCACGTCTTGAATCCTACGACTCGCAGGATCGGCAGTTCGTTAGCCCCGCCTGAAACTGCGCCGCCTCCAGTCGCCCTTACGAAGCGTAAGTTAGACTGGGTGGGGCCGACCGCTCTCCCGGAAGGAGTCGCCATGCAAGCCGTGTTGATCCACGAGACCGGCAGCCCCGACGTCCTGCACTACGAGGAGGCCGACCGGCCCGAGCCCGGCGACGGCCAGGTGTTGATCAGGGTGCACGCGGCGTCCGTCAACCCGGCGGACTGGAAAGCCCGGCGCGGGTTCTCCGAAACGCGGCTGCCGGCGGTGCTCGGCAGAGACGCCTCGGGCACGGTCGAGCTCTCGCGTGCCGACGGCTTCGCCGAGGGCGACGACGTGTTCGGATACGTCCCGGGCGGGGGATACGCGGAGTTCGCGATCGCCTCCGCCAGCACGATCGCGAGGAAGCCGGCCGGTCTCAGCCACGAGCAGGCCGCCGCGCTGCCGGTGGCCGGGATGACCGCGTGGCAGGCGCTGTTCGACCGCGGCGGGCTCGAGCGCGGACAGACCGCTCTGATTGCCGGTGCCGCCGGAGGTGTCGGCCACCTCGCCGTGCAGTTCGCAAAGATCGCCGGCGCGCGGGCGATCGGCACCGGGTCCTCCCGCAATCGCGACTTCGTGCTCGGTCTCGGCGCCGACGAATACGTCGACTACACGGAGCAGGACGTCGGCCAGGCGGTCAGCGGGGTCGACGTCGCGTTCGACACCGTCGGCGGGGACACGACGCAGTCGCTGGTCCCCACGGTGCGCGAGGGAGGCATCCTCGTCACGATCGCGAACGCTCCGCCCGAAGAGGCGGCGCGCGCGCGCGGCGTGCGCGCGGAGCTGCTCGTGATGAGCCCGAGCTCGGAGGACCTGGCTCGGATCGCCGAGCTGGTGGCGGGCGGCGAGGTCCGCGTGGAGATCAGCGAGGTGCTCCCGCTCACGGAGGTCCAGCGAGCACACGAACTCAGCGAGTCCGGGCACACCCGCGGCAAGATCGTCCTAACCGTGTAGAACGCGCCCGTCCTGGAGCATGTCGAGGATCGGTCGCCGGCTTCGACTAGTGGTGAGGGCGCCTGAGTCGGCGCCGACACGAAAGGAGCGCGCAATGAAGTACATGCTGCTGATGAACTACTCCGCCACTGCCGGGGTTCCGCCGATGAGCGAGTGGGCGACTGAGGACATGAAGGCCCGCGGTCAGGCGATGGCCGCCATTCACGAGGAGCTGGCCGCCAGCGGCGAGCTCGTCGGGGCAGAGGGGCTGACAGGACCCGAGGCGGCGAAGATCGTGACAGACGACGGGATCGGCGCGCCGGTCGTCACCGACGGCCCGTTTGCGGAGTCGAAGGAGTTCCTTGCCGGTTACTGGCTCGTCGACGTCGAGTCCGAGCAGCGGGCGATCGAGATCGCCGCGCGCACGTCCGCGGCGCCCGGTCCGGGTGGCAGGCCGATGGCCAAGGAGATCGAGGTCCGGCCGGTGATGCACCCACAAGGTCGCTGATGACGAGCATCGAGGACCTGCTGCGCGAGCTGGCTCCGCAGGTCCTCGGTGCTGTCGCACGTCGATATCGCTCGTTCGAGGATGCCGAGGACGCCGTGCAGGAAGCACTGCTTGCCGCTGCGACGCAGTGGCCGGGCGAGGGCGTTCCCGACAACCCGCGCGGATGGCTGGTCGCCGTCGCCGCACGGCGGATGACCGACCGAGTGCGCAACGAGGAGGCACGTCGGCGCCGCGAGGAGCTCGCCGGCTTCCAGCAGCCGGCCCAAGCGTCCCCGCCGCTGCCGGCGCATGACGATTCGCTGCTCCTGCTGTTCCTGTGTTGCCATCCGGCGTTGACGCCGGCGTCCGCGATCGCGTTGACGCTGCGCGCCGTCGGCGGGCTGACCACCGCGGAGATCGCACGGGCCTTCCTCGTTCCCGAAGCGACGATGGCGCAACGCATCAGCCGCGCCAAGCAGCGCATCAACATGTCGGGCGCGGTCCTGGTGATGCCGACCCAAGGCGAGTGGGGCGAGCGACTGCGATCGGTCCTGCACACGCTCTACCTCATCTTCACCGAGGGCTACTCCGCGACCACCGGCGCATGCGTGGCTCGCGGCGACCTGTCGGCGGAAGCGATCAGGTTGACGCGGATGGTCCACAGGTTGCTGCCGGACGACCCAGAGGTCGCCGGCCTGCTGGCCCTCATGCTGCTCAGCGAGGCTCGCCGCCCCGCGCGCACGGGACCGGACGGCGAACTCGTTCCTCTCGCGGAGCAGGACCGCTCGTTGTGGAACCGCGAGCTCATCGCGGAGGGCGTGGTGCTCATCTCCGGGGCGCTGCCCAAGCGGGCGGTCGGCGAATACCAGCTGCAGGCCGCGATTGCCGCCGTGCACGACGAGGCGGCGGCGGCCGAGGACACCGACTGGCCGCAAATCCTCTTCCTCTACGGGCTGCTCGAGCGGATGACCGCCAACCCGATGGTCACCCTCAACCGAGCGGTCGCGACAGCGATGGTTCACGGGCCGACCGCGGGCCTCGCGATGCTTGACGGTCTCGACGAGCGACTTGCCGACCACCACCGCCTCGATGCCGTACGGGCCCATCTCTTCGAGATGGACGGAGACCTCCACGCGGCGATCGCCCACTACCGCACGGCGGCAGGACGCACGACGAGCCTGGCGGAACGCGCATACCTGACAACTCGCGCCGCACGCCTCGGGCCGCACGCCTCGACCTGAGCGTCACCCTTCGCCGGCCGACCCGGGCGAAACGGCTCCGTTTGCCTGGTACTGGAAGGATGGGCGTATGAGCGCGCGGCAGCTTCATCCATGACACGGACTGCTGTGGCCCCCGCCGCCGTATGAGCGCTACCGTTGGGTCATGCCAGCGAGACGGCTGCCTGTCCTGGCGGCTGCGCTCGGGGTCGTGCTGGGTGCGGCCGCCTGTGGCGACGGCGAGCGGGATTCCTCGCCGCCGGGCCCGGCGTCGGATGCCCAACCGGCAAGCCTCTCTAGCGTCTGTCCACCCGCGCCAAGCGACCTGGCGGCGGTGCTGCGCAAAGGGGTGCGGCGCACGGGCAAGCTGCGGCGCCTGTTCGCCCTGCGTTCAAGGGCCAGCTTCTCGGACAAGGACCCGGCGGTGCGCTCGGGCGTCTACTTCGTCTCGGGCAACATCGGCGCGGCGGTCTTCACCTGGGCCGTCAACGTCCAAGCATGGCGGACCGGCGCGGGCCTGATCGTCGCCGTGGACCGCGAGACGCGCGCCGTCTCGCCGCGACGATGGGCCGTGAGCCCCCGGCAGCTCGAAGAGCGGTACGGCATCAGCGAGCAGACCCACGGCTACGCCCGCGCTCGCGCGTGCGCCAATCCGACACGCCGCTGACCATGCCAGGCAACACTTCGGCTACGCGCGCGTCAACTCGGTCACGTCAACCTCGGGTCCGGGCTCACCGATGAGCCTTGCAGGCGTCCGCGGTCATAAATGGAGAACCCGAGAGGAACGAGGGCACCATGCTGAA
>WNGA01013111.1_pt1 | contig 10653 bp, 6 predicted proteins | sample 5400061 | NCBI WGS metagenome assembly WNGA01 (sample SAMN13153366, study PRJNA577476) | soil metagenome | isolation source: 100 cm soil or saprolite under grassland replicate 2 | place: USA:California | collected 2016-06-15
CGTCGAGCAGCCCGGCACCCAGCCCGCCCGCCACGACCACCCCGCCCGCTTCGACCACCGCGCCGACCGGCTCGTCGCCTTCGAGCACGCCTTCCGCTACTCGGTCGACGGCAAGCCCTACGCTGCCGGCTGTCCGGTCCTGGACGCCTGGTGCGGGGGAGATCCAGCCCGAGGTGAAGCGCATCGCGATCGCGGCGACCGTCGACCTGCTCCGTCGACCTGGAACCCGGTCCGTGGTCGAGGTGATTGACGCGCAGTACGGCGGCATCCTGGCGGACTCGGCCAGCGTGCTCGTGCCATGCCGCGTGTACACGATCGCAGGCGGGCGCCTCACCAGCGGAGGTACGACGGTCGACGTACGCCTGACCAAAACGCGGGGGAGTTGGCGCGTGACCGCGACTCATCCAGCGCAGCCCGGTGCGGCGGTGTCACGCCTCTCGACTGCGGCGCGGCAGGTCCTGGCAAGCGACCGGATCACGCTGCCGCCCGCATCCGCCGCCGACATCCGCTCGGGGCAGGTCCACGACAGCGTGCTCACCGCGATGCTGGAGCTCGCCAAGATCTATCGCATTGGCATCAGCGTGATCCGTACCGGCCACCCGCTGTATGTCTTCGGCACCAACCGCCCGAGCGATCACCCCCGCGGCCGCGCGTTCGACACCTGGCAGATCGACGGCCACCCGGTCGTCGCGCCGACCACCTCGCGTTCGCTCGTCACGTCGTACATGCGAGCCGCCGCAGCCGCCGGCTCGTACAACGTCGGCGGCCCCTACCAACTGTCCGGCGCGACCTACTTCTCCGACAACACCCACCACGACCACATCCACGCCGGCTTCCAAACCTGACACCGCCTACGGCTGGGGGCTGAGGGATCTGCGGCGGACTCGGAGGGTGTAGGTGAGACCTTGTCGTTTGCCGTCGGGAGTGAAGCGGATGGAACTGCTCAGGCCGCCGGTGGTGGCGACGTCCCAGCCGAGTTGGTCGCGGGCCTGGCGGGCGAAGGTTTTGAGGTCTTTGATCTCGCAGCCGCAGTCGAGGGTTGCGTCGACGAAGACGTACGACGCGGATGGGTTCTGCTCGTCCGGGCTGAGCTGCCAGGTGATCTCGTGGGTGTGGTCTTGCAGGCCGGTGCGGACCGGGTCGTGCTGGATGCCGAGCGCCTTCTCGTAGTCGTCGACGTCGTCGATGAAGAACAGGTCGCTGCGGTACTTACCCGGCCAAACGGCGTACAGGCGACTCTCGGCCGCCCGCACGCGCGCTTCGACACCGTCCGGTGGCGGCGACTGCACCGAGCCGTCGGAGCCGACCTCGATGTAGCAGACGGTCGGCAGCGCGTACGGGAACTCAGGCGAGTGACTGGCGTACCGCAAGGCGTCCCCTTTCCCGCTCACAACTGACGATCCAGCTTATTCGCCACCGCCGAGGCAGCCGCGGATGCTGACACAGGAACGCACCGACGGCGAGCTCCAACGCGGAACGGGCTCCCGGCGAAGAAGTACGGCTGGTCGTGCTGGAACATCCCAGCAGGATGGCTGATCTTGGCATGTTCCTGCCGAAGTTCGTCCACAGGTAGTGAGGGCTTGACAACGGATCGGGGGAAATGCGGTCCTTGCGGGAGGCAACCGCTCTCGGGGGAACTAAAGGAGTGGACTATGGGGATTGGGCGGGTTCGGGGTGCTGTAGCGACAATTGGATCTGCGGTACTGGTCGCGGGGCTGTTGATGGCTCCGCCCGGCGCGGCTGGAAGTGCGGTGGCGGACGACACGCCGACGCTCCAGCCGGGGGCCAGACCGCCGCGGATCAGTGAGGAAGACGAGCAGATCCAGCTCCAGCGGGATCTGTTCTTCATGAGTAGGCGCACCGCTGGTGACCAGCAACTCGACAACCAGCAGGCCGGTGCACTGCGGGCGGCCGCGGCTCGCGCCGCCGCTCAGCTTCGCAAGCAGGGGACACCCAGTCCGGGCCCGGCGACCTTCACCGGCACGTGGGCCGGTCTCGGTCCTGACCCGATCGTCCAGGTGACCCGCAGTACGCCGATCTTCACGGCGATGGCCGGCCGGATCGGCGCGTTGGCGATCAGGCCCAGCAACGGGCAGTTCATCCTGGGCGGTGCCCAGGGCGGCATCTGGCTGTACGACCCGGCGTCCGGCACCTGGTCACCAAAGACCGACGGTCTCCCGTCGCTGGCGATCGGTGCGCTCGCGGTAGCGCCGTCCAACGACACGATCGTGTACGCCGGTACCGGCGAAGGCGCACTGTCCGGCGACAGCTACTTCGGCAACGGCATCCTCAAGTCCACCGACGGCGGCGCGCACTGGGCGCACGTGTCCGGCGACTTCTTCGAGGGCGTGTCGACCTCTGCCCTGGTCGTTGACCCTGGCAACGCCAACCACCTGTACGCCGCGATCCTGCGCGGCCGCGGCGGAGCACGTCGTACGACGCCGACCGTGCACTCGCGCTACGGCATCTGGGAGTCGAAGGACGGCGGCACGAACTGGACCCTGCTGAAGGAAGCGAAGTCCGAGCTGAACGGCGCCACCGATCTCGAGCTCGACCCGCAGAACCCGAACATCCTGTACAGCTCGTTCTGGGGCGACGCGATCTACAAGAGCACCGACGCAGGTGCGCACTGGGCACCGATCATGACCGGCCTGCCGGTCGCCGACTTCGCCTCCACCGGCACCCGGTTCGCGCTGGGCCTTTCGCATCCGGCCGGTCAACCGGCCGTCCTGTACGCAGGCTTCAACTGGAGCGACCAGCCGTCTCGCGTCTTCAAGTCGACCAACCAAGGTGCGAGCTGGTCGATCCTGCCGGCCGGAACCGGGGCCGACAGCGTCGAGGACTACTGCGCCGAGCAGTGCTCGTACGACAACGTCATCCTCGCGGACCCGGCGAATCCGGACATCGTCTACGCGGCCGGTCAGTTCAACTACGCCATCGGATCGGGCGGCATCTTCCGCTCCGACGACGGCGGTCAGACCTGGAAGAACCTCGGTTGGGACCAGCATCCGGACTTCCACGCGATCGCGGTCGACCCGGCGAACCCCGCGCACGTCCTGATCGGCAACGACGGCGGCGTGTGGTTCAGCGCGGATCGTGGTGGCCGTCCGAGCGCAACCGCTCCGCTCAGCGCGGTGACGTGGCAGAACCTCAACGGCACAGTGGATCCGACGACCGCGGCGGTGACCCACCGCACCGGTCTGCAGCTCGGCCAGTTCACCTCGATCGCGAACGTGCCGACCGTGCCCGCCCGCGTCTGGGGTGGCACGCAGGACAACGGCACCGACCGCAAGTCGGTGGCGTCGGCGAGTTGGTTCGACGTCGCCAGTGGTGACGGCGGCCAGGTGCTGGTCGACCCGAACGACGCCGGCTACGTCTACGGCACGTACTTCGGCATCACGCCGTACCGCTACACCGACGGTGGGGCGGCGTTCTTCGGCAACCAGTTCATCCGCACCGGCATCAACCTGAACGACCGGGCGGAGTTCTACGTCCCGTGGGTGATGAACCAACGGCGTACCGACCAGCTGTTCCTCGGCACGTACCGGCTCTACCGGACCGACAACGCCAAGGCAGCATCGGCCGGTGACGTCAGGTGGAAGCCGATCAGCCCAGACCTGAGCAGCGGCTGCACCGGGGCCGCACCGAACGGCGGACGCGGTTGCTTCATCTCCGCGATCGGCGTCGGCGGTGGCGACGCGGTCTACACCGGCGCCGAGGACGGCTATGTGTACGTCAGCCCCAACGCGCAGGCGACCGACACGCCGACCTGGACCCGGGTCGACACCGGCAAGCTGCCGAAGCGGCCGATCACCCAGTTCGCGGTCGACCCGAGCAACTACCGGATCGCGTACGCCGCCTATGCCGGGTTCAACGCGGCAACGCCGTCCCGGCCCGGACACGTCTTCAAGACCACCAACGCAGGGGCGAACTGGACCGACATCAGCTTCAACCTGCCGGACAGCCCGGTGAACTCGATCATCCTCGACCCGTCGTACGCGAACACCCTGTACGCCGGAACGGATGTCGGGCCGTTCGTCACGCATGACGGCGGCGTGCACTGGGCGCCGCTCGGCTCCGGGTTCCCGGATGTGGCGATCTGGCAACTGAACCTCGATCCGTCCCACCGGGTGCTGGCGGCCGGAACCCACGGTCGTGGGGCCTACCGCAGCTTCGACACCGCGGCCGTTCCCGCGCTCGTGGTGTCCAAGGCGGACGCGGGCGTTCCGGTCGGACCGGGCAGCCGGCTCGACTACGCCATCACGCTGAAGAACATCGGCAACGCGGCAGCAACCGGCGTGACGATCACTGATCCGATCCCGGCGAACACGACCTTCGTCGATGCCGACAACGACGGGACGAACGTCGGCGGTGTCGCGACCTGGACGGGCCTGACCGTTCCGGCCGGTGGCAGCGTCACCGTGCACCTCGGCGTACGGATCGCCAACTCCAAGAAGATCAGCGCGATCGTCGACGACGGCCTCAATGCCACGTCGGCACAAGGCCCGTCCACGACTGGTTCACCGGTGATCACGCCGATCGCCCCGCCGTACGCCGTCAGTCTGACCCCGGCGACGCAGACCGACGGCGGCAAGCCAGGCACCAGCGTGAACTACCCGCTGACGGTCAAGAACCTCGGCTTCACGACCGACAGTTACGCCTTGTCGAGCACCGGAGGGACCGACCCGGTCGCGTTCTTCGATGCGACCTGTACGACGCCCGCCACCACGACACCATCGGTCGCGCCCGGTGCGACGACCACGGTCTGCGTGAAGGTGAGCATCCCCGCCGGCGCGACCGGCACGAGCACGGCAGCGGTGGCGGCGACGTCCACCGGAAGTCCCGGCGTCTCGGCGACCGCGACGATCAATACCATCGCCGTCACCGTGGACACACTGCTGGTGGACGAGGATGGCAACGCACCGAATGTGCAGCCCGCCTACGCGGCCGCACTGACCAGCAAGGGCGTCCAGTTCGACACCTGGGACCTGGCAGTCGACAGCAACCTGCCGCAGAACTACCTGCTCTCGCACAAGAACGTCGTGTGGTTCACCGGTAACAGCTACCCGGCGCCGATCACGCCGTACGAGCAACGGTTGCAGGCGTTCCTGGACGGCGGCGGACGGTTGCTGATGTCGGGTCAGGACATCCTCGACCAGGCGGCCGGTACGACGGCGTTCGTGCGCGACTACCTGCACATCACCTGGGACGGCACCGAGGCCCAGAACGACAAGGGCACCGACGCGGTTCATGGTGTGGCCGGCAACCCGGTGACGAACGGCATCGGCGCCGTACCACTGGACCACTCCGTCCTGGGCGCCGAGTTCGAGGACCAGATCACGCCGAACGGCGGCGCGGTGCCGGCGTTCACCGACGACGCGGCACAGCCCGACGCGCTGTCGTTCGCCGGTACCTACAAGGTCGTGTTCCTGGCCTTCCCGCTCGAGGCATACGGGACGGCCGCGGACAAGGCGGACCTGGTCGGGAGGGCGATGACCTTCTTCGGACCGTAACGGGCTGACGCCCGCGGGCTCCGGTCCGCGGGCGTCAACTGAAGTCGGCGAGGGCGTTCTGCGCCTGGGTAAGCCACTCGCGCCGGGCAGCGATGGCCTCGCGGGCCTCGGTCGCCTTGCGAGTGTTGCCCTGGGATTCGGCCTTGGCTGCTTGCTTCTCCAGGTCGGAGATCAGGGACTGGAGTTGCTTCACGGTGGCCTCGGCGCGGGCGCGCGCTTCGGGGTTGCTCCGGTTCCAGACCTCGTCCTCGGCGGCCTTCACCGCTTGCTCGACGGCGCGCAGGCGGGAGTCGATGGTCCGCATCGAGTCGCGCGGAACCTTGCCGATCTGGTCCCACCGGTCGAGCAGTTCGCGCAGTTGGTCGCGGGCCACCTTGGCGTCCTCGACCGGCAGGATCGCCTCGATCTCGACCAGCAGGGTCTCCTTGGCCTGGAGGTTCTCCACCTGCTCGGCGTTCTCCTCCGCCTGAACCGAGTCCCGCGCGCCGAAGAACATGTCCTGCGCGGCCCGGAACCGAGCCCACAGCTTGTCGTCCACCTCGCGCGGCGCCGGCCCGGCGGCCTTCCACTGCCGCATCAGGTCCCGGAACCGGCCGGAAGTCGGGCCCCAGTCGGTCGACGACGCGAGCGACTCCGCCTCGGCCGCCAGCCGTTCCTTCACCACAGCGGCTTCCTCGCGCTTGGAGGACAGCTCGGCGAAGTGCTGCTTGCGATGCCGGGTGTACGTCGTACGCGCGGAAGAGAACCGGTGCCACAGCTCGTCGTCACTGGACTTGTCGAGCCGCGGCAGCGCCTTCCACTCGTCCAGCAGTTCGCGCAGGCGGGTGACGCCGTGGCGCCAGTCGGTGCCGGCCGCGATCGTTTCGGCCTCGGTGGCGATCTTGGTCTTGGCGGCGCGGGCCTCCTCGACCTTCGCGGCCCGCTCGGCCTTGCGCTTCTCCCGCTGCTGGGCGACCAGCGGCGTGAGCGCCTCGAGCCGGGTCCGCAGGCCGTCGAGGTCGCCGACCGCCTGGGCCTCGTCGATGGAGCTGGTCACCTTCTTGACAGCGGCCCGTGCGTCGTCGGGGGAGACGGTGCCGGCCTGGACCCGCTTCTCCAGCAGGTCCACCTCGAACGCCAGCGCGTCGTACCGGCGGGTGTAGAAGGCCAGGGCCTCCTCGGGGTTCGCGTCCGGCCACTGGCCGACCGCGCGTTCACCGTCCTTGGTCCGTACGAAGACCGTTCCGTCGTCCGCTACCCGGCCCCAGCTGTTTCCGGCCACAACTCGCCCCTTCCGGCGGTATGTACTGCGCTCGTGCCCATTCTTGTCAGTCCCTGGTCCAACCGCGCGAGCAGGGTCCGCCTGGGCGCGTCGGACCGCTCCGCCGACGCCTATCCCTGAACAATCACAAACTCCCCGCGCGGACGCAACGGGGTTGCGTCACAATCCGGTTCGAAGTCCGAGGGTTGACACCGGTAACCTTGGGTGGTCCCGAATCACTCAGGAAGGTCAGTCGTGCTCATCGCCGGGTTCCCCGCGGGATCGTGGGGTACGAACTGCTACGTCGTCGCCACCGGCCAGGGCGCGGAGTGCATCGTCGTAGACCCCGGCCAGGACGCCGCGGCGGGCGTGGAGCAGGTGGTCCGGGAGAACAAGCTGAAGCCGGTCGCTGTGCTGCTCACCCACGGTCACATCGACCACATGTTCTCCGTACTTCCGGTCTGCGGCACGTACGACGCGACCGCGTGGATCCACCCCGACGACCGGCACCTGCTGAGCGACCCGATGGCCGGGATCAGCCCAGAGGCCGCGCGGATGCTGCTGGGCGGCAAGCAGGACTTCGCCGAGCCCGACGACGTCGCCGAACTCAAGGACGGCCTCAGTCTGGAGTTGGCCGGCCTGAACTTCACCGTCGACCACACCCCCGGGCACACGCGGGGCTCGGTCGTGTTCACCACGCCGTACGACGGGCCGGAGAATAACGGAGCCGTGCCCGCAATCCTGTTCTCCGGTGACGTGTTGTTCGCCGGGTCGATCGGCCGGACGGATCTGCCAGGGGGCGATCATCCGGCCATGCTGCATACGCTGGCCACCAAGATCCTGCCGATGCGCGACGAGATCGTCGTACTGCCGGGTCATGGTGCACAGACCACGATCGGCCGGGAGAAGGCGACCAACCCCTACTTGCAGGACCTGGAGATTCCACAGACATGAGCAAGGTGACCCCACTCAGCGGGTTCCCGGAGTTTTTGCCCAGCGATCGGATCGTCGAGCAGACGTTCCTCGACGTGATCCGGGAGACGTTCGAGCTGCACGGGTTCGCGTCGATCGAGACGCGCGCGGTGGAGCCGGTCGAGCGGCTGTCCAACCAGGGCGAGGACGCCGACAAGGAGATCTACGGCGTACGGCGCTTGGCCGCGGACAGCGACGAGGACGCGGCGCTCGGCCTGCACTTCGACCTGACCGTGCCGTTCGCGCGTTACGTGCTGGAGCACAGCGGCAAGCTGGTGTTCCCGTTCCGGCGCTACCAGATCCAGAAGGTCTGGCGCGGCGAGCGCCCGCAGGAGGGCCGGTACCGCGAGTTCACCCAGGCCGACATCGACATCGTCGACAGCGGCGAACTGCCGTTCCACTACGAGGTCGAGCTGCCACTGGTGATCGCCGACGCGTTCAGCAAGCTGCCGATCCCGCCGTTCCGGATCCAGGTGAACACCAGGCAGATCCCGGAGGGGTTCTACCGCGGCCTGGGCATCGAGGACATCGCCGGTGTACTGCGGATCGTGGACAAGCTGGACAAGATCGGGCCGGACAAGGTCACCGAGCTGTTGACCGCCGGGCCAGGCTTGTCCGCCGAGACCGCCAAGCAGGTGCTGCGGCTGGCGGAGATCGCCACCACCGACGCCTCGTTCGCGGAGCAGGTCCGTGCGCTGGGGGTGCAGCACGAGATCCTCGACGAGGGACTCGAGCGGCTCTCCCAGATCATGACGGCGGCGAACGAGCACGCGCCGGGCCTGTTGGTGGCCGACCTCAAGATCGCCCGCGGGCTCGACTACTACACCGGCACCGTCTACGAGACGCAGTTGATCGGCGATGAGGGCTACGGTTCGATCTGCTCCGGCGGTCGGTACGACTCGCTCGCGTCCGACGGCAAGACGACGTACCCCGGTGTGGGGATCTCGATCGGCGTGTCCCGGCTCGCGCACCGGCTCATCTCGAAGGGCCTGCTGAAAGGGTCCCGCAGTACGCCGACCGCCGTACTCGTTGCTCTGAATGCCGAAGAGGATCGGGCCGAGGCGATGCGGACCGCCGTACAGCTGCGGAGCCGGGGGATTCCGGTGGAGGTGGCGCCGGCGGCGGCGAAGTTCGGGAAGCAGATCCGGTTCGCGGACCGGCGCGGCATTCCGTTCGTGTGGTTCAGCACCGAGAACGGGCCCGAGGTGAAGGACATCCGCAGCGGCGAGCAGGTGCCTGCCGACCCCGCCACCTGGACCCCGCCCGACGCCGACCTTCTTCCCCGTATCGAAACGCTTGAGGAGAACTCGTGATCCGTACCCATTCCGCAGGCTCGTTGCGCGCCGAGCACACCGGGCAGACCGTCACCCTGGCCGGCTGGGTGGCGCGGCGGCGTGATCACGGCGGCGTGGCGTTCATCGACCTGCGCGACTCCAGCGGCACGGTCCAGGTCGTCATCCGGGACGAGGAGGTCGCGCACCCGCTGCGGGCCGAGTTCTGCCTGAAGATCACCGGCGAGGTGAACGCGCGCCCGAAGGGCAACGCGAACCCGAACCTGCCGACCGGCGAGATCGAGGTGATCGCGTCCGAGGTCGAGGTGCTCAACTCCGCGGACCCGCTGCCGTTCCCGGTCGAGGAGCACCACGCGACCCCGGTGAACGAGGAGATCCGGCTCAAGTACCGGTACCTCGACCTGCGCCGCCAGGGGCCGGGCTCGGCTCTGCGGCTGCGGAGCCAGGTGAACAAGGCGGCTCGCGACGTACTGGCGAGGCATGACTTCGTCGAGATCGAGACGCCGACGCTGACGAAGTCGACGCCGGAAGGCGCGCGTGACTTCCTGGTGCCGGCTCGTTTGCAGCCGGGCTCGTGGTACGCGCTGCCGCAGTCGCCGCAGCTGTTCAAGCAGCTGCTGATGGTGGCCGGGATGGAGCGGTACTACCAGATCGCCCGCTGCTACCGCGACGAGGACTTCCGCGCCGACCGGCAGCCGGAGTTCACCCAGCTCGACATCGAGATGAGCTTCGTCGAACAGGACGACATCATCGCGCTGTCCGAGGAGATCCTGGCCGCGCTGTGGAAGCTCGTCGGGTACGACGTCCAGACGCCGATCCCGCGGATGACGTACGCCGAGGCGATGGCTCGCTTCGGCAGCGACAAGCCGGACCTGCGGATGGGCCTCGAGCTGGTCGAATGCACGGAGTACTTCAAGGACACGCCGTTCCGCGTTTTCCAGGCGCCGTACGTCGGTGCGGTCGTGATGCCGGGCGGCGCTGACCAGCCACGGAAGCAGTTGGACGCGTGGCAGGACTGGGCGAAGCAGCGTGGCGCGAAGGGTCTCGCCTATGTGCTGGTCGGCCAGGACGGCGAGCTTGGCGGACCGGTCGCGAAGAACCTGTCCGACGAGGAGCGCGCGGGCATCGCCGACCACGTCGGCGCGAAGCCGGGTGACTGCATCTTCTTCGCCGCCGGTCCGGTGAAGCCGTCGCGGGCGCTGTTGGGTGCGGCGCGGCTGGAGATCGGTCGTCGCGGTGGGCTCATCGACGAGTCGGCGTGGTCGTTCGTGTGGGTCGTGGACGCGCCGCTGTTCGAGCCGGCCGACGAGGCGACCGCCGCGGGTGACGTCGCCGTGGGCTCGGGCGCGTGGACCGCCGTACACCATGCCTTCACGTCGCCGAAGCCGGACTCGCTGGACACGTTCGACACCGAGCCGGGATCGGCGCTGGCGTACGCGTACGACATCGTCTGCAACGGCAACGAGATCGGTGGCGGGTCGATCCGTATCCACCGCGAGGACGTGCAGAAGCGGGTGTTCGCGGTGATGGGGCTCTCGGACGAGGAGGCGAGCGAGAAGTTCGGCTTCCTGCTCGACGCGTTCAAGTTCGGCGCGCCGCCGCACGGCGGGATCGCGTTCGGCTGGGACCGGATCAC
>WNGA01030550.1_pt1 | contig 10653 bp, 8 predicted proteins | sample 5400061 | NCBI WGS metagenome assembly WNGA01 (sample SAMN13153366, study PRJNA577476) | soil metagenome | isolation source: 100 cm soil or saprolite under grassland replicate 2 | place: USA:California | collected 2016-06-15
CTGCGGAAGCAACCACTCTGCCGCTTGTTTGTCGTAAGCCTGCTCGTAAGCCTGATGCAGTCTGCGGGTTAACTCGAAGATGGCCAGGATGAATGCTGCTTCATAAAGTCGCGAGGCCCTGACGCGAGTTTGGAGATAACTGCGCGATCGTCCTGACGCTCTAGTTTTCTCTTTAGCCGCTGGCCGGTTCATGAGGGCAAGTTTAGCAGGAACCACTCAACGAGGGTTAGGGTCAACTCACTCTTTAGCTGCTGCCGATCGAGGCGAGAAAGTGGCCCAGATCGAGCCGCGTAACGCGCGTTAACTTTGTTAACAACCGTGATCACGTTCGTGAGCAACTGCTAACGTTTGTGAGCCCGGATCGCCTAAGTCCTTTGGTTCTGCGAGTAGACATTGTAGACATTTTGTCTACAACGTAGACGCCACCGCCACGAAAGTCGGGGGTGGCGTGTCCCTATTTTTCAGGTGCGCAGCACCTACTCCGGCTTTTCACTGACTGGGATTTGTCCGAAGGTTGCGGGAACCGCGGAGCGCAGCAACGCTCAACTGACTCAAGCTGAGTGGTGAAAGGCTGCCAGCGACTCGGCTTCCTCAGCGGCTTCAGCAACTAAAGAAAGAAGCAGCTCCTCGCGCTCGTCGCTCTGCTGGACTTCAACAGCCGGTGGGAGCAACTTCGGTTCGGATGAAGCACGCTGCAACCGGGCGGGATGTGTGGCAGTGTGCACGGCCTTCAAGGTTCTGATCGAGACGTGCGTATAGACCTCGGTGGTCTCAAGCCGTGAGTGGCCCAGCATCTGTTGAATGTAGCGCACGTCAGCGCCGCCTTCGAGCATCAACGTGGCCATGGTGTGGCGGAACAAGTGACAGGCGCCGGTCTTGCCGATGTGCGAGGCTTCGACGTAGCGCTTGACCAGGCTCGAAAGATGATCGGCGATTAGCGGTGTGCCGTCTTTGGTGAGAAAGAGTGAGCCATCATCCGGCTCGACTACGAGTGAAGGCCGCACTTCGCGCAGATACTTCTCCGTCCAGACCAACGCCCGGTCGCCGATCGGGATCATGCGGTCCTTCTTGCCCTTGCCCTGGCGAATGAGCACGGTGCCGCGCTCGAAGTCCAGATCGAAGATCTTCAGACCGACAAGTTCCATGCGCCGCATCCCGGTCGAGTAGAAAGTTTCCAGCATGGCCCGATCACGCACACCCAGCGGATCGTTGATGTCCGGTTGGTTGATGACGGCTTCGGATTCCTGGATGGTGAGCACGTGCTTGGGCAAGCGTCGTTCACGACGTGGCAGCTCTAACTCAGAAGCGGGATTCGAGAGAATGTGGTTTTGACGGGCTAGCCAGCGAAAGAACATCCTCACGCCCATCAACTGCCCGTACTGGCTGCCGAATGAAAGCGGCCGGCCGTCGTCTTTGCGATGGTGATAGAGCCAGCGGGCGTAGCGCTCAAGGATTGGCTTCGTGACATCTGTCGGCCGAGTGATGCTGCGCTCTTCGCCCCACAGAGTGAAGCGGCGCAGATGCTTCTCACGTCCGGTGACCGTTTGCTCGGAGTAGTTCTGCACCCGCATCCATTCCAGATGTGCCGCGCTCAAGCGGGCCATCCCGCGCGGGTCGGTGACGTCGCCCACCGTGAGCCGGGGCTTTCGTTGTCCGCGCCGGCCCATCAGTGCGCTCCCTGCGCGTGCTTACGATTTGCAACTACGTACGACGGCGCGGTTTCTGCTGTCCCAAGAAGTGGAGTTTCCAGCGATGAAGCTTCGGTTTCGAGGTTTACACTTTCGGCGGCAACAGTTGACTCACTCCGCCATCCCCCCGACACCCTACCGTTTTGACCCCGATTTGACCCCGCCAAGTTGTCGTTTACCCCCGCCAGGTTCGAGTCGTAGTTGCGGGTCTCACGAAGTTTCTCGACTTCGATCAGTCCGCAGAGGAACGGCTGTCCATCTTTGCCCTGGCCATCGTAAAGCAGTTCGTAAACGAAGCTCTGGCCTCTGCCGCCCCGATGGACCAGCAAGTATTCGAGTTCTTCGAGCCGTGAGAAGTGCAGACGCAGTTGCGTGTTGCCCCAGCCCGTGAACTCCCGCACCTGGCGACGCGAGAAGCGATGATCGCAACGCTCGACGGCCGACTGCTTGCAAGCCTCGGTGACCAGCTCATCGATGAGCAACAACAGCCGCCTGGTCTGCGGCGCAAGCTCATCGAGCGAGCGGCCCAGCGCTTCATGCGCCAGCGCATTCGCCGCCGCAATGTCATCGATCGTGGCTTCGATGTACTGCACTGCCTGGCCATGATGATTGACGCTCTTCGTTGGTCGCTGATACTGATGCAAGAGTGCGATGCTTCTGATCAGCGTTAGATATTTCAGATGATCTCTCCGGGTCCTGGTCTGGTCATCGAGGAAGGTAAGCTCACGAGCGAAAGGATTAGTCACGTGCACTGGGCGCAAGAGCCTTTGCGCGTTGCGATGCACGGCCAGAATGTGGTCGCGATCGCGTCTGGCCAGCAAGCCCTCAAGTGTTTGCCGCTCGCGCTGCAGCCGGTGAATGGCTCGCGTCTGCTCGCGGTCCTCATCGACAGTCAACACGATGCAGCGATTCAAGAGCTCTTCATCGACTTCGACGGCCGTCGTCGTGAGCAGGATCATCACCGGGCCTTCAACCCGATATTCGTGAGTCACCAGACGGCCGTTGGTTGGGTCCTTGCCGGTCGAGGCAATGGTCAACTCACCTTCGCTCTGCAACAGCTTCAACGCGTAGCTGGCTCTCTCTGCCCCCTCTTCTTCGACGATGGCCAGGATCTTGTGGCGCAGATTCGTCTCGCTCATGTAGAACAACGACTGCCCGGTCATGGCCGAGTATTTCACTTGCTCTTCTTCCGGCATCATCGCCAGCGCTGCATTCATCAGCCATGACTTGCCGGCCGCTGATGAACTCTGAATGATGATCGCCAGCGGCTCGTCGAGTTTTCTAGAGACGGCTGCCAGATAACAGACCAGCTTGTTAGTCTCTTCGCCAACCACGCCGCAACGCTGGTAGTCAGTCAGGATCCGCTGCAACAGATTTGGATCACGTAGCAGCTCGAGCGCCGCATCGCGCTCTGCATCGGTGAGCGTGACCGTCTGTTCCTTCGGCTCGAGTGTTTTTCTGATCTGCTCGTCCTGTAGCTCCTCAAGTTTGAGCAACAGTTTGCCGAAGTCGCGCTTGACCACATCTTCCTTGACACACATTTCTTCCGCCGCCTGCTTGATGAACAACGCCCGCTGCCGCGCCGCGTACATCTCGATTGTGTCCACGTGGAACTGCTCACCGCGCGACGCCAGCACGTTCACCTTCATCTGATCGAAGCTAAGATTCTTCGCCAGGCCGCGCACCCGATAGCGGCGGTCGCCATGCGTCATCACGATCTCATCACCGTGGATCTCAAGCGGCGCATCAGTCGCCGGCGCGGGCGGCAGCGGCGAAGCCAGCGGTTCGTCACTGAGCGCCGGCATGTCGTGGGCCTCGTCAGCGGCTTCAGCAACTAAAGAAGAAAGCGACTCCGATCCATTAACCGAAGTCGCTTCAGGTGGTGAGGACACAACCTCATGGCCGATTGTTTCTGCGACCGCTGCGGGCGTAGTGAACTCAGGCGGCGTTTCATCTCTCATCCTTCCGCCTTCACGCTTGCCGCCGATCCAGATCGCGCTGCGAATGAGCACGCCCAAAGATTTCTCCGCCGGCTTTACCGTCAACGCGTACTCATTCGCATCCATCCCCTTCGGAAAGTGGATGCGAAAGCATTCAATGCCGCAGGCGATCAACTTCTCCGCCAGCGACGCCGCCGCTTTCTCTCCGGCGTCATCACGATCGTAAGCAATCAACACTCGCTTAGTCCCGTAACGCTTGAACGCCGCCAGATGATCTTCGGTGAAGCCCTCGATCCCGTAGCTCGCCGTCACGTTGCGATAACCCGCGCACCAGAAGGAGAGCGCATCGATCAACGCCTCGCACAGGATGATCTCTTTCGAAGCCTGCAACGCTTCAATGTTCCAGACTCCCCGGTGCGCCCCAGGCAGATAGAGATGCAGCGACAGGTCTTTGTGCAGGCCCCGGACGATCTTCCGGCCATAGACTTCGGCGACGTGGCCGTGCTCATCGAAGATCGGAATGACTAAGCTGCCGTTGAAGTGTTCATGCCCGCTTTCGCGCAGGATGCCAAGCTGCTGCAGCCGTCCCCGCGACTCCGCGCCGGCTACCCGGTTCTTCTGCGGAAGTCGATATCCCAGCGTCCGGTTCGCATAGCCCAGCTTGAACCGCTCGATCGCTTCTTCACTCTGTAAGCCGCGCTTCGCCAGATACGAGAGCGCTTGCGGACTCTCTTTCAATGTCTCGTGGTAGTAGTCGATCACCTGGCGCAACAGCTCGCGATCATCGACTTTCGGATCGACCGGACTCTCAAGCTTCGGCACCGTTGAGTGCTTCAGCCCGAAGCCTTCGCGCGTCAGTCGCGTGCGCGGTCCTGCCGGCACGATCATCGCCGCCGTTACCAGCGATGCGTTGTCATCGCGCAGCAACTCCACCGCGTGACGGAAGCTCACGCCCTCAACTCTCATCACCCAATCGATCACCGAGCCGCCCTGCTGACACCCAAAGCAATGCCAGAGATTCTTTGCCGGCGTCACCACAAAGCTCGGCTCCGCATCTGCATGAGTCCCGAACGGACACCGGCCCACCAGGTCCGCGCCCTTTCGCTTGAGCACCACTCCCCGCGCCTCGACCAATCGCTCCAAAGCGATCTCTCGCTTCAGCCGTTCAATCTCTGCTTCGGGTATCCGCGCCATTTCCGTGATTCTCCAAATAGCTGTCAAGTAGAAAATGAAGAAAAGCCGCAGCTTGCTAACTTTCGCGGCAGATACTAATGTAATTTCGCAACAGAAGCAAGCTGGAAGTGAAAGAGAGGTGGGCAAAAGATGACGGACGAAAACGACTCGTATAATGCCGACACTATGGTAGGAGCAGGCGGAAGACCACCTCAGAAAGACGCGCCGCCGTTTAGCAGACGGCTCGCTGCGCTGCGCCGGCAAAAAGGTTTATCACAACGTGAGCTGGCGGAACGGATGCAGACGACGCAGAAGATGGTCGATTACTACGAACGCCGCGCCGCGAACCCGGCATTAGAAGTCGTCCAGAAGGCTGCGGCCGCGTTGGAAGTCTCACCGGCGCAACTCATCGGCGATGGCGCAACGCCAGCGCGCCTGAACAAGAAGGCTGGACCAACGGGAAAGGTGCAACGGATTTTCGAGGATGTCTCACGGCTCCCGCGCCGACAGCAGGAGCATATTGTCAGAGTCGTCTCGGCGCTGGTCATGCAGTATGAACAAGGCCGGCAGTGAAAGATCGTGGAGCCTCGCTTGCACTTAACTTGAGGCGTTTTTCAGTGAAGAAGAACTGGGCCAAAGTCTGGGACGAACTACAAACCCAATCAGAATTCCAATGATCAATAAGTAATAGCCAATTAAGATTAGGAGTGCGAAAGCTCGGAAGAAAGCCCAGTTGTTCCAAGATCCAGCATCATCACGCGCTGCCATCGCCGCTAGAATTTCACCATCCATATCGCGCGGCGGAACCTCCACCATCTTCTGTCCATTCCATGCATACACCGTCTTAACCGGTCTTTTGGTGGTAAACGACACGTCAAAAATCAGGAGCCGTGCCTTTCCAGAGTCGTTCCGAATGGCGACATGAGTTCGAAACGTGCCATCAATATACCTATACGGCAGGCGGAGCAATTCTTGATTGTTGTCAAACACCACGAGCAATCGATTGGACGGCGCAGCCGAATCGTCCATCGTCTGCTCAACGTAGCCGGCGATGCCGTCGCCATCAAAGTCAGCTTCACACTTTTCACCGTGACACTCGGCGGAAATCAATTCGTATATCGCCAACGGCACAATAACCAACAGCAAAGCCGACACGTATAGAAAAATGCGTTTAGCTTTCATGTTCTCACCTCACCGAGGAGTGCAAACATCACGCCTGATCCAATCAGCCAAGACCTTCGGGTTCGTTAGCGGTGTAAAGCTGGACCCGTGTCTTGTGCTTACCGCATTTAAGGCCGTATCCGTTGCGTAGTCCGATGTGCCCGGTGTTTCCCGGCTGTTCATGTACCTCAAAGCAAAGCCAGCAGAAGGTGAATTGAATCCAGCAATCAAGCCGGCAGTATAGTGACGTACCTGATTCCCGTTGCCGGGATCTGCGAATTGACTCTGAAAGCCAGCCGACGTGAAAATATTTGGCGGGTTCACGACGGTTTCGCCAGCACGCCGCATGGCGTTAATAGACGAATCTGTAGCCCCGACGAACGTTCGAGCTAGTTCATCCAGGAACCCTCGCAAATCGTAAACATCGGCTCTCTGTCCCGTTGCTTTGCTCGCAATCAATCTCGTGTTTTCACCGATAGTCTGAACCCGATCGGCAAAAATATGGCAGTCAAGCTCTGGGCTACGCGTCTGTCCGGAGTTCTGCGGAATGGTGAGATGACGTTAGCTTCAGTCCCGAGCAAGCAGTTGTCTGTTGATCTGGAATTCCTCTAAGATGATTTTAGCAATACTAATCATGCCCGCTGCTTCAGGCCATTTCTGAGACTGTGGGTTTTGGTAGTGGTATGCTCTATACGAGTTGTGCCATTTGATCTCTACCACGAAAGACTCACCATCGCGAGTCATAACTTCATCTTTCAATTCCGAGGAGTCAGGTAAGCTTAGAATACCTTCATCCGTTAAGCGTCGCCAGAAACTATCCCATCCTGATCTCGGTGTCGGTAGTACGTTTTGATAGCGACTCTTAGGGAGATGGGGACCAATGGATCTCAAATGAATCGCTGACCACTGGTCACCCCTGTGACTAATAACAAAGCCTTCCAGAGGAATTAGCCCAAAACCGATCCACACTCGAACTTCCAAATCTTCATTTGACAAAAGAGCCGCCCTAAGATTTGTTAGTCTGGCTATTTTGGAGCGCTCATCGATCGCCGGAAAAAAGATAGGTTCCCAAGTCCCGGACGCAGCATTTGGTTCCACCTTCTTCTCCTCCTCAATCTTTGGGGCCACTTTCGCTCTCTCTTGCGACCCAACTAAACAGGAGGCTACTGTAAGAGACAGGAGCACCATTATTTTCATAGGAATTCCCAGTGAACGAAGTCGATCTTTCATGAGGTTGTCCTTCTGATATCTTTTCCCGCAGCAATGTTTTTCATACTAGCATGGAGGCGAGTGCTAGCTGAACTCATGTGTAATCTCTTAGACCGGAGTGCATTGTCCTCTATTCGGCCCATATGGAGACGTTCCCCTCCTCCCCTTTCTGTCTCTATATCTAATTAAGCCCGGAACCCTTGACTGGAGGTTTGCTCCGTTTGTATCAGCCGGACTAGGTCTTGCAGGATTGCCGAACACATAACCCGGCATGGCTTTCTGACCTTGCCTGTACGGATGTGTATGGAACTCTCCTACAAGCCTTTCGCTTGGCATCGTTGGTATATTGCCCATGTTTAGATTACCGCCGATCGGTCCTGATGGCACTCGAACAATGTGAAAGTTGGCGTTGTAAGCATTGGCAAAGATCCACCCACCTTCTTCATGATTGCTCGTAGTACCAGCTTGAGAATCATTAAATGCCTGATCTAAAGCGGCTCGAACTGTTGGATCAGCCATCAACTCCTGGACGGTCGGGGGACAGGGCTGTGGCTGACCTGGTCCGCGTGAAGTATCCTGCGGAATAATCCCGGCAATATTGTCGTAGGTGCATGTCTCAATTCATCGAACTGCGAATGGGTCGGATCGTACGATTCTTTGCTGACCATCGACTTCCTTTTTCTCCGAATCTGTCAAATTCGAACCTTTCTCTGTGATCAGTCTAAAGGCCGCCTCATCTTCGTAATAGCCGACGATGACTCGATATGCTCCAGTCTCCTTAGGAGGATAAATAACTGTGAATTCAATGGCGCTTTTCGACGCAAGTGGAGTCAAGGAAGGGACAAAATGAAAGCCCTCGCCATACGGCTTGAAGTCCCCCGTGGCCGTCTTCCGTTCGAGACCATATGAGAGAAACTTCGCCGTGTTTCCTTGCTCTGGTGGGAGATAAGAAACATAGATTGAGTGATCGGTTTCGTTTTTCAAAATGAAGCCTAGCTTGTCGGTCCGCTCGATTTTTTGGAGACTAACATTGGCCATTGCTCTCTCCTCAGGCTTACCCTGATTCGACTGAGTAGGTAGATTTGACGGGCTGGAACGCGGGGCCTGACTATTGCTCCTACACGATCCTGGCGCGAACAGCACCATGCAACAAACTAGAGTTTGCAGTTGTTTCCTTAAGTGGCCAGCGTGAATCTTCATATACTAGAACTCCCGATGGCTTCCAACGCGCCCACTTCGAAGTCCAACAAGGCCGCCAAATGCGCATCGCTCGAAGGCCGCTCCAACGTCCGGGTCAGAAATACCGAACTTGGCGTTCTCTGCGGCGTAGGCCGCGAAAGGATCAGCCATACCAGTTTCAGCGCCTAGTCCATTGCCAAGCTCGTGGGCGAAGAGTCCGAGAAGACCTATAGCCAAATTCTTCGGGTCCGCCGCTACATCGCTGGCTACATAGTTCACACCAAACCTTCCCTTAAAATCACTCCCTAAGGTCAATCCAGATTGAGTGAGCCAATAATTGGGGGTACCGTTGGCTCGGTTTAAGTCTTGAGCTAAAGTGACAGAGTTTCGGTTTATGTTCGTGACTACTGAATATGTGTGTCCTGGATTGCCATTAGCAAAACCTTTGAACGAGCCTCCGTATCGACGATCAAAGAAAGGATTAACGATAGAGCCATCTTTTTCCGGTACGATGCCGAAGAAATCTTGAAGGCACTTGTTGAATCGCTTCGAATCAAAATGGGCGCGTGGACCAGTGTTGAGGGTTGGGCCACCTGCACCCCCTCCCCCGCCAGTGTTCTGCGGAAATTTCTACGATTTGAAAAACACGCGCCTTCCAAACCGGCAGAACTAATCGCGATGCTTTGCGCCCTTGCCTAATTTGAAGTTGAACCTAGTGAATTGCTTATCAGCAACTCGCGGAGCTTCTCTCATGAGGAAGCCCTCTCGTCGTGTGACAGCCAATGCGAGCGCCTGTTGTAATGCTGGCGGAATTGGAAGTAGCAAGCCTATCTGTTGTGACCGATAAGCGAAAGCAATCGACGGTAAATTAAGCCGAACTACCACCTTATCACCTTCAATATGGTGGAAAGCAAAGCGCGATAGAAAATCGGGTCGCAGTTCTAGCTCAGTCCCTTTAAGGACGTAGTCGTTTTTAGCGAACAATTCTGGTAGTGCTGCTAGGCTCTCCGGTGGGGCTGAAACACCAGCATCAGCAAGCACTTGTTTGATGATGCGATCTGCTAATAAGGCACGTAAGATGTCCTGTTCACTGAAGTAGTCCGTGAGTTTCACGACCTTACCAGATGTTAGATCAGCATCCATTGCATTCTCTCCTCGGCCATACAGCACTCCACTTGGCCGCGATAAATCGATCATCGTAAAACGCAAGTACGTGCTCGGATGCGCACCTCCACAGTCACTATATTCATCGTCCTGAAAACTGACCAACGCACCGACTATAGACAGCACTTCGAAGTCGCGTTGGTAATCGCAATTATTGGTTCCACCCCCTTCCGTTCGGATAACTCTATTCATATCTGCGGCAAATTCGTCGAATCCTGCTTTAGCTAACGGAGCCCAAGTCCTTTCAAGCTCACTTGCAGATTGCACAAATAGATCGTCTTTTGTCCACTGAATGCCGAAACCACCGCTCATCCCGCTCCAGATTGCTCTGCCACCCACATTTTGCGTTTGCGCTTGGCTTGATTGTGTTGGTACCGCAGTTGTGGGCGTCTGGGCCGTTATCTGTGTAGGATTTTGTTGGGATCGCAAATCGCAACCATACGCTAGAAGAGCGCAACTTGCAGCTAACGCTATTGCCGCCACTTTCATAGACACTATTCCTCCCAAGTCACCGGACCGCTCTCTTATGGGCAATCTGCAGGGGGCAGCATCTCATTGCTGCCATCCGCATCCTTTCAGTGCAGCCAAGAAATCATTAGCATTGTCAGCAAGCCGACGAGCAACTCCACGCTCATGTCGGTTTTGTCCGATGATAATCCACCTCGCATTGTAGAAATCCGGCTCTCCGTTTGCAGGAATCGAACCCTCCAATGTATTACCAGTGAAAGCACCGTTCGTCATGCCGTCAAGTGCAATCCGAGCCGCTGTGGCCGGTTCAGCCGCTGCCGCGGGATTATCCGCAATTCCGTAATGCCGATAGTTCTCAATATGTGTAAGGTGAACGTACCCTCGCCCCCGATAAGCCACGCCTCCGTTGTAGTTTCGCCGGGCAGCATATCCTCGATCTTCCACCATTGAATTGCCCATATTTGATTCATGCTCTGCGGTTGTTAATACATAGGCAGCTTGTGGGGGTGTTAACCCTACTCTGGCCGCTTCGCCCAAAAGCGAAGAAATGGCTGTTCGAGCAGCTTCAGTACGATTGCCGTTTTGATGAATTGCGTCAAACGCAGCGGTCACACATGGGTCAGGTTGGGGTGTTGGAGTCGGATGTGGCTGTGGTCTCGGTTCCTGCGGAA
>WNGA01013113.1_pt1 | contig 10652 bp, 7 predicted proteins | sample 5400061 | NCBI WGS metagenome assembly WNGA01 (sample SAMN13153366, study PRJNA577476) | soil metagenome | isolation source: 100 cm soil or saprolite under grassland replicate 2 | place: USA:California | collected 2016-06-15
CCGCTCCTCGGCCCGCCCTCGCGGCCCCGGACCACCTCACGCCTGGCCAGCGGGCCTGCGATGCTCACTCGCTGTCGGCTCGCGGTGCTCATCTGGTCACCGCCAGCACGATCAGCACGCCGGTGAAGGTGAAGAACCCGTACCCGAGGTAGCGGTGCACGCTGCCGTTGGCCAGGCCCCGGGCGGCCTCGCCGACCGCTCGGGTCGCGGCCAGGACCGGCCGGTACAGGCGGTGCTCGATCCGGTCCGGCACCCGGGCGTGGAACTGCACCCGCTCCACCAGGTACGCCGACTCCGCGCTGGGCGTGACATCGACGTCGGTCTCCGGCGCCAGCACGTCGTCGAACACCCGTTGCAGTGGCTCGGCGAACGACGTCGCGGTGTACTCCATCCGCGCCGACATCGGCCCGGCGCCGCAGTCCCACAGCCGGGCCACCCGCCGGGCCCGTCGGGTGACGAACAGCCGGGCGCCGGCCAGTACCGCGACCGCCGCGGCCACCAGTGCCAGCACGATCAGCAACGGCGCCATGCTGCCGGCGATCCCGGCCAGCCGCAGCGTCACCGGCCCGCGCACCGCCACGCCGGACTCGGGCCCGAGAGCCGCACCGGTCGCCCGGGCCAGGCCCGGCAACACCACGGCCGGCGCCAGCGCGAGGGCGACACACGCCACGGCGGCCAGCCCCATCCCGGCCAGCATCGACGGCGGGCTCTCCACCGCACGGCCCGCCGCGGTGCTGCGCGGGCGGGCCAGGAACCCCACCCCGAACGCCTTGACGAACGTCGCCACGGCCAGCCCCGCAGTCAACGCGACGACCGCCACCGCCAGCGGCATGACCACCGCGGTCGCCGTCGTGGTGGTGGGCAGGGCATGGATGAGGCTCTGCAGCAGCAGCCACTCGCTGACGAACCCGTTGCCGGGCGGCAATGCCGAGGCGGCCAGCGCGCCGACCGCGAACAGCGCGGTGGTCACCGGCATCGCCGAACGCAGCCCGCCCAGCTCGTCCAGGTCCCGGCTGCCGGTGGCGCGCAGCACCGAACCGGCGCCGCAGAACAGCAGCGTCTTGAACGCGGCGTGGTTGACCACGTGCAGCAGCCCCGCGACCAGCGCCAGCCCGGCCAGCGTGCGGGCTCCCGACGCGGCGAAGTACCCGGCCGCGCCGACGCCGATCAGTACCAGGCCCATGTTCTCGGTGGTGGAGTAGGCCAGCAGCCGCTTGAGGTCGACCGCCACCACCGCCTGCAGGATCCCGTACAGCGCGGATACCGCGCCGGCGGCCAGCACGAGCAGCCACCACCAGGCCGGTCCGCCGCCGAGCAGGTCCAGCCCCACCCGGACGATGCCGTACACGCCGAGGTTCACCATCGCCGCGCTCATCAGCGCCGAGACGCCGCTGGGCGCCTCCGGGTGGGCCCGCGGCAGCCAGACGTGCAGCGGCACGGCCCCGGCCTTCGACGCGAACCCGACCAGCGTCGCCACGAACACCGCGCCGCGTACCGCCGGCGACATACCACCCGCCGCGGCCCGCAACTGCGCGAACGACTCCCCGTGCGCGGCCGCGGCGAACCCCGCCAGCCCGGCCAGGATCGTCAGCAGGCCCAGGTGCGTCATCACCGCGTACCACTGCCCGGCCTCACCCACCGCGGCCCGGCGTCGATGCTCGGCCAGCACCAGCAGCAGCGAGGTGGCCGCCATCAGCTCCCACGCCACCAGGAACGTGCTCACGCTCGCCGCGGCCGGCACCAGCAGCAACGCAGCGACAAACAACGGCAGCGTCGCCTGCACCGCCCGACCGTCCGTGCCGTGCGGGACACCCGAGCCGTGCGGCACATCCGCATCCGAGCCGTGCGGTACGCCCGCACCCGAGCCGTGCGGGACACCCGCACCCGAGCCACCGGCCCGCGCGTAGCCCACGCCGTAGACCGCCGCGCAGACCGCCACCGCGCCGGTCACCGCCAGGAACAGCCCGCCCAGCGGGTCGATCGCCAGCCGAACCCCCGCCAGTGGCAGCAGGTCCGGCAGCCAGGCGGTGAACGTGCCCCCTGCCAGCGCGGCCACCCCGGCCGCCATCCCTGCCACGCCGGCGCCCGCCGTGACGGCCCCGACCACCAACGGCCGACGGCGGCGCGGGAGCGTCAACCCGCCCAGCGCGGCCAGCAGGCACAACCCCAGGGCGGCGCTGAACCACGCCCCCGCCGGACTCATCGGCCGGTCAGCCCACGCAGCGCCGCCACGATCGCCTCCGGCGCGGGCGGGCAGCCCGGCACCTCCACATCCACCGGCACCACATCGGACACCGCGCCGACCACCCCGTACCCGCCGGCGAACACCCCGCAGTTGCGGGCGCAGTCGCCGCAGGCGACCACCAGCCGCGGCTCGGGCACCGCCTCATGGGTGCGGCGCAGCGCCACCTCCATGTTGCGGGTCACCGGCCCGGTCACCAGCAGCGCGTCAGCGTGCCGCGGCGAGGCCACCAGCCGCGCCCCGTACCGCTCCGCGTCGTAGGTCGGTCCGAACGCCGAGGCGATCTCCACCTCGCAGCCGTTGCACGAGCCCGCGTCCACATGCCGGATCTGCACCGACCCGCCCAGCGCGGCGGCCCGCCGCGGCCGGGGCCCGCCTGGGCGCGGTGGGGCCGGCTCGGCCACCCTGCCGGTCGCCCGGATCTTCCGCCACAAGCTCACCACGACCGCTCCCGGCATGCCCGGCCGGTCACGACCCACCTCGCCGGCGCCCGGCGGATCTCGTTCGCGCGGCTGCTGTGATCATCGGTCCGCTCGCAGGCTCGCGCGGCCTCATCGGTCCGCTCGCAAGCTCGCTGACGTGGTCCGCTCGCAAGCTCGGTCACGTAGTCCGCTCGCGAGCTCGCTCACGTGGTCCGCTCCGCTTCCCGCAGCTCGGCCAGCAACTCGTTCTGCCCGGCCAGCAGCTCGGTCAGGATCCGTCGGGCGGCGCGCATCAACTCCGCCACGTCCCCTCCGGCCATCGCGTAGACCACCGTGTTGCCGTCCCGGGTCGCGGTGACGATCCCCGATCGGCGCAACACACCCAGTTGCTGGGACAGGTTGGACGGCTCGATCTCGATGGCGGCCAGCAGGTCGCGCACCGGCCGCGGCCCGTCGGCCAGCAGCTCCAGAATCCGGATGCGTACCGGATGCCCCAGCATCCGGAAGAACTCCGCCTTCGCCTGGTACAGCGGAACCGGCACGGTGAACCCTCCCCACGGCAGCGCGCACACCAGCCACCACAACCACCCAATCTACAGAATTGAAGAACTCTTCAATCCTCTGCCCGTGCGACGCCGCCCCAAGGCGCTGCTGACTGTCCCTGCCGGTCACCTCCGATCCCGCAGGCGGGCGATCCCGCAGGCCGAGGATCCCGCAGGCCCGGATCGACGCCGCGCCGGGGCGGGTCGCGCCCGGCTGGCGCGTCCCACCCGCCCTGGCGCCGGCCACCCAGGAACCCGCGGACATGGAGAACAGATAATGTGGCAACTTGCACACTTCTTCAACCTCTCTCAGGTGTGATCATGAGGAGCAGCACATGTCCGGACCGGCCCCTGGCGTTGATGCCGCCCCGACCAGCCACCGGGACATGGTCGACTGGGTGAGCCAGATCGCGGAGCTGACCGAGCCCGACCGGGTGCGGTGGTGCGACGGGTCGGCCGCCGAGTGGGAGCAGCTCACCGACCTGCTGGTCGAGCGGGGCACCCTGACCCGGCTGAACCCGGACAAGCGGCCGAACAGCTTCCACGCCGCGTCCCACCCGTCGGATGTCGCCCGGGTGGAGGAGCGCACGTTCATCTGCTCCGAACGCAAGAGGGACGCCGGGCCGACCAACAACTGGATCCACCCGTCCGGGATGCGGGGCGTCTTCTCCCAGATCTTCGCCGGCTGCATGCGCGGTCGCACGATGTACGTGGTGCCGTTCTGCATGGGGCCGCTGGGCGGGGCGGTCTCCCGGCTCGGCGTGGAGATCACCGACTCCGCCTACGTCGCCGTGTCGATGCGGATCATGACCCGGATGGGTGCCCCGGCGTTGCGGCTGATCGAGGAGCGGGGCTCGTTCGTCAGGTGCGTGCACTCCGTCGGCCGCCCGCTGCAGCCCGGCGAGGTCGACGTGGCATGGCCGTGCAACCCCGGCAGGTACATCTCACACTTCCCCGAGACCCGGGAGATCTGGTCCTTCGGATCCGGGTACGGCGGCAACGCGCTGCTGGGCAAGAAGTGCTATGCGCTGCGGATCGCTTCGGTGATGGCCCGCGACGAGGGCTGGCTGGCCGAGCACATGCTCATCCTCAAGCTCACCCCGCCGCACGGCGAGCCCCGGTACCTCGCCGCCGCCTTCCCGTCCGCCTCGGACAAGACCGACCTCGCCATGCTGGAGCCGACCATCCCCGGCTGGAGGGTCGAGACCATCGGCGACGACATCGCCTGGATGCGGTTCGGCGCGGACGGGCGGCTGTACGCGATCAACCCGGAGGCCGGCTTCTTCGGCCTCGCCCCGGGCACCGGCGAGACCACCAACCCCAACGCGATCAGAACGCTGTGGGGCAACAGCATCTTCACCAACGTCGCCCGCACCGACGACGGCGACGTGTGGTGGGAGGGCCTGACCGAGCAGCCGCCGGCACACCTGACCGACTGGAGGGGCCGCGACTGGACACCGGAGTCCGGTGAACCGGCAGCGCACCCCAACTCCCGGTTCACCACCCCCGCCGCGCAGTGCCCGGTCATCGCCCCGGAATGGGAGGACCCCGCCGGCGTACCGATCTCCGCGATCCTGTTCGGCGGCCGCCGCGCCACCGCCGTTCCCCTGGTCACCGAGTCCCTGAACTGGCAGCACGGCGTGTTTCTCGGTGCCTGCGTCTGCTCCGAGACGACCGCGCCGGCCGAGGGCAGGGCCGACCGGCCGGTCCACGCCGCGGCCGCCCGCACCGGCGAACTGCGCTACGACCCGTTCGCCATGCTGCCGTTCTGCGGCTACAACATGGGCGACTACTTCGGCCACTGGCTCGACCTCGGCGCCGCCGCCGATCCCACCAAGCTCCCCCGCGTCTACTACGTCAACTGGTACCGCAGGAATGCCGACGGCAACCGGCTGTGGCCCGGCCACGGCGAGAACAGCCGCGTCCTGAAATGGATCGTGGAACGCCTCGACGGGGTCGCCGAGGCCACACCGACCCCGATCGGCCAGGTGCCCACCGGGCGGGCCCTCGACACCGACGGCCTCGACATCGACGACGCCGACCTGGACGTGCTGCTGTCCGTCGACACGGCGGCCTGGAAGCACGAAGCCCGGTCCATCCGCGCCCACCTCGCCAGCTTCGGCGACCACCTACCCAAACAGCTCTGGGAGGAGTACCACGCCCTGCTCGACCAGCTCGGCTGAGACCGTCCACCCTGGGCGTGCCATACGCCTAACCGGTATTCCATGTCCATGCGCCACCCACGTCCGTCCGGTCCGGCGTAGCGGACGATGAGGCGCCGGGTGCGTTCGTCGAGCCCTGGCATGTCGCTCATCGGCGGCCCGCCAGCACTGCCCGGACCTCACCGGGGGTCATCCGCAGCTCACGGGTGAGTACCGGCAACGGCTCGCCCGCCGCCCGACGCGCCACGATCCGCTCAGCGACTTCCGGTGCCACGATGACGTGCGGAAGGCGATCGCCGGCCGCGGATCCGGCGCGGCCGGCCACCGTCCCCCCGTGATCTTCCCCGCGAGACAGACCCAGTGCATGACTCACAGGGGCGGTGACGCCACCGACCGGCTGAGCTGAACCGCTGCGATCGGCGAATCCTCGCGGTTCCTGCTCGCAACCGGCCGGTGACGTCATGCGACTGACCGTAGGTCGGGTTGCCGTGGGGAGTGACACACGGCGTGTCGCTACTCGGTCAGGTGAGCACCCCAACCCGCTCGGCCAGCGGACGGAGCAGCGGACGCGTGCTCGGGGTCTCCCGTCGCAGCATCTCCCGCAGCATCGCCCGAGCCGTCACTGAGTAGTAGACCTGTTCCGGCGACTCGCTCTCGGCCTCGATCAGGATTCGCAGCGCGGGCACATCCTCACGAAGGCGGGTCCGCGACTGTGCAACGTCGAGCCGGTGAGACACGCGACGTTCCACGGACGGGGCCCGCCCGATGTCCAGCCCTGCGGCGCCTCGCACCGCGGTCCGGGAGTGGCCTAGCTCGACCGAGTAGGCCACTCGATGAATGGCCACGTTCGTCGGCCCGAACGCCATCCGGAAGTCGTTCCGGTCCCCACCTAGGCGGGCGGCGGCCCGGCCGGCACCGGCCAGCAACCGGCGGCCGTCCGCCTGGTCATCGTCGCGGGCCGCACCCACCATGCCGATCAGATGTAGCGCACCCCACGCGGACAGCAACTCTGGCGGCGCGTGCTCCGATCGCACGTCGTCGGCTAGCAGGCGCAGCGCATCGTCGGTGACCGCCCGGACCTCTGCTGTCTCGCCGCGGGTCGAAAGTGCCTGAGCCATGTTCCACGCGGCAGCGCCGCGCATGGCCAGGTCGTTGCTGCGCTCAGCGATGCTGAGCGAACGCTCGGCGCACAACAGCGCCAGGTCGTGCTCGCCAACCCACTTCAGCCATGCACGGGCGAGGAGGTACACGCTGCCGGCCACAGCGACGGCCCTGCGCAATTCGTCCCCGTCGTAGCCGCGGACGGCACGCTCGGCGTCGCTGACGAGGTCGGGCAACACGGCACCGGTGTGCGCATACCGCCACGGTGACGACGCCTGTGCGGCGTCCCAGGCTCGCTCCGTGCGGCGCTCCAGCTCATCGAGCGCGGGCGGGTCGCTTGCGGGTAGGAGGCTCGGGTGGCGAACGAGGACCGGGCGGAGCATCTCGACCGCCTCATGTCGTGGCTGACCGTTCGGTCCGGCCGACAGCGGCTGACCCGTGATGTCGCGCAGGTCGTTGACCCGTAGCGCCCGGGCAATCTGGAGGAGCTGAGAGAACCGGCCGACCGCACGGGCACCAGACTCCCACTTGCGCCACAGCGACACGCTCACACCGGCCAGCCCGGCGGCTTCCTCCTGGGTCAGTCCGCGGCGGCGCCGGTGCATGCGGACCCGTTCGCCGATGGACAGGTCGGCGCCTACGTCCTGGGGCATGCGTGTCACCTCGCCGGAGCTGGCGCACTCCCCTGGCCGCCGGACCTGCCCCCGGCGTCCTCGAGGGCTCGACGCCCCGGCGATGGTGCGCACCGCCCACCCTACCCAGGCATCGCCCGGCGGACGCGGAACGGGCTGCCTCGGGTGGCGCCGCCCGCCGCAGAGCACACACCCACCGACCGGTCGCATCGGGCGCCCGCAGGCGGATAGGGTGCCGGACCGGTAAACAGCACGACAGGAGATGGCGCGGCCGCGCCCGCGGACAATACTTGGCAGACGTCCCGGCAATCCCGACGTCGGAACATTCGATCGCGTCGACCGCCGGACGGGCGCCGAGAGACTGTTTCGAACACCACGACAGGGGACTGCTGTGACCCAGACATTGCAGTGGTACGGCCCACACGATTTCGCGCAGGTGTTGTCCAGGTCGGCCGACGAAGGCAAGCCGGTGCTGCTCGACCTACACTCCGATACGTGTTCGGGATGTCGCAACCACGACGGGACAATCTATTCGGATCCGTTGGTGGCGCAGGAGATCCTCGAACACACGCTGCCGGTCCGGGTGTCCACCGAGAATCCCGACCGGGCGAGCACCGCCATCATCGACAAGCACATCTTCATCTGGTCGCCGACGATCCAGCTCCTCGCAGCGGACGAGACGCGCTACCACGAGTTCAACGGTGCCCCGCGGCGGACCCGGCTGTCCGTCGGCTACCAGACGGTGTTCCACGACACGCCGGGCAGGCTGACGCCGGAACTCTTCCGGGCTCAGCTGCTGGTAGCCCGGGGAAAGGCGGCGCTGCGCAGCGGAAAGTACGGCGAAGCGATGCGGCTGTTCGGTGCCACCAAGGAACGCTACCCGTACGACGCAACGGCGGTTGCCGAGGCCGAGCGCTGGCTGGCCGTGGCGAAGTCGGGTGGAGTGATCGAGGACTCCTTCGACGCCGGCCCCCTGACGACCCTCGGCCCGCTCCCTCGCGCAGTCGAGCGGTTTGCGCAGGTGGTTGCCAAGCTGCCCGACTCGGTGCTGCTCCGCGACTGGGTCGGCAAGCCCGGGACCGGCGGCTGGGAATGGTACTCCGACTGCCTCAAGGAGGTCGTGCTCCAGGTTTATCAGGAGCTCTGTGACTTCGCCGTGGAGGCGGAGCGCGAGCGCACCCTGCACGGCCCCCAGCAGACCGACACACACCGCCTGCTCGCTCAGCACAGGCTGGCGTACCGGGAGTTCCAGTCCCTGTTCGTCGGCGTGCCGGACTTCCTGCTCGAGGAGACTCCGCTGCCGGCGGAGCGGTCCCTCCGCGACAATCTCGCACACGTCATCCTGGCCGAGTGGTGGGCATTCCGGCCGCAGGTGCTGCACGCCCTCGACCGCGGCCGCAAGGGCCTCGACCCCGAGGTGATGCCGGCCACCGACACGGTCGCCAGGTACGGTGAGCCACTGGGCACGCACGAGACGCTCAACGAGCTGCTGACCCGGTACGAGCGGCTCCACACGCAGAACACCCGCGACTTCTCGGAGATCACCGAGGACGAGCTCCGGTTCCGCTCCGCATGGTGGGAGAACGGCCCGGTCGACCTCCGCTGGCGGTTGAAGAGGTACGTGTGGCACCCCCGCGACCACGCCGTCACGATCGACAAGATGCTCGACGCGCTGGGCCACCGCCGGTCGGCCACCGAGCGGTTCGCGGCACGCCTGTTCAGCGGGCTCGGCGTCGCCGAAGGTCCGCTCATCGGTGCCGGCGACCTGCTGGGCAGCCGCTATCTGGAGCTGGCCGAGACCATCGAGCAGCGGGCGGACGAAGCCGAGAAGCTGTCCTCCATCATCCGGGCGGAAGGCGAGCCACAGCACTGAGCGGCGCTTCACTGGACCGCTTCGCCAGGACTGGGCGCTTCACTGGACCGCTTCGCCAGGACTGCTTCATCAGGACTGCTTCATCAGGACTGCTTCATCAGGACTGCTTCATCAGGACTGCTTCATCAGGACTGGCGCGCTTCACAAGGCTGGGCCCTTCGCCGGGCTGGGCGTTTCACAGGGTGAGTCCCAGGTTGGTCCGGGAAACGCGACGGCAAACGTTTCCCGGACCACCTCAACTTCTGGCCGAAAAGTGATGGTGTTGATCCAGCCGTTCAGTCGCCTGCAGGTCTCCGCGGTCTGTGCGAACCTCGCGGACGGCATGTCCCTGGTCACCTTCCCGTTGCTTGCCGCGTCGCACACGTCGTCGCCGCTGGCGATAGGGACGGTTTCGGCGGCCCGGAGTCTGCCGTGGTTGTTGACCTCCGTGCACGTCGGAGTCCTGATCGACCGGAAGGGCCCGGGCCGGCTCCTGTTCGCGTCGAATGCCGTCCGGGTCGTCGTCTTCCTGGCGCTGGTTCTCCTCGTCCTGCTCCCGACCGGCGTGTTCCTGCCGTGCCTGACCGTGGTCGCGTTCGCCGTCGGAGCGCTCGAGGTCGTCGCCGACAACTCGACGCAGACGTTCATCCCGCACGTCGTCCCGAACGAGCGGCTGCCAAGCGCGAACGCGCGGATACAGCTCATCGAGAACACCGGACTCAATCTGGTCGGGGCTCCGGTGGCGAGCATCCTGACGAGCGTGCACCCGATGGCGCCGCTCATCGCGATATCCGCCAAGTACTCGCTCGCCGCCGCTGCCCTGCGCGAGCTCGTCAACCGGAAGAATGCGGTTCAGCAGCCGGCCCGAAAGGCGTCCGTGCTGGCCGGCTGGGCCTACCTCCGTCGCTCCAGGCTGCTTTTTACTCTCGCGCTGTCGACATCGCTGACGAACCTTTCGGCGGCTGGCGCGGCCGCCCTCCTCGTGCTGTACGTCGAACAGCAGTTGCATGCCCCGGTCTGGAGCTACGGGCTGCTGCTCACCGCGCTCGCGGCTGGCACGTTCCTCGGAGCCGCCCTCGCCCCGCGGGCGCTCGCCCGAACCAATGAGTCGGTCGTGCTGCGGGCAGTGCTGATCGTCAAGCCGGTGCCGTTGCTGGTGATTGCCCTCGCCACGCACTTCTGGCTCGCGGCGGTCGCCCAGGTCGCGTACGGAGTACTCGAAATCACCTGGGGCATCGTCGCGGTGTCCTTCCGCCAGGAGGTCGTGCCGCCCGATCTGCTGGGTCGGGTGAACGCCGCGTACCGGATGGTCGCGTGGGGCTCCATTCCGGTCGGAGGACTGCTCGCCGGGGTGCTGGCGGAGCTTGCCGGGATTCAGTGGGCATACCTGTCCTTCGCGGCCGTGCTGTGCCTGGGATGGCTGGTCGCGACAGCGATCCCACCGGAGGTATTCGAACGGGAGCGGCTGCTGCCGGTGACACAGGAAGTGGGAGAGGCGGCATGAGCAAGCCAAGGAACTACCTGTTCACCAGCGGGGCGCCCACACCCAACGGCCGGCTCCACGTCGGGCACATCGGGGCACAGTTCCTGAAGCTGGACGTGCTCAAGCGGCATGTCCGGCGGGCGGGCGATGGGGCCACCCTGCTCTTCAGCGTCGACGCCTTCGACACGCCCATCTATCTCGCCGCCCGCCGGCAGG
>WNGA01013115.1_pt1 | contig 10651 bp, 11 predicted proteins | sample 5400061 | NCBI WGS metagenome assembly WNGA01 (sample SAMN13153366, study PRJNA577476) | soil metagenome | isolation source: 100 cm soil or saprolite under grassland replicate 2 | place: USA:California | collected 2016-06-15
GTGACGAATTACACCCCGCCTCATCAGCTAGGTAGGTTCGTAGGCGTTGACACTGTCGGCTACCTGCTCTACGTCGCGAGGCAGGTGTGCAAATGAATGCGAGAGTCATCATCGGGGTCATCTTGTTTTGCCTTGGAACGACTGGCGCCGTCTGGGGAAGCATGGTCATGGTCGCCATGATCGGGGAGGTCAATCGACAAAAACCGGACGGAGACCGCATCTCTTACATCGGCTTCACGTTTCCCAAGATATTGCGAGTCCTCAGCGCGTACCGAAGTTCCTACCCCCATGGGAGGATTCATCTCCATTACATTGCCGCGTTGTGGCTCACGCTTCTTGCTTTCATCGGTGGGGCGGTCTTGCTCTGGACCTGGGCAAGACCTTGACAGGGCGTCCGCTGCCGCGTCGGCCACGGCGGGGGTGATGTCCAGGATCTGGTCGGGTAGGCGCTCTGCCCTAGCGCAGGAGGGGACGCACCAGCACCCCGCGTGCGCTGGGCCGCACTCCCATCGCCCCCCCGAGCCCGCTAGGTTCTTCTGCTGCACAATTCGGCCAGGTAGCTCAGTTGGTAGAGCAGCGGACTGAAAATCCGCGTGTCGGCAGTTCGATTCTGCCCCTGGCCACTTGCACTGCAATGAGTTAGCACCGCGCTGTCCCCGTCGTTTTGCGTCACTGTCCCCCTACTGTCCCCCGGCGGCGCGCCGGGACGCCCGCGTGCAGCGGTGACGGCCGCGGTTTCCGCCGTGCCTACCTGCATCTACTGCCGCGCTGCCGACCCGAGGTGCAGCTTCACACGTGAGCACGTCCTCCCCGCCGCGTTCGGCGCCTTCCAAGGCGCCCTCACGCTGACCGACGCCGTTTGCGCCGACTGCAACCAGTATTTCGGCAACCATCTGGACCGTCCTTTCGCTCGCGATAGCGGGGAAGCTGTGTTGCGGCTCCGCTTTGGGCTGAAGGACCCGGCAGGGCTGCCCGCGATGTTCGCCGACCGGGTGACGGTTCGCCTACCAGATGACGGCAGCCGGTGGGGCGGCGTCGTCCTCAAGTTCGGATCGCCTGCTGCGGGCAACGAGGCTCCTGGCGTGGACCTCGCCGCGCCTCAGGTAGGCTGCGAGCGTCATGACGGGAGGTGGGACTACTTCACCGAGGACGAGATTCCGCCCCGCAAGGAGCTGGCCCGCCGATTCCAATACGCGTACACCGGTAGCGCACTGGTCTTCACGGAATCGGATGGCGATGAGAACCGATTGGTGCGGCTGCTTGGTGAGGCAGCGTGCGGTCGCTTCAAGGTGACGGGTCGCCTCGCAAGTTTCCCCCCGTTCGAGCGCGGGAATCTGAGAGCGGAAGTCAATTGGCGATTCGATACCCTGCTGTCCCGAGGGATAGCAAAGGTCGCCCTGAACTACCTGGCCCATGTGCAGGGCTCCGATTTCGTCATGCACTTCGACTTCGATCCGGTGCGGCGCTTCATCAGATACGGCGAAGCGGCGCCGCCCAACCTCATCCGGTTCTACGACCCGGCAGCGTTCTGCACGGCGCACGGACCAGCGCCGTGGCATCGGGGGCACCTACTTGCGGTGAGCTGGGACGCGAAGAATCGCTGCGTGCTGGTCGCCTTCAGTCCTTTCCTGGAGACTATGACGTACATGGTGATGTTGGCCGACGACTTTCGTGGCGTGTGGCGCGAGATCGGTGCCGCGCACTTCTACGACCTTGAGGACAAGCAGGTTAAGCGGATGGGGTACACGCGGCTCCACTTACCGAGATAGCGCCTTTGCGGACCCCTGCTCGGTGCCCTTGCGCCGCGGTTTGCGTGTGCCAGGCGGTGTGTGACCGAGTTCGCGCAAGCTGGCTCCTCGACGCAGCGGCTACCACTTTTCTCTGTACCTGATGCGGGAAGCCATCTCACCTACAAGAGAGTCCCGGCTCGATGAGTGAACAGAGACCAAGGGTTTGCGTTTTGACGGGAGCCGGGGCATCGAAGCCCCTGGACCTTCCAACGATGGACGATCTACTCCCGCAGGGGTTTGAGGGCACGCTCGCTGCTCGAGAACGGGATGTGTTCGACATCGCTGCAAACTGGGCGGCGGCTAACGGTCGCGGTGGCTTTCTCGACCTTGAACTTCTTTTCACCGCGCTGGACACTATAGGGCACGTCGAGGTCAGCGACCCGCTAGGGATGGCCTTTGTGCCTGCGCGAGACGGCGCAGGTGGCTTCCTATTCAAGCAAGGACCACACGGTGGAGCCTACATCGCTGGAGGCAATCTTGACGGCTTTCAAAAGGCCGCCAAAGCAGTCGCCGAGAGGTTGAAGGTGATCGTACACGATAGATTGTCCGGCGTTGATGCTGCGAAAGCGGCAAAGCTGTATTTCCCCTTTCTGTCGTACCTATCTGAGATTGTCGGTTCTGACGGAGAGATCGACTTCTTCACGACGAACTACGACCGCGCTGTTGAGTTAAGCTACGAGGATGACAGTGCGGCCCTAAGGCTGGTCTTTGAGGTTGTCGCGGGGTTTCCTCCCGGGCAGAGAGTTTCACGGCCTCGTTGGAATGTCGCTGACTACCAGCGCAAGGCGCCTAAGGGCTTGACCATTCGGCTCTACAAGCTGCATGGTAGTTTGGATTGGCGTCGGGAGGGCGGTTCTGTCCGGTTTGTCGGTGCAGAGGAGTATGTCCCTCGTAGCGTCGCCATCTACCCCCTGAGAAAACCGTCCGTTGTCGATGAGCCCTTCAAGACCCTGCTCGGCTTGTTCAAGGAGCGGGTGAACGAGGCGAGGCTGTGCCTCGTGATAGGCAGCTCCCTCAGGGACGATCACATACGGCACGTCCTCGTTGAAAGAGTGCGGGCTGAGGCTCTCCACGTCGTCATCGCCGATCCGAATGCTTCAACCCTTGTATCTGCTCTTGAATCTGAGGCCGGGAAGCAGGGTGCTCGGTTCCTGCACAAGGCTCAGGGTGAGTTCGGCGACCCAAAGACGCTGCAAGAATCAAGGCTAGGGTTCGAGACGTGACCTCACACGCGCGGCGGAAATCACGCGATTGACAAGCCTCGTGTGTTATCCCAATCCTAGGACCGAATCGGGCGGGCCGATTCGCAGGAATCGGCTCCGGGCTGCGCGATTAGGATGACACCAAGGACACCAGCGATGCCTATTAATGCCGACAAGCCCCATCTGTGGAAGGCAGACATCGCTCAGTCCGTTGACCTTTTCAACAACTGGTTCATGGAGTTCGCTCCGGCGGCCTACCGAGAAACTCGGGTGAAGACCACGGAGAGCGTACAAGCTGCGCTCGGAATGACTGCCGATCTTCAGTCCATTACGCCGCAGACTCTCGCTGAGAACCCTTCGGTTCTTCCAACCCTGAGGATGTCCACGGCTCCGCCGCTGGCCCGCGACCGACTGGTAGGTCTGGCTTACGCGAACAAGAACCTCGTTCTCACCATGGAGGAGCAGGCGAAGCTCCCGCCGCGCATGTCCAGGGAAACGGTACAGCGGGAGCTTGAGAGCATCTGTAAGGTGTTATCCCGCCTGATCGACCGAGAACTGTTCCCTTGGCTTCAGGAAGGCAGAGCCCCGCAGGACATGGAGCGCTATCGAGCGTCAACCATCGTCGCGGACCGGCTCTGTGGTGCCGTAGCCGACCCTATCGTCCGGAACGCTCAGGAGCAGCGACAACTCAAGCTGATTGCGGATTATCTGACTGCGCGGGATTATCGCCAAGAGCAGCTAGGGAGCGGTTATCAGATCACCGACATGGAGGCAGGAACATTCGCCTTTCGCGTGAACGTGCCGGTGGGGAGCGGAGAAAAGACTGTCAACATCCCGATTGATGTTGTGATACAACCCAAGCGTCCACGAATGAGTCGAATCCCGATTCTTCTCGAAGCCAAGTCCGCCGGAGATTTCACGAACCCCAACAAGCGAAGAAAGGAGGAGGCGACTAAGATTCGCCAGCTTCGGGAGACCTACGGCCAGGATGCCTCGCTTGTCCTCTTTCTGTGCGGGTACTTTGACAGTGGATACCTCGGCTACGAAGCGGCAGAAGGCATCGACTGGGTTTGGGAGCACAGGATGGACGATCTGCTCCAGTTGGGACTGTAGTCGTGACGCCTGATCTACGCACGCTGGAAGCCCAAAGAGCCGAGGCTCAAACGCGGCTCGACGGTCTCAAGTCGCAGCGCGAGCGAAACGAAGTCGGCCAGTTTGCGACACCGCCGTTCTTGGCCAAGCAGATGGCCGAGTACGTTCGGGAGCTGTGGAAGGATCGCGGTGATCGAATCCGCTTCCTGGACCCGGCCCTGGGAACTGGCTCATTCTACTCGGCTCTCCGAGCAGGATTCCCACAGAATCTGATCGAATCGGCGTTAGGCGTTGAGATAGACGAGGCGTTTGCTCAAGCTGCACGTGAGCTCTGGGCCGGCACCGGGCTCAAGGTCTTGAAGGGGGACTTCACGCGCCTCGCGCCTCCGCAGGAAGGCGAGCGGTGCAATCTGATTCTGACAAACCCGCCGTACGTGCGTCATCACCACCTTGACCAGTCCGAGAAGCTCAGGCTGAAGCGGCTTTCGCTCGGGACCCTGGGGAGAGAGATAAACGGTCTGGCGGGGCTGTACTGCTATTTCATGTTGCTGTCTCACGACTGGTTGACCGACAATGGTATCGGGGTCTGGCTTGTACCATCTGAGTTCATGACAGTGAATTACGGTCAGGCGCTAAGACACTACCTCACGACCAAGGTCACTCTGCTTCGCATCCATCGATTCGATCCAGAGGAGCTGCAGTTCGACGATGCTCTAGTTTCCTCTGCAATAGTCGTGTTTAGGAAGGCGTCGGCGGACCCTAGCCACAAGCCGGTTCTCTCTTACGGGGGGTCGCTTGTTCAGCCGCGCCAAGATGAGCAGGTCCCGCTTCCCATTTTGGCTTCCTCTCGCAAGTGGACAGCCTTCCCCGGAGTAAGGCGTCAGGGCGTTAGTGCTCCCGCGGCCGAGAAGGTTACGCTCGGGACTCTGTTCACCATTAAGCGAGGTATCGCAACTGGAGCGAACGGTTTCTTCGTCTTGCCAAGAGAGGAGGCGAGACACCGTGGTTTCGCGGGCCGATTCCTAAAGCCGATCCTGCCAAGCCCGCGATACTTGCAGCAAGCGATAATCGAATCCGATGACCAGGGATACCCCGTCATCGACCGACCACTCGCACTGATTGATACGACCTTGTCTGAAGAGGAGGTCAGACGTGCTTGCCCACCTCTGTGGGAGTACCTCCGCGAGGGCGAGCGCGCCGGTCTTACCGAAAAGTACTTGCTTGCGAAGCGAAGCCCGTGGTATAGACAGGAGCAACGCGCACCAGCGCCCTTCCTTTGCAACTACATGGGTCGCCTAGGGAAGGGAGGACAACCGTTCCGGTTTGTGTGGAACAAGTCGCAGGCCGTCGCGCCGAACGTGTACCTCCTTCTGTATCCGGTAGGCCCTCTAAGTGAGGCTCTTCGCAACGCTCCCGAGAATTGGACGGTCGTCTTCGAGCTGCTTCAGCGCATCGACAGCGCCGCGCTCATCAACGAGGGCCGAGTGTACGGGGGCGGGCTGTACAAGATGGAACCTAAGGAGTTGGGACGAATCTCAGCCGAGGCCTTCGTCGCAACGCTTGGACTAACTGTGGAGCCGCGGGTGATTCAGGAGAGCTTGGCCTTGCCCTGAGCGGAGCAGTGTGAAGCGAGATCCCGTGCGCGGCGCGGTCTGCTCCGCCTGCAACAATTTCGACCGTCCTCCCGCCTCGCCGAAGCCTCCATTCAGACTACTCTCTGATCCCTAGCCCACCCACCACTCATGCACGAAGATTCCTGCTCTCTCCCTGACGACGACTACACGAGGGCGCCCTCATGCCACAACTGAGCCAGGACCAGAAGAATCGAGCCGCCGAAGTGATGCGGGAGTATCTAGCCGCGCCTACCAACCCTGACGGCCGGACTCCGCGCGTCGTGCAGCAGGAACGTGATGAGGAGCGCGTGAAGCTTATCGACGGTGAGCTGAAGCCATTGGTAGCCAGCTACCTTGATGGCCGCGTCTCACTCTCCGACTTCAAGTCCGAGATTGACGGCATCAACAAACGTCATCCCTTCTGGGGCTTCCGCGGCATCAAGGGGCAGATGTTCTTCAACATGGTCGTGAACGTCGCTGACGACGAGAAGGAGTGCGACCACGAGCTGAAAAGTGCGCTCCCAGTCCCTGCCACTGAAGAAATCGCCAAGAGCCGGATTAAGACCTTCGCGAGCTACGCTACTCGGCTGGGAGAGCAGCATGTGAGGGAAGGCGGTTCGAAGCAGGGAAGGCCCAAGGTTGGGAGCGTTCCGTTCTTCCTGTCGTACTTCTGGCAAATCCAGGATCGGCTCACGTGGCCCGTCTATTACACGAATACCGTCAACACTCTCTCCGACCTGAACCTCTGGCAACCGACGGGCGAGCTCGGCGAGGACTACGCGGAGTACAAGCGGGTTCACGACGAGCTCTGCCGACTGTTCACAGAAGCGAGCGGTGAGCCCTTTGGGCTCTACGAGGTGGAGCACGTCTTCTGGTTCAAAGGTGGCAATCCTCTTGGCGGCGCCACGCCGGTCCCAAAGGAGCGAGCCAAGGGAGGGGGGATCGACACCGGGGCCGCACCTATCGCGGTTGGTGCTCGGCTCCCCGACAGCTACGTGCCTCCAATCGTCGTTGTGCTTCCTCTAATGTCGCGGAACGACCCTCGCCTCCTGGAGGCCGCCAAGACATCCGGGACGAGTGTGGAGCGTGCATTGGAGAAAAGCGTCGATGCGGCGTTCACCATTCTCGGATACGAAACGAAGCTGCTTGGTCAAGGCCAGGGCCGGGTTCCCGACGGTTTGGCGGTTAGCCCGGACGACTACTATGCGATCCTCTGGGATGCCAAGGTCCGGGAGAAATCCTACAGCATGGGAACGGACGACCGAGCCATCCGAGAGTACGTGACCAATCAAAGCCGCGAGCTTAAACGCAAGGGCACCCTGCGGAACATCTATTATGTCATCGTCTCTAGTGCGTTCGCGGACGATTTCGACGACACGGTGCGATCGATCAAAATGGAAACACACGTCAACGAGGTCGTGCTCCTTGAGAGTGAGGCACTCGTTGCCATGGTCGATGCGAAGCTCCGCAGCCCGCGAGAGCTCACCCTGGGACCCGATGGCATCCAGCGACTCTTCAGTTCTAGTGCGATACTCTCGGCGGAGGATGTAAAGGAGCTGCTAGGTTAGGGCGGGCACTCACGCGGCGCGTTAACCCGGGCGGTGCCCCTGGATGCACGCCCTTGGACTCGGTGACTTCTGCGGCTAGGATTCTGGAGTATCTCGACCGCGGACCGTGGGAGACATCAAATGGGTTACCTCGATGTCCCGAGACTAAGGGGCCAGTTCTTAACCTACGTCGCGAGGGGTGACGCCAAGATCCCGCTGCCAGTTCTCGCGAAGATAGCGCGAACGTGCGTCCGAAAAGGGTATGTCTCCGGGGTAGAGGTGAGCGCCATACTCGACGATGTGAGACAAGTTGGGGTCGAGGACTTCCAAAGATGGCCGGACCATGCGGAAAGAGGTCGTAGGTTTCGTGCGCTCGCTGAGGCCGTGTCGGGTATCGGCAACCAAGAGGCGCACTAAGCTGCGGCCAGCAACTAGGAGGCTTGCCCATGATAGACCACACACCGTTCCTCGAAGCCTTCTTCGAGCCCGTCACACCGTCGGTTCAAGAGACACCTTTGGGCACGGAGACATTCACTAAGACGCACGGTGAGAACTCAGACCGGGACGAGCGCGCGTGGGCACTCGGAACTCAGACGTTCACGAGGGCACGCGAGGAGTCGGATATTGACGAGTCAGGACGTGCGGAGAGCGAAACGGGTCGCCTCGGGACTGAGACCGCTACGGCGGCCAGGGAGGATAAGGACCAAGATGCTCCGCTGTCCAATGCACCTCAGCTCGGGACGCAGACCTTTACCGAGGTTCGCTCTGAACAGCCCGACCAAGACCCCTCCCGGCAAGAGTCGCGACTCTGGGAGAGCGTCATCCTCTGATCCTCCTCCTTTCAAATGCCCTCGACGCCACCGCCGATTTCCTTGAGGGGCGATTGCGGGCGGCTGGCGTTGAATACGTGCGGCTGGACACGGACGCGCTTGCAACAACGCCAGTATCTTTCCGTGTCAATCATCGCGGACATGCGGGCCACTTTGGAAGCGCGCAACATGCTGTACCTCTTGAGACGATAGGCGCGATCTGCTACCGAAGACCTCAGCCTCCCCCTCTCCCACCTGAGGTTCAACCGGCCTTGCGCCCGTGGGTAGAGAGCGAGTTGAGGCGCACTTGGGGCGGTCTCCTCGCGTCGAACCCCAACGTCAAGTGGGTCAATCACCCTCTTTCCATAAGCGCCGCAAGCTACAAGCCGGAGCAGCTCGCTCGCGCCGCGCGCTTTGGGCTGAGCGTGCCGGAGACTCTCATTACCACCGAGGCCGGTCTCGCAAGAGAGTTCTGCGAGGGGCTTGGTTGGCAGGTGGTGGTGAAACCAGTGGGGCATGGCGAAATCCGAGGCGCCTCTGAAGCCAAGGACCGCGTTGTCTACACCAACCCCCTTGATGAAGCACAATCGGCCCTGCTTGAACGTGTCGCGTTCTGTCCAACCTTGTTTCAGCAGCGAATCATCAAGGATGTGGACGTGCGTGTCACGGTGGTTGGCGAAACATGCATTGCGGTCGCGCTCCACTCTCAGGAACGCCCGGTTAGTGAAATCGACTGCCGCCGAGACAACATGAGCGGCATGCGCTACTCGCTAGTCTCTATGCCGGGTGAAATCCAGCGCACGCTCGTGGCGCTCGTACGATCATATGAACTGCACTTCGCCGCGATTGACTTGGCGCGTGATCGCGACGGTCGGTTCTGGTTCTTTGAGTTGAACCCGGCTGGACAGTGGGCTTGGCTTGAACAGGCAGCAGGCGCACCGATATCTCAGGCTCTGATCCGGTGTCTGCTCAATGTCTGAGCAAAGCGCATGGGGGCGCGCCATCGCTTGGGTTGAGACGCTTGAAAAGGGTCTCACCTACATAGTCGATGCCGTGTTAATGGTCCTGCTCTGGCTAGCGCTCGTTCCGTTGCGGTGGCGCGATGTGCGGCTGCGGAAGTACAACCAAGTCTCATCCGCGGCGCCAGCCCACCCCGTCGCACTTACCCAAGCAGAAATGTTGTTCAAGATCGAGCGAGAGGACAGCGCAGCGACCGACGATAAGACGCGACTGCTGCTCACCCTCACGACTTCTCTCGCTACCCTTGCTCTCGTCTTCGGTGGGTACGTTCGGCCACGCTGGCTCTTTGTTGTGCTCGTCGGACTCCTGGTCGCGTCCGTGCTGCTGTGCTTAAGTGTCTTCGAGGTGCGGCGAGGAATGATGCTCCCAACGCCAGAAGACAGTTCTTCGGAGGATCGAAGTTCAGATTGGGCTCGTGACCTCATGCTGTCCTACTACGCCAACCGCGCCACACACGCATTTCGAGTAGATAGATACCGGGCTGCCCTTCGTTACTTTCGGCTCGCTCTCCTGCTCACCCCTGTGCTTGCAGCGTTCAGTGTACGGCCGACGGATGAACCGGCTGCCCAAGGAAGCAACTCGGTGATCGTTGTGAATAGCGAGGGAACGGTCGTGAACCTCGATACCCTGCAATGCAAGCAGAGGATTCCTTGATGGGCTCGTCCGGTGGCGGCGGCCAGCAGACTGCTCAGCGGTGGGGGTTGCCGACCACTGTCCCCCGAGTGTCCCCCTCACCGTTGGCCACTGGCGGACACCAATGTCACAACGGCCGCCGGGGGCGACGGCCGAAGTGCTGACGTGATAACATGTAGTGTCCGCTGGTTGCCGGTGGTGCCGGTCAGGCGGCAGAACGTGTGACGACTGAAAATCCGCGTGTCGGCAGTTCGATTCTGCCCCTGGCCACTGACTACTAAACGACGTCGAGAAAAAACGTCGAGCAAACCCGTCGAGCAACTTCGACCACCGTTGCTCGACGCCGTTGCTCGACGCTTTTGTTAAACGTCTTTGCTAGACGTCCCCCGAAGTTGTGGAGATCAGCTGCCCGTAGTGAGGATCGTGCCCGTCAGGAAATAGATTCTGTTGGGCGCCGTCTGACTGATGCTCCCCCGCAGGATCTGCCTCGCGAACGCACCGGTGCCTTGGGCGACGAGTTTGCCGGAGAACACGCCCCCGTCGAACCTCCCCTCGTAACTCCCCTCCCACGTGCCGGCGCCAGCGGTGATCGTGAACTTCCCCGACCCCGTCCCGGTCATGTCCGCCACCGTCACGTCCGACCTCCCCGCGACCGTGACGGTCCCCGTGATATCACCGCTCACGGGTCCCGACTGGGTCTGATTGCGAAGGTGGAAGATGCCGCCAGACACCCACTGATTGCCCGGATCCGTGATCGTCAAGGTCGCCGTCGCCGTGATGTCCGTGGTCGTGGCTGCCGCGAACAAGGGTCCAGTGAGCGTCGGCGCGGACGGGGGTGGCTGCTCGCAGCCGAGGGCGATCACTCCTGCCAGTACGGCCGCCGCGGCCTCGATACGCCGTTTCATAGTCGCCTCCTGTGATGGAGTCCCGAGCAGCGAATCATGG
>WNGA01013116.1_pt1 | contig 10651 bp, 9 predicted proteins | sample 5400061 | NCBI WGS metagenome assembly WNGA01 (sample SAMN13153366, study PRJNA577476) | soil metagenome | isolation source: 100 cm soil or saprolite under grassland replicate 2 | place: USA:California | collected 2016-06-15
CGAGGAACTCGTACGCCGTGTAGACGTTGAGCCTCCGGTACATGGGCAGGAACACGGCGCACACGACGATGAGGGCGAGGGGCAGGCCGAAATAGTTCTGCACGAAGCCGATGCCGCTCTCGAAACCCTGGCCGGGGATGGAGAGGAACGTGATCGCGCTCGCCTGGGTGGCCATCACGCTGACGCCGATGGTGCCCCAGCCGGCGGACGCGTCGCCGCGCAGGTACGTGTTGAGGCTCCGCACGTGGCGCGTGTGCCAGGAGCCGTACGCGGCGATGCCCACGATGGTGCCGAGGAGCACGACCCAGTCGGTGACGTTCACGAGAAGATGCCCGTGAACACGGTCAAGAGGACGACCACGAGCACGAACCACCCGAAGACGAAGAGGTAGACGCCGCGCCAACTGCGGAACCCGGGGACGTCGGGAGGCTCGGCCTCGGAGCGCTCGTCCGGGCGCGGGGCGGGCGTCATTTACCCAGCGAGACGAGATTCGCGAACAGACGATACGCGCCGGGGACGGCTTCCGGGAGCTGGCGAAACCACGCCAGGCTGGTGTAGACGAAGTATCCCTTGCCGTGCCGCGCCGCGAGCAGGCCGCCCTTGAGGGGCGGCTCGCCGGCGTCGCCCGACGCGAGGATCGCGGTGAAGCGCTCGTCCCACTGATCGGGGAAGTAGAGACCGCGCTCCTGCACCCAGCCCTCGAAGTCCGCGGCGGTGATGCGATTCGGCGTGGTCAGCACGGGATGCTCGGGGGCCAGCATGGTCACCGGCGCGTGCTCGTCGGTCACGCGGTCGCGCGACAGGCGCAAGCGGAACGGCGCGAGCCAGCCCTCGCGCAGGCCGTCCAGCGTGTTGTACTGCACGATGGCCGTGCCGCCCGCCTCGACATACGCGAGGAGCGCGGGCAGGCGCTCCGTGAGATCCGTCCTCACGTTGAAGGCGCGGATGCCGATGACCACCGCGTCGAGGCCGCGCAGGCCTTCCGGTGTGAGGTCGGCGCCGGTCAGCGACGTGACCTCGTATCCCATCTGCTCCAGGGCCGCGGGCACGTCGTCGCCGGCGCCCGGCACGTAGCCCACCTGGCGCCCGCGAGTCGCCAACTCGAGCGACACCGCCTTGGCGCGCGCCGGGGGCTGCAGAAGCTGCAGCGGCAGATGATCGTAGCGAACCTCGACGCGCTGCTGGTCGAAGCGGCGGCCGTTGATCTCCACGCTCGCGCCGAGGGGCGCGGTCGCGAGCTGCGGCGGCGCGGTCACGGTGAAGGTGAAGCGCGCGTGCGCGCCAGGGGCGGCGAGTCGAAACGGCCGGGAGGACGGCGTGACGGTCCAGCCGGCCGGCACGTCGAGCTGCACGGTGCCGGTGGCGCGCGCGCGGGCGGCGGCGAGCTCCACCGTCACCGGCCGCGCCGCGCCGGGGGCAAAGAGCTGCACGGCCGCGATGAACCGCAAGGAGACGGGCGCGATGACCTCCAGCCGCCGGCGCAGCGCGGGCTTGCCGGGGTCCGCGGCCGGCAGCGGCTCGCCGGCGATCACCAGCGTCTGCCCGCCGATGTCGAAGACGTACTCGAGCGGGAAGGTGGGCGGGTTCTCGGCGCGGCCGATGAGTGATGGATCGCCCACGTCGAACAGCCCCGCCGTGCCTTCCGTGCGCAGCCAGTACGGCTGGCTCGGCGGCGTGTTCGCGGGCAGCACCTGGGAGGTCTCGCGAGCGACCGGCTGGTTCGGGCGCAGCGCGACGGCCTTGTTGACGGCACGGTGAGTGCTCGGGTACCGCACCGCCGTCCAGCGCACGGGGATACGCGAGCGCACGACGGCCGTGTGGCGAAGCTTCACGGTCTCGCCGGGCACGACCTCGGCGCGATCCACCACGGTGTCGACTTCGAGGCCGAGGCACGCCTGGATGATCCGATCGAGCTGCTCGCGCTTGTCGCTCACCATGGGATCCGCGGGGAGCGTGGCGAGCTGGCGACGGATCGCGAGCAGCGCGGGCACGCTGGCGGCCGTGTCGTGGACGTCGAACTTCGAGATCGCCTCGTCGATCGACCGCGCGATCCCCGCGCCGCCCGGCACGCGGTTCCACGTCGTGTCCACGCCGTCGAGGAGATCGTTGTTCGCCGTATCGCCGTCGAGGAGCACGAACGGCTCGATCCGGGAGCCCTCGTTCACGGGCGGGCTGCCCATGCCGAAGCCCTGCGTCTTGTGCATGCCACGGCTGCGCGCGGCGATCGACGCGAACGACTCGCCCGACACCGGGTCGCGGCCGCCGACCTCGACCTTCACCACGCCTGGCCCATCCGGCACGTTCGCGGGCGCGCCCGCGACGGCCATGCCCCCGCCCGGATTTGCCGCGGCGGCGCCGAGGCCGACGTTGTGGACGATGCGGCGCGCTTGCCAAGGCCTGAGCTCGCGGAGCTGCTCGGGAAACGCCGTCGGGTCGGCGGCGAGCCTGAACGCTTCGACGGCGAGCACGGCGGACGCGGTGTGATGACCGTGGGTGGGCGCGGGCTTCGGGGAGAACCGCGTGATGATCACGTCCGGCCGGAACTCGCGGATCACGCGCACCATGTCACTGAGGACGCCCTGGCGGTCCCAGACGCTCAGCGTCTCCTCGGCGTTCTTCGAGTACCCGAAGTCCTTGGCGCGGGTGAAGTACTGCCGCCCGCCGTCCAGCCGGCGCGCGGCGAGCAGCTCCTGCGTGCGCGCCACGCCGAGCGCGTCGCCGAGCTGGGGGCCGAGCAGGTTCTGTCCGCCGTCGCCGCGGGTGAGCGAGAGATAGGCCGTGCGGTACCCGCGGCCGCGCACCAGGTAGGTGATGGCCTGCGTGTTCTCGTCATCGGGGTGGGCGGCGACATAGAGCACGCTGCCCGGGGCGGCGAAGCCGCGCAGCTGCTGAAGAATTCCCAGCCCCGTCGGTGGCTCGGCGGCGTGGCCGACGCCGGAGGAGCCTACCAGGATGGCCACGCCGAGAGCGCACCAGAACGGCACATTCCAGAGGGTGTCACGCACGAGCATGGAGGACCTCATCAGCGAATCAGACGATAGCACGGCATATGACGGAAGGCGCGTACGCTATCGGGGGCCGCCCGTCGAGGTCCTCTGCGCCACCAGAGCTTAACGTACGCGACAGGCCGTCGGTTCCGCGATCATGGCGGAGATTGTAGTTCACCACGGACCCGCGGCGCAGCCATACTGGGCCCTTGAACGCGATCCCTGCTCCGCGCGCCGCCGATCGGCCCGCCCTCCTCGCCTCTGGGTGGATGGCGGTGTCGATCGCCTCCTTCGTGCTGATGATGATCGCGGCGCGTCAGCTCACCGACCACATGACCACCGTCGAGATCCTGTTCCTGCGGAGCCCCCGGCGTCACCTGTCGGCAGGTGGGCTGCCCACGGCCAAAATGCTGTCGACCAGCGCGTTGGCATGGCTGCGATCGCTGTTGGTCGCGTGTGCGGTAATACGGTTGCGGCTGGCCGAGGTGAGGTAGAAGCGCTCGTAGAGCAGGTTTCTGCCGCCGAGCCCGGATCCCACGAAGTCCCAGGCGATCCGGAAGAGAGCCGCTCGCGCCTCCGCGTCCACTCCGTTGGCGCCGTGAAGGAATTCGTCGAGCAGTGGGCGGAGCCCGGCGTGGTCGAGCTGCCGGCGGCTCGGGGTGGCCAGCAGGTTGTGGCTGCCGATCAGCGTGATGATCTCCGCGACGCGCGGGAACCAGTCGGCGAGGAGCGACCGCATCGGCACGAGCGGCCGGGGGTCGGGAAACCAGACGCCATCCCCCACGTCGCGGCCATGCTCGGCGGACAGCAGCACGGCGCTTCGTGCCACCTCGAGGTAGGACAAGAGCTCGCCGAGCATTTCCTGGGTGGCGGGGCTCTGGTCGTTGATCGCCTCGGCCATGCGCGTGGCGAGGCCGTAGGCGAATTCCAGCTTGGTCACGGCCCGGATGGTGGTCTGGTTCGTAAGGTTTTCGACGATGCCGGTATTCCGGATGTCGTTGTAGATGTCGACCCGACCGTCCAGGAACACGCGCTCCCGGGGCACTTCGACGTCATCGAAGATGACGAAGGCGTCCTGCTCGTCGAAGCGAGAAGACAGCGGCCGGTCGAACGGATGCGCTCCGGGGGCGGAGGCGCTGTCCCGGCACAGGAACACGAGTCCCGGGGTGTCGACGGGTATGGCGAACGCCAAGGCGTAGGCGACGGCGTCGGCAGGAATGGGCAGACCCGGGTAAACCGCGATCTCGTCGGCGAAGGGCGCGAGCGTCGCGAGAATCCGGGCCCCACGGACGACGATGCCCGTCGCGGTCTCCCCGACCTTGTGCAGCGTGACACGGTTCCCGGCGATCCGGAGGTCGCTCGCCTTGTCGATCGTGGGCTGGATGATGGTGTGCGTGAGTGAGATGTCCTCGCGGGCCAGACGCCGCTGGAACTGGACCAGGTGCTGCGCGCCTTCTTCGTTACCGTGATCGGCGCCTGCCCAGATGGCGTGGCGGGCGGCGAAACAGGCGAACTTCACATTCATGTAGTCGGGCGTGCGCCCCATGAGCCCCACCGTCGCCTCGGAGATTCGCGACAATCCCCGGTTGCGGCGCTTGAGGTCTTCGACGGAACGGGGAAACATGTGGCTGATGTTGATCGGTTCGCCTGTTTCCGGGTCCGGGATCAGGCACTCCTCGGGATACTGGTGCTGACGGTCGAACACGCCGGCCAGCGTGTGCGCGGCGCCCGCGAGCTCCGGGTGCGTGGTGACATCGTCGACGCGATCATCGCCGAGCCACACGGTGCGATTCGTCTTGCGAAGTTTGTCCAGGAACTGCTGCCCTGTACGAGCCGCCATCGTGTCCTCTCCCACTTCCCTCTGGAGCCCCGCCCCTGCTCGCGCCGGCGCGTCCGAGGGAATCGTGGGCCGGTCGGCCCGACGCGTCAGCGCACAGTCTAGCGTATCTCCGATTAGCGCGTGAACGAGGCGGCTCTACGACTCCCGCTCCGCCAGATGCCGAGCGTTTGTGGCGGGCCGAGTCGCGTGGAGCGGCCGGCGTGGCTACCCCCGCATGCGTGCTTGGGCGAACCGGCCCACGGCCCCCACGGCCTCCCCCGCCTCGTCGAGCAGCGGCAGGAACCAGTGCCAGACGTGGATCATCTGATCCCACACCTCGAGCGTCGTATCCACTCCCGCGGCCCTCGCCCGCTCAGCGAGCTGGACCGAATCGTCGAGCAGCACCTCCTCGCTGCCCACCTGGATCAGCAGCGGCGGCAGGCCGCGCAGGTCGGCGAAGAGCGGCGAGGCCAGCGGAGTGCGCCGGTCGGCCGCGCCCAGATACGCCCGGGCCATCTCGTCGACGCCCGCCCGCTTCACGATGGGGTCGGCCTCGGCCTTGGTGGCGTAGCTGGCCCCGCTGCACGTGAGATCCACCCATGGCGAGATGCACACCCCCGCCGCGGGCAGCGGCGACCCGGCATCGCGCAGAGCGAGCAGCGTCGCCACGGTGAGCCCGCCCCCCGCCGAGTCGCCCGCGATCACGATGCCGCCGGCAGACACACCCTGGTCGAGAAGCCAGCGGTGGGCTGCCACCGCGTCGTCCACCGCCGCGGGGAACGGGGCCTCGGGAGCGCAGCGATACTCGAGCAGGAGCGCGCTCGACCCCGCCGCCGTCGCGATCGCCGCGGCGAGATGGCGGTGGGAGCGCGGCGAGCCGATCACATAGCCTCCGCCGTGCAGGTACAGCACGACGCGGCCTGGCGCCGCCGATGGGGGCCGCAGCCATTCCGCGGGCGCCGCGGGCGCGGTCACGCGCTCGACTTTGACCTCGGGCGGCGTGGGAAAGACCTTCTCCGCGCGCTCGTACTGGGCGCGACGCTCGGCGATGGTCAGCGTGTCCGACGGCGGCAGCTTGGCCAGGTGCGCGCGCACGATGTGGATCCCGCGTTCCGCCATGTCACATCCTCCTCGTGAGAGACCCGCGGGCCGACGCCCGGCGCGGATCAGGACAGGGTGAAAGCCCCATGCACCACGGACGCCTCCCCTCAGCCGAGGAAACGCGAAACAGCCGAGGCGAACACTTGGGGCTGCTCGTAGGGCAGCATGTGCGCGGCGTCCGGGACCAGGTCCACTGTGGCGCCGGGGATGAGCGCGGCCCATCGCCGAGCGTAGGCGGGAACGACCAGGCGGTCGCCTTGCCCCCAGAGGATGAGGGTGGGCGCGGTGACCCGGTAGAGGCGCTTCGACACGCGGCGGTTCGGGATCGGGAACAGGATCTTGCCGGCCATCGCCAGCCGGCGCTGCTGGCCGAGGTAGAACTCCTTGAACACCTCCATGTCCGAGAAGTCCGCGCCCCCCGTCAAGAGCGCCTGGCCCTTCACCGGATCCTCGAAGAGCAGCTCGACGAGCTGGCCGGGCAGCAGCGCGAAGATGTCGGGGATCGGATGCTCCTCGATCCACAGTCCGGCGGCGGCGACCAGGACGAGCTTGCCGACGTCGTTGGGCGCGATCGCGGCCATCTCGGCGGCGATCATGCCGCCCATCGAGTGGCCGATCAGGTGCGGCTTGGTGAGGCCGAGGGCGGCCACGACGTCGCCGCCGTGCAGCGTGAAGTCGAGCATGTCCTCCAGCAGATCTTCGCCGGTGGACTCGCCGTAGCCCGGCAGCTCGGGGGCGAACACGTGGTAACGGACCGCGAGCTGATCCAGGAACGGATTGTCGGCGAGGAGACCACCCGCCCCGTGGAAGAAGACGACGGGAGCGCCGCTGCCTCCCTCCAACACGAGACAGCGTGCGCCACGCTTCGTCTCGATGGTTCGCGCCTTCATCGCGGCCACTCCTGCCCGGCCCTCTCTGCGCCGGGCTGCATCTCCTCGGGACGCAGGCGGTCTTCCATCGGCTGGATCCACCAGCGGTTGTCGTCCTTCCATTCGGGCCAGAGGTGGCGCAGGTGCGGCATGACCTTTTCCGCGAAGAGCTTGGTCGAGTGACGGGTCTTCCAGTCCGGCATGTTGCCGGTGTGGAGCAGGCAGAAGAGGTGGCCGATCCGCAGGCCGGTGATGCACTCCTCGAGCTGCTGGCGTACCGTCTCCGGACTGCCCGCGATGATGAAACGCTCGTCCACGAGCTGTTTCCAGGTGAGGTTCTGCATAATCTTTTGCGCCTCCAGGCGGAGCTGTGAGAGCGCGCCGTACTTGATCGTGTTCACCGTGCGGTAGCCCGGCGGATCGGCGAAGGGTGGGTACACGTGCAGGCACCGGTTGAAGAAGTAGAGACAGTGCTCGGCGTAGAGCTCCTCGGCCTCCGCATCCGTGTCGGCCACGCAGATGATCTGAGCGAAGGCGGCGCGGTACGGCGAATCGTCCTTACCACGCTTGGCCACCCGATCCCAGTAGCCCTCGAGCAGCGACTTGCCGCGGAGATAACCGTAGAACGACAGGTACGAGTAGTTGTAGTCGTAGTCGAGGCAGAAGTCCCACGTCTCGATGGAGCCGCCGCCCGGAATGTAGACGGGCGGGTGCGGCTTCTGGATGGGCTTGGGCCAGCAGTTCACCCAGCGGAGCTGGTTGTACTTGCCGTCGAAGGCGAAGGGCTCGTCCTCCGCCCACGCCTTCATGATGAGATCGTGAGCTTCCTTGTACTTGTCGCGGGTGAGCGCCGGGATCTGGCCATAGCAGAAGTTGGTATCCATCGGAGTGCCGACGGGAAAGCCGGCGACGAGCCGCCCGCCCGAGATGACATCGAGCATGGCGAATTCCTCGGCCACGCGAATGGGCGGGTTGTAGCCGGCGATGGAGTTGCCGATGACGCAGATGGCCGCCCGTGAGGTCCGCCGCGCCAGGCTGGCCGCGATCAGGTTCGGGGAGGGCATGAGCCCGTAGCCGTTCTGGTGGTGCTCGTTGCAGCCGATGCCGTCGAAGCCGAGGGTCTCGGCGTACTCCAGCTGATCCATGTACTGGTGGTAAACGAAGTGGCCCTTCCGCGGGTCGTAGAGGCGGCTGGGAATGTCGACCCAAACGGAGCGGTGCTTCTCGCGGAAATCGGCCGGCAGGTACGGCCATGGCATCAGGTTGAACCAGGTGAATCGCATCAGCCCCTCCCTGGAGCGCTCGGGGTGACGTGTGGCCGAGAGTCTGCGAGTCTCAAAATAGTGCGCCAAGGTAACGACGAGGTGGCGCCGGGCTGTCCTGTGTTCCGGCCGTCCCAGCACCGACGGCGGGATCGTCGGGCCGAGGGAATTGGCGCCACCAAGCCCCGCGATTCAACGCGACACTCGTCAATTCCGCGAAGCGCTCCGCGGCGGCACTAGCCCATTGAGACGGAGGTACACGGCCAGGTTGCCGTAGTGGTTCATGTTGTCCTGGATGACTCCGAGAATGGCTGCCCAGCGCTGGGTCTGCTGGCCGCCCCGCCCCGCCACCATCTCCAGGGCTTTTTCTTCTGTGAGCCCCTCCCACACCCGGGCGCCGTAGTCGTAGCTTTCCCTGAGCGCCTTCATGATTTCCGCGCGGCTCTTGAGGGTGTCGAAGCGGGCGTTACTACCGAGGTTGTCGCCGGACACCCTGCTGAAGAACGTGTAGTTTTCCCCGATCAGATGGATGAGGATCTCCCGGAAAGTTCGCACGGCCGGAGTCGGCTTGAAGTCGTACTTGTCTTCGGGCATGGTGTCGGCGATTCCGAGAACCAGAGTGCGAGTGCTTTCCCAGGTCGCCTTGGTCGGCGCCAAGAAGCTCGTGGCCGGGAAGCTGGGCTGGGCGGCCGCTGCCCCGGGCGCAGGGCTGCTCGGCGTCTGAGCCATCCCCGGGCTGGCCCACAGCAGCGCAACCGCGGCTACGACGACACTCCGTGTGAACGCGTCCTTGGTCATGGTTCCTCCTGTCCGGTGACGAGACTGCGGTGGGCACGAACCCCTCCCCCGCGCGGCGCGGTGATCCCGCTGAGCGTACAACATCCAAGCGCTGCGCGCGCAGGTGGCCGCGAGGCGGTAGTCCGCGTGCCCCCCTCCTAGTCCGACCGCCGCCCGAGCCCCAGGAACAGGTCCCTGGTCAGCATCTGGGCCACGTCCGCGCCCGGCCGGTCCAGCACTCCGCCGGCGAGCAGGACGGCGACGCCATGAACGCTGGACCAGGCGGTGACCGCGAGATCCGCAGCCGGCACCTCCGTTTGCACGAGTCCCGCGCGCTGGCAGTCCGCTATCGCCTCGACGACCATGTCATCGGCCAACAGCCCGATATATCAAGCGCTACAAGTCTGCCGGGCAAGGCTGGTTCAGATTTTTTGGTCCCGCACTCATTGCGAGGTTGCACGAGCACCGGATGAGATGATCCACATGGGTGAACCGTCTGTCGCGGCCGTCGCAGGTCGAAGCGGGAACAGGGCAACAGGGGGGCCACGTGAGAGACATCGGCCTGCTGGTGCTCCTCCTCGGCGCGACAGCGTCGGTCGTGATGCCGGGCCTCGCGATGGCCCAGGAGCAGTGGCTCACTCCCACCCTCGGCCAACTCCAGCTTCGGAGCGAAGCCCGCGAAACCTACTATCCCAGTGAGCGGGTGAGGGAACAGGGAACAGAGCTCAAGATCTTCGAGGAGCGCTTCTCTCTGTCCTTCCCGATCTGGCAGGACACCACCGACGAGCTGTCCTTCTCGGGAAGCGTGCGGTACCAGGACCTCGACACAGGCAATACTCTGGCCGTCCTGCCGGCAACGGGAGTGCTCTTCCCGGGAGACCTGTGGGAGATCAAGTTCGGGCCGACTTATCGCCACAAGTTCGACAATGGCTGGATTGCCGGCCTGAACGTCATGGTCGGCTCCGCGAGCAATCGACCGTTCCACAGCATGGACGAGGTAACGGCCCGGGCCACGGCGTTTCTCCGGACCCCGCAAGGCGAGCGCAATGCCTGGATCTTCACGCTGAACTACACGAACTACTCCGAGTACTTCAGTGGCCTGCCCGTCCCGGGAATCGATTACGTCTATTCCCCCTCCGACCGGTTCACCCTGGTCTTCGGATTTCCGTTCACGTCTCTCGAGTGGCGACCCGTCGAAAGGCTGACCGTGCAGGTCAACTATGTCCCCGTCCGGACGGTGAAGGCGAAATTGACCTATGAAGTGTTCCGGCCCTTGCGCGTGTACGCCGGATTCGACTGGGACGACGACTGGTATCTGCGCGCCAACCGTCACGACACGGATGACCGGCTCTTCTACTACGAAAAGCGTCTCACGGGAGGCATACGGTTCGACCTCAAGCACGTGGGGTTCGAAGTGTCCGGCGGCTACGCCTTCGACCGCTTCTACTTCGAGGGAGACAAGTACAGTAACCGTAACGAAAACCGGATCGATATTCACAACGGCCCGTTCGTCATCGGGAAGATCGGTGTGAGGTTCTGAGGCCGCCCTCCCTTTCGACCCTGTAAATCATTCCTTCACGCGGGATCACTCACGTGGCGCACCGGGCCAGGTACGATTGCCGGGGTGAGCATTCCCCGCGTTACTGGAGTTCTCGGGCCATTAGAACGACCAACGGCAAGCCGTTGCGGGGAGAGCTGCTTGATGACCTGGCTTCGCACCCATTGGCACATGTCTTGCTGATTTTGTTCAAGCGCAGGGCGTAGCCTCGGCAGAGGACAGCACGGGGAACATCATCACCACCAGGTGGGACGGCCAGTCGGGCGTTCGCGTCGACG
>WNGA01032880.1_pt1 | contig 10651 bp, 18 predicted proteins | sample 5400061 | NCBI WGS metagenome assembly WNGA01 (sample SAMN13153366, study PRJNA577476) | soil metagenome | isolation source: 100 cm soil or saprolite under grassland replicate 2 | place: USA:California | collected 2016-06-15
GATCGGCGGCGTCATCGGTGTCGTGCTCGGCGCACTCGCCCTCGCCCGGAAGCGACAGGGAACGAACGGGCAGGCGGTCGCGGGCATCATCTGCAGCCTGCTCGCCCTCGTCCTCGCCGTCACGCTGACGGTGCGCGTGGGGAGCTGGGCCAGGCACAACCGGCGCCCCATCGCCCGACTCTCCAGCTGTTTGGCGAAGGCCGACAAGGACCCCGCGGTCCGCGCCTGCTTCGTGCGATTCGCCAACGAGGTCCGCGGCTAGCCCACTCCGGGATCGCCGGTCGACCAGTCCGCCCGTACTACCCTGGCGCCATGGAGACCTGGGATGCCATCACCTCTCGGCGGGCTGTGCGCAGCTTCACCGATCAGCCGATCGAGGACCAGGACCTCGACCGGATCCTCGAGGCCGGACGGCGGGCACCCTCGTCGATGAACGAGCAGCGGTGGGACTTCGTCGTGGTGACCGGCCGAGAACGGCTGGAGCAGCTTTCGAAGGTATGGCGCTACGGCCGCCACGTGGCTTCATCGGCTGCCACGGTCGCGCTGGTCACGCCGCAGAGCGACGACGCACACGAGCGGGAGTCGATCGCCTTCGATCTGGGTCAGGCCGTCGTGAGCATGATGATCGCCGCCGCCGACCGAGGCATCGGGAGCTGCCACTCCTCCGTGTACGACGAGGAATTGGCGCGCAGCCTTCTCGGGTATCCCGGCGACCGACGATGCGATTACCTGGTCGCCTTCGGCTATCCCGCCGACCGTCCGGTGAAGCCGCTGAAAAGCCCGAAGCGGCGCCCGTTCGCCGACCTCGTGCATCGCCACCGCTGGTAGAGAGACTCTCGCGCGAATGGACGAGCAGGAGGGGGACGTGCCCACCTCCTGCTCGTAGGTCTTCCTCGTAGAGCAGTTGGGGCTAATTGCCCTTCTTGTGTCCCTTCTGTTTGTGCTCCTTCATCACCGTTCGAGCAGCCACTTCCTTCGCCCGCTTGCCGTAGCGGCCTTCCTTCTGAGCGCTCTCCTTGATGTGTTCGTACTTGCGCTGTTCCTTGCCACTGACGCCGCGCAGGTGCTTCTTCTCAGGCATGTCCCACCTCCTGTCCGAGAAGCTCTTTGAAAAGACTCGGCCAGGGCCGGCCTCAGGCGGCGCTGTCCGTCCGATCGGCAGAGGATGCCTCTGAGGGAGCCGATCGACCAGTGGACCGCTTCCTCCGTGACCTGACCAGCCATGTCCCGAGAACGACCAGGACGAGAACGACTGCGGCCGCGACCAGCCAGAACACGGGACCGTAGCTGATACCTCCCCCTCCTCCGCCTGATCCCGGATTTCCGTACTGGGCGAGCATGGTGAGCATGAGCCTCACCTCCCTCATGATTGTTCCCGCAGGTAGAACCGGAAAACGACACCTTCCCGTCGTCCATCCTTCGCGTGGGAGAATCGCCGACATGACCGATCCCGAGACCAGCAACGTCGACGATGCCCTCGATCGCCGGGTCGATCCCGTCGCCGAAGCGGACGAGTACCGGAGGATGCTCCTGGGGCTCCTGGGTGACAGTGACCCCGCGGAGGTACAGGCCGGGCTCGCCGACCAACTCCACGCGGTGGTGGAGGAGGCCGGGCCGCACCTTCGCACGAGGCCTGCTCCCGGCGAGTGGTCGGTGCTGGAGGTGCTCGGGCACATCCTGGACGCCGAGATCGCCCTCGCCGGCCGGTATCGATGGATCCTGGCCCAGGACGAACCGATCCTGATCGGCTACGACCAGGATCGGTGGGTGGAACGCCTGCACAGCCAGGACGACGATCCCGAGGAGATGCTGGCCCTGTTCCGGGCGCTCAGGAGCTCGCACCTGCGGCTGTGGGCAGGCGCGTCTGAGAGCGACCGCGCCAGGCTAGGTATTCACTCCGAACGGGGGCCGGAGAGCTTCGACCTGTCCTTCCGCCTGATGGCCGGCCACGGCCTGTACCACCTCGGCCAGATGCGCCGAACGCTCGCCCAGGTTGCGGCGTCCTGAGCGCGGATGTGAGCGAGTTCCCGGAGTTCGGGCTCAGCTTCGTCCCCACATGGGCCGATCCCGGCTACGCGCTCCGGCTTTCCCGACTGGCCGACGCGAAGGGGTACGACCTGGTCGGCATCCAGGACCATCCCTACCAGTGGCGGTACCTCGACACGTGGACCTTGATCGCGTGGCTGGCCGGGCAAACCAGCCGGGTTCGGTTCTTCCCCGACGTGGCCAGCCTGCCCATGCGGCCACCCGCCATGCTGGCCAAGGCTGCCGCCAGCCTGGACGTGTTGACGGGCGGCCGGTTCGAGCTCGGACTGGGAGCGGGAGCGTTCTGGGAGGCCATCGAGGCGATGGGCGGGGAACGACGAACTCCGGCCGAAGCTCGGCAGGCCACAGAGGAAGCGATCGACGTCATCCGCCACTATCCAAGACGCCGCGTCTCGGGTAGACCGCGACCCCTCGGCGATCCGTCGCCTGCTCAACGTGGGTGGAGCAATCGAGCCGAACCGAGGCGAGGGCTTCATCGGTCCTCCTTCGTACTGGGTGGAGCATCTCCTCGGCCTGGCGGGGGTCGGCGTGGACGCATTCGTGTTCTGGCCTGCCTACGACGAGGAGCGCCAGGTCGAAATGTTCGCAGCCGAGGTGATCCCCGCAGTTCGTGAGGGCCTGGCAAGATAACGGGCCGCCTTCACCTGAACTGTCCGGGGTCGAACCTGACTCCCTACATCCGCACATGGCGCGCCCGTGCCCATCGTGCGGCACAGAGAATCCCGCCCAGGCCCGGTTCTGCTTCTCCTGTGCGACCCCGCTCGAAGGCTCCTCCTCGCAGCGGCGGGAGCGAAAATTCGCCACGGCCCTGTTCGCCGACATCGTCGGGTCCACTGCGTTGGCCGAGCGAGAAGACCCTGAGGTGGTGCAGTCGCTAGTGGGGCGGGCATTCGATCAGCTCTCCGCCGTGGTCGAAAGGCACGGAGGGCTGATCGAGAAGTTCGTTGGGGAGGCCGTCCTCGCGCTGTTCGGGGTTCCCATCGTTCACGAGGACGACCCCGAGAGAGCCGTGCGATCGGCGCTCGAGGCAGGGAGAATGGTCGGCGACATCACCCGGATCGGATACACGCTCGTCGCCATGGCCCCCCGACATGCGCTTCGCATGTGAAATTGTCTAGTGGATCTGGACGTTCCCTCGCTCGAGCTTCTGATCACCGGAGACGTAGCCGCCATCGGGCAGCGAGTGGCGTTGCTCCCAGAGTTGACCTACGAGAAGAGACGAGAGGGGCTGGCCGGCGTGCAATTGAGAGGGCCGGTGCGCAGGAGGGCGTCTCCACGCACCGGCCCCAGACCTCGGTAACGGCACTCGGTGGTATCCAGCTGATGAGGCCTCCCTTCCGGGCCGCCCCTTGGGTGGGCGAGGAGCCTGGCGAGCCTTCCCCATACCCGCAAGGCTCCTCGCCGACGGCGGATGGTAGGCAGGCCCGGGTCGGAGGTCAAGATCGCCAGGAAGGGTGTTGGCCCAGGTAGACGAGGGAGACGCCGCCAAAATCGCAGGCCAGCACGGACCCAAGATTGAACGACAAAACACGAGAAGACGGTTTGTCTCAGTGGGAGCGATTCCCCTAGGGTGGGAGATGCCCCCGATGGGGCTGAGAGGCCGAGGCAGGGAACCGAATGGCGTCCCGAACTCGGGGAATCTCGGGGTACCTGCGTCGGCGGTCGGGAAAGCCAACTGGCTGCCGATGTGGGGTACCTGGGAGTACCTGGGAGAGGGGTGATCATAAGGAAACCAAGCCGGTGTCGGAGCTTCATCGGGGGCACTTTCATGCTTCGAACCGGGTACCTCCTCGAATTATCCTGAAGCCCTGCGGCCTCGGCGGCTCTTCTTGGGCTTGTCGCTGCGCTTCTTGGCATCCTCCACGCTCTGGCGCAAGGCGGCCAGGAGGTCGGCCATCTCCGGCCGTCGCACAGGCTCCTCTTCGATCACCGGCTCGAGCCCTTCCGCCTTCTGTCGAATCAGCTCCATGACTCGATCGCGGTAGGTGTCCGTGTACTCGCGCGGGTCCCAGTCTCCGGCCATCACGTCGATCAGCTTCATCGCCACGTTCAACTCCCGCTCGGCGGTCAGGGCTGGCACGCCGTAGGGGAGCACATCGAGAGCGCGTCGGACCTCGTCGAAGAAGAACAGCGTCTCGAGACCGAGCACTCCATCCATCGGACGAACTGCAGCCAGATACTCCCTGGTCCGCATGACGAAGCGCCCCACGCCCACCCTTCCCGCACGCTGGAGGGCCGCCAGGAGGAGCCCGTAGGCTCGCTCCGCTCCGGGCATCCCCTGGGCGGCCTGGCCCGGCGCGAGGTAGTAGCTCCGCTCGAAGTACACCGGGTCGATCTGTTCAAGAGGGACGAACGACTCGATGTGGATGGTGCGGTCGGGGGTGGGCCGGAGCGCCTCCAGCTCCTCGCGCTCGAGCATCACGAATCGGCCAGGCTCGATCTCGTAGCCCTTCACCACGTCGTCATACTCGATCTCCGGGGGCGCCTGGGGGGGAGCTTCGCGTCCACCGAACGCAGGCCGCCCGGACTCGGGCGAAGGGGGCGCCATGTCGGGCCGGGCTGGCTCGGGTGGGGGGCGCAGGCTCACCTGCCGGTCTCCACGCGACTGGGCATCGGGCTCGCTCGCTGCTTCTTCCTCGAAGGGCTCGCCCGACCCCGTGGTCCACCGGCCGAGGTCCCAGGGTGCCTCTTCCCCTTCCACCACCCGCCGATGGCGCACCCGCCGACCGCTACCTCGGGCGAACTCGTGGAATCGGACGTCCCGGGGCGTCGTGGCCGGGAAGAGTTTGACCGGGATCAAGACGAGCCCGAACCCGACCCACCCCGTCCAGATCGCCTTCGGCACGGCCGAGCCCTCAGATCACCACGCGCCGGCCCAGGCGTCGATCCGCTCCTGGACCTCGCGAAGCCGTTCCACCAGGCCGTTCAGCATGGCCACCGCCACTCGGGGCTGGTGCAGCAGGAACCCCTGAAACTCCTCGGAGCCGATGCGGAGAGTGTCGACGCGGTCGGCCGCTGTCACCGTTGCCATGCGCTTCCTCCCGGCGACTAGGGCCATCTCGCCGAAGAACTCACCAGGCTTGAGCTCGTGGTACCGGCCACCCACGTCGACCCGGGCCGTCCCTCGCAGCACGATATACATCGCGTCGCCCGGCTCGCCTCGCTCGACGATGCTCTGGTCGGGTTCGAACGAGCGAAGCTCCCCGATCTTCAAGATGTTCTGAAGGTCGTGCCGGGTGACTCCGGCGAACAGAGGCATCCCCTCGAGGGCCGATATGCCTACTGCTTGGTCATCCATCCCCATCCCCCAGTCGTGCGAAGACCGACCAAGTCGGAAGATTCCCCTTAGCTTAATTCCCCTTCCGGGGAGCCACCCCCGCTCGGATACACTTCGCCGATCCCATGCCCGCTCGACCGGGGAACAGGCGCACAGGGGGGAGGAGCCGTGACCAAACCGACGATCGCCGAGCTGCGTGAGCGTGTCCGGGGGGAGGTGATCTCCCGAGATGACCCCGGCTACGAGGAAGCACGCAAGGCCCGACCCGGGGGTGCGGGACTTCTACGAGGCGTCGGCCGCGCACGCGGAGGAGGGAGGCTACATCAACTTCATGGCCGAGGACGACCAGGGCCGGATCAAGGCCAACTACAGAAGGAACTACCAGCGGCTGGTGGAGATCAAGCGGAAGTACGACCCGGGCAACCTGTTCCACCTGAACCAGAACATCAAGCCCTAGGAAGCCATCCGGTTCGTCCGTCCCTACCCTCTGGGATCAGTGGCAAGCGCCCTCCTCTCCCCCGCTCCGGGAAGCTTCTCGCTGACCGCGAACCGGTCGTTCTGTCCCAGCACCCGGTCGATCTCGGGATTCTCGTGATTGAGCGCGATGACGAACTGGGCGCCACGGGCCCGAACGGACTCGTACTCCTCGCGGGTCACCAAGACGGGCTGCCGGCAATCTCCGTCGCTGCACTCACAGATGTACTCCTCCATGGGTCGGTGGTGGCCCATCTGGTCATTGGAAGACTGGATCCATTCGTTGAAGTCCCGGAATCGGACCTGGTTCTCCACCTCTTCCATCCGCCAGTCATCCACCGTCGGCTCCCGGCATCGTGATGGGCGACCAATCTCCGTCCGCTTCACTCGGGGATGGATCGAGGATCGCGGGGGTCATCCTGGAGTCGAACAGGTGCTCGGTACGGGTGAGCTCGAAGATTCTTCTCACACCCTCACGGCCGTTGAGCACCACGAATGCCCGCCCGCTTCCCGTGGCCAGTCTGTGTGCTTCGAGAAGGGTCTTGAGCCCCGTGGAGTCCATGAACTTGAGGTGCGCGAAGTCCACCAGAATAGTGGTGGGCTGCATCTTCTCGGCTGCGGCAAGCCATTCCGCGAGGAGGGGCGCCGTGCTGATATCGAGTTCGCCACCAGCAAAGAGACGAACGACGCCGTTTCGGTGCTCACCGTGTACTGTGAAAGAGATCGGCTGTTCGGATCCAAACATCCTGTCCCCAGTCTCATTCGGTCGGCCAAAGTGTTGCGGCCGATCCCACTGCGGCCTCAAAGCTTGGGTCGCTCGTCCGTGGCCAGTAGCTGGGGCCAGTGGTTACAATCTAGACCTTCCCTCGACATCCGGCAATGAGCAAGCGCAGTGGACCTATCTACTTGTTGTTGATTTTGCCTGGTTCGGGCGCATCGACCCTCCCACCGAACCCGAGTTAGTCTTTCGCTCGAACAAGGATGGATCCGATGAACGAACCCCTGAGGATCCTCGTCGCCGACGGGCGTCTAGAACGGCTCCAAGAGGTCACGAACACATTGATCGGTCTCGGGCATCAGGTCCTGCCCGAGATCGAGCTCACAAGGGTGGGACCGGTCACCGCGGGCGAGAAGCCGGACGTGGCCCTCGTCGTCGTCGGGGAGAGCTCAGACAACGCGCTCGCCATGATCGGCAAGATCGTCCATGAAGCGGCCTGCCCAGTGATCGCTCTCCTGGACGTCGAGGACTCCAACTTCGTCAAGGAAGCCGCGAAGCGGGGGATCTTCGCCTACGTCACCAGATCAGAGGACCCCCAGGAGCTTGCCAGCTCCTTCGACGTCGTCCTGAGAAGGTTCGCCGAGTAGCACGCTCTGGAAGGGGCGTTCGGCAGAAGGGCCATCACGGAGCGGGCCAAGGGTGTCCTAATGGAGCGTCACGCCGTGGACGAGCGAGAAGCTTTCAACATGTTGAGAACCGAGGCTCGACGGACCGGCCGCAAGCTCACTGACGTGGCGGAGGCCATACTCGCGAGCCATCGGCTGCTTCCCAGCCGAGACCTGAGGCAGCCCGCAACCGATCCGGAGGTTCAGCCCTCAAACGATTGATCGGTGAGGGAGAGGCTTATCCCTCTTCCCCTGGGACCGACTCCTGCCAGCCCGGCCCAGCGGCAGTTCGAACCACACGACGGTGGCGCCGCGCCGCGTGACGCCCCATCGTCGAGCGATCTGCTGGACCAGGTGCAGGCCTCTTCCTCCAACCGCCGAGAGCTCGGCCGCGGAAGGGTCCTGGGCGAAGCCCGGGCCCGGGTCGGAAACCTCCACCCTGACCACCCCTGAGCGGTCGTCCAGCTCGATCGCAACCCCGATCGAGGCGTCGGGGCCCAGGTCGGCGTGGTGAAGGCTGTTGGTCACGAGCTCGCTCACCAGGAGTTGCGCATCGTAGATGGCGGCGGGCATGGCCGCCTCCCCTAGACAAGCTTCGACAGCCCGGCGGGCTACTCCCTACCCAGCTGAACGGGGTCCACCCCGCCCCGAACTGATACCTGGACTACGGCCTACTCGAAGAGCAGACTGACTCTGTCGGTTCGGGGGGTGAGTTCCGCATGGCCGCGGAGCGAGGGAGGTGGGCCCGGTGCGGAGATCGGCTCTGGCGGCCATGTCGGCGGCCGTGATTGCGTCGTCCGCGTGCAGCTCTGGTTCCGGGCAGCCCAGATCGTCCGGTCCGTCGCACACACCTCCGCCTTCGTCGGTATCCCCCAGCTCGAACGGTCCGACTGCCTCGGTCACGGTCGCCCGACTGGCCTCCGGCACGCCGCTGCCTTCGGATTGCACGACGGGCAGCCCGAAGAGGTCAGACACGGCCACCTTCGTCAGCGGAGGCCACGCGTGGGCGCTCAGCCCCAACGGGAGCCGCCTGACCTGTCTGTTCGACGTGCAGGACCCGGGCCCGTTCGCGTGGGGCCCTCTGGGTGATCGCGTCCTCGTTGGCAGCTTCGAGGTGAAGGGCCTCCCCGGCGCACTCACGCTCCCGCCGACCGATCTGCAGAGCGGCCCGACGTCGTGGGGCCGGCCGACGGGAAAGTCCATCGTCCTCGTCTCAGGCGATAGCACCGGCCTGGAGAAAGCACATCTGGACCGGAAGCCGGTCGAGGACATCTCGCCGCTTCGGAACGCGCGATACCTGGCGGTCACGTATCACCCGTCCGGCCTGGCCATTGCCTTCACCGTGCAGCGAGGCACCGGCCAGTCCATCTGGATCTCGTCGAACAGCGGGACCAAGCCGATGCGACTGGTGTTCTCCAACGCAGGGACCAAGTTCGGAGGGCTGGCGTTCGATGCCGATGGAGTGACTCTGTACTACGCGGCCCTTCACGCCAGCGGAACCTCGGTGCTCCACCAGCTCTCACTGGAGAATCCGACCGAGGCCGGGGCCCTGTGGAGCGCCCCGCTGGGCCAGCTGATCCTGGGCATCGCGGCGGGGCCGAAGGCGGGTGCCCTTGCCTGGACGGCGGGGAAGTCCTGCGACAACAGCGTGGCCGTGGCGCAGGACGCCGCCGGCAACAAGCTCACGGTCCCGGGTGGATCGAGGCCCACCCGTGCGGTTGGATGGCTCGATGCCAAGCGGGTCCTGGTGGCAACCGGAGGATGCTCGGGACCGATGGACCTGAGCGCGGTGGACGTGGCGTCGGGGACGGCAGTCCCCCTGGTGTTCGGGGTAGTCGCTGCCGGTGTCCGAACCCCCGCTCCCACCCCTCCGCCATCCCTGCCCAAGACGGACGCGGACGTGGGAAGCGGGAATGCCTGATAAGCGTCCTGAGCGGCCGGTCGGCCGCCCCTTGGACCTGTCTCCTCCTCAACGGCTCGCCCACGGCGAGTCGCTGACGAGCCAGGGGGCTCCGCACTGCCCGCTCCCCTCGCTCGCGCGTGCTACGCCCCTGGACCCCCACTCAATGATCTGCGAGGAGGATTTCCCGGTTCCAGGCGCGACTCCACGAGAGGTTGGCTCCAGCCCCTGAGGGGCGGAGAACGTTCAGCTCGCGGAGCCAACGCAATGCCTCGGCGCGGATCTCGGCCCGGCAGGCTTCGCACCACATGCCATTCCCACACCGATTGCCGCACTCGGACAGGTCGACGAATTCACGGTCATCCCCGAGGATCACCTCGGGCTCGACCGAACCTGCGAGAGCGATCAGATAGTTCATCCGACGGGCCCGCATTCGAAACTGACGCCCCTCCCGTTTCCCATCCCCCACCGGACCCTCCTCCCAAGGAACTCACCTGCTGCGAGCCCATGGTCTTCGAACGGGGGATGCCTGCCAAGGGATCGAACGACCTAAGTGCGTCGGTCGAAAGGCCAAGAGTTGTCAATTACGAGGCTCCAATCCCCGCCGGACCGCACGGGGTGGAGCGCGCCGCCTCAGTCCCCGGCAGCACGAATCACGAGGTCCGCGGCCTGGTCGAGGCTCAATCGCTCGGTATTGACGACAAGATCGTAGTGAGTGGGGAGCTCTTCATCGATGCCGTGGAAACGTCTGAGGTAATCCGCCCGGCGAACGTCGGAGCCTTGCACGAACTTCGCGGCTTCCGCTTCGTCGATTTCTCCGGTTTCGATGAGTCGGCGTGTTCGAGCCCCGGGCGGGGCGGTAACGAGAACACGGAGGAGGTCATCCCTGCCGGCCAGGGCGATCGAGGCCGCATGCGCGACGATCACGACGTTGCCCCCTTCGGCCGTCTCGCGAATTGCGTCCAGGATGAGCGTCCGGAAGTCATCGCTCCGCTTGAGCTCGGATACCTGACGGATCGTGACTGCGCCGATGCCTGCCCCGGCCACTCCGAACCTCCCGATGCCGGCGACGAGACGCCCGAGCAGACTCTCCCGTTTCTCGGCATCGGCCACGAGACCCGGATGCACCCCCTCCTTCTCGGCGGCCCTCGCGACGACCTCCTCGTCGACGTAGCGGAAGCCGAGCCGCTCCGAAACGAACCGACCAACGGTCTGGCCCCCGGCTCCATCGGTGTGCGAGATGGCAACGACGTGTATCGGCATGGCGCCCTCTCATCCGGCCGTTGAACGCTACCGGTACGGGGCTCACGGCATCAAGTTACCCAGTTGAATCACGAGAAATGTCCTCGAAAAGGGTTCGTTGCCTCACCAGGACATGTCCGCGAAGGTGACCGCTCCTTCCCCATGGTCGAGGGGAAGGAAGGGGCGGGCGGGTGGGGCTTTCGATGGCCGAGCGCAAGGCAGTCACCAAGCAGATGGCCAGGCGGTACGCCAAGGCCTCGAAGACGGAGAAGGGGCTCATGCTAGATGAGCTCTGCGCTCTCACGGAGTGGACCCGACGGCATGCCCGC
>WNGA01013117.1_pt1 | contig 10650 bp, 10 predicted proteins | sample 5400061 | NCBI WGS metagenome assembly WNGA01 (sample SAMN13153366, study PRJNA577476) | soil metagenome | isolation source: 100 cm soil or saprolite under grassland replicate 2 | place: USA:California | collected 2016-06-15
GGACCAATACGTCGGCACGCTCGGCGCGCGCATCGTCCTCATCGACGATAAGGAGGTGCGCGCCCTCATGACCGCCTCCTGGCTGCGCCAGATGGGTTGGAACGACGTGTTCGTGCTGGCCGAGACCGGCAGCGAGACCGGATGGCCGGCAAACCCGGTGCTCGGCGCCGACCCCAGGCCGAAGCTCCGCATCGGTTGCGCGGAATTGTCCGCCTTGCGGGCGCGCGACGGGGCGACGATCGTCGACCTTTCGCTGAGCCGGAACTACGTCAAGGCGCACATTCCAGGCGCGTGGTTTGCCATCCGCTCACGCCTGGCGCAGGCGCTTCCCCGGATTCCGGCGCGCGGTGCGCTGGTCCTGACGTCGGAAGATGGAATTCTCGCCGGTCTGGCGGCGCCCGAAGCGTGTGCGCTGACGGCCCTTCCGGTCCGCTACCTCGAAGGCGGGAACACGGCGTGGCGGGCCGCCGGCCACGCGCTTTCGGCGGATGACTCAAGAATGGCCGACGAACCCGTCGATGCTTGGCTCAAGCCCTACGAGCGGCCGGGCGATACCACGAGCGCGATGGCGGATTATCTCGCCTGGGAAACCGACCTGCTGCCGCGCATCGAGCGGGACGGCGGCTGCAAATTCTCGTCCGTTTTCAAATCGACCAGCGCGAAATAGATTCGTCATCCTGAGGCGGCCGCGAAGCGGCCCTCGAAGGACGATCGGCCACGGACGGGCCGTCGCCCTTCGATCTCGGGTTTAACCGAGATCGGCACTATAGCGCGCAAGTCGGCAACAGCCGACTTGCGGTGGCTCGCCTCGCGAGCGCCTCAGGGTGACGGGAGTGAGTCAGTGCTCAGGCGTCGCTTGTATCGTATGCCGGGCAACACGTATCATGATCCAAAATCGAGCGACATGCTGCTCTTGGGATGATCTTCGGGGAGGACAATCGTGAAATTGCTCAGCACCATCGTCGGCTTCGTGATCGCGCCATGGCTCATCGGTTCGGCATCGGCGCAGACGGTGAGCATCATCACCACGCCGGCCGGCTCCTATTCCAATTCCGGCGGCGCCGCGATGGCGAAGATCGTCGGCGACAAGGCCAAGGTGCGCATGATCGTCCAGGCGCAGGCGAGCAGCGGGTTCGACGAGCTGGAAGCCGGGAGCGCCGAGTTCAACGTGTCGAACGCGTTCGACGTGACGTTCGTCGTGGCCGGCACCGGCGAGTACGAAGGCCAGGGGCCGAAGAAGAACCTCCGCTACGTCGCATCCATGGTTCCTTATCGCGTGGCCATGCACGTGCGGGCGGATTCCGACATCAAGACGATCGCCGATCTCAAGGGCAAGCGCGTTTCCTCGGGCTTCAACGCACAGAAGACCATCGGCCGCATCATCGAGGCGCATCTCGCCAACGCCGGCTTGAGCTACAAGGACGTCGCGGGGGTGCCGACGCCCAACGTCGTCAGCCAGGCGAACGACTTCAAGGCGGGAAAGACCGACGTCTTGTTCTTCGCGCTGGGGTCCGCGGCAATCAAGGAGGCGGCGGCCACGGTCGGAGGCTTGCGGGTGCTGCCGATCGACGATTCCGCCGACGCGGTCAAGCGCATGCAGGACATCTTGCCGGGCTCGTATGTGCTTAACGTCGCTCCGGCGCCGGGGATCGACGGCGTCGCGCAGCCGACCAAGCTGATTGCCTTCGACATGGTGCTGAACTCGTCGACGCACGTGTCCGAGGACATCATCTACCGCGCCGTCAAGGCGCTGTACGAGAGCAAGGCGGACCTCGCCGCGACCTTCCCGCCGTTCGCGCTGTTCGTGCCCGACCAGATGGGCAAGCCGGTGCAGGGGGTCGAAATCCACCCCGGCGCCGCTAGGTTCTACAAGGAGGCCGGCATCGCGCCGAAGTCGTAAACGGCCTCATGCTGAGGAGCGCGCGAAGCGCGCGTCTCGAAGCATGAGGCCGCCCCATCCTTCGAGACGCCTCGCTTCGCTCGGCTCCTCAGGATGAGGCGGACCGTGCGCCAGCACGCGTCCTACTCCGCCTCGCCGGAGCCGCGGATGCCGAGGCGATCGAGCATGGCGCGCTGCTCGGCCGCGGTCGCCGGTGCGGCCGGTGCCGCGGCCGCAGAGGCGGGCGCCGGCGCTGCCTCCGATTCGGCGCGCCGCGGGCGCGCAACGCGTTCCCACGCGAACAGCGCCAGCGCGATGAGGGCGCCGGCGATGTTCATCCACCGCGCGGCCGGGAAGGCGCCGACCGGCAGGATCAGGCAGATGCCGGCCACCAGGTAGACGAGGCGGTCGATCCAGCCGAGATGGCGCACCGAATAGCCCATCACGGCGGCGGAGATCAGCCACACGCCGGCGACCGCGGTGACGAAGTCGATCACGATGAACACCGGATCGCCCTTCAGCAGCAGCGTTCCGGAAAACACGAACAGGAACGGGATGACGAAGATCGTCCAGCCGAACGCCATCGCCACCCAGCCGGTCTTGTTCGGATCGGCGTTGGCGAGATTGGCGGCGACGAACGCCGCCACCGCCACGGGCGGCGAGATCATCGACAGGCAGCCGTAATAGAGGATGAACATGTGCGCCGCCATCGGATCGATCCCCATCTGGATCAACGACGGCGCGACCAGCGTGGCGAGCAGGATGTAGCAGCCGACCGTGGGGAGCCCGGCGCCGAGAATGATGTTGGCGATGGCGGAGTAAATAAGAAGCAGGATCAGGCTTCCAGCCGCGAGGTGGATCAGCACCAGGCTCAGCGTGAAGCCGACGCCGGAGTAGTTGAGCGCGCCGATCATGATGCCCGAGGCGGCGCCGATCATGAACAGGTCGAGCACGCCGAGGCCCGTGTCGCGCAGCATCTCGTAGAGGTCGCGGATGCCGATGCGCTTGCCCTGGAACGGGAAAATGAAGGCGAGAACGAGCGCCGCCGCGATCGCCAGCAGGCCCGCCGTGTCGGCCTCCTCGCCGCCCCAGAACAGGGCGTAGATGAGCACGACGAACGGGATCGGAAAGTGCCAGCCGGTCCGCAGCACCTGCGCAAGCTTCGGGATCTGCGATTCCTCCATCGGCAGGATACGGCTGCGCGCGGCCTCGAGGTCGACCTGGATGAACAGCGCGACGTAATAGAGGATCGCCGGAATGACCGCCGCCAGGGCGACCTCGGCATAGGGCACCTGCAGGAACTCGGCCATCACGAAGGCGGCGATGCCCATGACCGGCGGCATGATCTGCCCGCCGGTCGAGGCATTTGCTTCGATCGCGGCGGCGAGATGCGGACGGAAGCCGACCTTGATCATCAGCGGGATCGTGACCACGCCCACGGTCATCACGTTCGACACCACGTTGCCGGAGATCGTGCCGAACAGCGAGGAGCCGAGGATCGCGATCTTCGCCGGCCCGCCGCGGTGGCGTCCCATCAGCGCCATCGACACGTCGGTGAAGAAGCCGGCGCCGCCGGATTTGAACAGGACGTGCCCGAACAGGACGAAGATGACCACCACGGTTGCGACGATCTTCAGGGTCACGCCCATCACCGCCGTCGAATCCCACACGGAGTAGTAGGTGAGGCGGGGGAACGGAATCGATTTGGCGGCGAACTCGCCGGGCAGCTGCCCGCCGACCAGGGCGATCACGAAGAAGAAGACGGTGGTGTAGAACAGCCCCATCCCGGTGGTGCGGCGCAGCCCTTCGAGAATGAGGACGATGACGACCGCCGCCACGATCAGCCCGTCCCACGGGCGCGCGGACACCAGCTCCGACAGGGACGGGAACCGGACCGCGACGTACGCCATCGCGGCGAACGATATGATCGCGGCGACGAGGTCGTACCAGGGCGCGGGTCCCGTCCGCACGCCGCGCCGTCCGTGCGCCGGCACATGGAGATAGAGGAGCGCCATGGCGAGCGCCATCAGGCCGGCCAGGTACTGCTCGGTGTAGAGGGAAAGACCGGCCTTGCGGGGGAGGTCGGCGGTCACCGCGATCACGGCCAAGGTCAGCGTGACCGCCATGACATTTACGAGTGTACGCATTCCCCCTCCGGCTCAGCCGTGGCGCGGGCTGCAGGTCGCTTTTACATAACGACGAGGCCGATGGCGACATCCCCTTCGCCTGCATCTTGGCGGGATCGCAACCTTGCCTTCCCCGTGCCTGCTCGCCATGTCAATATTGCTTCAATGAAGACGACAATCGATATCTCCGATGCATTGCTGCGCGAGGCGCGCAAGGTCGCCGCGCGCGAGGGCACGACGCTGCGGTCGCTGGTCGAACAGGGCTTGCGCCGAGTCGTCGCCGAAAAAAAGCGGCGCTCCGCGTTCCGCTTACGCAAGGCGAGCTTCAAGGGGCGTGGGCTTCGCGAGGAGCTGCGCGACGCCGGCTGGGATCGCCTGCGCGATCTCGCCTATGAGGGGCGCGGTTCTTGATCGCCGTCGATACCAATATCCTAACCCAATTCGACGATCTCCTCGGGGAAACGGTGCAGCCGCTCGCCGGGACCGTTCGCCTCGATCATGTAATTGTCGCACACCCACGATGAGATGTTCTTGTAGGTGTAGGTGGGGTGCACGACGATGTTCATGTCCTTCTCGATCGTCATCGGCTCGTCGTGGCGGATGAGCGGCCGCTCGACCAGATCGTAGCCCTGGCCGTGACAATAGAGCCGCGCCTCCTCGGGCCGGCTGTTGCGGCGCATGAAGGCGTTGTACTCCTCCCAGATCGTCTTGCACGGCGTGCCGGGCTTGAGCAGGTTGAGCGTGAAGTGGCGCGCCTCCAGCGTGAAGGCGAACTCGTCCTTCATCTCCTGCGGCACCTTGCCGACCACGGCGGTGCGGCCGAGCTCGGTGTACATGCCCCCGGGACCGCTATCCTCCACCAGCAACATCACGTAATCGCCTTCGCGGATGACGCGGTTCTGCAAGTGGCGCTGGGCGATGTGGGTGGGCGTGCCGAGCGGCGCGGAGGAGCAGAGATAGATGCCGTTCTCGCTGCCGTGACGCTGGCTGTAGCACTGGGCGATTGCCGCCACATCGGTGTCGCGCATGCCGGGCTCCAGCGCGCCGAAGGCCGCGCGCATCGCGCCGTCCTGCATGCGCGCCGCGCGGATCACCAGCTCCTTCTCCTCCGGGCTCTTGATGACCTTGATCTTGTCCACGAGGTCGCTGGCGTCCACGAACTTCGAGTTGGAGAGGCGGCCGTTGCGCAGGTAATCGACCAGCGCGACCGACATCTGGTAGGTGCCGAGGAGGCCGATCGTGCCGCCCGCGTAAGCGCCCAGCGCCTGCGCCGCCAGCTCGGGGTCGTAGCTCGCCGTATAGTGCGCCGACGCGTAGCTCGGCGTCGTCATCCATGTCTTGACGCCGCGGCGGACGCCGTCGCCCGCGTGCGGCAGTTCCCTCACCATGCCGAATGCGCCCTGGTTGATGAGGGTCATGTCCTCGTCGTGCGGGAACACCACGGTCATCGGATAGCCGTTGGTCGCCGGCAGGTCGGTGAAATATTTGACGTAGCCGCCCATGTGATCGTTGTTGTTCTGCATCAACAGGACATCGATCTTGTCCGCCTCCATGGCGGCGCGCACGGCCGCCCACCGGCGCTCGAGCTCGGCGGTCGAGATGGGGGTGCTCAGGCGATCGGACAGCTGCATTCCGTGCTCCTCGTCGGTTGGATTCTCCGTTTCCCGCCCTCATCCTGAGGAGCGCGCGTCTTCGCGCGCGTCTCGAAGGACGAGGGCGGCCCGTGCCCGGCAGCTGCAACTCAGCGGCCTTCATCCTTCGAGACGCGGCCTTCGGCCGCTCCTCAGGATGAGGTGACGGTCGAAGGACGCGCGCACCTCAGGGTGAACGCCACTACACTAATGCTTTACCACATTGATCATGCTCCTGGTGTCTCCCGACAGGAAGCAGCGCATGTTCGTTTCGACCGTCGGCAGCGCGAGGTCGGGATAGACGTCGCAGAAGCCGCCCTGGTGCGTCGTGATGATGACGTTGTCGCACGACCAGAACGGATGGTCGCCCGGAAGCGGCTCCTCCACGAAGACGTCGAGCGCTGCGCCGGCGATGCCGCCGCGGTTGAGCACGTCGAGCAGCGCCGGCTCGTCGACCACCCCGCCGCGCGCGAGGTTGACCAGATAGGCGGTAGACTTCATGGCGGAAAGCACCCCGGCGCCGATCATGCCGCGGGTCGCGGGCGCGAGCGGCGTGAGCAGGACGAAGTAGTCGAGCTCGGCCACCGTGTCGGCGAGGTCATGGCGCGCGTATATGCGGTCGAAGCCGGCCACCGGCCGTGGCACCGCGCTGAACCCCAGGACCCGCATTCCCAAGGCCTTGCATTTCGGCGCCAGCGCCTCGGCGATCACGCCGATCCCGAGAATGCCCACTGTCTTGCCGTCGAGCAGCCGGGCCGGCCACCGGCCCCAATGACGGCGGTCCTGGTTGCGCACGAAGCGGGGCAGGTCGCGGCTGAGCGCCAGCATGGCGGCAAGCGCCGCCTCCGACACCGGCGCGCCGTGGATGCCGTGGACATTGGTGACGATCACGTTCCGTTGGAGCGACGGCAGGTCGATCAGGTTGTCGACGCCGGTGCCGAGCGTCTGAATCCATTTGAGATTGACGGCCGCGCGGACGACGTCGTCCGATATCATCGGCGTAAACGTCAGGAGGGCATCGGCCGTGGCGATGTGGGGTCCGACTTTCGAGCGGTGGTCGACGACGTTGATGGTCAGGTCGGGAAATGTCCGCTGCAGGCGGTCGCGATAGTGATCCCTGATGTCTTCCGCCAGGCTGAGCAGAATGAGGAGGTTCGTCATCGTCCGATCGTCTCCGCTCGCCTCCTACGGCAGCTCGGCGAGCAGCCGGCCGTAGCCCGGCGCGGTCTCGCGCACCGTGAGCCGCCGGTGAATTTGCCAGGCCTGGCAAATCGTGGCGTGGACGACCGGAACCTGAAGATCCCGCTCGAGCATGGCGACGACGCGCGCGGTCTGCCAGCCGCCGCCCTGGATGTAGATGCCGTCGGCGCCGGGATGTTTGAGAAACAGCCTCTTGACGTGCGCGTAGAGCATTTCCGTGGAAATCTGCGCGACCTGGTCGAAGGGAACGTCGATCGGTTCTATCGACACGGATTTCAATCCGGCCTGGGCCATGTAATCGAGCACGATCTTGTTCTGCAGGCGGAGTAGCTGGCGCCGATGAACCTCTTGATCTTCATCGCCCGCAAGGCCGCAACCTGCATCTGCGGGTCGGTGACGATCGGGGTCTTGTATTTTTTCTCCCATCGGCGGACGAGCTTGGCCTCGGCGTCATATCCCAGGAGCATGAAGGGCGGTGCGCCGGACAGAATGATCAGGTCGACGCCCTGCTCGGAAAGCTCGGCGACAAAGCGCTCATAGTGCGGGATCGCGTTCTTGAACTCGGTGACGCTTCCCGCCTTGCAATTGAGGAGCAGCGGCACGATCCCGATGCCCTCGGGCAAGATCCGAATCAATTCTTCGAGCGTGCCCGGCCGCCGGGTCGGTCTGACAATGCCGACGACACCGCGCCACAGCGTGAAGCTCATCGTCGGCGCGCCCTCTCACGTTTTGCCGCAGATACGAATGGTCGTTACCATAGGCGGCGCATGAGTTGCGACGCAAGTTCGCGAAACACTTCCCGAAACACGGCGCGAGGCAGCAATGGCTTTCCCCCAAAGGCTCATCGTGACCGGCGCGGCGCAAGGGATCGGCCGCGCCGTGGCGTTGCGCGCCGCAGCGGCGGGCGCCCGCATCGCGGTGTGGGACACGAAAGCCGAGGGCGCCGAAGAGACCGCGCGGCTGTGCCGGGAGAAGGGGGCGGTGTCGCGCGCCTGGCGCGTCGACGTCGGCGCCGCCGATCAGGTCGAAGCCGCGGCGGCGGCGGTCGAGCGGGAATGGGGCAGGCCGGACGGACTGGTCAACAACGCCGGCATCTTTCCGCGCGCGCGGGCGCTCGACATGGCGCTCGCCGAATGGGAGCAGGTGCTGCGCGTCAATCTCACCGGCACCTTTCTGTGCGCGCGCGCCGCCGCCCGCGCGATGAAGGACGCTGGTCACGGGGTCATCGTCAACATGGCCTCAGGCCGGGCGCTGGCCGGCGCCGCCAACGGGGCACACTATTCGGCATCGAAGGGAGCGATCATGGCGCTCACCAAGTCGCTGGCGCTGGACTGGGCTCCCTTTGGGATCCGCGTCAATTGCGTCATCCCCGGACTGACCGATACCGCCCAGCCGCGCGGAGAATTGAGCGACAGCGAGCTCTACGCCATGGGATCGCGCATACCGCTCGGCCGGATCGGCCGGCCGGACGACATCGCCGCGGTCGTGGCTTTTCTCCTCGGCGACGACTCCGCCTACATGACGGGACAGTCGGTGGCGGTGAATGGCGGCGCGATCATGATTCCGTGAAAAGCTTGAACGGCGTCACGCAGGGATCGCGGCGCTCATTGATTGATCGTGGTTCCGGTCGCCGTGATCACGTCGCCCCATTTCTTCGAATCCGCCTGCATCGCCGCCGCCATTTCATCCGGCGAGCCGGCGATGATCTGCATGCCCTGCGGCGCCAGCGTGGCCATGAAGCGCGGATCGGCCGCCGCCTGCTTCACGTCACGCGACAAGCGGTCGATGATGCTTTGCGGGGTCTTGGCCGGCGCCAGCAGTCCGAACCATGAGCTCACCTCGTAGCCGGGCACGCCGGCTTCTTCCATCGTCGGAATCTCCGGCATCAGCGGAGACCGCTGCGGCGACGCAATCGCCAGGATTTTGAGTTTTCCGCTCTCCACCTGCGCCTTCGCCGAAGATTGGCCGATCAGGACCATGTCGATTCTGCCGCCCATGAGATCGGCCATGGCGCCCGTCGTCGCCCGGTACGGCACATGCACGATGTCGGTCTTGGTCATGAGCTTGAACAGCTCCATTCCGACGTGCAGCTGCGTCCCGATGCCGGTCGATGCATAGTTGAGCTTGCCCGGGTTGGCCTTGGCGAGAGCGACCAATTCCTGAACGTTGCCGGCCTTCATGCTCGTGTTGGTGACGAGCACCAGCGGTAGCCTGGTCACGACGCTGACCGGGGTGAAATCGCGGAAGGGATCGTAGGGAAGGTTCCGATAGAGATGCGGGTTTACGGTCAGCGTGCTGTCCACCACTATCATGAGCGTGTGGCCGTCGGGTGCGGCCCTGGCGACCTGGCCGGCGGCTATTCCGCCGTTGCCGGCCGGCTGGTTCTCGATGATCACCGGCTGGCGTAGCGATTCCGACAACCGCTCCGCCACGGCGCGGGCCACAAGGTCGTTGGCACCGCCCGCCGCCGTGGTGACGACGAGATGAATGGGTTTGGACGGATAGGGATTCTGTGCCGTTCCCGGATTGAGCGTCCCGCATAGCACGCACAATGCCAGCGCACCCGATAGGGCAAGACGAAAGCTCGGTCGCATCGATCCTCCAGGCTCGAAGAACTGGCGCGCATGATGAACGACGCCCGCCATGCCGACTGTGGCAGACCGCAGCATAGGCGGGAAGTCCGCGCGTTGACGTGAGTTCCCCGTCGATTCCCCCTATCATGCCTTTGCTCGAGTATAGGCAGGCGATGCGGTCAACAGTCTCCAAGGTATCCGGCATGCACGCTGCAGCACTGCTCATCGGGCGGCGCTTCGTTCGCCCGCTTGCGCGGACCTTGGCCGCGCTTGCGGTCATTGCTTCCGGTCACCGTGCCGAGGCGCAGGACTACCCGACGCGGCCGGTGACCTTGGTGGCGCCGTACGCGGCGGGCGGCGGCGCCGATCTGGTCGCGCGCCTCATCGCCCAGAAGCTCGGCGACCGTCTCGGTCAGTCCTTCGTGGTGGAGAATCGCCTGGGCGCCGGCGGCGTCATTGCCGCCGCCTCGGTCGCGAAGGCCGTGCCGGACGGGGCCACGCTGTTCGCGGGCACCAGCACGCAGCTTGCGATCCAGGTCACGCTGCACAAGAAGCTGCCCTACGATCCGGCGGCCGACTTTGCGCCGATCGCGCTCGTCGCCAGCGTGCCGTTCGTGCTGCTCGTGCACCCGTCGCTGCCGGTGCACGCGGTCGCCGACCTGATCAAGCTCGCCAAGGAGAAGCCGGGCCGGCTCTCGTTCGGGTCGAGCGGGGTCGGCGGCCCGCCGCACCTTTACACCGAGCTGTTGAAGGCCATGACCGGCATCGAGATGACGCACATTCCGTACAAGGGCACCGCGCAGGCGATCAACGACGTCGTCGCCGGACACGTGCCGATCATCTTCTCCGATCTCGCGCCCGCCATGGCGCTCATCCGCGAAGGCAGGCTGCGGCCGCTCGGGATTTCCTCCGCGACGCGCTTCGCCACGCTTCCCGACATCCCGCCGATCGCGGAAACCGTGCCGGGCTTCGACGCGGTCGCCTGGCTGATGGTGGTGGCGCCGGCCGGCACCGCCAAGGAGATCGTCGGCAGGCTTTCCGGCGAGATCAGGACCATCGTGGCGTCGCCGGAGGTCCAGCAGCGGCTCATCGATCTCGGCAATATTCCCTTGAGCTCGCCGCCGCCCGACGCGCTACAGGCTTACGTCAAATCGGAGATCGTCCGCTGGGGGAAGGTCGTGCACCAGGCCGGCATCGCCGGGTCGGAGTAGACGCATTGGAGAGGAGGATTTGATCATGGG
>WNGA01013123.1_pt1 | contig 10647 bp, 10 predicted proteins | sample 5400061 | NCBI WGS metagenome assembly WNGA01 (sample SAMN13153366, study PRJNA577476) | soil metagenome | isolation source: 100 cm soil or saprolite under grassland replicate 2 | place: USA:California | collected 2016-06-15
TTTCTGAAGATGTGCCTGCGCTTCTTTCGGGCGCCACACCCCAGAGTGTAATCGACATGGCTCTGCCAACGAACCCTGTTCATATCCTTGATCTAGGATTCTTCCTGCCAGCGGTCATCGCCACTGGCGTTATGCTCCTCAAAAGAAAGCCACTTGCATATACACTGGCACCAGCATTCATCGTGTTCCTGGTGTTGACCGGTATACCAATTCTAATCACACCCATCGTTCAGTCGGCGCGCGGGGAAACAGCCGCATGGGGTGTGGTCGTTCCGATTGGAATACTTACAGTGGTTCTACTCGGGTTACTCGCATGGTTGCTTTCAACAATCCGTGGGCATAAATAGGAGATTTATGAACAACGCAGCATCACCTAAAATGTATTCATTCAAAGACTATTTCTTCGGTACGCTTTTCCGGCCTCGCCGGACGTTCGATATCCTCGTGACCGATAATCGCCGGCTTAAATTTGGATTACTCGCGATTTCGATCAATGCCCTCCTATATACTTTTGTATATATCTTTCTGTCCATTGGCGGTGGTGCGCCTTCATCACTCACGCCCTGGCTGGCAATTCCTAAGGATGCATATTATTACTACAATCAGTTCATTCTGGCTCCAAGCATGTTTGGCTGTTGGATTCTGGCAGCGGGGGTTGCTCACCTCTTGAGTCGTCTATTCGCAGGAAAAGGTGGTTTTGAAGATACGCTAAGCGCGTTCGGTTTCGGGATCACCATAGCTACCCTATTTGCACTCTTACATGATTTTACCGACAGTTTCTTGGGAGCCATTGGTATTCTTGATCTAAGGTGGTATGAACTGGCGCTGAATTCACCCACTATCTGGCGTACCATCCTTTTGACGCTCTATTCAATCGGTCTAATTATGCTTTTTGTGCTGTTTACCAAGGGAGTCGGAGCTGCACAACGAATCAAGCGCGGTCCCGCAATTTTAGTAGGCATAGTGGCGTTTATTGTGTATCAAGGCATCTTTTTCATCTTCAACCGGTGATAATCGCTGTCTAGGAAAATAAGTGGGAGATCTATAGCGAAGCGGTACAGGCGGCGACGACACAACTCAATTTATCGGTGCGTCCTTATCATCATATCCCCTGGACTGTCCGTCCCGTGGCCTAGCGGCCGCGACAGGCAGGACAGGCTGAAATTGGCGCGCAGATTTGTCGGGATGTGAGCCGATTTGAACAACTACATTTAGGCAGAGCAATCTCTTGACTACGATATTCAAGGTAAAAATCTAGATCAAATCGGTATGCAGATCAACGATTTTCTGACTCGTTGGTAATTACCAGCAAAAACCTCTTGACTCTTTTCAAATCTTTTGCTATTATATGAACGATAATATGAACGTTCACATGAACGATAAAACTGTTTTGAGCATAATTTCACGCGCGAGAAAGGCAGATAAATTGAATATCAGACAGTATTTGCAGCGCAATAAGGAATCTGCAGTCAATGTTTTGATATTAGTCGCTTTGGTGCAGATCCTCGCAGTGATCGCTTCATTATTATTCCCCCAAGAGTTCCGATATCTAAGCCCAACGAATATATCCGTTCAATTAAGAGCCATTCCAGTTCTAGGTATTATCGCACTGGGTGTTGGCGTGTTGATGATTGCGGGCGAGTTTGATCTTTCGGTCGGCTCGACCTACACCTTTACTGGGATCGTGATGGCCACTATGGTGGCAGGTGGAATGACAGCTTTCATAGCTGCTCCCCTGGCATTAGCCTTGGGAGCTATTATCGGCCTCCTCAACGGTTTTATAACTGTCCGGTACAAGATCCCGTCCTTCATTGCAACCCTCGGAACAATGTTATTCTGGCGGGGCGCGACGCTGTTTTACAATGGCGCATCAGCAATCCGTTTCTATCCTGCTGAGTCCTTTACCAAACTAACCGCAGGTAGCATCAATGTACTACAGGCCGCCTTTATCTGGTTTTTGGCATTGTCGTTTCTTTTTTGGATCATTTTGCATCATCACAAAATTGGAAATCATTTCTTTGCTGTAGGCGGCAATAAAGAGGCTGCCACCGCTATCGGGATTAATCCAAATCGAGTGAAACTGCTCGCCTTCAGCATAGCTGGGTTTTGTGCGGCATTTGCAGGTATCCTGGCAGCCGCGCGAGTGGGAAGTATCCAGCCTGGCCAGGGCACAGGCCTGGAATTGCAAGCTATCGCGGCTTGCGTGATTGGTGGTCTGTCGCTCACTGGCGGACGCGGAACGATCCTGGGGATTTTCTTGGGGGCCGCCCTAATCTACACCATCCAGGATGTGCTGCTTTTGATGCGTGCTCCTGGGTTTTACCTGGATGTCTTTGTTGGAGTTTTAATCGTCGGTGCAGCGGTCTTCAACGAAGCTATCCGTCAGCAAAAGAAGTAGGGCGATCATGACAACACAAAGTTCGAATTCTAATTCGACCCCCATGTTGGAAATGCGGCGCATTTACAAAGGCTACGGTCCAGTGCAGGCTTTGAGCAACCTAAATTTTAGGATTGCAGAAAGCGAGATCGTTGGGTTGCTGGGAGACAATGGGGCGGGTAAATCAACACTTATCAAAATTATGTCTGGAATTGTCCCGGTGGATCAAGGCCAGATCTTCTGGAAAGGTAAGGAAATCCAACTCAGAACGCGGCGTGAGTCCGAGCAACTTGGGATTGAAACGATTTACCAGGATACCGCCCTCGTTGATACCATGTCAATTACTCGTAACATCTTCATGGGGCGCGAACTGACCAACCGCTTTGGCCTGATGAAGCACCAAGAGATGCGGAGCATTGCAACGGACGTGCTGGAAAGCGCTGTCCAGATTGGCGGCATCGAGTCCCCAGATAAATTGGTCGGCGACCTCTCGGGAGGGCAAAAGCAAGCAGTAGCAATAGCTCGAGCAGTGTATTTTAAGCGGAATCTGCTACTTCTGGATGAACCAACTAGCGCTCTGTCTGTGCGAGCCACCGAAGCTTTGCTTGAATATATCCGCCAAGTAAAGGCAGATGGCGTATCCAGTGTGCTGGTCACGCACAACCTTTATCATGCATATCAAGTCTGCGATCGATTTGTGGTTATGAGTCACGGTCAAAAGACGCTCGATATTCTAAAAGGCGAAACGACGATCGATCAGTTAACTAAACATGTGATTAGAGCATAAGGAGGTGTGAGCACCCACGAAGCTACTATCCTTTCACTATCCCGATCAAAATCCAATCAAACTATCAAAATTTCAGAGGAGATGTCACATGTTCAAAAAAATGTGCCTAGTAAATCTGGTAATTGCAGCAACCTTGATTCTGAGCGCATGCGCTAGCGCCGCACCAGCGGCCACACAACAACCTGCAGCACAACCGGCTGTTGAGCAACTGGGGAAGAAAGTCACCATGATCATCTACGCGGGACAAAGTGTGGAATTCTTTATCCCGGTCGTGCAAGGCGCGCAAGACGCTGCCAAGCAGTTCGGGCTTGACCTGGATGTCCAATATAGCGACGGCGACCCGGTGAAGCAGAACAACCAGATTGAAACAGCGATCGCCAACAAGGTCGATGGTCTGGCAGTATCTATTCCCGATGATAATGCCTTTGATGATAACGTTTGCAAGGCGATGAAGGCGGGCGTGGCAGTAGTATCGTTCAACGTTGATGACTCACAGGGAGCCAAGGGTAATTGTCGGATGGCTTTCATGGGGCAAAACTTCGTAGAAACGGGTTACCTGATTGCACAACGTATGATCAAGGATCACGGCATTAAGTCAGGCGATCTTGTTCTTACACCTGTCGAGGCTCCCGAAGCAGTGTATGCGACGCTACGCTATGCTGGCGTCAAACAAGCATTGGACGAAGTCGGCGCCAAGTCCGAATTGCTCGGTGTAGGTTTCAATCTGGCTGACGCACAGACCAAGATGGTACAGTACTTGGTAGGGCACCCCGAGACGAAGGCTATCATTGGCTTGGGGTCAGTGCCGCTGACGGTGGCTCCCAAAGCGGTTGAAGAAGCCGAGATGAATATGCCGTTGGGTGGGTTTGACCTAACTCAGGATATTATTGCCGGACTTGAGAATGGCACCATTACCGCCACGGTTGATCAGCAACCTTACTCACAAGGTTTCTATGCCATTGCTCAACTCGCATTGTATTTCAAGTATGGCCTCTATCCCTCCGATATGGCAACGGGTGGCATGGGATTAGTTGATAAAACGAACGTCGCTACCGTCAAAGCCTTAGTTGGCACGGTACGTTAGGAGCAGCGTCGTTAGTAACGTGTCTTAGACAAGTGTGAAATGCCGTTAGTTGTGCGGAGCATGTTCCGCACAACTAACGAAGTAACCCTCGAGCCTCAAGTGACAACTGGTTCTAACTAAAGGAAAGGAAAATATGAACTTACGAGAAAGATTCCTGGAAGTTATGGCTTTCAACACCAGCGTTCACTCCGTCAAATGGGAGTTTGGATATTGGGGCGAAGTGCTGGACAAGTGGTACGAAAGCGGCTTGCCCATGCGCCGCTACCCTGAGATCCTGGAAAAGGGGCACAACGCCACCGATGGACTCTACAATATCGCATGGAAGTCGATCAAGGGAACTAAGCTACCGAAGGGAATTGCGGTGATGGGTGGAGGGCTCTACTGGCCTACCCAGAGTTTTCCCATTGATCACGATGTGCGCTCATTCTTCGGAATGGACTACCCGAACGTGATGATCCCGGTAAATCATATTTTTTACCCCATGTTCGATGTGCAGGTCATCTTTGAGGATGAAAAGCAAATGATCTACAGCGATGTGGATGGGGTCACGCGGCGCTTCCTGAAAGAGACCGCTACCATGCCCTCGGGCGAGACATATCCAGTCAAGGATTGGAAAACCTGGCAAAAGTTGAAGGATGAGCGCCTCAAACTGGACGATATCAAAAACCGCCTTCCAGCCAACTGGAGCGAGCTTGTGAAAGAATATCGCAACCGCGATTACCCGCTCGCATTGATGGGCTACCCTCACGGGTTTTTCGGCATCATGGCCAACTTGATGGGTTACGAGACTCTCTTCTACAGCTACATTGATGATCCCGAGCTGATCCATGACATCGTCAATACCTTCACGAACCTTTGGATTTGCCTGTACGAAGAGGTGTTTTCCTACACAGATGTGGACCTGGTTCACATCTGGGAGGATATTTCATATGGCAGCGGCTCGATGATTTCCCTCAAAGTAGTTCGTGAGTTTATGTTGCCCTATTACAAGCGCTTCACCGACTTTTTAAAAGGAAAAGGGGTGAAAAACATCCTGGTGGATACCGATGGGTATTGCTGGGACCTGATCCCGCTCTTTCTGGAAGGTGGCGCCACCGGAATGTATCCGTTCGAAACTGCTTGTGGAATGGATATCGTCAAGGTCCGCAAAACCTTCCCCCAACTTCAAATGATGGGCGGTATTCCCAAATCCAAGATCGGCCTAGGCAAGGAAGCGATCGACGCCTTCCTGGAACCGGTCGAAGAGGTGCTTAAGACCGGTGGTTATATTCCCTTCGGTGACCATTTTATTCCGCCGGAAGTGACCTGGGAAGGCTTCCAATATTATCGAAACCGGTTGAACCAGATCATTGATAAGTACGGAAAGTAGCTAATTTGGGAATGTGTGTTCCTTTTTTTGAATATTTATGATTGGTGCTAAAAGATGAGTAGCAATATGACAGCTAACAAACCCAAGAATCCAACGATGAAAGATGTAGCCCAGCAAGTGGGTGTTTCGGTGCAGACCATTTCGGCTGTCATCAATGAAAAGCCGGGAATCACTCCTGAAACACGCGAGCGGGTGTTTACCGCAATTGAGCAAATTGGCTACCGTCCTTTTTCGATTGCCCGCAGCTTGCGCACACGGCGAACTCATACCGTAGCGTTAATCGTACCGGATATAGCCAATCCTTCATTTTCAACCATTGCGAGCGCAGCGGAAGATGTGGCACATGCTTCAGGCTATAGCCTGGTGAACTACAACACTCATGAAAGCCCGGAGCGTGAAGCTAACTATATCCGCACCGCCGCTGAGCGCTGGGTGGATGGCGTCTTGTTTGTTTCTTCTGGCGATCAGATTCACGGGCTGGAAAGCCTGCAAAAGGCCGGCATCCCCTGTGTAGCAATCGACCGCAATCCAGAATCCTATTCTGGTCCATCGGTCACCCTGAACAACGTCCGCGCCGGAGAGCTGGCCACAAATCATCTCATTGACCTCGGGCATCGCCGTTTGGCACACATCAGCGGGCCTCAACGGCTGAGCCTAGCGCGTGAGCGCCAGGCCGGTTTCCAGCGAGCAATAGAAGCACATGGTTTGCCTAAAGGGCTGGTCATCAACTCGGCCGGGTGGAGTTGCGCGGATGGCTTTTCTGCTTTCCAAACCTTGCTAGGCACCAAACCGTACCCAACTGCCGTGTTCGCTGCCAGCGACCGCATCGCCATTGGGGCCATGCGCGCCGCCAACCAGAAGGGGCTTCGTATCCCAGAAGATATTTCCATCGTCGGCCTGGATGATGTTGAGCTGGCCGCCTATCAGAACCCTCCGCTCACCACCGTGCAACAGTCGTTCACTGATTTGGCAACCCTGGCAATGCAGCTTCTGTTGGCGCTCTTGAATGGCGAGCAACCTGCGAATACCCGACTGGTCTTGGAACCTCATCTTGTTGTGCGAGCCTCTACCACTTCGGTTCGCACGCCATAATCTGATCTGGCTGTTCATTGCAACCCAATAGGCTGCAATCCTATCGATGTGTGAGGAAATAACTATGGAACCCGTATTACAACAAATTCACGACAATATTGTCGCCGGCAAAGTTACAGTTGTTCTAGAAAAAATACAGGCAGCCCTAGATGGGAACATCCCTGTGGAGAAGATTGTCAACGAAGGGATGATCGCTGCGATGAGTGAGGTCGGACATCTTTTCGAATGCGGCGAATACTTTGTTCCTGAAATGCTGGTGTCTGCCCGAGCCATGCAAAAAGGCATGGCCTACCTAAAACCTTCCCTGGCAAAGGCTGGTCTTAAATCCGTCGGTAAAGTGGTAATCGGCTCTGTTAAAGGCGATTTGCACGATATTGGGAAGAACCTGGTCAGCGTAATGCTGGAAGGAGCGGGTTTCACCATCGTGGACCTGGGCACAGATGTGCCAGCGGAAAAATTCGCTGAAGCAGTGAAAGCAGAAAAGCCAGATGTTCTTGCCTTGTCGGCCCTGCTGACCACTACGATGCCAAACTTTAAAAGCGTTCTGCAAGCTCTAGAGAACATCAAAGTGCGCCAAAATGTCAAGGTTCTGGTTGGAGGTGCTCCGGTGACCACGGAGTATGCCCAAGAGATTGGGGCCGATGGGTTTGCTCCGGATGCCAGCCGGGCTGTGGCTGCGGCCAAAGCGCTTGTAGGGATAGGCGGTTAAAGGAGAAATTATGGATAACCAGACGATTCGTGCAGTATATGAAAAAGGTGAAGGCATCTTCCGTATGGCTCCGGTGTTTGTCCCCAGAAGGTTCAGTCAGGCTGGCATGCGCCTACGCCTCCATCCGGACGATTATTTTGCTTTAGGTGCTCGGCGTGGCTCAATTAAAGAGCGCTGGTTTTCCTCTGTTATTCCAGCGATGAATGGTGAACTGGCCCCCTGGGACGAAGGCATGAGCTACGTGGCTCCTACTGAGCGGCTAGAGGACAAGTTCCTCTTCCGGGACGCCGTGGGCGATTTGGGTGCCGACCTGATAGGACACGAATTGCAGGAGAAATATGGTAGTTGGCCGATGTATTCGAAGTTCTTCGATTATAAACAGCCACTCTTCCATCACCTGCACCTCAATGACCTAGCCGCCGGCAGGGTGGGGCGGATCGGAAAACCGGAAGCCTATTACTTTCCACCCCAGCTCAACAGTTATATGGGTGAATTTCCCGTCACCTATTTTGGCTTCGATCCCGATGTGACCTGCGAAATGGTTGCAGCTCGCCTGCTAGATTACGAAAAACGCGATACGCGCATCACCGAGCTCTCTCGCGCTTATCGGGTGGAACTGAGCACCGGTTGGTTTACGCCGCCCGGGGTTGTCCACGCACCTGGGTCTGTCCTCACCTATGAACCGCAGTGGAACAGCGATGTTAACTCGGTCTACGAGAATATTACCGCTGGTGAGGTATATCCATACGAGTTCCTAGTGGAAAACGTACCCGATGAATGCAAGCAGGATGTAAATTACATCCTAAGCCTGATGGATTGGGAAAAGAATGTTGACCCGCATTACAAGAAGCACTTCTTCCGCCCGCCAGTGAACTGCCCACAAGTGGACGAGAGTTATTCCGAAAAGTGGATTACGTACGCCAATGATTATGTTGGCGCTAAAGAGCTGACTGTTTTACCGGGCCAGACGGTTCGGGTAGTTGACCAGGTGGCTTACGGCTGCATTATCGTGCAGGGACATGGCAAGTTTGGCCCCTTCGATGCCGAAGCAGCGATTATGCTGCGCTTTGGACAACTCAGCGCAGATGAGTATTTCGTTGGCGAACCGGCCTCTCGTGCTGGGGTAGTCATTACCAACGAAAGCCGATGGGAGCCGATGGTGATCCTGAAGCACTTCGGTCCTAACCATCCAGAGATGCCCAAGAGCGTCCCTGCATTCTTGAACTAACCAATTGAATGGGATTTTAGAAGTCCCCACCCCTGGAGAGACCGCCTATGCTAAAAGGTATCCCAAGCTGCATCTCGCCGGACCTGATGCGCATTCTGATGGAGATGGGGCATGGTGATGAACTGGTCCTGGCCGATGGTAACTTCCCGGCCGCGAGCGTCGCCCGTTGCCTGGTGCGCGCCGATGGGCATAATGTTCCCATTCTGTTGAACGCTATCCTACAGTTTGTGCCGTTGGACGATTTTGTCCCTCACCCGGTAGGACTAATGGCGGTTGTTCCGGGTCACGATTACCAACCTGATATCTGGCCCACTTACATGGAGATCATTCGCAAGCACGAGCCGCGCATTCAAGAGTTCGAATACATGGACCGGTTTGCTTTTTACGAGCGGGCCAAATCCGCTTATGCCGTGGTAGCGACCAGTGAGTCTGCGTTGTACGCCAATTTGATCCTGAAAAAAGGTATTGTGTCGGGCTGATTCCCGACTAGGAGAAAAGCTATGGAACAGCAAAACTATCAGAAGAAGAACGAAAATATACGCGCCCGGTTTATGGAGTTGAAAGAAACCAAGCCAGAAAGTTTCCAGCGCAGGCTAAACCTTTCATGGAGCAACTGGGGCTTTGGGATCGAGACGCTGGCCGAATCAGCGGAGCGCTTGCAGAAGGCCGGCATTGAGTTCATCGAGTTGCACGGCAACCATTATGGCCCTGACCTGGGATACCAGGTCGATGAAACAATCAAGGTGTTGAAAGATCATGGTATCCGAGTGGCCGGAACCTGCGGGATGTTCTCTTCGGACAATGACTTATCCAGCAACCGCGCAGTTCAGCGCCAGGCTGCAATTGATTATATCCGTCGCGAATTGGAATTTACGTCTTGCGTAGGCGGCTCGTATCTACTTGTCGTGCCCGGTGCGGTTGGCCGCCCTGATAAGTACGACGATAGTGAATTTGAACGCGGTGTGGAGACCTTGCGCCTGGTGGCGGACGAGTTCGTCCGTTATGGCATTAGAGCGGCCATTGAACCTATCCGCTCGGCAGAGATAAGCTTTGTCCACACTGTTGCGGATGCCAAGCAATTCATCCAGACGGTGAACCACCCGGGTGTGGGCTATATTAATGGTGATGTCTTCCATATGCAGAGTGAAGAAGCTCACATCGGTGAAGCGATTTTGGAGGCCGGTGAGATGCTGATCAACCTGCACATGGCCGATTCAAACCGCTGCGCGCTTGGAGACGGCTCTCTTGATCTTGATACGATCATCATGGCACTGTATCTGATCGGCTACAACACCGATGAACGTTTTTGTACTCCGGAACCACTCGGACCCGGTGGTGCGCCCTACCCTGCTATGTACGGAAAGCCCGATAAAGTGGCGCTGGATCGGTTGGTGATGCAATCGGCCGCCTACTTCCGGGCTCGCGAAGAAGCGCTGCTGGCCTAATTGCCAGGTAGTATGGGCTATTCTTAACGAGATACTCAGCCTGTGGATTATCCACAGGCTGAATTGTGCAATCCGCACTGCATTGGATGAATGTGGATTCGAGAACTTACCGATTTTGTCATATGCGGTGAAGTAGTTGAAAGCTTGTTGCCAATCGACTGGGTTTTCGCTATCCATTGACAGGCTTATACTACCTGACGTGGCGGCCACGAAGCAATGTCGAAGGGATGAGGATCAGAGTTCGATGGGGACGGCGATGACGCAGCTCAATTTCTCCGAAGTATCTTAATCAACAGCCAAGCCTACTGAGCTAATGCCTGAAAGCTCTTAATTGTACAAATTTGGGCGAAAAGTGGGAAAATTGGGTTTTCCGACACAAATAGTATAATTTTGTCTTCAGTTGCATGACCAAAGATACTCTAAATCAATAAGCATTACTACACAATTAACCTAAAATATACTCAAGCACAGTTGTCAAAATTTATGTAAGCTAGAATGGAAGAGTTCCATCAGACAATGATAACTCTTACGACTCGCCAGCGAGACATTCTTCGAG
>WNGA01030063.1_pt1 | contig 10647 bp, 12 predicted proteins | sample 5400061 | NCBI WGS metagenome assembly WNGA01 (sample SAMN13153366, study PRJNA577476) | soil metagenome | isolation source: 100 cm soil or saprolite under grassland replicate 2 | place: USA:California | collected 2016-06-15
CTCGGAGATCAGCGCGTCGCGCGGGCTGGTCCGGATGCCCTTGCCGATCCGGTCGACGCCCAGCGAGCCGGTGACCCCGCCCGCGCTGGGCAGCAGGATCAGCCCGAGCTTCGCCACCGCGCCGAGCCCGTAGCCCACGCCCGCGACCACCTTGCGCGCCCCGAACCGGTCCGCGACATAGCCGCCCGCCAGCCGGGTCACCGCGGTCGCGCCCTGGTAGAAGCCGTCGACCGCCCCGACGCCGACCGTGGTGAGGCCCAGCCCGAAGACCAGGTAGGCGCCGATGATGCCGCCGACCATCTCCGTGGAGATGTCGGTCAGCAGACTCACCGTGCCGAGCGCGAGGACGTTGCCGGTCAGCACCGCGCGCAGCGGGGACCCCCGCTGGCCGGAGGCAGGCGGCTTCCGCACGGAGGCAAGGTACATCTTCGTGCGTCAGCTGACGTCGACCGGGCGTCGTCCACGAAGAACGACGTCTGCAGCGAGCTGTCCTCGACACCGGTGAACTTCAGCGTGATCGACGTGCCGGCGTACTGCGACAGGTTGATCGACGTCTTCACCCAGCCGGTGGCGTTGAGGTTGGTCCACTTGCCGAGCTGCGTGGCGCCGGCGGTCAGCGTCAGCGTGTCGTACGCGACCGACTCCGTCTCCGAGGTGGTGATCCGCAGGTAGAAGTCGACCGTGTACGACGTGCAGCCGCTCGGCAGCGCGACGGTCTGGCTCAGCGTGTCGGTGTGGGAGTTGCCGTAGCCGTCCAGCCAGGCCTGCCAGGTGCCCGCGTGCGTCGGGTACGACGAGCTGTACTGCCCGATCACGCCCGAGGTCTGGCTCCAGGACCCGTCGTTGCCGGCTGTGGTACTCGACTGGTTGCCGGGGTTGGTGACGCTGACCGGCGATGAGCCCCCGGCCCAGATCCCGGTGATCGCGGACTTGTTGGCGGCGTTGCCCAGCGCGGACAGGCCGTACCTGTCCTCGAGGGTGCGCAGCACGTTGTAGTGGTTGATGTTCTGGCTGTAGTCGCCCGCAGTGACGCCCGCGCCGACCAGCGAGGTGTAGATCTGGTTGACCGAGGTGAAGTTGTCCTCGTCGAACGTCGTGATCAGCAGGCTGTTGTGGGTCTTGGCCCACTGCGCGTAGGCGTCGAGGTTGTTCTTCAGCCAGGCGTTGCCGGTCGACGTGGAGCAGTCGTGCATGTCGTTGCACATGTTCGGCACCACGAACGAAACGGTCGGCAGCGTCGAGTAGTCGCTCGGGAACTCCGAGAATGGCCGGTGCAGCGACTGCGACAGGTTGTCGAAGTCGACCCACGGCGCATGCTTGCGCACGTAGTCACCGTTGGAGCCGGAGCAACGGCGCTCCCGACTTGATCGTGGAGTAGTTGGTGTTCTCGAAGATCACCACGACCACGTGGTCGTACCTCGGTGCCGTGGTGGCGGTCACCGCGGCGGTGCGGGCCTGCGGGACAGCGGAGGACGGGGCGGTGGCGGAGTGGGCGGTGGCGGAGTGGGCGGTGGCGGAGAGGGCGGCTGTCGCGCCGGCGAGGGTGGCGGCCAGAGTCGCGGAGCAGAACGCTGCTAACAGGGTGCGGGGGCGCAGCGACTCTCCAAGTGCCGAGAAGTTGGGGATGCCGTCGGAAGGTAGCGGTGGTACGTGAACGAATCATCCGCCCCGCGTGAACTCGACGGTGGCACTGCTGTGCCCGTGGCACGGGCCTGCCAGCAGCGGCGCCAAGATGCGGGGTGAGGGGCGGCGTCAGGAAGCGGTGGAGGCCGCGATCCAGCGAGCCAGCAGGTCCTTGGCCGCACCCGAGTCGATCGACTGGCGGGCCAGGGCCATGCCCTGGACCAGCGCGTCGCGGATGTCGTGGGTGGCCGCGCCGTACACCGCTAGGGCGGCGCCGGCATTGAGCACCACCGCATCCCGCACCGGACCGGTCTCCCCGTCGACCAGGCGGCGTACGACGTCGGCGTTGTACGCCGCGTTGTCGCCGCGCAGGCCCTCGGCCGTGCCGACCGGCAGCCCGAACTCGCGCGGGTCGATCGAGGTCTCGGTGACCGTCCCGTCGCGCACGACCCACAGCGAGGACGTCGTCGTGGTGGTGAGCTCGTCGAGCCCGTCGTCTCCGCGGAACACCCACGCGTCGACCCCGCGACGGGCGAAGACGCCCGCCATCAGCGGCGCCATCTTGCGGTCCGCGCAGCCGATCGCCTGCGCGGCCGGCCGGACCGGGTTGGCCAGCGGGCCCAGGAAGTCGCGGGACGCCGGCGTGCCGCAGGGCCGGGTGGAAGGCGGCCGCGAAGCAGAACGTGATGCCGACCTCCTCGGCGATCCGGGCCACGTCCGCGGCCGAGAGGTCGAGGCGGATGCCGAGCTCCTCGAGTACGTCGGCCGTGCCCGTCTTCGAGGAGGCGGCCCGGTTGCCGTGCTTGACCACCAGCGCGCCCGCGCCGGCGGCCACGATCGCCGACATCGTGGAGATGTTGACCGTCATCGCCCGGTCGGCGCCGGTGCCGACGACGTCGAGCACCCGACCCGGCACGGAGATGGGGGTGGCGTGCTCGAGCATGCCCTCGGAGAGTCCGACCAGCTCCTCGATGGTCTCGCCCTTGGTCCGCAGCGCGATCGCGAACCCGGCGATCTGCACCGGCGTCGCCTCACCCGAGAGCACCTCGTCCATCGCCCACGTGGCCTGCTCGGCGGTCAGGTCCTGACGGGCGACCAGCGTGGACAGCACTTCCGGCCAGGTGTGCGTCATGGGGTGCTCCTCCGGGGACGGGCGCGGCGAGAAGACGGCGCCGCGAGAAACCTCAGGCCGCGACGCGCTCACGCAGCAGCGTGACGACGGTCTCGGCGAGCTGGACGGGGTCGAGCGGATGCGGGCAGGCGGCATCCGCGCGCGACCAGGTGGCCAGCCAGGCGTCCTGCGGACGCCCGGTGAGTACGACGATCGGGGGGCACTGGTAGATCTCGTCCTTGAGCTGCTTGGCGATGCCCATGCCGCCGGCCGGGACCGCCTCGCCGTCCAGGATCGCCAGGTCGACCTGACCGGCGTCCATGTTCTGGAGTACGACGGGCTCGGTCGCGACCTCGACGTACTCCAGCTCGGGAAGGTCGGGGTGCGGGCGCCGCCCGAGCGCGAGGATCACCTGCTGGCGGGTGTTGACGTCGTCGCTGTAGACGAGCACCTTGAGGGGCTTGGCAGTCACGGGCGACAGGTTACTCCCCGGCCGCGGCCTGCCTGGCCCGGGCCGCCTCGCGAGCCTCGAGGAGGTCGAGCCGGCGGTCCTCGCGGGCGGCCTCCTTCATCGACGAGCGCACCCACTGCGCGAACAACACCCCGAAGAAGACCAGGCCGATCAGGTCGCCGCTCCCCCACAGGATCCCGCCGGCCAGATGCTGGTCGTCGACGGGGTCGGGCAGCCAGGACGCCATCGGGCCGTCGTGCAGCGACGGGTACCAGTCGCCGCCGATCAGGGAGTCGGCGCTCATCACCGAGATCCCGAGGAACGCGTGGAACGGCAGGGTCAGCACGACCAGCAGCACCCGGAACGGGTAGCTCACCCGACCCGGGATCGGGTCGACGCCCATCAGCGGCCAGAAGAACAGCGCGCCCACGGTCACCAGGTGGACGTGCATCATCTCGTGCACGTACGACGAGTGGAGCGACGCGGCGTACCAGCCGGAGTAGTAGAGCGCCCACGGCGAGACGACGTACAACAGAAGCGTCAGCGGCGGGAACGACAGCACCTTCGCAACCCGCGAGTGGAGTACGACGAGCAGCCACCCCCGTGGTCTCGGCGGCAACGAGCGCAGCGCCAGCGTCACCGGAGCACCCAGCGCCAGGCACAACGGCACCACCATCGACAGCACCATGTGCTGGACCATGTGCACGCTCAGCAGCGTCGTGTCGTACGCCGCCAGGCCCGACGAGGTGGCGACGTAGAAGCTGCCCATGCCGAGCACCACGAACGCGACCGTCCGCCCGACCGGCCAGTGGTCGCCGCGGCGCCGGAGCGTCCAGACGCCGAGGAGATAGAGCCCCGCGACCCATACGGTGAACACGAAGAGGAAGGGATCCACCCCCCATTGCGTGAAGACGCTCGACAGGGTGAAGCGGGGAAGGTCAGGCAGGGACAGCACCACGGTGTGAACTTTATGACGCTCCAAGTCAGGGGGTCGGGGTGCCCTCGCCCTCGGCTACAGACATAATGAGCGCGTGGCGACAGCAACTGCGATTCCGGCATCCCGTCTGCACGGGCATCACGACCGTCCGAGCATGGTCAGCGTGGGCACGATCATCTGGCTCTCCAGTGAGCTGATGTTCTTCGCGGCCCTGTTCGCCAGCTACTTCACCATCCGGGCGGCGACCCCACAGACCCACGAGCTGTGGGCGCAGAGCACCGCGCTGCTCAACATCCCCTTCGCGTCGGTCAACACCACGGTCCTGGTGCTGTCGTCGGTGGCCTGCCAGCTGGGCGTCTTCGCCGCCGAGCGCGGTCAGGTCGGTCGTCAAGGCTCGGTGTTCAACGTCTCCAAGTGGGGGCTGCGCGAGTGGTTCGTGCTGACCTACATCATGGGTGCGGTCTTCATCGCCGGTCAGGCCACCGAGTACGCCTCGCTGATGAAGGAAGGGGTCACGATCCCGTCCTCGGCGTACGGCACGATGTTCTACCTCACCACCGGCTTCCACGGCCTGCACGTCACCGGCGGTCTGATCGCCTTCCTCTTCGTGCTCGGCCGCACGTTCGCCGCGACGCGGTTCACCCACGAGCAGGCCGTCAGCGCCATCGTGACGTCGTACTACTGGCACTTCGTCGACGTCGTGTGGATCGGTCTGTTCGCGACCATCTACCTGATCAAGTAGCCCCGCCACCTGCACGAGAACCAGGACTGAATCTGTGCGTTTCTTGAATCGCTCCGCAGGGAGGCTCTCGCGGCACCGCCGCGGCCCCGTTGCGGGACTCCTTGTCATGCTGATCGGTCTGCTCCTCACCGGTGGCCTGTACGCCGCGTTCGCGCCGGCGAGCGGGGCCGGCGAGCAGCAGGACGACGCCTCGCAGGTTGCCGAGGGGCGTAAATTGTTCCTCGTGGGCTGTGCGTTCTGCCACGGCCAGAACGGCGAGGGCGTGCTGACCGCCGACGGCAAGCAGCAGCTCGGCCCGACGCTGGCCGGCGTAGGTGCCGCCGCGGTCGACTTCCAGGTCGGCACGGGGCGGATGCCCGCTGTGCAGCCGGGGGCCCAGTTCCCGGCCAAGCGGGTCCAGTACACCCAGGAAGAGATCGACGCGCTCGCGGCGTACGTCGCCTCCCTGGCGCCCGGTCCCGCGATCCCCGCCGAGAGCGACTACTCCACCGACGGGATGACCGACCAGGAGAAGGAAGAGGCCATCGTCCGCGGCGGCCAGATCTTCCTCACCAACTGCAGCGCCTGCCACAACTTCGAGGGCTCGGGCGGCGCGATGCCCAACGGCAAGATGGCCGCCTCGCTTAGGAACGCATCCGAACGACACATCTACGAGGCCATGCTCAGCGGCCCCGGCGAGATGGACGTCTTCTCCAACGGCAACCTAACGCCCGACGAGAAGCGCGACGTCATCCTCTACCTGCAGTCCATCAAGGAGGCCCCCAAGTACGGCGGCTTCTCCATGGGCGGCATCGGCCCGGTCAGCGAGGGCATGTTCGCCTGGCTGGGCGGCATGGGAGTCCTCGTCGGCTTCGCGGTCTGGATCGCGGCCCACACCACGCGCACGAGCAAGGAGAAGGTGGAGGCGTGAGCGACAACCAGGACACCCTTCCGGAGATCTCCACCAACGGCCTGCCGGCCGAGGAGCCGATCGCCAACCCCGGTCTGCCGGCCCACACCTGGCGACCGACGGACATCGACCCCGCGGCCGAGAAGCGCGCCGAGCGCCAGGTGGCGGCCCTGTTCGGGATCTCGATGATCTCGACGGTGCTGTTCGTCGTCGCCTTCTTCGCGTTCAAGGTCGGCGACGAGCCCACGGTGGTCGGTGGCTTCGGCGCCTCCACCGTCGCGCTCGGCCTGACCTTCGGCATCGCGCTGCTGGCCATCGGAGTCGGGGTCATCCAGTGGGCCCGCAAGCTGATGGGCGACCACGAGATCGTCGAGATGCGGCACCCCGCGTCGTCCAGCCCCGAGGACCGCGAGGTCACGCTGACCCAGCTGGCCCAGGGCCTCGACGAGTCGGGTATCGGCCGCCGTCCCCTGGTCCGCAACACGCTGCTCGGCGCGGTCGGCCTGCTCGGGGTCCCCATGATCGTGGCGCTGCGCGACCTCGGCCCGCTGCCGGGCGACAAGCTCTACCACACGATCTGGACCAAGGGCATGCGCGTCGTCCGCGACGTCGTCGGCACCCCGATCCACGTCTCCGATTTGCAGATCGGAGACCTGCTGAATGGCGAGCCCGAGGCCCTGTTCCCCAGCGAGGAGAACGGCTACCCCGAGCTCTCCGGCGTCGACAGCCAGATCGCCAAGTCGAAGGGCGCTGTCATCCTGCACCGGATGGAGCCCTCGGAGATCACGCCCAGCAAGGGCCGCGAGAACTGGTCCGTCCAAGGCATCGTGGCGTTCTCCAAGATCTGCACCCACGTCGGCTGCCCGATCTCGCTCAACGAGCAGCAGTCGCACCACCTGCTCTGCCCCTGCCACCAGTCGACGTTCGATCTCGCCGACAACGGCCGGGTCCTATTCGGCCCCGCGGCTCGCTCGCTGCCGCAGCTGCCGATCGAGGTTGACGACGAGGGCTACCTCGTCGCGCAGAGCGACTTCACCGAACCGGTTGGCCCGAGCTTCTGGGAGCGTGACTGATGAGTTTCGACAAGGTGGCCAACACCAATGCCAAGACCGCCGCGACGGCCAGGAAGCCCAGTCGCGGCGCCGCCGCGGTCGAGTGGGCCGACGACCGACTCGGTCTCGCGACCCTCGCCAAGAAACAGCTGCGCAAGGTCTTCCCCGACCACTGGTCGTTCATGCTCGGCGAGATCGCGCTGTGGAGCTTCGTCGTACTCCTGGTGACCGGCGTGTTCCTGACGCTGTGGTTCAAGCCCAGCATGGCCGAGGTCGAGTACATGGGCTCCTACGACCAGCTGCGCGGCATCCACATGTCCGAGGCCTACGCGTCGACGCTCGACATCTCGTTCGACGTCCGGGGCGGCCTGCTGCTGCGGCAGATGCACCACTGGTCGGCCATGCTCTTCATCGCCGCGATGCTCGTGCACATGATGCGGGTGTTCCTCACCGGGGCGTTCCGCAAGCCGCGTGAGCTCAACTGGATCATCGGCGGCACGCTGATCCTGCTCGGCATCGTCGAGGGCTTCGCGGGCTACTCGCTCCCCGACGACCTGCTGTCCGGCACCGGCCTCCGGATCGCCGACGGCCTGGTCAAGGCGACGCCAGTGCTCGGCTCGTACATGTCGTTCTTCATGTTCGGCGGCGAGTTCCCCGGCGACGACATCATCCCGCGGCTCTACACCGTCCACGTGCTGCTGATCCCGGCGCTGCTGCTGGCCCTGATCGGGGCCCACATGCTGCTGCTCGTCTACCACAAGCACACGCAGTGGCCCGGCCCCGGCCGCATCAACGACAACGTGGTGGGCTACCCCCTGCTGCCGGTCTACATGGCCAAGGCGGGCGGCTTCTTCTTCATCGTCTTCGGTGTCACCGCGCTGATGGGCGGCCTGCTGTCCATCAACCCGGTGTGGAAGTACGGCCCCTACGACCCGTCCAAGGTCACCGCCGGCTCGCAGCCGGACTGGTACATGGGCATCGCCGAGGGCCTGCTCCGCATCATGCCCGGCTGGGAGACCCACATCTGGGGCAAGACGATCTCCTGGAACGTCTTCCTGCCCGGACAGATCGCGCCCATCGTGCTGCTCACCATGGTGCTCGCCTGGCCGTTCCTCGAGGCCTGGGTGACCGGTGACAAGCGTGTCCACCACCTGCTGCAGCGGCCGCGCAACGCCCCAACCCGGACGGCCTTCCTGGCGGCCATGATCACCGTCTACGGCCTGCTCTGGGCGGCCGGTGGCAACGACATCCTCGCGGTGAAGTTCCACCAGTCGCTGGAGATGATCAGCTACTTCATGCGAGGCGCGATCTTCGTGATCCCGCCGATCGTCTTCGTCATCACCCGGCGCTGGTGCATCTCGCTCCAGCGGCACGACAACGAGACGCTGCTGCACGGCTACGAGACGGGCGAGACCGACGCCAACGGGGTCGCCGCACCGGACTCTCGCGTCAAGCGGCTGCGCTCGCGGCTCTCGACCGCGATGTTCGTGAACAACGTGCAGAAGCCGACCGTCGAGGAGCTCGAGGACGGCCACCACCACGCCGAGCACGAGCTGGAGCTCGAGGAGGGGCTCGACCACTCGGCCGACGGACATCAGTTCGACGGTCGTCACTCCATCGAGGGTGAGCCCCTCCGCGGCGGCCACTGAGCCGTCGTACCCCTTCGACAGTCGAGGCCCCGGATCGCCCCCGGCGATCCGGGGCCTCGCCCTTTTCCGCGTGGGGCGAGCTGGTATCACCAGCACAGCGACTGGTTACGCGGCCGGTTCGGCCCGCGGAGGTCAAGCGGAGGTTCTGGCGCAGATCCAGCTGGCCCTGTGAGGGAGAGGTCACCCGATGAGGTCGAGCTCGGAATGCGGGCCGGGCAGGTCGCTCGCCGATGGGTGGCGTCCGCCGTCGCGTTGGGCTGCGGCGCCGGCGATGACGACGAGGATGATCCCGGCGAGCTGGACGGGCGTGGGCTGCTGCTGGAGCACCAGCAGTCCAAGGACGAGTCCGATGGCGGGTTCGAGGGCCATCAGCGTCCCGAACGAGGAGTAGGTCATCTGGCGCAACGCGAGCAGCTCGAACAGGTACGGCAGCACCGGAAGCAGGATGGCCAGCCCGGCCGCCGCGGCGAGCACGCCGGGAGTGAGCTGACCGGCAGCCTGTGGGATGCCGGCGACGGCCGCCGTGGCGGCGGCGATGGGAACGGTGAGCGAGAGTCCTGTGATGCCGGTGAAGCGGTCGCCGATGCGTTGGGTGAGCAGGATGTAGATGGCCCAGCCGATGGCCGCGAGCCCCGCGAATCCGACCCCCGCGGGGTTGATGTCACCGTGCCAAGGCTCGGTGAGCTGGACGACTCCCAGCAACGCCATGGCTGGCCAGGCCAGCGCTCGCACGCTGTGGCTGCGCACCGCGGCGACGGTCAAGGGTCCGAGGAACTCGATCGCAACGGCGGTGCCGAGAGGGACGCGCTCGATCGCGGCGAGGAACGCGATGGTCACCAAGCCGGTCGTGACACCCAGACCAAGCAGCACGGGCACGTCGCGACGGCGTACCGCGCGCAATGGCGGACGGGCCAAGGCCAGGAAGATGGCTGCTCCCATGCTGAGCCGGAGCCAGGCGGTCCCGGCCGGTCCCACGGTCGAGATCAGGTCCACCGAGAGGGCGGAGCCGAGTTGGACCGACAGCATCGCCACTACGGCCAGCGACCAGGGCGGAACCGGACCCACGCGCGAGGCGGGGGCGGTCATGGCAGGGATCCCAAGCCCACACCCGGCTCGAAGACGGCCAGGGAGAACCGGGCCGGCCGGGTGCCCGGATTGGCATAGGAGTGCGCCGCGTCGCCCGGGAATGCCAGCGCATCGCCGGCCTGGAGGGTGACCGGCTGGCCGGCGGCCTCGACCGTGACCGTGCCCTCCTGGACCTGCAGGAGCTCCTTGGTGCCCGGGGTGTGGGCCTCGCTCACGTGAGCGTCGCCCGGACCCAGGGTCCAGTCCCAGAGCTCGAACACATCCGGCGGCTCGGTGCCGGCCACCAACACCCCGCGTCCACCGGACTCACCGCTCCAGAGGATGGCACCGTCACCACGGCGGGTGACCATCACCGGCTTGGGCCGAGGCGGCTCGACCAACGCTGGCAGCCCGACACCGAGCGCATCGCTGATCCTCAGCAGGGTCCCCACGCTGGGGTTCGCGGCGCCCTGTTCGACGTTGACCACCATGCGGCGGCTCACGCCGGCGGCCTCGGCCAGCTGATCCAGCGTCCAGCGCCGGGACACCCGCTCCTGCTTGACCCGCACGCCGATCGCAGACGCCAGGGAGGCGGTCTCTTCATCCATAAGTGCATGATAGTGCACTGATAGTGCAATGGGTCAAACGGTGGCTCTCAGCAGCGTGGCGGCTACAGCGCGGAGCCGGCGGCGTACTCGCCGAACGACTCGTTCCAGTCGCCGTAGCCGTTGGTGAGGGTCATCTGCACGTCGGTGCCGACGTACTCGACCACGTCGCCGCGCTTGCTCCGGGCGTAGAGCCACTCGGCGTTCTCGGTCGACATGCCGGTGCAGCCGTGCGAGACGTTCTCGTGGCCCTGGGAGGCGACCGACCACGGCGCGGCGTGGAGGAACTCACCGCTGAACGTGAGCCGCATCGCCCACCTCACGTCGTCGATGTTGTACCCCTCGGCGCTGTTGGGGTCGATGCCGATCGTCTCGGAGTTCATCCGCTTCTTGGGGAACTTCTCGATGATCACCTTCACGCCGGAGCGCGTGGTGAAGCCGGGCTTGCCGGTCGTGATCGGGATCGTGCGGACCAGGGAGCCGTCGGTGTAGACCTGCAACTGGTCAGTCTTCGCGCTGACCT
>WNGA01018704.1_pt1 | contig 10646 bp, 8 predicted proteins | sample 5400061 | NCBI WGS metagenome assembly WNGA01 (sample SAMN13153366, study PRJNA577476) | soil metagenome | isolation source: 100 cm soil or saprolite under grassland replicate 2 | place: USA:California | collected 2016-06-15
GTTTGGGGGCAGTTCATCCAGGAAGATTTCGGAGGGGGAGGCAAACTTCTGGTCGGGGAATTCCTTGGCAAGGCCGACGAACATGTCTGTATCCATGGCGAGCCCAAGCACCAGATCGTACTTCTGGGCGATGGCACCACGCAGGGCAGTCTCATGCTCTGAAACGCCATTGGTCTCGATGATGTCGCATTTGACGGGGAGTTCCTCATTGGCTTTCTTAATGCCACGTGCCGATGCATCAATGAAGGAGCGATCGCCCAGGGGGTTGGGGGTGATCAGCGCACAGGTGAATTTGGGTGCTGCGGCTGGCGCTTCTGTGGCCGGTGCCGCAGGTGCGGCGCTGCAGGAAGTGAGGACCACAGCTACAACTGCTAAAAGGCTTAAAACGTACAGCAAACTTTTCTTCATCTCTTTTTCTCCTTTGGTCTGTTGATTGGACGAACGGATCGATAAATCTATGCGTTTGTAGTAGATCACCTCCTCAATCCAAAAATAGGACCCTTGCATCGAACCAGTTCTGAGTGAATGGTCCATTTGGATCCTGCGTGCTCAAAAGATGTAATGGTTTCAATTGATGTGCCTTATGAAAGAGATAAAGCGATTATACATAAAAAGGCGGGGTGTGCACTGCTTTATCTTGCAATAAGAAACATTCGTCACGAAATTGCATAGCTGAACGAATATTCTGGTGGTGAAAAGCAAATCAGACTCAAGTAACTTATCTGGAAAGCCAATGTGAACTCAAAAAGGACACGCAATATAGCAGTCGTCGTATTGTTTTCTAACCTCGACACTGTGAGGGCTATATCTACCTTGTGACTCAGCAATAGATAGATGTGCCCCGAATGGTACGATGCCAGATCGAGGTTGTTTCCTGGCATATCATGGCAGGTAAATGCATTTTGTGCGAAGTAGCAGGTCAGCCTTTTGCATACGGCGATCTCAGTTGAAACTTGGAGTCCCAGTGACTCAACTAAGTACTTATGGGAAAGAACCTTAAAGACACAAGAAGGAGAAGGGCAGGCGTGAGATACTGGGAGTATGCCAAAGAAACTGAGCGATCAACTGACGGAAGAAGGCCTGCGAGAAATCGCTTGTTAGACAGTGTGCATCGCAGGCGCTCTCGACAGTGGCCAAAGTGGGTGAGTAAAGCTCTACCGCATGCAGACATTTACGCGGGCTGGAGCGAAGTTGGCATTCCGGGATTGAGAGCGAAGTTGGCATTCCGGGATTGAGAGCGAATCCTGATGCTTTAGCGTGGGGCAAGATTCTAGGTGCTGAGACTCTGTTTTGGCTGGAAGTGGAAAGCGGAAAATCTTCTAGAGATATTATTTTAGATAAGACATCAACCCGCTGGTTAAAAGCGACGGGTTATGCGGAAGCTGTTGGAGTTCAGTTGGTTTTCGTTTTTCTTGCGATACCTTGGGTGCGAGAGGCCGCGCGTCTGGCTTTTATAGATGTACCCAAAACGTGTGCAGTGATCGTGGCTGATTGGAGTAGGCAGAATTTTGGTAAGCTACCATATCCGAAATGGGGCGAAGTGGTTATTGAGTAAAGCTGCGCGATTAATGTTTTTCGAAAAAGAAACGTTGCACCCATTGGAATAGGAAATATGATAATGTTAGGTTTTGCCCTAGTTGTGCGGCGATTTGCTCCATGAAATAAAAGAATGGACATACACCTTCGATTGAAAGTTGTGTCAGAACTTGCACTATAGAAGCTGATCATAGTGGGGTAATTCGATCCGTTTGACACATCGATGGCAGCTAACTGAGGATCTTGTTTTGGGCAAATAATGCGTAATCTGGTGCATCTGGACTTTAAATGCTAGAAGGTTAGGCCGCTGGCCAGAGGATTTGCATTCTCACGGCTAGCGGTTTGTTTTCATATGGTAATTTCGGTCGAAATCGGCTTGACATTCCAGTCACTGGAAGGTTTAGAATGAAAATAATGAGGTTGCCATGCAAATAAAGCAACTTGCCGCCCTCGCAAAGGTTTCTGCAAAGACCATTAGCTATTACGAATCAATTGGTGTCCTTCCTCAGCCAGAGCGTAGCCCCAATGGATACCGCGAATATGAAGGTAGCGACGTGGAACGCCTGAAACTTGTACTTGGAGCGCGCAGACTTGAATTTTCTCTGGAAGATGTCACTGAGATCCTCGCGATGCTTGACCGCCGTGAAGCGCCTTGCCGCAGGGTGTTGGATAAATTAGTACAAAAAGCCGATGAGATTGCAAATCGCATTACGGAACTCCAGCGCCTGGAACAGGAACTTCGACATCTACATGAACTTGGTCAAACGTTTCCCACAGACGATGTAGATGGTAAAGCCTGTGTATGTCATCTGGTCAGCGAAAAATCTGAAATAGATGTGGATGTCTAGTCTTATCAAGAAGGAGAACGTATCAATGACTGAGTCCTGCTGTTGCCCACCGGAAGCTGGAAATGCTGTTTGCGATTTGCCTGCACAGGATTTTCAACGCCCTCACCGCGCAGTGAACGCATGTCCTGAATGCGGCAAGGTTGGCAAGCCCATACAAGGACAAACTATCAAAGCACTTTTGTCGGTAAGTCTACGACAAGTACAGGATGCGAAGTCACTGCCTCGTCGAACGTCCAGATTGCCATTGTGGACGACATTAACATAGGAATAAATGCTGGACAATGTGCCTGTGATTTGCGAAACCCGCAAGGCTCATGCTGTCTGGGTAACGTGCGCAATCTGATAAAGCGACTTGAAAAGCCGGCCGTGGCAACGACCTGAACCTAATGAAAGGATTTATGAATAAATTCCTATCAAAGCGCAGCCTTGTCGTATTCATAGTCCTCCTTGCTACAGTTCTACTGGGTATTTATCTTGAAACCCGCCCCCGGATTGCTCCGGGACAAGAGCCGCTAACTGATATTCAAAATATCAATACTTTGCAGTCACAGTTCAATCAAGATGTTGGAAAGACTCGTCTGATCATTCTTGTTTCACCTACTTGAACGACGTGTCTTGCTGGTGCCCGTTGGGTGCAGTCACATTTGTTAGACCAATATCCATCCGAGAATCTTCGCGTTTATGCAGTTTGGTTGGCAATGCTAGGGGGTGATGCCCGTGAGAAGTGGAACGGTAACGTGATGCCCGATCTGCGCGTGACGCATTTCTGGGATGGAGAATACGTTATAGGGCAATGGTTTGCAGAACAAGTGGAAGGTTACCGAGGGAGTGCATGGGATGTTTACTTTCTGTATGGACCGGATGCAACCTGGGAATCTATTCCTTCACCACTAATTGGGTCAGGCGGTACGATTTATGGTGAACGTGAGACACTTAAAATGCAGATCAGTACACTATTGGATGGAGTGCCCTAGTTAGATAAATTGAGATATAAGCGCAGCAGAAATGCAATTTGTATATTGAACCTTATGTGGTGAGACATAGTACCTTCAGGTAAAAAGCCTATGAAAAATATACTTCCTGAGAGATTGTCTGTTATCCGCGCAACACTCTCCTTGCTATATCGCTGCAATCCGCGTGCATTCATCATCAGTTCTATTGCCTCCATACCGGAGCCGCTTTTCTACCCAACGATTATTTTCCTGCTGCAAAAACTGTTTGAGGGACTCAGTGGACCTAACGGCACTGTTCAAATATCGTCGCAAGTCGTCCTTCTTAGTTTTGCCTTATTGGCGACACTCCTTATCCAGCGTCTTGGAATTATTGTGCGGGACGCCTCATCCACAATTTTGCGTCAGCAAGCTTGGGTTACGATCAGCAAATTAGTGATGCAAAAACTTCCATCCGTGCCGTATTCATTGTTTGAGGATAACTCATTCCAGGCACGCTACGGTTTGGTCATTCGTGAAGCGTCTTTCCGCTCGATCACACTAGTGGATACACTTCTTTCTACTGGACCCATTCTGCTTGGTTTGATTGGTCTGGCGGTGACGCTTTTCGTTATAGCACCGCTCATGGTTATCGTTCTATTGGTCATTGCTATACCAGCCGCGCTGATTGAACGACGGTTCAGCGATGCCATGTATCAGTTGCAGGAGAGTACGGCACCCGCTCGTCTCCGTCTGGAAGCAATCACCAACATGCAGGTGGATGCACTCTGGCAACGGGATGTACGGGTCTATCGCACTGATCTTCTGACTAGGGAGCATGGCTCCCTGGCTGACGCGTATCTTACTCAACTCAAGCGACTTACCGCACGCTTTCTTGGGTTGAGAGGCGCAGCAGCCATCGTGCAAGTCCTTGGGTTAGGATTGGCGCTTTGGGCGATAAGCGCACTTATCAATCGGGGAGAACTTACCTTAGCGAATCTGGCTGTGCTTATCCCGGGAACGGCTTTTCTCTCTGGGATGATTGCTGCTATTACCTACCATTTACGGTCGATGTGGGAATCTCTGGCTTACGCTCAGACTTTATTTGACTTTTTGTCAAAGTCATTTGATAGCGATGTAGTATATGCAACCAGCAAGTCTGCTGACCTGTCACCCCCTAAGATGGCAGCCATTCAGTTAAATTCAGTCGCCTACACATATCCTAATAACAAGAAACAGGCGCTTATTGACGTTTCACATGTTTTTTCTCCTGGACTCACAGCCATTGTTGGTACCAATGGAGCGGGCAAGAGCACACTGGTGAAAATAGCGGCTGGTCTCGTCGCCCCGACACAAGGCAGCATTAGAGCTGTCACAAAAACAGGAGAGGAATTTCCTCTGGAAAAATATATCAAGGCAGTACTTTTTCAAGACCCTGGGCACTTTCCTTTTAGTATTCGGCATAACGTCACCATGCGATTCGACAGAACTTCTGATGAAGACGAAGGAATCGCGGAGGCGCTAAAACTAGCTGGACTATGGGAAGTGGTTCAAACTATGCCGCATGGGATTGACACGGTGGTCGGTGCTGGGTTTGGCGGAGTTGCCGACTTATCTGGTGGGCAATGGCAGCGATTAGCGTTAGCAAGATTGATCTACCATGATGCACCACTCATCATCCTTGATGAACCTAGCGCCAGTCTAGATCCACTGGGGGAGAGGCAAATTTTCGAGCTTCTAACTCGCTTGGCGCAAGATAAGATTATTCTATTTACCACGCATCGCTATGACACAATCCGTCGGGCGGACACAATTGTTGTTCTGGTGGATGGAAAGGTTGCCGAAGTAGGCGCTCCTGAAGAATTGGAACAAAGGGCAGGAGCGTTTTGGTCGTTATATTTTGGACAAGGTTCTCAATTAGGATCTGCAACTCGTTGAGCCCATAATAGCAAACGTTGAATATTTCGCTGATCTTAAGAGCGCCTTATTTGGCATCGGCCTTGATCTACTCATCAGGATGGTGATGGTCATTAATCCCATATAAGCCTTCCTTCTTATCATTGAGTTTATCGACAAAAATACGGATGCACCGTCCTCAGACTAGAGGGCAGCCGCAGATTCTATTCATAATTCACTAGTTATTACAAAGTAGTTTCAGTGGGGACAAGACTCTACCATGACAATTGTCACGGTTGTAACCACCAACTTTATCATCTGAACAATCACGACAGGACTCACTTCCTGTGGTAAGTGCTCCTAACTATACTGCGAAGGAAGACAACGCATATTCCTTGCCTGTTTGCTGCTTTAGGAGCCTTTGAATGACCATCTCACTTAAATCAAAGAACCTTGATTCGCAGCTAGTTGTGCCGTTGGCGCATTTTGATCGCGGAGGCATTGCATATGCAGGAGGCAAAGGCGCAAACCTCGGCGAACTCATTAGAGCAGGATTTGAAGTTCCGCCAGGATTTGTTATTACTACCGCCGCATATGATTTGTTGATTCAAGCCACTGAGCTGCAAGCGGACATACGGGAAATGCTTGCCTCTCTGCAGATAGCTAATTCCACATCGGTGACGGCGATGAGTCAGAAAATGCACACTGTATTTCAGAGTGCTTCCATACCAGTTCCGGTAGTGGATGAAATATTAAAGGCATACAACCAGCTGGGGAGCACTGCAGTAGCGGTTCGTTCAAGTGCTACCGCTGAAGATTTACCAGAAGCCGCCTTCGCCGGACAACAGGAAACTTTGCTGAATGTAGTTGGCGAGCAGGCCTTGTTGGTGGCGGTCCGTGCTTGTTGGGCCTCCCTATGGTCCGAGCGCGCCATACTTTATCGCGCGCGCCAGCAGGTAGAACAGGCGAGTGTCAAACTTGCTGTGGTTGTCCAAAAAATGGTGCCCGCTGATGTGGCAGGCGTAATGTTTACGGCAAATCCAGTGAGCGGGGAGCGTGATGAGCTGATCATTGATGCAAACCCCGGTCTCGGTGAAGCGGTGGTTGGCGGGCTTGTCACTCCTGATCATTTTGTAGTGAACAAGCGTAGGAGGCAGGTCAAGGAACAACAACTTGGAAGAAGAGAAGTTGTTATTCGCGCCAAAAAGGGAGGCGGAACGGAACAAACGAATGCAACCCAAGAAACAACAAATACACCTGCTTTACCGCCTAAAGCCGTACTTAAACTTTCACAGTTAGGGGTCAATATAGAACGACATTATGGTATCCCCCAAGACATCGAATGGGCATGGCTTCAGGACAATACCAAAGTAGGAAAATTCTATATCCTACAGGCACGTCCCATGACCGCGCTGCCTGAGCCGCTCAAAGTTAGTGGACCAATGAAAATGGTTATCCCAATGTTAGCCGAGATGTGGCCCACACGCCCTTATCCTCTCGACATGACAACCTTTACAGGCACGATTGAACGTGCGATTGGCAATTTACTCGTGGCAATGATTGGGAAGAGTGCACCGAACCCAGATGAAGCTTTCATCGAAGAAGATGGCGTTGTGCTGCAATTCAAACCACCGCAAGTTCATCCTTCACCCAGTATGCTGTTTACACCGTGGATCACAATCTGGCGAACACGTCACTATGACCTTTCGCGATGGGAGGACGATCCGCTACTGGCTGAGTTTATAACAAAAGCGCGCGCTTTAGAGAAGCGTGATCTACCATCCCTCACTTGGCATCAGAACATTGAAACCTTACGAGAAGTACTTTTACTGATCCCACAAGCGATGCTATTACGCGAACGTTATTTACCTCAAGCAGCATTGGGTTTAGCAGGATTGTGGTTACTACTTTTACTTGCGCGACGTAGCGATCAATTCGGTACGCTGGTATCAGGTGTCAAAACTAAAACAACCGAAACCAATCAAGCTCTTGAAGATTTAGCGGAGCAAATTAGAACTGATCCAATCCTCCAAGATCTATTCGCTCGCAATGATGCACCAATGGCGCGATTAGCATTGCAGAAAACCGAGGAAGGACAAGCCTTCCTCAACCAATTTGAAAAATTTCTTGATCGGTACGGTCATCGAGAGACAGCACTCGTGATCTCACAGCCAGCTTGGAAGGATAAGCCCGATAACGTGTTGGCAATCCTGAAAGTACTTGCAGAAACTGAACCACCACAACTTAAAAGTTATGATGCCTGGCAAAAGGCGCGAGATGAACTGCTTTTGCATTCCATTCTTGGAGCGCGACTTCTACGCAATCTGTTCCTGAGGTCATTAACAAAGGCGCGCTTGCTATTCCAAATCCGTGAGGATACGCATTATTACGCTACGATGGTACAACCGACAATTCGGCATGCGGCGATGGAACTTGGGCGGCGACTCCGAGAAACAGGTGCACTTGATGAAGTTGAAGAGGTATTCCACTTACAGTTGAATGAACTTCAAAACCTCGGGAAATCGTGGCCTCCATCCGAACATACAATCACACATACTCATTCGCTGGTGGCCCAGCGGAAAGCCAAGCGTGCAAGTTTGGCAAATAGACCGATGGTTGATCCGCGTCTGCTAACTGCGACGCTCCAAGCGCAGACAAAAGATGTTCTTTTAAGTGGAACTTCTGGAAGCCCAGGTATGGCCACTGGTCCGGCAAAGATCGTTCATGATGTTACCGAGTTTGGAAAACTGCGAGCTGGGGATGTACTTATCGCCCCAGTTACCAATCCCGCTTGGACACCACTTTTCCAGCGCGCGGTAGCAGTCGTTGTAGATACAGGAGGATCAGCCTCACATGCTGCCATCGTTGCCCGCGAATATGGCATTCCAGCAGTGATGGGAACAATGAACGGAACAAAAGAACTTGAAGACGGGCAGCGGATCAGAGTGGACGGATCACGCGGGCTGGTTTTTAAAGCAGACGATCCAGTGATTCCTGACATCAAATCCAGAAATTCGTAAATGAAAGAGTGAAAAATGTTAGTTCCGAAAAAGTCTACAGTTAATACCCACCCAAAAAGCCGCCTAAGAAAAGGCATATTCATTGTGATAGGTTTTCTGGCAGCTTTTGTCGCTCTGATTACGGTGTTAGCTTTCATATTTGCGGAAATTCAGGAGCCCAGCTTTGTCAACCGCGACCTCGTGATGCAAAACGAGCTCATTATGCCGCCGCTTTTGGAACCTCAGATTGTAGGTGAAGAAAAGGTATTCGTACTATCAGCAGAAAATGGCGAGACGGTCTTTCTTGAAGGGAAACCAACAAAGACGGATGGCTATAACGGCACGTATCTCGGACCCACACTTCGTGCCCACAAAGGCGATCACGTGCGGATCGTTGTTACGAATAACCTTTCTCAACCTATCACTACCCATTGGCACGGTATGCACCTCCCAGCAATAATGGATGGAGGGCCACATCAAGAAATTGCGCCAGGCGCAGTCTGGGAACCTCACTGGACAATAGAAAATGAGGCTGCAACGCTTTGGTATCACCCTCATCTTCTTGGGAGTACCGGAGAAGAGGTTTATAGTGGACTTGCAGGGCTTTTTATTATCGATGATGAAAACTCAGACTCACTAGGTCTACCGACGGAATATGGTGTAGACGACCTCCCATTCATTGTCCAAGATCGGGAATTTCGTCAGGATGATGAGTTTGTTTACGCACCCGAGCGGAAAGATGAACTGGGCCACACGGGAATGCTTGGAGATACTATCTTAGTTAATGGAACCTATGCTCCGTTTGTGGATGTGCCTGCAAAGCAAATAAGACTCCGCATTCTAAATGCTTCCAATGCCCGCCGTTACAACTTTGGTTTTGAAGATGGGCGAACCTTTTATCAAATTGCCACCGATGGTGGTTTTCTTCCTTCCCCCGTTGCCCGCACCCGCATGATACTGGCACCAGGGGAGCGAGCCGAGGTGATCATCGACTTAACTGGTGAAACGGAACCTCTGACACTTATAAGTGACGCCGTGCATGAGGAAAACAAAGTTCTGCGATTCGTTAAGGCAATACTCAAAATGGAGCGAGATGAAAATCAGGTATTCAAAATCCTTGAATTGCGACCTCAGCCGACTGCTGATGTCACTGAGGCTCTTCCACAACTACTCAATTCAATTGAACTTATTCCCGCTACTTCTGCCGTGAGAACAAGAAGATTCATACTTAATCCAAGGAATCGCACTATCAATGGTAAAGGAATGGATCATCACTATATCAATGAAGTGATTCATTCCGGCGATGTAGAAATATGGGAAATCATTAACCTTTCAGGGACATATCACCCTTTCCATATCCACGGTGTGCAGTTTCAAATTCTCGATAGATGGGGCAGACCCCCTGCCGATTATGAGCGAGGGTGGAAAGATACTGTATTAGTATCAAATGCTGAAATAGTGCATGTGATCATGCGCTTTCCAGAATTCTCAGATCCCCACACACCCTATATGTATCATTGCCACATTCTTGAACATGAAGACATGGGCATGATGGGCCAATTCATCGTGATAGATGAAAAAATATCCCGAGGAAAAATTTATATAGGGGCAGCCGACAGCGAAATCGAGAGCTCTCACAATCATGCACCTTAGCGCCAACAAATAGTAGATACGGATTAATACAAACCGATGATCAATAACCATCGAGAGACGAAAGACGCCATCCGGGCTGAATTGGAAGCGACACGTACAGTTTTTCATGCGCTGCTCGCCTCGTTTTCGGAAAGTGATTTTCGCAGGCAAAGCCGAAACCCAGGTTGGGCCAATGGCGAAATCCTTACGCATATGACCTTCGGATTCATTATCTTGAATGCCCTGCTTCCGATGGCACGTCTATGGGGACATTTTCCTAGATGGACTTCCAAAATCTTCGCCTCGACCCTAAATGCCTTCACTACGCCATTCAACTGGGTTAACGCCTTTGGAGCTCGGCTGCAAGCCCGGGCATTTACTCATCAGCGAATGGGCCGAGTCTATGACTGGGTCCATTTCTCTCTTATGAGGCAACTTGAGGGAATCAAGGATGAAGAATGGGAACGCGGGATGCACTATCCCACTCGGTGGGATCCCAATTTCCATGATTTCATGACGATCCGTGAACTGTTCCATTATCCAATCAGGCACTTCAACTTTCACATGGAACAGATCGCGCCATAAATTTATGATGGTAGAACAATGCTTCTATTCCTATTTTCAAGTCAATCTGGCGCGCTGCCATTGTGACGGTATCTCTAGGCAATTCGTGAATGGTAGAATGATTCGGGCAGGTGTGTGAATATGCTTGCAGGAGCTGCGATATGGTAAGTTTGGCAACAGAAAAAGACCAGCAAGAACTGGATCAACAATCGATTTCAAATAACCACAACGAAGGGTTGAAA
>WNGA01030766.1_pt1 | contig 10644 bp, 14 predicted proteins | sample 5400061 | NCBI WGS metagenome assembly WNGA01 (sample SAMN13153366, study PRJNA577476) | soil metagenome | isolation source: 100 cm soil or saprolite under grassland replicate 2 | place: USA:California | collected 2016-06-15
ACCTGCTGTCCGTGAAAGAGGTACCGGATGGCGGTGATCGGGCCTACCGAGTCGTATGCCCGCTTGTTGTCCCAGGCAACGATTCCGGCTCGAACGTGGCGTTGTTGAGGGCGAAGAACATCTTGACGTCGGCGCCGATGCCGTGGCGGCCGTTGCCGTGGTGGTCTCGTCGGGAGACGTATTGGTCGAGGAGATTCCAGTGGCCGGGAGGCAGCTCGCTGTTCGGCCCGTCCGCCCAGTACTCCGAGATGACCTTCTGCTTGTCGGTCAGATGCGCGCTGAGTTCCAGGATTTCGAGCGCCTGCCGCCGGTAGGCCGCTGTACCGTAGGTGGCGGGTCCCGTCGGGGACCGCAATGGCATGTCGGGCGGGAGTGCGAACGGGACCACGCGACCCCAGTGCGGCCCGATGAACGCGGGCGTGACGAGATCGCCCTGCACGCTGCGGTAGCGCAGCGGTTGCCACCGCCTGGGGTCGTGCAAGGTCGAGGGATCGAACGGACCGCCCAAGTCCATCGGTTCATTTGCCGGGCGATATCCCGTGTAGTCGGAGTACGGGAGCCCGGGTGTCCCGCCCGGCTCGTCGCCGAGCTGGTTGGCACCGTCGCGGTGTCGGAACGACAAGACGGCACCGCAAGCGACGTTTGCCACGGTGGCCGGCGAATCGACGTCGGTCGACTCGTCCCCAGGCTCGTAACCGAGGCGCGCCATGAGCGGGTCGAACACCGCGAGGCGACCGCCGGGAAAGAGGTCCACGGCTGCTCGGTACGCCGCATGGCTGATCGCCTCGACCTGGTTGCGCAGAGTTCGCTCGCCCGGCGGGCGTCGCAGCCCGCCGCCGAAACGTGTCCCGACCGCCACGGAATCGTAGGCAGCCCACGCGTCGTACATGCAGGTGTGGACGATCGCGAGCGCGCGGGCGACCATCGGTGGGCCCAGGCGTGACCCGCGGACGCCCTGCAGCACCGCGGCATTCCATTGAAGGACGACGTTGTCGGACGTTGCTGCCTGCACCGGCTCGGCCGGCGTCAAGCCGGACGACGGCACGGCCACGGCCACGGCCATCATGAGCGCGGCGAGCCGCTTGCGCCCCTTCGTCCGCGTGAGCATCTCACCCACCCCGCGCGAGATGTGCGCCGATCAGCGCACGTCGATCCGACGGTGGAGGACGTACTCGGTCGGTAGCACGAACTCGAACGGGGTCAGCAGCGTGAGCTGCAATGTGCCGATGCCCGGGCCGCCTTCGGTGACGACCGCGCGGAATGTCGCGGGGGACTTGCCCAGATTGCCGGTCTGGAACATCCCCGAGCCCTCGAAGGTGACCGTGTCCCCGGCGAAGACGGCGTCCGTCACCTGTCCGCGCACGGCCATCAGGTCGAACCCGGGAAACTCCGACGCGCCCGCCATCAGGCAGTTGAAGTTCCCGGTCACCGATCCGTCGGCGTGACGTGCCACCTCGAAGCCGAACTGCGAGAACGGTGTCGCACCGTTGACCGTGCCGTGTCCACCCCCACTCACGGCGGCCGGAGCAACTGCTTCAGCGGTCGGCACCATCATGGCTACAGCTGCCAATATCACGATGGCGAAAGCCAGTACTCGTCTCATCGCCCGTCCCATTGCGACGAATCCCATGGACCGGGGCGGACGCGCGGGCAGCTCATAAGCTGCGCCGCCGCCCGCCCCCCTTCCCGATCACTCGGGGACGAAGAGCGTGAACCCGCTGTGCTCGGTGGTCTTGTTGAAGTTGATCAGGCCGTCGACATTCAGCCGGATACCCTCGTGCCGGGCAGGCGCACCATCGGATGGGATCTTGTCGCCGATCAGGCAGTCGACCCACAACGTCGCCGGCAGCTGTAGGGAAGTGCCGGACGGATTCATCGTGACGTCAAGCTTGGCCAATCCGCCGCAGAGGGTCATGCCCGGTACGAGCTGGTCGGTGCAGCCGTAGAACTGGAAGCTGATCAGCGCGTTCGCGGTGAAGGTACCGGTTGCGAACACGGTCCCGTCGGGGAGTTTGTGGACGAACCGTCCGCCTCCGCTGGCGGTCTTGTCTCCGGCGTTCAGTACGCCGGTCCCATCCAGTTCGACGGTGTCACCGTTCGACGCTCTGGCGATCGCCACAGGTGGCGACCCTACCGCCTGCTCCAGCAGGTCATCGGCGACATGCCAGCTGTAGGCCGCCTTCGACGTGCCCGCCGATGCTGCCCCCGTCGCGCCGACCATCGACGCGACCAGCACGAGTGGAAGCACCGCGGCAATCAGCGCTCTTCTCATGACGAGTTCCCCTCCCGCCCGTTCAGATCCCGGGCGCGCCCCTGGAATAGGCCCGCTCTTCGGCGGCGACTACGAGATCGTCAAGAGAGCAGAAACACACCCAGCTCGGCAACTGGTCGTCGCCCCTCCCGCGAGCCTGCGTCAAACATCCCGCCGGAGCGTGGCCACGTCAAGAGCGAAGGTTGCTGTGCGTGAGTTTTTGCTGGCCATGGTTACTCAGCGCAGCAAGACAACTGGTTGATGTCACGGATGACCGCGGCAGCTGCATGACCTTTGAGGCGCACCCTGGAGCCATGAACGGATCCGTGCAAGCGATCAACATCGTCTTCGACGGACCGCCGGCGCCCGAGGGTGGGCGGTTCGTCGAAGTCGGGACCGACGACGGCCACAGCATCAGCATCGGCCAATGGCTGGAGCGCTCAGACGGTTACTGCGCGCTTCGAATCGGGAACGTGCCTATCCCTTCACCCGACGCCATCAACCGCCCACCGAGGCGGCCTACGATGACCCCGAACCGTAAGCCACCCAGGCCAGCCGATGACGGGCCTGGCCTGCCACCGGACCTGGCTGGACCCGTCGAACTAGAACTCGCCAAGGCGGCAGAACAACTGCCAGCCCGCACGGCCTATCCGGCGGCTCACGCTACGAGTTGAAGTACGACGGCTACCTTCACTGAACTTGTCAACCGGCGGGTGGTCTCGTGTTCTGGTGGGTCCTGCGTGTCGCGATCTGTTCGGCGAGCCAGGCGGCGTCGTGCTGGACGAAGCCTAGGAGCGCGGATCCGGTGGTGTGTTGCCAGGCGCGGCCGAGGCTGTAGAGACCGTCGATACCGTCGACGATGCCGCGACGCTGGCAAAGCTGGCCGTGGATGTCGAGGGCGCCGGGGATGCGGATCCACGCGTCGTCGACCCGGAATCCGGTGGCCCAGATCACGGTGTCGACGATGCTGCTCGATCCGTCGGCGTAGCGAATTTCTGTCCTGTTGGCGGCAGTTGTTCGCGGCCGCAGCGTGACGCCGCGGCGACACACGTTGCGGCGCGAGGATCCGATGACTGTGCCGTTGTTGGCGGACATGACTCGCCCGAGCCTCGAGTCCGCGGTGACGCGTAGCAGGCCAAGACGTTCTTGCCACTAGAAGATGTCCTTCCCAGCGGGTCGTTGGGGGATGCAGGCGTTGCGGCGTCCCTCGGACAGTTCGACCTGCCGTCCGGCGTCGGCGAGTTCGCCCGCGATCTGGAAGCCGGAGTTTCCGCCTCCTACGACGAGGACGCGGCCGGGGGGCACTTGGTCAGGGTTGCGGTACTGCGAGGTGTGCAGCTGGACAACGGCCGCCGAGAGTTCGTCGGCGATGGGCGGGGTGTAGGGCTGCGAGAAGGGGCCCGTGGCGACGACGACGCTTCGGGCGGTCAGCGTCTGTCCGTCGGCGCTCACAGCCTCGAACCCTGTGGAGGTTTTGGTCAGCTGGGTGATTTGGGTCTGCAGTTGGACTGGTAGGGCGAAGTGGGATGCGTATTCGGCCAGGTAGTCGGCGACCTGGCCGTGTGTGGGGTAGGTGTCCCTGCGGGCCGGGAATTGCATGCCGGGCAGGTTGGCGTACTGGGCGGGTGTGAACAGGCGTAGCGAGTCCCACCGGGAGCGCCATACGTGGCCTATCTCGGCGCCGGCGTCGACGATCGTAAAGGAGACTCCGCGGCGCTGTAGGTGGTAGCCCATCGCGAGGCCGGCCTGTCCGCCGCCGATCACCAGGAGTTCGTGCTGGTCGTCGCGCTGAGCTGCCATGGTTCTTCCGCTTCGTCGTTCTCGAGCTGGCCGCAGTCAGGCCCTTGCACTATAAGTATACTTTGAGATGTACTTGCCGAAAGATACACCCGAGGATTGCGGAGGGCGCAATGAACCCGGCTGATCGGCCGACGCGGCGGTTGACGCGCGAGCAGCGCCGTGAGCAGGTGTTGGCGGCAGCGACGCAGGCGTTCGTGCGGTCGGGTTTCGCGGCGACCAGCCTCGATGACATCGCGGCGGAGGCCGGGGTGACCCGAGCGATCCTGTACCGGCACTTCGATTCCAAGAGCGAGCTGTATCAATCGGTACTGGATCGGATGTGCGCACGGCTTGATGCTCATGTCGCGGAGCCGGTGGGAGGGTTCACCGACGAGAGCATCGACGGTCTTCTCGCGGCGGCGATCGAGTCGCCGGCCGGGTTCCGGCTGTTGTTCATGCATGCGGTGCGGGAGCCTGAGTTCAAGGATCGGATCGAGAAGTTCCGTTCCGACATCGTCGCGGCCGCGTACCTGCAGATCTCCATCGCGGTGCCCGATCCACGGCTTGCCCGGTGGGCCGCGCAGTTGGCTCCCACAGTGGCGATCGAGGCCATCATCGCGTGGCTCGATGCCGGCCAGCCCGATCCGGACCATGCGGCCGCCCGGGTCCGGCGGGCCGTGATGGGTGTTGTCGAGGCCGCCGGCGGACCAGTGGCGGACTGCCGCCTACCACCAACATCTCCGGAAGGACCCCAGTCATGACCGACACGAAGCCGAAGACCTGCGAGACACCGACCGCGAAGCAGCAGCGCGTCTGGGGCAAGGCCGCGCCCAGTTACGACAAGCAGATCGCGTTCTTCGAACGGATTCAGTTCGCGGGCGGGCGCGAATGGCTTGGCGAGCACGCGCGCGGCCGGGTGCTGGAAGTTGCCATCGGCACCGGTCGCAGCCTCCCGTACTACGCCCACGATGTCGCCCTGACGGGTGTGGAACTCAGCCCAGAGATGCTGGCCATCGCGCGCACGCGAGCCGCCGAGCTGGACATCGCTGTCGACCTTCGCCAAGGCGACGCAGCGAACCTGCCGATTGAGGATGCGTCGGTCGACACGGTCGTGTGCGCCCTGGCGCTGTGCACCATTCCAGATCCGCAACGGGCACTTGCCGAGATGAGCCGCGTGCTGGTTCCTGGCGGGCAGTTGCTCTTGCTGGATCACATCGGTAGCAGCTGGCCGCCGATTTACGCGCTGCAGTGGCTGGCCGAACGTCTGACGATCCCGCTGGCTGGGGAGCATTTCACTCGCCGGCAGCTACCGCTGGTGCGAGCTTGTGGCTTCGAGGTCGTGGAGACGCAGCGATTGAAGGCGGGCACCGTCGAACGCGTTCGCGCGATCAAGCCCGCGGAGCCTTCCCAAGGCTAGGTTCTGATCGCGCGAGCTGAGAGAGGTGTTCTGTCAGCCATAAGGCGGCGAGCAGACCCGACGCGGCGGTGACTGCCGCGGCCGCGACGACGGTGGCGTTCAGGTTGATGGCGTCGGCGAGGACCCCGGCGACCAGGGCACCGGCGGCGTAGCCGATGTCGCGCCAGACGCGACAGGTGCCCAGCGCGTTGGCCCGCCAGGAGGGGTGGGCGTGGTCGGAATCCTCGGCGCCACCCAATCCGGAACCTGACCACCTGGCCTCGCGCACAGCCCTCACCTGTCCCGTTGGACGGCCGCGTAGCTCGTCAGCCGCCACCGTCGGAAGGGGCGACCCGTTCAGAGTTCGGGGTCGAGCGCGTCGGCCAAAGACTCCAGGTCGGGAACGCTCAGATCCGGCGGCAGGAAAGCCTGCGGGTACGGCTAGCCCAGCATCCCCGTACGGCGAGCTCCGTCGATGTCCCACGGGTGCACCGCCACCAGCGCCATCCGGTGCGGTTCGACCCCACAGACCTCGGCGGCATACAGATAGGGCGCCGCGTGCGGCTTCCATCGCCCAGGCTTCTCCACATCCAGGCGATGCTCGAGCAAGGGCAGGATGCCGGCTTCCTCGAACATCCGCTCCGAGATCGCCGCCTTGCCATTGGTCAGGGTGACGAGCCGCAAGCCCAGGTCGCGCAGCTTCGTCAACCCGGGTGCGACGTCGGGATGGACACGCAACTGGGTGAAACCGGACAGCACGCCATCGATCGTCCCATCGGAGGCATCAAGCCCCTCGGACATCAGCAAGTCTCTGAGCAGGTCGGCACCGATCGCACGGAACGAGCCGTAGGAGCCGGCCGCGGCGAGCGCGAAACCATCCCTGAGAATGGCGGCGAACCACAAGTCCAGCACGTGCCCCGGCAAGCCGACCGCCTCGAACCTGGCCCGCAGCGGCTCCATGTCGGACAGGGTCTCGTTCACATCCAGCACCAGCACCTCGGGCCGCTGGTTTGCGGTCATGTCGCACACCCCTTATCTTGGATTGGTCGTTCCAAGATAAGGGGTGTGGCGTGCCGGATGTCAAACACTTCGACCGCGCGGACGCGCTGGCGACGGTCGAGCGCCTGTTCTGGCGCCAGGGGGTCGCGGCCACCGGAATCCACGACATCGTGACCGCGACGGGGCTCAGTCGATCCAGCATCTACAACGCGTTCGGCAGCAAGGAGGAGCTGTATCTCGCGGCGCTGCAGAGGTATCTCGAGCAGCGCTCGCGCCCGATGTTCAACCGGCTCGCCGCCGATGGCCGCGGACTTCCCGCGATCTCGGCATTCTTCGACCGGCTGATCCAGCTGCGCTGCACGGGCCAGCATGCGCGCTGGGGATGCCTGATCTCGAATGCGCACACCGAGCAGCCGAGCGAGGCCGCCAGGAGCACGCTGGACCGCCACCACGACGAACTCCGGTCCGCCTTCGCCACGGCGCTGGAGGTTGCCTGCGGCAAGGGCCAGATCCGGGCTGACGTCGATCGGGCCGGTACGGCGGAACTCCTCACGCTGCTCGCGTACGGTGTCAACCTCCGTTCCCGCACGGGCGCCAGTCGCACAGACCTGAATGCGGGTGTCCAAACGGTCCTGCACTCCCTGACCGCCGTCTAGTCGGCTGCCAGCCGAGTTGGATGATCGCTTGCCGGGTGATCTCGAAGTCTTCGCGGACCGGCGCGACCGCCCTTCGGGGTGGCTCGCCAACCAGTCGCCGGCGGCCGCGGCGGAGCTGAAGAAGCTGCCCAGGTTGCAGATCTCGGCTCGCACGTCGTCCACGGCGTGGTCAGGCCGGATCTTCGAAACCACAGCGGCGGGCGGGTCGACGGTCACCACCTGGTCCGGTGTGATGTCGACGCGGACCGGTTGGCCGATGACTGGGCAAACCGACTCGGTCACGCTCGGCCGGCCGAGCATGACCGGGAGCTCGAAGGTGTCGCTGGCGCAAGACGCGTAGACCGTTTGGTCGTCGAAGGTGAACCGGTGAGGGTCGGACGAAGGGTCAGGCCGAACCCAACGATCCGGCCGTCGTCGTCCCAGTCGGCGCCGGGGCGGCGGGCCAGTTCGGCGCGCAGCTCGTCGACGGTCCAGTCGCCTGCCGCTGCTGCTTCCTCGGCGGTGATGGATTGGCCGGCGGCGAGGAGTCGGGTCAGGTGTAGCACTAGGTCGGGCAGCCCGAACTGTGCGCGCACGAGCGTCACTAATCGCTGGACTTCTGCTGGCTGTGTGGCCAACGGAATCGTCTCCTTGAAGGTGTTGGTCAGGTTGGCGGCTATGTGCCGATCTCGCGGTGGACTCCGCCGGCGGCGGTGTTGACGCCTTCGGCGAGGGTGGGGTGGATGTGGATGGCGTCGGCGATGTCGGTGTAGCGGGCGCCGGTGTGCATGGCGATGACGGCCTCGTGAACGAGTTCGGCGGCGTGGGGTCCGGCGATGTGGCAGCCCAGGATCCGGTCGGTGGCGGCATCGACGACGAACTTGACCAGTCCCCGGGTGTCGCCGATGGCGCGGGCTCTGACGACGCCGGCGAAGTCCTGTCGGCCGATGATCACGTCGTGGCCGTCGGCGCGGGCCTGTGGTTCGGTGAGCCCGACCGCGCCGACCTCGGGGTCGACGAACACGCCGTGAGGGACGACGCGTTGCGCGGTGCTGCGGACCTGTCCTCGGAACACGGTCCGGTAGGCGACGTCGGCGTCGTGGCGGGCGTTGTGGGTGAACATCGGTCCGCCGCGGATGTCACCGATCGCCCACACGCCCTCAGCGCCGGTGTGGAGGGTGTCGTCGACGGGCAGGAAGCCGCGCGCGTCGGGTTCGAGTCCGAGGTGCTCCAGGCCGAGTTTGTCGGTGTTCGGGGTGCGGCCCGTCGCGATCAGCAGGTGGCTCCCCGCCAACTGGGTGCCGTCGTCGCACTGGACCAGGATGGCGCCGGCGGTGCCGTCGACGGCGACGCAGGACGTGCCGGTCAGGACGTCGATGCCGTCGGCGGCGAAGCCGTCGGCGATCGCCGCGGAGATGTCGGGATCCTCGGCGGGCAGCAGCCGCTCGGCGCGCTGCACAACGGTGACGCGGGACCCGAACCGGCGGAACATCTGCGCGAACTCGCAGCCGATGTAGCCGCCGCCGACCACGACGAGGTGCTCGGGCAGGACGCGCAGGTCGAGCAGCGTGCGAGACGTCAGGTACGGGACGGTGTCGATGCCTACGATCGGCGGGATGGCGGTCCGCAGCCCGGGAGCCAAGAAGATCCGGTCCGCCTCGAGGTCGGTGCTGTCGACGCGGAGCCGATGGGGTCCGGTGAAATGGCCCTCGGCCGGGATGAGGTCGACGCTGGCGGCACGGTCGACGGTGCGGTAGGAACCTGTCCGGATCGTGTCGACGATCTTGTCCTTGCGGTCCACCACCGCGGCCAGGTCGACCTCGGGTTGGCCGACCCGGACACCGAACTCGGCCGCGTGGCGGATCTGGTTGGCCATCGTCGCGGACGCGATCATCGTTTTGGTCGGGATGCAGCCACGGTTCAGGCAGGTGCCGCCGAGCTTCTCCTTCTCGACGAACGCGACCCGGCCGTGCCGACCGGCCCGCAACGCGAGCGGGAGACCGGACATGCCACCACCGAGTACCAGCGTGTCGTATCGCTCCACCATTGTGTCCGACCTCCTGGCGTCGTCCTCGATGTATCCGGGCGCGGGCCCTGCAAGGCCGCACCTAGCGATGCCGGCGTTCGGGTGTCGGCTCGTCCGTGCCGTTGCCCAACGGACTGCCGTCCGGCGGGCAGCAGTCCTCGCCCTGGCCGCGCGCTGTCCGCCGGTTCGCGATGGCGGCAGGAGAATTGCTGGTGTGACGCCTCAGCAGCCACGCGGCGCCGCCTGCGGCGACCAACACCGCGGAGCCGATCACCCAGGGGCTTCCCAGTAACGGTCCGGCGGCGCCGAGCGCCCCGGCGGCGATCAGGACCGGCAGGCCGCAGCAGGCCAGCGGCAGCAGGACGAGGCCGAGGGTGGCCAGCGTGGTGCGGGTGTCGCCGCAGCCGGCAGGTCCGTCGTGGCGCATCAGTCCTCCCTCGGACGGAGGCGTGTAGCGACGCCGGTTCAGTAATCGGTCGGTGCCGGTCCGCTGAGGGTGAGTAGATGCCCGAACAGCCGGACGCCGAGGTCTTCGGCTTCGGCCTGGTCGACGATCTGCCCGCGGACCCGCGGGTGATCGCTAGCCCAGGCCTGTGCGGCCTCCCGGTCGGTGAAGAAGTTGAGGTAGTCGCAGCAGCAGTCCGCCGACGGGCCGCCGCCGTCGGCGCCGATGAACACCATCGCGCCGACCGGTCCCCAGCTGGTGTGGCCATCTCGCGTGGTGACCGTGATTGGTCGGCTGGTGGTCACGTCGACGGACTCGATCAGGGTGTCGTGGCCGAGCATCGGCGCCATGCCGAGAGCGTCGATCGCGCACATCGCGTAGACGTCCACCTGGTCACCGATCCGGACCCGGTGCCGGGTCGGCGTGGCGGAGAACGGGTAGGCGACCGCGATCTGGCCGCCCGGGGTCAGCCGGATCGCGTCGACCTCGTGCAGCGCGGTCAGCACCTCGCCGGGGCTGCGGCCGCTGCCTGCGGTGACCGGGTCGAGGTCGTCTGCCGTGGGTGGGCGCCCGGTGGCGGCGAAGGTGCGCAGAATCGCCTGGTGAACCGCCTTCCCGACCGGGTCCAGCGGCAGGGCTCTGGTCCGCCATACGCTCAGCACTTCCCCGGGTGTTGGCGGTTGAGCCTGCCGGGCCGCGCTGATCGCGTCGCGCAACTGCTCGACTGACGGCGCGGAAACGATCCGGCCGTTCTCGTCGCGGTAGAGGCGGCACGACACCCCCCATTCACACCGGTCGGGCGACGTGAACGGGTCGACACCGTCGATCAGGAGCGTCGGTGACCCGGCCATGCCGAACTTGGCTGCCTCGGCGTCAGAGTCGATGACGCGGGTGGCGACCGGCAGGTCCGTGACCTGGGCGAGCCGCTCAAGCATCGGTGACAGGTTCGGGCAGTCCGGGACGTGCAGGACTTCCAGCTTCATCGGGTCGCCTCCGGGCGGTGATCGATCGCGTCCAGTAGCGCGCAGCTGCGATCAGCGCGCGGCAGATCGCAGGTCGCGACCAGGTCGGCGAGCGAGTCGTGGATGCGCTGCAGGTCGCGGATCCGCGCCG